>Ga0256406_1005230_pt1 | contig 14042 bp, 8 predicted proteins | sample RumenRJG_03DNA_FD_185986 | JGI IMG/M metagenome (GOLD analysis project Ga0256406, IMG submission 185986) | Bovine rumen microbial communities from Lethbridge, Alberta, Canada - RJG_03 | ecosystem: Host-associated > Mammals > Digestive system > Stomach > Rumen | place: Canada: Alberta | collected...
AGAAACTTGGCATTGATAAAGATAGAGCCAGACAGACGGCTTACATGGGAGACCACTATCAATTCATATGTCTCAAGTTATGTGTCAGGGATGCAATAAGTAAGGAGATACTAGTCAAAAGGGGTCTGGTCGACCCCTTAGACTACTATCTCCAACAGAAAGACAAAGTTTCTAGTACGGAGAGAACCGCCCAGTGCCGAACGGCATGCTAGGTGGTGTGAGAGGGACTTAATTGTTACCTACTCGATTCTCTGCTCGGCTGCAAAACTTGGGATTATATCACATCAAATATGGTTAATTTTCATTACGTTGTCTGTAATATCAAGTGAGACAAACTGTGGCAGAGGAATGAGGAAACAGGCATAAGAGCTCTTTGGACACAGAAAGTATCTTCATCGACCTGTTTTCCCCGTGCCTAAAGAGCACTTATGCCTAGGTGAAAAGGGCTTTCCTGGTGTATATTAACTACAAAAAAACCGGGCTTCCGCATATTGCTCTCTGGCTAGGGCTCAGCGGATGCCGTAAACATCTTTCGTTTTCCCGCCGGCCGGGCCGGACAGCCCGTCCGAATCAGCTCTGAAATGCTATTCAGGGCTAAAGTCTTACGTCTTTGTCCTCGACTATCTCAATATGCAGATAGGTGAGGAAACTCATGGAGTAGGCCTTGGCAACTAGTGCGCTGGGCTTGCTCCATTTTACCTCCTTTCATCGGCAGGCAATGCCTCGGCATACGGACGGCGGGTAGAAGTAGGATAGCGGAAAAGGGACCAGAACGCAAAAAGGTAGGGGAAGGAATGCATTCCTTCCCCTACCTCCCACCCCACTGCCCTTGTCTCACTTGATATTGAAGATTACGACCTTTTTTCATAGACAGTCTCTTAACCAGTATCCTTGATCAAAGGGAAATAAGAGGCGTTGCTCTTGACAAGCAATACCTCTTATTCCAGGAACAAGTAACAAAGAACAATTAATCCCAAAGGGCAGGATTAATTTTCTTTCTTACGCAAAGTGAAGAAAACAGCTAAACCTAAGGAAGCTGTAGCGACAACACCACTGGCAATGATGAGAGATACTAATGTAGTGTCCCACCATGGAGTGATTGGAATGATGACTGTATCGGAAGCAATACCATTCATAATGCAGGAGTGATTGACCAAGACATAAAGAATTCTATGAGTTGCTTCTCTGACTGCATTCTTGAAAGTCAAAGAACTCTTATAAGCCTTCAAAGCAGTCTTAGAACCACTACCTAAATAGATATTGGTACCAGCCATGATGCCGTCATCGAAAGTCATATACAAAGCGCCATTGGAAGAGGCCATATCGGTGATGAAGTAACCTTCATAACCGAACTCTTCTCTTAAAATGACATTCTGTAAAGCATTGGAAGCACCGACCCAGTCACAGCCAGCTCTGTTGAAGCCGGACATACAACCATGGCCGTTGCCATAATTCTTGCCGACAGAGTATTCGAATGGAAGGAGATAGATTTCTCTGGCAGCTTGTTCATTCAACCAAATGGAGATACCGTTTCTAGCACTATCTTCATCATTGAAGGCCAAATGTTTGACAACAGCAACAACACCCTTATTCTCCAAACCCTGAATTTCATTCATACCACAGATGCCTGTCAAGAATGGATCCTCAGAGAAATACTCGTTACTTCTACCGATGAAAGGAGTTCTATGAATATTGATGCCAGGGCCATAAAGAGTATCAACGCCATTGATACGAGCGTCCTCGGCAAGGTAATCGCCTACAGACTTAACCAAGTCGACATCAAAGGTTGAAGCCCAGATTCCTTCACTTGGTAAAGCAACATTGGTCTTGGTGGAAGTCAAGAAGTTCGGACCATCACTGGCCTTGGAACCCTTCAAGGCAATTGTATCCAAGGAAATCGTACCGAATGCACCATTGGTAATGAGATAAGCCTGTTCTTCATAGGTAAGCTGATTCAGCAGTTTATCCCAAAGTTCATGGTCATAAGGGAGACCTCTCATCGAGATGAGATTGCCAGCCTCACCAGAATGATAGGTTGGATCCTTAGCTTCTGGATTTTCGACGATTTCCTTATGGGAAGCCAAATCCTTAGCCATCTCAGCATTGACATCCAAGCTGACCTTACCTTTCGGGAAGGTACCATCCCAGTTGCCTCTAGAAACATAGGTAACAGAGTTAGATCCTTTATTCTTGTAGTTGTTGATATCATAGGCATCTAACTGGTTGGTGATTTCCTTACCGGTAGCAGAGGACTTTGCATAAGTCGTCTTATCCAACTCATTCTGATGGAAGGCAACTGTGACCAGCTTATCATTACCGACACTCTTACCCTTCTTGGAAAGAATATTGTTGACAGCATCATGAGCCGAACGACCAGTCGTCAGATAGTAATCACCGGCATCCAGAATATAAGTTTTGTTGGTGATATTGTCGTAGGACTTGAACTGTTCCTTCTTAACGGAAATCTTGACCGTTTCGGACTCATCCTTCTTCAGTTCCTTGGTCTTGGCAAAGCCCATCAATTCGACAGAGGCCTTTTCCACGCCACCTTCCTTATATGGTTTCTGACCATAGATCTGAACTGTCTCACGGCCAGCTACATTGCCCGTATTAGTAACTTTGACTTCAATATCAAAGCTTTTGTTCTTAGCGTTTTCCGTCATCTTGAAATCAGAGTATTCAAAGGTGGTGTAACTCAAGCCGTGACCAAATGAATAAGCTACCGTATCATCATAATTGAAGCTACCGACATTGCTCTTATTGAGCATGGCGTCCTCATAACGGGTTTCATAATAACGATATCCAACATAAATACCTTCAACATAAGCACCATAGTACTTATTGGTGTTATTGAGTTCAAAAGACTTGGCGCTTGGATATTCCTGAGCAAAGATACCTGTATCGGTCTTTGCCCAAGAAGCCATAGCTGGAGAAGATAAAGCATCCTTCACATAAGTATCACTAAGCTTACCAGAAGGATTAACCTTTCCGACCAAGGCCTCACTGACAGCATCTAAGCCAAAACCACCAACATTGCCGATCCACATAATCGAATCAACATCAATATCACTGTCATTCAGGAAATTGAGCTCAATCGGACAAGAAGAATTGAGCAAGACCACAACTCTTTTGAAGATTCCTGCTTTCTTCAATTCGGTAAGACCTTTAAGGAGGTTGATTTCCTCATCAGACAAACCTAAGTACATGCCATAACGGCCATCACTGCCTTTGCTGGAAACATCGAAACCTTCACCAGAATCTCTGGTAAAGACAACGATTGCAGCATCACCATATTGACTGAATGAAGCAGTATTAGCACTTTTAACAGAATCCCAGGAAGTTTCATTGATCATGTAGGTCTTGACCAAGCCATCCACAGAGTTGCTACGCTTGCCACCATTGGCAACATAGTAATCCCATAAGTCAGCATTGACCGAGCATCCTGAGGCCTCCAAGGCCTGCTTGAAGTTCTTGTATTTGGTAGTATCGACAGAACCACCGGACATGGATGGGGTGTAGTTGATACCGACAGCACCACTGCCAAAGACAGAAACCTTTGGAGCAGACATACGTAATGGCAAAGCATTGTTATCATTCTTCAATAAGACAAGACCATTGGCCTCGACTTCCTTGGCCAGCTTTTCACCAGCGGCAGTGACTTCCTCTAAAGAGGAATAGCTGCTTTTGAAATAGTTGGTGGATTCTGGATTCGTAGCTTCGTTTTTGATTTCCTTGTAGTCTTTGATATTCAGCCGATGGTTGATCATTGCTCCATTGGCTCGAGCCACTTCAAGGCATGGAATCAACACAGCAAAGGCAGTGCCAAAACCTAAGAATAATCGTTTAAATAGTTTTGGATTCATGATCATTATTCTCCTTTTCGGCAACCTGATATAACTTTTTGGAAGTAATACTAGAAACCAAAATCAAGACAAAACCAATCAAATAGAAGAGGAAGGTGAAGATGAAGGATGCAGAAATGGTGGTACCATCAATAGATACTATGACGTTGGCCAAATAATTGACCTGGGTGGTGACATAGAACATAAAGGCAAGCAAAGCAAACAGATAATCAATCAGGATGCCCATATCGAAGAGTCCCTTTAAGAAGCGGGACTCATCGAGAGCAAAACTGCGCAAACAAAGCAGGGCCAAGCCAAGACCGATAGTGACAAAACCAAAGGCGATGACTGGAGTAGACAATGTCTCATTGAATTCATTGACGCCAGTAGCAAAATAAATGATCAAAGCAATTGCTTCCACAACCAAGCCACAGCCCAAGAGCAACATCGGGAGATTTTTCAATCTCGTAAATTCAAAGTGTTTCATAGCATTTATAACCCGTGCTTGCTTGGAGCAAAGTTGATATTGTGCCAATCAGAGACATTATCGGTCTTTGGCGTCCAGGTCAATTCACTGTCAGTGTAGATAGCCATATAGTCAATCATTGGAGCATGAGCGTTCATAGTACCATCGAATGGAGAAACGCTGTTCTTGGTAGTCAGACGGATGACGTTGTAACCTTTGTGGAGACTGAAAGCTTCGGTCATGATATGAGTATCAAATGGTCTCTTATCATAGGCGCTTTCGGAGAAGGTAATAGCACCCGTCAAAGCAATCGGAGCATAATTAACCGTCTCCTTAGTACTTTCGTCATACTGGGCATAACCAACCGAATCATAGAGCAATTCACCCTTATCATTTGTTTCAGCCTTATAAGATGCAATTTCCCAGGCATGATAGTTGGCACTTTCCGTTGGAGCAATATAGATATCCGCCCATTCGGAAGACAAACTCATTTCCAAAGTACCATCACTGAAGTCTTTTTCCGACTTGATGATGAATTCAATGAAGGAACCATTGTTGTACAAACCAGAGACCCAATAACCATTGGAAGCACCAGCAGTACCATTGTCTTCATAAATCAACTTAAGACCGGTGAAGGAATCAGAAGAACCGACACCCTGCTTATTTTCATCGATATAAGTGTATTCCGCTTCAAAAACATTTTTCTTTAAAGCCTTCATGTACAAATCATAATCAGCTTCGATGGTCAGATTGAAATCGAATTCCTTGGTGCAGGCCTTATCGGAGTACCATTTACCATCAAAGCGATAATTCTCAACTCTTGGTTTTTGAATGACAGTTGAAACCTTTTCACCTGGCTTGACCTTCTTTGTCTTGAAGATGACTTCATGGCCATCATCAACATACTTGAAGTTAACGGTATAGAAGTCAACCTTATAATGAGCAACGATGGAAACATCGTCCTTGATAGCATCCGTAAAGACAAATTTGTCAGCACCGGTCTTTGCCTGATACCAGCCTAAGAATTCCTTGCCTTCAAAGTTCGGGTCACTCGGAGTGAAGGTAGTAGCACCATCGGCAACATAGTATTCAATCTTGGTGTTTTCACCATTGTTGTAATCGACCGTAACCTTACGGGCAGCAATGCCAACAGGAATAGCCGTCCATTTGGCCTTCAAAGAGACAGAAGTAGTGACATTGGCATTGAAGTCATATCTTTCATTGCCATTATACCAGCCATCAAACTGATAGCCTTCTCTTAAGACACTTGGGGCATCAAAGACGGAGATTGGCTGATTGACAGCAGCGGCAACTTTAGTAGCAGCAGAGCCATCGTCCAAATCAAAGGAAACAGCCAATTCCTGGACCCAGGAAGCGTATAAAGTCAGGTTAGCATCGATTGTCGTTGAAGAAAAATCAAATTCCTGCGTACCTTCCTTATCCGTAAACCAGCCTAAGAAACGATAATCCTGTCTGACGGGATCAGCTGGCTTATTGGCATAGCCACCGATTTCGACTTCTAAAGTCATGGCAGCCGGAGCACCTTCGTAGTTCAAATCCAATGTGACGACAAAGGCCTTTTTCTTAACCGTGATCTGATACTGAGCTTCAAAGCCGTCATATTCAATTTTGACAGTCTTAGTACCAGGAGTGGTCATGTCTGGTGTAGAGACGTGGACACGGCTATCCGTGAAAGACAGTTCCCCTTTTGAACCATCTTCATACTGAAGTTCGATCACACCGCCTGTGATTTCAAACGTATCACCAACGACATATTCCGTTCTTGGAGTCGTCTTGATAGCAATATCTTCGACAATCTTATCACCAGCCTTGTCTGAAGAAGCACTAGTGACAGACCCTGTCTTGCTTCCAGAATTGGAAGTGGGAGCAACACTATTTGGTTTGTTTCCACCACAAGCCATCAAGGATGCAGAAAATAAAGTGGTAAGAAGAATCTTGCTTATTTTTTTCATAAATTGTCCCTTTCTTTAAAATTACTTGTTCCTTGAAAAGCACAATCAATCCAACGCCCATAAAGGACGTTGGATTGACCATTTCGACTTACTGATCAGCTGTTTGGGAGTCTTGATTACTTCTCTTCTTTTCTCTTCTTAAGAGCTAAACCAGCACCTAAGAGACCTAAAGCAGCAAGAGTAGAGGAAGCAGCAATGAGAGAACCGCCACAGCCCTTACCAGCAGCACCGGCTTCACCAGTAGCACCAGTGTCGCCCTTGTCACCTTTATCACCCTTATCGCCTTTATCACCCTTAGCACCAGCGGGGCCAACAGGACCGGTTTCACCAGTGTCACCCTTATCGCCCTTGTCGCCCTTTTCACCGGCAGCGCCATCCTTAATGACTAAGGTAGAACCATCGGAGAAGGTAATAACATGGCCTTCGTCAGTATCTGTGACGCTGACGATCTCCTTGGTTGCAGGAGCGGGATCGCCTTCAACAACGACGTGGAACTGTTCAGAGTTGTATCTTACAGTAGTAGAACCACCCCAACGACCAGTACTCTTAGAGAAGGAAACCTGGATAACAAAGTCATATTCGCCGGCTTCAGTCGGAGTACCAGTGATGGTACCGTCATCAGCTAAAGTCAAACCAGCCGGAAGTTCGCCACTGGCAACAGAGAATTTAGCATTAGCTGGAACATCAGATAAGCTGCAGACAATAGAGCCATCGACTTTCTTACCGGCTTCAACCTTACCACCTAAATCCAAGCTCCAGGCGGAAGCAATATCAAGATTGTAGGCAACAGTCTTATGGATCCAACCATCAATGGTGACATTGACGTTGAAGCTGAACTTACCTGAAACAGAGGGAGCACCAGTAAGTTGACCAGTAGTTTTACTGAGAGAGACACCCGCTGGTAAAACGCCATCAACAACATACTTAGCTTCGCTGCCATTCAACATTTCGGCAGTGACTGGAGCAGCTTCATTGAGGTTAGTACCCTGTTTACCAGTAACATCAACCTTAGTTGGGATAGCATCAACGTCGACACCGTTCTTAGCTAAGCAAGAATTTGCAGCCTTGAACAAGGCATACTGGGCAGTCTTTCTCATCCAGTAATATTCCGTATCACACTCGACAGATTCACCATCCTTAGACCACTTGGACTTAACGGAACCCTTACCATCACGTAAGGTGGCATCCCAGACACCAGTGAGCTTGTAGGACGGAGAAGACATTGGAGTGCAAGTATTTCTTAAGCAGAGATCCAAGTTATTGTTGTTGACTCTCTTGATTTCATAATTGGCCTTGTCCGCTTCGGGGACTCTTGGATCGACGAAGGCAGCAGCGTTCTGACCCATGATCATATCGGAGACGTGTTCACCGTCCCAACCCCATTCCTCTCTGGATAAGGTGACGAGGAAGTCATGGTTATGAGTACCCTGCATGTAGCAGCCTTCCTTCTGAGCATTTGGCATAGCACCGGCAGCATGACCTTCCTGCATAGCCTTCTTGAAGGCTGGCAGGTAGTTTTCACGGAACGCCTGTTCAGAAAGGAAGTAGTTAGCGGAGTTACCGATATCTTCTTCATTATGGAGAGCAAAGTGTTTGATGTAGACGATGATACCCTTAGAAGAAGCACCATCCGAAGCGGCAGCAGCCATGTAGCCACCTAAGATGGCATCCTGAGAATAGTATTCCTTACATCTACCATCGAAGTGAGATCTATTGGTGTTGGCACCTGGACCCCACCAACCGGTAGTACCGACCTGGAGAGCCATTTCAGCAGTGAGTTCACCCATTCTGTGGATGAGTTCCGTGTTGAAAGTAGCGGCCTGTAATGGAGCATCAGCCCAAGTGAAGGTCTTACCTAAGTTCAAAGGTCTATCCGTATTGGCATCCTTGGCTTTGCCGATAGCAGCTAAAGCCGGCTGAGAAGAAGTGAATAAGGATTTCATTTCATCATAGGTGAGCTGGTTCATGAAGGCATCCCACTTTTCCGTATCGGAGAGTGGAACATTGGCCATATCCTTCAACATGATGGCAGCCTTGCCATTGACACGGCCAGTGGTGTTATCCTTAGCCTGAGTCCAGTTGGCTGGAATCTGGCCTTCTTTATTCCATGGCTTATCCTTATCGATAGAGCCGGCTTCTTTACCGAAGAAGTTGTTCAAGTTGTTTTCGGCACCCATGTTGAGGGAATCCTTGAACTTTTGGATAGCATCTTCATTCATGATCAAATCATCATAGGTTGGAGCATGTGGGAAGGTACCTTCCATATCGCTTCTGGATAACTGCTGTTCAACAGAGCCGACACCATTCTTCTTAGACCAGGAACCATCGCTGGGACGGAACATGTAGTCTAATTCGTTTGGATCAGAGAACAATGGTTTGGATTCGCCGCCAGAGACCAAATCATGATCGAGATTGACTCTATCGGTGATGGTGAATTTGTATTCATCATATTCATCCAAAGCTGGATCATGATTGGTTTCCTTAGAACGTAATTCAGAGGAAGAACCCATGGCCTTTAAGGTATATTCACCAGCATCTAATTCCCAACCCTTGTGGGTATCAGTAGCAGTGTTGTTCTTACCGAAATCATCGAAGGAAGCTAAGTCCTGAACGTCGACTTCGATAGTGACAGTCTGTCTTTCACCTGGTTTTAAGATACCGGTCTTGGCAAAGCCAACGAGTTTAACGTAGGCCTTTTCAATCTGACCGGGAGTGTATGGAGCGGTTTCATATAGTTGGACGGTCTTCTTACCAGCGACTAAACCAGTATTCTGGACTTCGACCTGAGCATAGACCTTCTTGACTTGATTTTCGCCTTCGGCAAAGACGTTACCGGAAGAGAGACGAGTCTTACAGGCCTTATCCTGATAAACGCCCTTCATAGTGAAGGCGAAATCAGTGTAGGACTTACCGAAACCGAATGGATAGACGACATTATCATGATGCCATTTATCAGCGATAGCCTGACGCTGTTCAGCTGGTAAAGTCTTGGCGGCTAAGGAAGTGTTACCTTCAGCAATTTCATGCCAGAAGGTTTCATAATACTTGTAGCCGAAGTAGATGTTTTCTTCGTAATCCATGAAACGGATACCGGAAATCTGAGTTCCTGGAAGACCAGTGAGATAGCAATCCTTGACGTTTTCGGAATTGGGATAACGACCGACATAATCGCCCGGAGTATCCGCATCTAAGGAACCATATCTAAACTGACGGCCGGTAGAAGTATTCTGCCAGGTTGGGTCAGCAGTGAAGTCCTTTTCATATTCAAGGGAAGCACCACCAGATGGGTTGATCTTACCAGCTAAGATGCCACCAACAGCATTGATACCAGCAGAGTGGATACCTGGACGACCGAACCAAACGATAGCGTTGATGCCAGCATCCTTTTCAAGGTTGTAGAATTCAAAGGCGTGAGAGGAGTTGAGGGTGACGATAACCTTCTTGAAGTTTTCCTTAGCAAATTTGATTAATTCTTCTTCAGAAGAGGAAAGCTGTAAACCATGTTTGACTTCAACATAGTCTTTGCCATCCTTGGTATGTGTAGCAGTTTCTCCTTCTTCTTTTGGAGACCAGGAAGAATGTTTATGTTCCCAGTTATATGGGGCATCGGCTTCATCCGTGAGCTTCTTGTCCTGGATTTCTCTTAAAGCACCATCCTGATCTCTGCTACCATCCGCCCAGTTATCACCGGTGTTGTCTTTGGAAGTCTTACCAGTCAAAGCAACTTCTGGGGAAATGTTTTCCTTACCGACAACTCTCTGTAAGACGATAACTGCAGCGTCATTGTAATTATGAAGCGAACGCTTGACGGATTCAGAGAATTCAGTGACTTCTTTCTTTTCTTCTCTGGATGGAAGACTGTTATAGAAGTCTTCCATAACAGGGTTAACAGTGAAACCGGCATTTCTTAAACCGGAAGCCATTGGATCAACCGTGTTTGGAGCAACGATAGTGCCATCAACACCTTCAGCGATTTCAGCAGACTTTACGCCAAGAACAGTAACTGCTGTAGTTGCTGGATCAAGTGGTAAAGTACCATCATTCTTGAACATGACAGTACCTTCAGCGACGATTTTACCATTGTGTTCATGAGCAGCATTGAAAGCATCAAACTTATTGTCGAACTCAGTATAGAACTTGCCACCATACTGCATGTTCTCGTTTTTACCGTGAACAGTAGTACCAATGCTCATCCTAGGAGCGGCAGTGAAAGCAACAGCACCTGCGATACCAATTAAGGAGAAGGCTGCGACTTTCGTCTTCTTAGACCACTTAGATTTGGAATTCATGAGAAAATTCCCTCCTTTGTGGTTTGAGTGTATTCTTTGCTGTAAGGGCTTACAATATCGGCGGCATAAGTTGTCATACGTGGTGGCATAAGTTGTAAGGGGGCCTTCTTTGTGTGAGGATGTATACAAAGGATTTTTACTAGTTACGAGAGCGTAATTTCGCCCCCCTATATCAGATGGGGTCCCTCCGATAAGATGAATCGGGAGGACTTTTTCATGAGGAAATCTAAAGAATACTATCAGGAACTGCTGGACGGATTCGCAGCCAGTGGGAAGAGCATATCCGGATTCTGCAAGGACAACGGGATTTCGAGGACCACTTATTACCATGCGAAAGGTCAAATAGAACATGGAAGGCCAGAAGAAGGAGAGGAACAGAATCAGCCAAAAGAACAGAAAGAGTTTGTCGTAGTGACGGTCACAGAAGATTACGTCACTGCCTTTTTCGGCGAGAGCGGAACAAAGGTAAGGATGGATCCGGACGGACTTGCGGAGATCATAAAAAGACTATGATCGACCTTTCGGAAATCAGAGGCATCTATCTTTATCCGGGCTTCACGGACATGAGATGCGGCATCAGGACACTGACGATAAAGGTAGCAGCCTCCTTCGGTCCCGAGGAATACAAAAACGGCTGTGAACCCTAATCCAGCTTCTTTTCAGAAAGTTGAATTATTTCACAGCCCCCACGTTAAGCTTTCATTGGGAAACATACATCGAGATAGAAGACTTGATCTTTATGACTGAAATTAAGAAATCCATTGTACTTTTCTGATATCCTCTGCATGGATTTGATACCAAAGCCATGAGAATCCTTATCCTGATTACTAGTCATTGGAAGCCCATCTTTTAAAGTGATTTCATCGGCAAAGCTATTTTCTACATGGAAGGAAATCATGTTCTTATTCTGCTTGACGCTGACGAAGATGAAGCGACTGTTCTGATCGACGACCTTTTTTGCCGCATCGATGGCATTATCCAAAGCGTTTTCAAACAAAGAATAGATATCGTAATTTTCCATGAAGTCGAAGAGCTTGCCATCGACCATGCAGGTCATTTCAATACCATACTTTTCACAGACCATAGCACGATTAGTCAAAACCAAATCGACTGCTTCGTTCCCAGTCTTATAAATGGAGTTGAATGCACAGATTTCTTCGGAGATTTTCTTCTTTTCTTCGGCCGTCCAGATTTCTTTACCGGCCATCATGTCAGTGATGTGATGTTTTAAATCATGGGCACGGATACTGATAGAATCCATCGCAGCCTTAGAGATTTCATATTGTTTCTTCTCTTCTTTGAACATGTTGTCCATGATGGCAATTTCTTTTTCAAGATGTTCCTTGTCCATCATACCAAAGAGAATGGCCAGACATAACAAACTAGTAACCAAGTTATAGATTTGGGAAATCAATGAACTTACATCGGAAATACCAAAACGAGGAGCAATTCTGGCAAAAGAGGAAATCATGATGTTCAAGGAGATGATGATAATCGCAACAATAGAAACTCGTCTCATATTCATCAATGTCTGAACATAAGTGTTTTTTAAATAGATGTAACTGATAATACTGAAAATAAGGATAGCAAAGGAGCAATTGATCAATAGATGCTGCCATTGAAAGAAGGACCAAACGTTATCAAGACTAGTAATGGAGAAAAATAAATCCTGGAAGGTCGATACGAAATGATGAGCAGCATAGCCACTTACACCTAAGAAAACGAAGTTTCTGATTCTACCTTTAAAACAAAACGAAATCATCAATATGGCAATTGCGAGAATGGCAAGATACATAAAGACCATGTAGAAATAAGATCCCCACGCATTTCTGATTCTGATCAATGGCAAGAAGAATACTGAAGCACCACCGACTAAGAAAGTGATAACCACCCTAATCGGATAATGATCACGACGAGCCAAACGAATACCGAAGATATTGGCCATCACGAATGTTTCAATAAAGATGATCAGGTTAATGTAGTTGATAGCCATGACATATCCAAAGTTCAAGTTCATAAGGAGCCTCCTAAAAATCTAGCAAAGTCATAAGAGAACTCCTTTTTTCGATTACGGGAGATAAAGAGTGTCTCACCATTCGTCAGCTTACAGTCCAGTTTATCGATAGATGAGATGTAGTTCATATTCACCACGAAGGAATAGTTCAGACGAGTAAAAACATTCTGCGGAAGCTTGATCTCTACATCCTTCAATGCGCCTCGACAAACGATATTGCCGTCAATGGTATGGTAGATGATATTATGCTTAGACACTTCGACATAGATGAGATTTTCCGTCTTGATGATGATATTGTCCTTCACCAGAAGATTGACAGACATACTCTTTCTTCTTTCGATGATGTTATTCACACGGACCATTTTTTCTTTGAGGATGCCGACCGATATTGGTTTCAAAATAAAGTCAGTAGCATTGACGGCATAACCATCAATGGCATACTTAGCCACCTGAGTAACGATGATGAGAGGAACACTCTCATCAGCCTCCCTGACTTTTTGACCGGCAAAAAGACCAGATTTGCCTGGCAAATCGATGTCAATGAATATCAAATCATACTGGCAATGGTACTGGCTTAGGAATTCTTCAGCAGACGGATAGATATCCAAAGCAGAATCAGTATTCGTCAGATCACAGTATTCACGCCAGGCATTTTGTAGCCTTTTGGCGTCATTTACCGAATCTTCTATCACAGCGACAGGTAGCATACTAGGTCTCCTTTATATCTTCTTGAACACACAAATAAGAAATAAAAACATTTTATGGAAATCATTGACAAACTGAAAAAAATTGATTTCTAATATATCTAAAATATAGGCTTTTGTATCCATTTATGCAACAAGAAGCACTTGTAAAATATCCCGTGATTTTCTCGTCGACAAAATGGACATAAAGCCTTATTTCATTAGTTTTGCAGAATAGCTGACCTCGGATGGCCTCATTTGGGAGGGCATATCCTTCGTAGAAGGATATCCCTCCTTTTCTTTTGTTAGTTATCATTAGAAGTGCAACAACTAGTTAGGATAATGACAGACATGTCCCTTGACCCTGTATGAAGGCTTCCCTGCATTAGGAAAACATACAGGGGAAAGGGACATGTCTATGCTTCGGGCCGCCCCGAAAGGTGTATAATCCGTATGAAAGCTCGCGGGCGCGGGCGCGCGCGGCGCCGATGGGACGGCCTTCCGCGCTATACCCCGGCCTGCGTTCACTTCGGTGGATGCCGGCGCCGGCGGGCTGTCAAAATCTCTTCAGAACTTCGGTCTGAGATTCACGTCAGTCACGGACATCGGTCTGACGCCCGTGAAGCTGAGCAGCTCAGGCGAGTAGGACCCTGCGAGCAGTTCGCAGGGCCTTTTCCAGTATGACGGGCATGTATTGTTTCTAAGGTGAAATTCCTTTGGGGGCTAGTTGTCGAGCAACCCTATAGCAACTTGCAAGTTTCATCTAGTGATAGAT
>Ga0256406_1005234_pt1 | contig 14023 bp, 13 predicted proteins | sample RumenRJG_03DNA_FD_185986 | JGI IMG/M metagenome (GOLD analysis project Ga0256406, IMG submission 185986) | Bovine rumen microbial communities from Lethbridge, Alberta, Canada - RJG_03 | ecosystem: Host-associated > Mammals > Digestive system > Stomach > Rumen | place: Canada: Alberta | collected...
GTCAAGACACTCGAAGGAGATGTAAAGACCCTGAAGGGTCAAGTTGAAACGCAGAACGGTCAGATAGCCTCAATGCAGTCTCGTCTTAATGAGCTTGCAGACATAAATGCTGAGTATAAGAAAGCATTGGACATCAAGCAGACCTTGAACACTACCGATGTGGACGGCTATCAGTATGGTTTCGTATCGGCTGTTGGAGATAAGACTACAGGGAAGTTAGTCGTAACATTAAACTTATTCAATCCAGGCGAAAGTAGAGAAAAGCAGATGCAACAAGCCCAAATCTCTGATTATGTCGGCAATGCTTACGCAACTTATGAATACAAATTTGGAAATCTGGAAAATGCAAGACCCACCATTGACAGCAATACCACTATAAGGCTGAAATTTCACTTTGCTGATGTATCGACTGAAACAAAGTGGATAGCATCGCTCACGGTAAAAGCCTATTCATCAACATGGGGAAATAAGGACATGTCGTTCAACTTCCGCGACCTTCCAGTGGAATGGAAGTGACACAGCTATACAAGTTGCCCGCAAGAGAGAAGCAGAAGATAATCATTGGCTTCCTGCCTATGAAAAAGCCTTACCGCTCTCATCGGGCAACTTTCTTCTAAATTCAAGTTTTGTATGCAACTAATGTACAACAACGAATAACAATATATACGTGGATTCTCCTAAAAACTCTGATAAATCCACATAATTGATTCTTACATTCGACTATCTGTAGTCTTCTTGATTATCATTCCTAAGTATTTTCGGAATATGGGATGCATAGCATTACCTGGGCTGTCGGGAAACATCAGAGATTCCGCTTCATTTGCGGGAATCCACTTGGCATTGTTCACCTCACTTGAGAGTCTAAGTGGTTGCTTCTTGCATAGTCCTATGAAGCCAATCATTAGTTGGTCACGCTTTGGGAAATAGTAAGTTCCTGCAAAATCTAAGGAATCAAGGTCTATACCTAACTCTTCCTTTACTTCTCTCATTGCTGTAGATTCGGCATTCTCACCCGGCTGTATAAAACCTGATACATAGCTGTAGTACTGAGTGGAAAGATAGTTTTGCCGAAGCATGGCTATCTCTTGCAACTCATTAGCCACAAGGATGATAACACACGTAGAAAAGCCATCGAACCAATATTTGGCACAATGCTCGCAGTAAGGGACACCACCATCGTCACCTGCTTCTTTCAGTGTAAGCTTGCTTCCGCAAGTTGGACAATATTTATAATGCATATTATATCTTATTCTTTATTTTCTAAAAACGCCTCGATAGCCTTCCAGTCAAGCAGATTGTCATCGAGCCCATTGTTTTCTATATCTTTAGCCAAATCATATCGTAATCGTCAAATGATAGTTCAATATCCTTCATATCTTCCTATGATAATGATGTGGTCTGTCCACAAAGTTACGAATAAACTTTGATATACCTATCTTATTTGTCGGTATTTATTTCAATATGTGCACTTTCAAAAGTCATTGGTATTCAGTCAGAGAGTTGCGGATACTTCTCCAAGAGCTTGTTCATCAGCACATCAAGATTGTCGCCCAAGTCACGGGAGTAGTCAATAGGCACAAAAACCTCATGTGCCGGCATCTTCACTCCCAACATGTTCAACGCCTCATGATAGACGACAGGGAGATGGATGTCGCCAAAGGCGAAGGCAAATTTGCCACCGCGAGCTGTAAAATCGCTTATTTCTTGTTTGAACGTAGTCTTGTCCATTATCTGTTTTCCATTTGTGGACTACAAAAGTACAATTGTTTTCTTGAATGCCCAATAATTTCCGTACTTTTGTATAATAGTTATGAAGCTGCGCGCGGTCATAGAGCGGATTACGTATCAGAATGGTGAGAACAGCTATTCGATACTGAAAGCACGGGTGAAGGGGTATGACGACCTCGTCACCCTCGTCGGCAACATGCTCGACGTGACCGTGGGCACCGTACTTGTCGCCTACGGCCAGTGGAAAGTCAACCGGCAATACGGCAGCCAGTTCGCCGTAGAGAGCTATGAGGAAGCCATGCCCGCCACACTCTTCGGACTGGAGAAGTATCTTGGCAGCGGACTTGTCAAGGGTATCGGCCCAAAGTTCTCCAAGCTCATCGTAGCCAAGTTCGGCATGGACACTTTCGACATCATCGAAAAAGACTGCCAACGGCTCGGCGAGGTGGACGGCATCGGTCCCAAGCGCATCAAGAAGATCCACGACTCGTGGATGAAGCAGCTCGACATCAAGGACGTGATGGTGTTCCTTCAAGGCAACGGCATCAGCACCGCCTACGCCGCCAAGATTTACAAGGCCTACGGCAAAGAGAGCATCGACAAGGTGAAGGCCAATCCCTATTGTCTTGCCGACGACATCTGGGGTATCGGCTTCAAGACCGCCGACTCCATCGCAGCTAAGATGGGCTATGGCAAGAATGACGAGCGACGCTGCCGCAGTGGCATTCTCTATACCCTCAACCAATTGGCCAACGAAGGCCACGTCTATGCCAACCGTGACCAACTCGTGGAAGCAGGAGTCAAGCTCTTGGAAGCCGACAAAACCTCCATCGAGTCCGCTCTCGACAAGATGATAGCCGACGAGGACCTGAAGACTGAGAACGAGGCCATCTACTTGCCACCGTTCTATTTCAGTGAGGTAGGTACCGCCAACAAGCTCAAGACGTTGCTCACCACCCGACAGCAGAAGATGTTCGAGAAAGAGCCCGACATAGTTGCTATCAGCAAGAAGACCGGCATCACCTACGATGACCTTCAGGTCGAGGCCATCCGTACTGCTGTTCACAACAAGGTCATGGTGCTTACGGGTGGTCCCGGCACGGGCAAGACGACCACCGAGGACGGCATCATAGCAGCATTTAAAGAGATGGGACTGCACATCCTTCTTGCCGCACCCACCGGCCGTGCCGCCAAGCGCATGACCGAGGCTACGAGCATGGAGGCCAAGACCATTCACCGACTGTTGGAGTTCAACCCTGCCGAGGGCTACAAGCGCAACGACGAGAATCCGTTGGAGGGTGACGCACTCATCATAGACGAGTGTTCAATGATTGACATCGTTCTGATGAACTCCCTGCTGAAGGCCGTCCCTGATGACATGCGTCTGCTGCTCGTTGGCGATGTGGATCAGTTGCCGAGCGTCGGAGCAGGCAATGTGCTCCGCGACATCATCGACTCGGGTGTCGTCCCCGTGGTGCGACTCACCCGCATCTTCCGTCAGGCACAGACCAGCCGTATCATCATGAATGCCCATGCTATCAACGAAGGTCGGATGCCCGACATCCGCAACGGCAAGCAGTCCGACTTCTTCTTCATGGAGTGCGAGGAGCCGGAAAAGATTGCCTCTACCATCGTCGATTTGGTCAGCCAACGTCTACCCAAAGCCTACAACATACCACGGAGCAGCATCCAAGTACTCACGCCCATGCAGCGCAGTGTCATCGGAGCCAATAACCTCAACATCTCCATCCAGCAGCGTGTCAATCCCACCGGCAACGGTCTCACACGTGCCGGCTTCACCTTCCGTAAGGGCGACCGCGTGCTGCAACTCAAGAACGACTACACCAAGGAGGTCTTCAATGGTGACATCGGACTCGTCACCGCAGTCAACATGGAAGACCGAACACTCACCGTCAGCTTCGACGGTAAGGAGGTGGAATACGAATCGACAGAGCTTGACGAGCTCAGCCTTGCCTATGCCACGACCATCCACAAGAGTCAGGGCAGCGAATATCCCATCGTCGTCATTCCCGTCCACTTCACCAACTACATCATGCTTCAGCGCAACCTCATCTACACTGCTGTCACCCGTGCCAAGAAAGTCTGTATCGTCATCGGCCAGCGTCGTGCCCTTTGGTATGCCGTCAGCCATGTCACCGTCACCGAGCGCAACACCCGGCTCAAGGAACGGCTACAGGGCAAGACCATCCCGTTAAGCTATACACGGCAAGACGAAGAGAGTCAGATGGACATGGCGGCCGAGGATGGCCCAACAACAAAATAGCGGACTATGCAATACGAGGATATTTGGCAGATACAAGACGAGATAACATCAGCGGTCAACTCCCTTGGCTATTCCCTTTGGGACTTGCACTATGACCGAGCTTCCTTCTCCTTCCACTTGGAGTTGACCACGCATCTGCCTGACGATGCTCTCTCGTCCTTCTGCTCTCAGATGCCACTGCCAGCAGACTATGAGGGCGAAGGCACCTATGGCTCCGTGTTTACGCTATACCCATAAATTCAACGAATATGAAGATAAAGAATATTGACCATTTCGTGATAACAACCCAAGACTTCCAAGCGTGTATCAACTTCTATGTCGGGATATTGGGCATGGAACATCGTGAAAGCAATGGACACCACAACCTCTATTTCCCTGGTGGTAAGATTTCCATTCATACAAAGAAGGGTGAGTTCCAGCCAGCCGCCATTCAACCCACTTATGGCTCACAAGACTTCTGCCTGATAGTAGAGGATGACTTGGAGACCGTCGAGCAGGACCTAATGGCCAAAGGTATCACGCCTTTGACGGAAATTGTTGAGCGTCATGGGGCCCACGGTGCCATGAGAAGCCTCTATGTCAGAGACCCCGATGGTAATCTTGTGGAACTAAGCAGCTATAGTTAGGATGCATAATGTGCCCTATTTCTGAAACATTATTTTCTACAAATTATCCATTTGCAAGGCTTGTTTTCTGTTTTCATTTGGAATTTTCATTGAGTTTGCTTAACTTTGCGAAAACGAATAAAAGCAATTGGGTATGAGAAAATTAATATTACTACTGCTATTCCTGGGAATAAGCTTGCTTAGCTATTCTCAGAGTTATCAGAAATACAACAGTTTCCTTGACCGTACTGAGTTTTATGACAGTTATGGCAACATGACTGGGTACGCAAAGTACAACAGTTTCCTCGATCGTACTGAATATTATGACAGCTATGGTCATCTGAAGTCTTACACGAAGAAAAATAAATTTCTCAATCGTGAAGAGACTTATGACAGTAATGGAAAACAGAAGGGGTATGAAAAGGAGAATGACTTCTTACAACGCAAGGAGGGGTACGACAGCAATGGCAACATACAGTATACAAAGAAATGGAACAGTTTTCTAAACCGCTATGATATCTATGATAGCAGCGGGCATCAGGTAGGATATTATAAGTATAACTCATTTCTGAAAAGGTGGGAGTATTTTGACTATTAGGCCTATATAAATTATGAAACGAACCATTTTACTAATCCTTATGGTTGTTCTGACAACCATTTCATACTCTAAGAGTGCTAAGTCATGGGTACAAGAACTGGACCTCGTAGATATTTCGGCTCTTAATCCAAAAGACGTGAGTTCTTTTTGGAATGCCGAAAGGAAAGCGGATGCCGACTACAATACGCTCTTGCAAGCCATTCAAAAAAACAAGAAGAGTGTACTGTCTGCCAAGGCAAACATCAAAAAGTTCCTGTATTCATCATATTCAGACAGAGACTGTATCACTGTCAACGACAGCACTGCTGATGCCATCTGTGACTGTATTGAAAGAGACTTACATATAGAAGACATAAGAAGAGTCTATCCTGAGATAGCGCTTGGCAACCTTAAGTTCAAGATAGCGGCAAACAATGAGTTTAACGCCTCTACTTTTCCGGACGGTTTCATTCTGATTAATACAGGTTTGTTTTCAAGATTGAACTACAATGAGCTTTTAGCCGTTAGCGCACATGAACTCGTCCACTATATGTTCAGCCATTCGCTTGCCAACGAATACGCATATATCAAGAAGCAAAAATCCAACCAACTATGGGCGGAGATTGGAGGTGCGTTGATTGTTGGAGCAAACGCTTTCGCCGATGGCTATTCCGCAGGCATGACAGGCCAGCAGCAGAACAATGCCCAGTATTATGCAGATATGTATCAAGGTATTATTGATGATGCGGCAGAGAGTGCTGAGCGTTTCAAATTCCGGTATTCGAGAAAAGATGAGTTGCAAGCGGACATTCTTGGCTTCCGTTATCTTCAATTCCTTGGTTATGATCCACGCTCGTTCCTTACTATGCTCGAGAAAATAGGTGTTGAGAACGATAAGTATTACGATAAAAAGAGTTCGCATCCCAAAACGGAGCTCCGAATAGAGGTTATTAAGACATTGTTGGAAAAGGAGAGTCAATAGCAATGAAAAACCTTAAATAAAAGGAGTACACTCAACAATTTTCTACCTCCGACAGGATAGCGCACTGGTCTCCATGTTCTTATGTGTCGGCATAGGATGGCATGGTTACCTTTTAATGTAGGTCAGTGCGCCATTTACAAGAAAGCCAATAAAAAAATCATCCCGATTGATATTCACATCAACCAGGATGATTTTTTATAGGCAGAGAAGTGGTTGTTAGACTAAAGTTCGATGTTGTTAATCGCATTAACGACTGTATTGGCATTCTGCAAATCGCTGATAACATCAAAGATACGGTCGCTCCATCCGCCAATGAGGAAGACATCATCCTGCTCCATCCTTAACGGCATCTGGCCATAGCCAGCCAAGTCGAATAGATAGAGCTGTGCCTTTGGGACTCTTCTTTTGTATTGTGACCAGAGCTGAGCGAATGTGTTACCATCACCTTGACTGTTCCACATCTGGCAGTCAGTGAAAATCAGGACTTTATCTACCACTACGTCATCCTTCAGTAGCCATTTTACTACTTTGTAGCCATTGGTGGAATAGCCCACCTCACCCTCATGCCGTTCCATTTCAGTGATTGCCGGCAGGATGTTGCCATTTGGATAATTAAACACCTTCCACTCCGTACCGAACATACCGGTAACAACCTGTTTGCAGCGGTTCTTAAACAGCATGGCAAGTACGATGCCTATATCGAAGAGGCGCACTTTACTTCTTTGACTGACGAGTGACCACATCGACCCCGAGACATCACAAGCAACGAGAGTTCGCGTGTCTTCATCAAATCCACTTATGTTGTCGGCACTTGCTTTCATGGCATCCTCCAAGGCCGACAATACCATGGTCGTGCTGACATTGTCAATACTATCTATCTCCCTGTAAGCAGAGAGATAACGGAAAGGCAGTTGCTTCGACTTCAATACATTCTGTGGAGAGGACAGGTAAGCGCACACCTGGTCAATGAGTACTGGTGACACTCCGGAAACAAGCATATTGCGCAAGTTACGCAGCAATGCCATATAGCCGACCTTTCTGCTGCTAATCAGTTCTTCCCATTTCTCACGAAAAGCATCTTTCCTGTCTTGCTCATTGTCGTATTTCTTCTGACCAAGCGCAGACAACTCAGTCTCCCATGTATAGGGTACAGACAGCTTGTCCTCAACAATCTTGTTGAAGATAGATTGCTGTGCATCGTCCTTGGCCTTAGGATGAACGATGAATAAAGCGTCGCGAAGCTTTACCTCAAGGTTGCCGCGATTGTATTTGGCAAACTGATACTCGTCGAAGTTGTTGAAGGCACGTTGTAGTCCGCATTGAATCTGATGGGATAGTCTTCCGAGTTTCTTTCTTCCCTCTGATGGATTGAGCAGCTGATAGCACATCAGCAGTTCCATAATCTCGTCGGCTCGCTGCACGACATGTTCAACAGTCCTTGCAACGAGATCATCTCCGCTATGGGCTTTGGCCAATGCAACAACGAGTAATAATGGTACACTGCGAAGGTGCATCTCTGTACGGGTATAGACGGCTAACTTGGCAACATACTCCGGCGAGACCTTGCTTACAAGCTCCAATATACGGTTCATCTGTTCGCTGCCTGCCTCATAGAACTTGTCGGACAAGGACGCGGTGACAACGGCAGTATACAGTTCCATTTCGGGAGAGAGTCGATAAGCCAGCTCTCCCTCGTGGTTGACGATTGTGTCGGACTTCTTAATCAGTGAATTGAATTTCATCTTCTTTCATTTTAATCAGTTAAACATAAAAGTGGCGCGACAATCGCAGGAGTGCTTTTGGCAAAGCCAACGGCGGTAATCACTATTTTTCAAATGCACCAAACCCGGTTTATGAAACGAAGTAACTCCATACTACGGCAGCCACTATGGTGTGAACAGGGAGCAATATGTCGGACGGACTTCGGCTCTGACACCTTTATGAGAGGCACGAGTGTGTCCTTGTAAAGGCCCTCGTTATCGAATTCGAAGTAAGTCTGCCCTACGGCATCCCTTTGTGGCGGAAGCAGGACTCGAACCTGCGACCTTCTGGTTATGAGCCAGACAAGCTACCAACTGCTCTATTCCGCTGTAACAGGTGAAAGCTACATGCGTAGCATGAAAAGAATATTGCTCTACCAACTAAGCTACAAGACCGAAGTCCTGACCAGGCTCGAACTGGCGACACATATCTGCCTAAATGCGAAGTAACACACTACTACGGCATTTCACCTTATGGATTTGTCATTCTGAAAGGCAACTGTCATTATTGGCTTTCTTGACTCCGGACTTATTAGTTCCGACGCTGGATGAGCCAGCTAGTGAAACGAAGTAATCCAATGAAACGGCACTTACGAATGACTTTATTAAAAGAGAGATGCAACAGACGTGGAGAATAAAACCCTATTGCGTAAAGCAAGGAAGGAGGCTCGCGACCTCCATCTATCGGGACGGTGCCTTGAACATCTTGCCAAATCCGATTTCTTATGGCAACACTTCTCAACCGAAGTTGAATGTCAACTGCATGAATGTTGCGAAGTAATTCTCTACTACGGCAATCACCCTTGTTATTTCAATCTATCAAAGAACGCTCTCTTTATAAATCTTTATAAAAAGATGGCGCGACAATCGCGGGAGTGCTTTTGGCAAAGCCAACGGTGGTAATCGTCTTTGCAGACGCACCTTCTCCGGTTTAGCAAACGAAGTAACTCCATGCTACGGCAGCCATCCAATATTCGTACTCTATCAAAGATCGATTTCGTTTTTCTGGTTGCAAAGTTATATCAGTGTTCCGCATTGTATCTGCGTAGTGAAAAGAAATATCATTTTGCAAGCCTTGCAAAGTGAAAAAAGACACTTCTCCGCAAATAGATTGCGGAATAAACCACTATCTTTGCAATGAACATACGTAAAAGCCAGAATTATGCCAGCAAACAAGAATGCGCTCATACGCTATAAGACTATTGACAACTGCCTGAGGCGGCGGTACAAGAAATGGACATTACAAGACCTGATAGAGGCTTGTAGTGATGCACTCTATGATATGGAAGGTATCACCAGCGGTGTATCAGTACGGACAATACAGAACGACCTGCAAGTAATGCGCTCCGACAAACTTGGGTATAACGCACCTATTGAGGTTTACGAACATAAGTATTACCGCTATAGCGACCCCGACTATTCGATTATGAACATGCCGATGTCGGACAATGACTTCAATCTGATTCAGGAGGCTGTGGACATGCTTCAGCAACTTGAGGAGTTTGACGACTTTGCCGAGATGTCTGATGTTGTCGGCCGACTACAAGAGAAGCTTGCCGTCAGCCGTCATGGGAGAAAGCCGGTCATCAACTTCGACAATGTACCCGATCTGAAAGGCTTGAAGCTCCTTAATCCCCTCTACCAATATATAATAAGGAAGCAGACACTGAGGATTATGTACCAGTCGTTCTCTGCCCGTCAGCCTACAGAGTTCGTCTTTTGTCCTTATCTGCTCAAGGAATTTCGCAACCGTTGGTTTCTCTTTGGCAGCAAGGCAAGCAATCTTGTGCTCTACAATCTTGCCCTCGACCGCATTCTGTCGGTAGAGCCAGCCAAAGATGTCGTGTTTCGTGAGAATCCTAACTTCGACCCTGACACATTCTTCAATGATGTTATCGGTGTAAGCAAGAATATCGGCAACACCCCGAGGAAAATAAAGTTCTTGGCAACTGCGGAACAGAGCAAATACATCATGACCAAGCCGCTTCATCATTCGCAAAAGCTCATTCATCGTTTTGAGGACGGAAGCTGCGAATTTATGATTCAGATCGTCATCAACTATGAGATGTACTCTGTATTCATGAGTTATGGACCAGGCATAAAAATCCTATCGCCCCGCAATGCAGTGAAGTATATGAAAGACAAGCTCCGTCAAGCAGCTGAACAGTACAACGAGGATGATATCGAAGAAAAGTAGAAGTTATGCTATCTATCAATACAAAAATCTTACATAATAAGACTACATATCCCCATAAAGTCAATTTCAACATCATGCTTCGGCAACTTATAGTGTTTAGCAATGGCTGTCCATTCAATTTAATCACCTACAGAAAATGGATCTCCGCAGCATTGAAGCTGCCAATCAACATAATATACAATACAGTTGTCAATCATTTCCACTCTATTAAGTTTGGAGGAAGAGCAATTCGTTTGGGCTCGCCTTTATGCCCGTCAATATAATAGTAGTGTGCAAGGTGTTCATCGAATTTGGAAAGGAACGCCTCGCGGATGCGTGCACATTTCTCGTTGATGGAGTTGTTCAGCGGATTGGTAACGTCCAATACGCTCTGATATTCCCTGTCGCTGAGCTCTCCACCACGAAATTTAATATAGAGTTCCGCCAATTCGTCACGGTAGTCTGGCAACCTTTTAAACAGTATGCCATCGGAATGGCGAAGGAACAGCAGATACACGGCCTTAGGCAAGGGCCTGAGTCCCACTTCCATATTATAATCAGGGAGAAGAATTCGGTAGTCATGAGTTATGACCAAGCGACTTAATTTCTCATTCCCCTTGATGGCTCTCCGTAGCATTTCATCACATATTCCCCTTTTGTGAAGCAATGCTATTCTCTCACGTATTTCCTTGATGAGTTGCCACGATTCGCTGTCAAAATCCAATTCTGCACAGCATAGGGCCTCGCAGGCCATGTCATATTCTCGATAGCGGATTATGGGTTCTGAATCCGAGATATAGTCAGAGATTTCTTCTGCTGCTTTAGAAAAGAGCGACTTTAACAAAAGTGACTGCTCACTTGAATTCTTACCATCCAAGTTTTCGGGCAAGTCTAGAATATAACCTCTATACTGGCATGTCGCTTCTGGATACTTAACCTCTGTTTCCTTACTGTGGAACAAGAGCATAGGGTTAATCTTGTCTTTATTCTCTGGATGTATCATGTAATCCAGGATAAGGTCGTTGTCGAAACTTATGGATTCAACTTCCTTGTGGACATAAGGCGCAAAATAGTTGATGACCTCTGGATTTAACAGCTCATCACTTAGCTTGGGTAGATAGCAAAAATCAAATGAATATTTTTTGAATAGACGTTTTATCCACGGAAGATTCTTAACGATAAATTTGTTTACCGTTTCACAATGTACACCTTCTGTATAGATAATCTGACGGTCATCTTGAGTGAAGGGCAGTTTCTTTAAGCCTATAGCACAAATCATATCCAGTTGCGTTTGACTGTTGCAAAGGTAAGCATTTTAGTCGATAACTTGTGCTAAGTAGTCTTGTAAATGGGTTTGCAAGGCTTGCAATTTAATGTTTTGCTGAAGATTGTTTGTGGACTAAGTAAATCTGCTTATATTTGTGCATACAAAATAACAAATAGGGAGCTTATGAATACAAGATTTATGGGAACAGGCAATTATGGGCAGATAGGCAACTGCGTTTCTGAAAAGGCAAAGCTGCAAGGACTTGTTTGGGAGATCTGTGGCGAGTCTTTCAAGGAACCCGTCCTTGTTAGTGAAGCACTCGAAAGATGCAAGGCCAACTATGCTATTGCCAAATGTCCTATGGTTGCTCTTACACCCGACTTGTGCGACAAAATCAATAAGGGAGATGTAACCATCAACGATATGAAGCAAAACTCCTTCGAGAACAGGCTTGCCACGTACCGTACCGATACTGATGTGCCTTTGGGCATTGTTTCTAAATCATACGGAATTGTACAGAACAAGGATGCATTCGGTTTTATCGATATGCTGTGCTCAGGTGAACTTGCCGACCGTGACCATTCCCCGGTGATTACGAATGCCGGGGTACTGGGCTATGGCGAGCGGGTCTTCATTACTGCAAAGTTTCCAAGGTCCATTGTCCTCGACAATAAAGGCGATGACCGTGTTGATATGTACATTGTCTTTACCAACTCCCATGATGGTTCTGGTGCGGTAACAGGTCTGATAACGCCAATCCGTGTGTGGTGCAACAACACTTTAGCTTTAGCCATGCACAACAATAGCGGAAAGATTACTTATCGTCATACCGCCAACGTAATGAAACGTCTTGATTTGCTGAATAGGGAGAATCGTGAATTCGCTTACAAATCCCTCAATCTATTTAGTGTATATGAGAAGAGCCTGAAAGATAATTTCGAGCATCTTAAAAACATTAAGTTGGCTGATGACGATTTGAAAAGAATTCTTGCCGAAGTGTACCTTACTGAAAAGGAGTATGAGGTATATAAGGTAACAAACGAGATTAAGAGTCCAGGCATTTCTAATGACAGCCGCAATATAATTAGTCGCGTAAGGGATTGCGTTGTTTCTGGCGTAGGGCAGAACAAGGAAGACAATGGAACGGCCTTGGCTCTCATCAACGGCATCACCACTTACTATCAGAACAGCCGTGATTACCGCTCAGACATGTCCAAATTCAAGAGTCTGACTGAGGGGGAAGCAAAGTTGAAGACACAGAAAGCATTCGAGCTTGTCATTCAGCTTAAATAGCTTCAAAATAGTCTTTTCATTCTCGCCGGGGACAACCACAAGATGAAAGCATCTCTCATAAAATTCGTTTGGAATTTTCTTGCTAACACAAGGTCTTTCGCTGCGTAGGTTTTAATCAATCCCTGCCTAACGAAAGGTCTTTTGCGTTACCATATAGGGAACATAGCTTCGACCCCATCAGAACATAGTTTCGGCCTCGTTAGAACGTAGCTTTGTCCCCATGAGAACACAGCTTCCCATAACAGCAAAGTCGTTAGTACATAAAAGGCACAAGTGGGACTTGAACTGTTACTTTTCCCTCCAATATTCTTCGTAGGCATCCTCCATCATGTCCGGGAAACCGTAGCCGGAAGACTGACAGTTAGCTAATATCTTGTCAACTCGCTTTTGGAAATGAGACTGTAGGCCTTGTCTTGAGATTTCCTTTAGGGCATTGACAAAATTGTTGTAGGCAGCATCATAGAACGACTCCCACAAGTCGCCCCAATCGTCAGCTATCTCACTTGCGCATTCGGGTATGTAAAGCATGAGGTCACACAGCAAGACTGGGTCGGGATCAAGCGACTTGAAGTCCCTAACAGCTTTCTTGCACACGGAAAACCTCAGTTTCGCGTCTCCACGTTTTGGAAAGAACTCCTTTGTGATAACTTCCTTGTATTGCTCGTACTTCGCGTTGTCATTTGGATGAACGGCATAGTCGAGGAACTCTTTGGCCTCCTTGCGTGCCGTGTAAAGGTCAAGGATGAGTTGCTCAAGCCCTTGACGATCAAGAGATCTTATGTACTTCTTTACTTCTGCTTTAGACATATTCCTACTTTCTATAGTTCGTACATCAGATAATGGCTCTCATGCATGCCAAGCGACTGGTAAACCTTCTGGGCATTAACATTGTGGCGGTCGACATAGAGGCGCAAAGCACCGGCACCCTCTGACTGCGCTATAGTCTTTGCAAAATCAAACATCTCCTTAAACACCCCTTGATGGCGACTCTCGGGACGAACATAAACGCTCTGTATCCAATAGTAGTTGCAGTTGTTCCAGTCGCTCCATTCCGTAGTCAACATCAGAGAACCAAGAACCTCATTGTTGTCATTCCGTGCCACGAGGTAAGTTGCCTTGCCGTCATCAGCAATGCCAGCCTTAACGCCCTCACGCACCGTCTCATAGTCCAGTTCCGTTCCCTCAGACTCTTTTGCCATAGCCAGTTGGAACTTCACAATCGTCTCAGTGTCCTCAATATTCGCAACGTCAATTTTATATTTGTATTCCATAGCTTACTTCTTATTTCCGTTTTTAGCCCACCATTCAGCAGCAGTCCAAAGGCAATCCTTCATAGCATCACAAACCTCAT
>Ga0256406_1005235_pt1 | contig 14021 bp, 13 predicted proteins | sample RumenRJG_03DNA_FD_185986 | JGI IMG/M metagenome (GOLD analysis project Ga0256406, IMG submission 185986) | Bovine rumen microbial communities from Lethbridge, Alberta, Canada - RJG_03 | ecosystem: Host-associated > Mammals > Digestive system > Stomach > Rumen | place: Canada: Alberta | collected...
GGCTTTTATGATCTTGCCTCAGCATACCAGTCCATGCACGTCAACTGTTGAAACCGCCGTGTACCGAACGGTACGCACGGTGGTGTGAGAGGACGGCGGCTAATCACCGCCTCCTACTCGATCCGGGATTTTTTGTCACGCCGGCTTTACATGGTATTCATATTAACACAGCAGATTTCATATGGCAGAAATATCTGTTTTACGGATACGGGGTAGATGCACCCCGGCGCCGGCCGTATCATAATACCGGACAAACAGTATCATGACTTGCAGATAAATGGAGGCAGCAGGAAGCACGATGAAGAAAAATCGTTTTACAGCAGCACTTGCGGCAGCCGTATTGATGATCGCCGCGATCCCGGTCGGCGCGGCATCGCAGGCAGAAGACAGCGCTGCGCAGGAGACGCAGATGCCGGCAGTGCAGGAGGCAGCGCAGCCGGCCGCGGCGCAGGAGATGCAGGAATCGCAGGCGGCGCAGGAGCAGGAAACCGGGGCGGCGGCAGAAACGGAGACAGAGAGCGTGCTGACAGGGGAAACCGCGGAGACGGCAGAAAGTGACGCCGCTGCAGATGGCAGCGCAGATGCCGTGCAGAAAACGGAAGAGGCGACGCCTTCCTATACGGTCCGCGTCCCTGCTGTGATTGAACTCGGCGAGGAGGCGGCTAAGGTGCCGTATACCCTCGTGTGCGATGACGGCCTGCTGCAGGATGGCAGGAAAATTGCCGTCCGGATTGATGATGCCGGCTATAATGACGTCCATAATCGTTTTGCCGTGTACAGCAGCGATGCCGCGGACGAACAGGGCTACAGGCTGTATGATGCGGCATCCATGAGCGGTTCGCAGGCCTTTGGGATCGGCGATGAAATCGCCTGCTGGGAAAGCGGTACCGGCGGCACGATTCTGCGCAGCGCAGCGCTCACCGGCAATTATGATGATGTCCGTCAGGGCAGCTATACCGGCTATATCAATTACACCATTTCACTGGAAAATACGAAGAACTGACAGAGGATCCGTTTCCCTTGGGAAAATGCAGGCGGCTGTTGCCTGCGCCGCTTCTTGATGATAAGATCAAAGCAGATAGTGCAGGTACGGTCTGAAAGGAAAACGGATATGAAGAAAAACAGTGAAAATCAGGAGCCGGAGGAGTACGGCGGCGTGAAGGCGGTGCTGATGGCAGCCGGTGCGGCCGTCGGTGGTCTGCTCGGGTACGAGATCGCCCGGAATGCATTGAATATCAATCTGATTCTGCTTCTGGCATTTATCGGCGCCTTCCTGGGGCGCGGCATCTGGTGGTGTCTGATCAGCGCGCGCGGCCGGGCACACCGGAATCTGAATCTGCGGATCATCTGTGGCGTGATCCTTTTCTTTCTCATTGTGATGGTATACATGGCAGCGACGGGGCAGGCGGAGACGCTTACCTTTCTTAATGTGCTGCTTTATCTGCTGATCTTTGTGGTGATCGGCGTTTTCTGCTGCGGTTTTTTCTCACTTTTTATCCGAAAATAAAAAATGTACGCATATCAGTACATAAATTCAATAAAAATATAGAAAAAGTACTATTGTTGTCGTATAATAATGGCAGATGATTCGGAAAATGACAGATAGTTAAGAATTTGTCAGACATTATTATGCGAGGTGAAACAATTATGAAGACGTACGAACTGTTTATCAACGGCAGATTTGTTCCGAACGGCGACAGAGAGATGTTTGATGTTATCAATCCGGCGACCGAGGAAGTCATTTCCAGATGCCCGAAGGCGACGGCAGAGGATGTGGAAGCTGCTGTGGATGCGGCTTATGAGGCACAGAAATCCTGGGCGAAGGTACCGCCGATTCAGAGAGCACAGTATCTGATGGAACTGGCGCAGCTCGTCCGCGACAATCACGATCTTTTTGCAGAGACGAATACGCAGGAGAACGGCAAGATGATCGCGCAGTCGAATGACGAGGCCAGCTGGCTGGCGGATTACATTACCTATTTTGCGGCGCAGGCGCGTCACATGATGGGCGAGATTATCCCGAGCGACCGTCCGAACGAGAACATACTGCTGTACAAGATGCCGATCGGCGTCGTTGCCGGTATCATGCCGTGGAATTTCCCGCTGTTCCTGATCGGACGCAAGGTGGCGCCGGCGCTGATTGCAGGTGATACGGTCGTACTCAAACCATCCAGCGATACGCCGAATGGTGCCTATGAATTTGCAAAGCTGGTCGAGAAGAGTTCACTGCCGGCCGGTGTAATCAATGTGATCACCGGACCTGGCGGCGTTGTCGGCGATGCGCTCACGAAGAACAAGAAGGTTTCGATGGTTTCGATGACCGGGTCCACCGCGGCCGGCCGACATATCATGCGCTCGGCAGCGGATAATATCACGAAGGTTTCTCTGGAACTGGGCGGCAAGGCACCGGTTATCATCATGGATGACTGCAAACTGGATGAGACCATCGAGCACGTTTTCAATTCCCGCTTTATCAACTGCGGACAGGCCTGCAACTGCGCGGAGCGTGTCTATGTGCAGGAAGGCATTTACGATCAGTTTATCGAGAAGATGACGGCGCGCATTGCGGCAGCCAGATACGGCGACCCGCACGATGACAGCGTCGACATGGGACCTATGATCAATCAGAATCAGGTTGATCATGTCGATGAACTTGTGCAGAGTGCTCTGGCTGAGGGCGCAAAGCTCGCAGTCGGCGGTCACAGGGCGTCGATTAACGGCAAGGGCTTTTTCTATGAGCCGACATTGCTGACAGACTGCCGTCACGGCATGAGGATCATGACGGAAGAGATTTTCGGACCAGTGCTTCCGGTAACGACTTTCAAGACGCTCGACGAGGCGATTGAGATGGCAAATGACTGTGATTACGGCCTTACCTCTTCAATTTACACGCAGAACACTGATGTCATGATGAGGGCGCTGAACGAGATTCATTTCGGTGAGACCTATGTCAACCGTGAGCATTTCGAGGCCTTCCAGGGCTTCCATGCCGGTGTCCGTCAGTCCGGTATCGGCGGCGACGACGGCGAGCGCGGCCTGGATGAATTCCTCGAGACGCATGTATGCTATGTAGATTATGATCTGCATAAACAGGGATAATGATTGTTCACTCCTTAAAGAACAGAAGGGCGCAGGATGTTTCGGCATCCTGCGCTTTGTTTTGCGGAAAATTTCCGGCGCGGCAGGCGTTTTTTTCGCCTTGCGGCTATGGTATCATGGAAAAAATATCGTCATAAGGAGAACAGACTTTGAGAGAGGATGAAAAGAAAAATGTACAGGAGCGCAGCGGCGGCAGCGTATCTGGCGTCTTTTGTTCCGCCTGTCGGGGGTGCAGATCAGAAGCAGGAAGCGCAGGCTTTATAAGGGGGATACAGAGATGGCTGAAATCAGTTATCGGATCATACGTTCCCGGCGCAGGTCGCTGGCAATAGAGATCGACAGGTCGGCACAGGTGCTTGTGCGGGCACCGTACCGCATGCCGGATGATCAGATCAGGGAATTTGTGGCAGAGAAAAGCGGCTGGATTTGGCAGCACCAGGAGATCGCAAAGCGCAGAATCCGGCAGAATGCGGTTTCCAATCCATGGTATCCGATCAGGCAGGCAGACATCCGGCGCCTGAAAGAGCAGGAAGCCGCGGCGTTTCCGCCGCGCGTGTCGAGATATGCCGCTTTGATGGGAGTCACCTACGGCAGGATAACCATACGCTGTCAGAAAACCCGCTGGGGGAGCTGCTCTGCAAAGGGAAATCTGAATTTTAACTGTCTGCTGATGCTGGCGCCGCAGACGGTGCAGGATTACGTGATTGTACACGAACTGGCACACAGAAAACAGATGAACCATTCGGCGGCCTTCTGGAAAGAGGTTGAGCGGGTCCTTCCGGATTACCGTGACAGCGAGCGGTGGCTGCGGGAAAACGGCGGTCTGCTGATCCGTGCCATTGCCGACGAGGAGCAGATGTGACATAAACAGAGCCGGGAGAAAATGAACTTTCCTCCCGGCATCTTTTTGCCGTGTATTCAGACTTCAGCCGCCGCGTATGGCCTTTCGGCATCTTCTGCCTGCCGCGCCCGGCGGCAGATGTGCAGCAGCCCTTTGAGCTGCAGGTCCGGTTCGTACCGCAGCGGCTGACGGCACCACGGAAGCACAAGCGGGCCGGCGCCGCCGGTCAGAACGGCCGGTACCGGGCAGCCAAGCTGCGCCTGCGTGCGTTCGATAAAACTGTCGATGACAGCCGCCGTGCCGATGACGGCGCCGCTTTCCATGCAGCCTGCTGTATCGCGGCCGATCAGTGATGATGGCGGCTGCGCCGCAAGAGACGGAAGCTTGCCGGTGCGGCGGTGCATCGCATCCAGCGACAGCTGAATGCCGGGCAGAATCATACCGCCCAGAATCTCCCGGTCCGGTCCCAGAACCGTGACCGTCGTACAGGTTCCCAGGTCAAATGTCATGACCGGAGCGCCCATGAGCTCCATGGCGGCGGAAAGATCCGCGACGCGGTCGCTCCCGAGATTGCTGCGGTCATACAGATCAAAGCAAATCCCTGTCGGCAGATCTTCGGACATCACGACCGGCGCATGTCCGAGAATGCGGGTCAGCGAGGCCGTCAGAGGCCTGTCCGCTGCCGGCACGACAGAGGAGATAATGGCATCCTCCGGCGTTATGCCGTCCAGAAATTTCTCCAGCAGCATCAGACAGCCGGAAAATGACCGGGCCTCGGAAACCGGTGCCTTGCTGCGCGCTATGATATCGTCGCCCTCGGCCAGAGCCATGGAAACCGTGGTATTGCCGGCATCAACAGCTAAAATCATGTCAGCGCCTTTCTTTATCTGCTGCGTATGGCAAGCAGCTCGTCGAGAAGACGGTCCGCTGCTTCGTCTTTGCTCAACAGCGGCAGTGCGGTGTCTCCGTCATGCGTGATCAGTGTGAGGACATTTGTGTCGGTTCCGAAACCGGCGCCTTCTTCACAGAGACTGTTGGCTGCCACCATATCGAGATTCTTCCTGTCCAGCTTTTTGCGGGAGTTTTCGATGAGATTCTGCGTCTCCATCGAAAAGCCGCAGAGCAGCTGGCCTTCTTTTTTATGTTCCCCGAGCCATCCGAGAATGTCCCGGGTCCGTTTGAGCGGAAGAGCAGTGCTGTCGCTGCTGCCTTCCTTCTTGATTTTCTGATCGGCACAGGTCACCGGTGTATAGTCGGCAACCGCCGCTGCCTTGATGATGATATCCATATCCTGCTGGCGGCTGGTGACCGCGTCGAACATGTCGGCTGCACTCACAACCGGTACGAAATCCACATAGGACGGCTTCTCCAGAGAAGTCGGTCCGCTGACCAGCGTCACCTGCGCACCGCGCGCACTGGCACGGCGTGCAATAGCATAGCCCATGCGGCCGGTGGAGTGGTTGGTGATGTATCGGACCGGGTCGATGGCTTCGCAGGTCGGTCCCGCGGTTACCAGTACATGCATGCCGGCCATATCCTTCTCATGAGAGATGGCGTGGTCGATGACTTCAAAGAGCTGGTCCGGTTCGAGCATTCGTCCCTGTCCGATGCCGCCGTTGGCCATGCGGCCGTAGCCGGGTCCCGCGATCTCCCAGCCGTAGCGGCGCAGCGCCGCGATGTTGTCCTGGGTTACCGGGTTTCCGTACATCTTGAAATTCATGGCCGGCGCCGCGATCTTCGGGCAGTCGGCGGCCAGAACCGTCGTTGTCAGGAGGTCATCGGCGATGCCGTGGGCAAGACGCGCGATCACATTGGCGGATGCCGGTGCGATGACCACGAGGTCAGCCGCATCCGCAAGTGAGATATGTTTGGCTTCGCGCTGAAAATTGCGGTCAAAAGTATCCACACAGGCGCGGTTGCCGGTGACGGATTCAAACGTGAGCGGATTGATGAATTCCACCGCGTTTTTCGTCATGACGACATTGACATGGCATCCCTGTTTTGTCAGCTGCGAAGCGAGCATGGCGGATTTATAGCAGGCGATGCTGCTGCTGACGCCCAGAAGAATATTTTTACCCTTCAGCATAGGCTTTACTCCATGTCCTTGAGAAGACCGTGTTTCTCATAGCGGGTCACACGGGCAATCTTATTGTCCTCATCTACAAAGACAACGTGCGGTGCATAGTGATCGGCAATCTCCTCCGGTGTGAGCTGTGCATAGGCCATGATGATGACCTTATCACCTGTGCAGGCGCAGCGTGCTGCCGCACCGTTCAGGCAGATCATGCCGCTGCCGCGCTCACCGGCGATGGTATAGGTCTCGAAACGGGCGCCGTTGTTGACATCAACGATGGCAACCTTCTCATATTCATAAATGCCGGCTGCATCGAGAAGATCCTGGTCTACCGTAATGGATCCGACGTAGTCAAGCTCTGCCTGCTTTACTGTAGCTCTGTGAATCTTACCCTTAAGCATTTCCACTGTCATGATTATGCCTCCACTGAGAAATTATCGATCAGTCTCGTCTTGCCGATATAAACGGCCATGGCGAAAAGAACGTCTTTCTTTACTTCTTTAACCGGTTCGAGTGTGCTGCCGTCAACGGCGGAAACATAGTCGATGCGGGCGAGCGGCTCTTTCATGATCAGCTCACGCTGTGCCGCGACGATGGCGTCGGCGTCCTTCTGGCCTTCCCTGATCATCTTCTGACCGAGGAATACGGCTTTGGAAAGGACAAGTGCGGCCTTTCTCTCCTCCGGGCTGAGGTAGGTGTTGCGGGATGATTTTGCCAGACCGTCTTCCTCGCGGACGATCGGACAGCCGACGATCTCGATGCCGAAGGAAAGGTCAGCGACCATACGGCGGACAATCGCGAGCTGCTGTGCATCTTTCTGACCGAAAAATGCCTTGTCCGGCGTTACTATATGGAAGAGCTTGCTGACGACGGTGCAGACACCGCGGAAATGAATCGGGCGGGTCTTGCCGCAGAGCGTCTTCGGCATGTCGGAGAGGTTCTCGACGTAGGTGCAGAAGCCTTCCGGATACATCTCAGACGGGTCCGGATGGAAAACCATATCGCAGCCTTCCTTCTCAAGAAGTGCACAGTCGTGGTCAAAGTCACGCGGATAGGTATCCAGGTCTTCATTTGGTCCGAACTGCGTCGGATTGACGAATACGGATGCGACGGTACGGTCGCACATGGAAACGGATTTTCTGACGAGGCTCGCATGACCTTCGTGGAGATAGCCCATGGTCGGTACGAGCCCGACAGTCAGCCCCTGCATTTTCCACTCTCTTACCTGAGCGCGGACCTCACTGATTTTCGTAGCAATTTTCATCTGTGTTTCCTCCTGTGAATCAATACTCAGCGTCGAGTTTCTCGAGAAATTCATCGCTGCAGTCAGATTTGACAAAACTGTTTTCCGGGGCCGGGAAGGTGCCTTCTGCGACCTCATTTTTATATTCCTTGAAAGCGGCAATCATCTCATCGCCGATGTTCGCAAAATGCTTGACGAACTTCGGTTTGAAGTCGCCGCTCATGTTGAGCATATCCTGATATACAAGCACCTGTCCGTCGCAGCCTGCACCGGCTCCGATGCCGATCGTCGGAATGGTGAGCTTTCTGGAAATGAGTGCGGCAAGCTTAGGCGGCACGCATTCGAGAACAACGGAGAATGCGCCGGCTTCCTGTACCTTGAAGGCATCTTCGAGGAGCCGTCTTGCGTTGTCTTCGCCCTTGCCCTGCACCTTGAAGCCGCCGAAAGCGTTTACGCTCTGCGGTGTGAGTCCGAGGTGCGCCTGTACGATGATGCCGGAATCCACGATCGCCTTGATCTGCTCGGTTACGGCAGCGCCGCCTTCCAGCTTGACAGCATTGGCTCCGGTTTCTTTAATGAGGCGGCCGGCGTTGACGACGGCGTCGTAGACGCTCTGCTGGTAGCTCATAAACGGCATATCCATGATGACCATCGTGTCCTGTACGCCGCGCACGACGCTGGCACCGTGATGAATCATGTCCTCAAGGGTGACCGGAAGCGTATCCTTGTAGCCCATCATGACCATACCGAGTGAATCGCCGACGAGGATGGCGTTGATGCCGGAAGCCTCGACCAGCTTTGCCGTTGTGTAGTCATAAGCGGTGATCTCCGCGATGCGCTGCCCCTTGGCCTTCATGTCCAGAAATGTTGACACTGTGTTTTTCATCTGAGTATTTACCCCCTGTCCATTATCTTTGCAGATTGTCTCTGCACGGTTTGCTGTGTGTCTCAGCGAAGGATCTGTTCGATTTCGCTGTAGTCACGTTCCGGATGTTTTTTCTTCGCAATGGTGAGCAGCTCGCGGGAGAGCTCGCGGTACAGACCGCGCTGCGATGGATCGATCTTCTCAAGGTGGTGCCGTATCGTCACGGCATCCGCACGCTCGAGCGGACCGGTCAGCGCCTCTTCCGGCGAGGTCCGGACGATGTGGTCCAGATTGCTGCGCATCAGAGGGGCGAGTGCCTGCCGCGCACTGTCCGGTGTGAAGCCGCAGGATGTGAGCAGATCAATGCCGACCTGAGCCAGCGCGCAGATGAAATTGCTCACGAAAACAGAACCGGCATGGTAGCGCACTTTGTTATCAGAAGAAATCTCCTGCACGTGTGCGCCGAGCCCGCTCAGTATCTCCGTAAAAATACGGACCGCGGATTCATCGCCTTCAAGGCAAAAAAAAGCATCCGACAGTTCCCGGTACGAGTCATACTTGCTGTTGACCGGAAATAACGGATGGATGGAAATCCCATGCGCGCCTGTCTCTTCGATGCCCGCAAAGGCATCGCGTGCGGACATGGCGCCGCTGCAATGGCATATGTACTTGTCTTTGATATCATAGGTGCAGACCTGTTCGTAAACGGAACGGATTGCGCTGTCCGGAACGGTGATAAAGATCGCGTCACTGTCTGCGGTTAAATCCTTAATGCTGCTATAGTAACGTGAATTGGTAAACGCGGCTGCTTCTCTGGCGCTATCTGGATTCCTGCTGCAGTAGCCGGTAATCCGAACGCCGCCGTCCGAGAAAAATCTGCCTATTGAAAAACCTACTTTACCTGCTCCAATCAGGCCAATATTCATGCTATCACCCATCTTTCTGATCAGTGTGACGCATCATCGACCATGCCGGATCTGACATCAAATAAAGGTATAGCTTCTGAAAATTCAGAATACCATCCACCGAGTATTTATTATAGACACGCTTTTTTTATTTGTAAAGGCTGTATGAACAAAATTAACATACCGTAAAATCTTTTCGCGTAAGTTAAGCCGCATCTGTTTTACGGGCAGGCCGGAGAGTATTATAATAAATACATATACTTGTTTTGCACAGGCAGAAGGAGGGTTAATATGCAGGCTTTTGACAGAATCCGCTCCGGTATCCCTCAAATGGACGAATGCCTTCACAGCATCCGGCTCGGGGACAATGTTGTATTTCGTATTTCTGATATTTCGGCGTTTTCTTCTTTTGTCGAACCGTTTGTCAGACAGGCGGTGAGCGAGGGGAGAAAGATGATCTATGTCCGTTTCGCGTCGCATCCGCCGCTGGTGCAGGAGCAGCCCGGAGTCAAAGTCGTGCATATCGAGCTTTCGCATCGTTTTGAGACCTTTACGGTGGCGATTCACAATCTGATCCGCGATGAGGGCAGAGGCGCCTTCTATGTGTTCGACTGCCTCTCCGAGCTGCAGACGGCATGGGCGACAGACCTCATGATGGGCAACTTTTTCCGCGTCACATGCCCGTATCTGTTTCAGCTCGATACGGTGGCGTATTTTCCGCTGATCCGGGGGAAACATTCTTTCCAGGCAATTGCGACAATCCGCGATACCGCACAGGTGTTTCTGGATGTATTTCCGGACGGGAAACAGCCGCCGCAGGCGTATTATGTGCGGCCGCTCAAGGTGTGGAACCGCGATTCCGGGACGATGTTTCTGCCGCACCTGTACAGGCCGGCAGACGGCAGCTTTGCGCCGGTGACGGACGGCGTGCAGGCCAGCCATTTCTATCAGGCGATGAACAGTACGCTCAGTGAAGGCGGCGTGCAGAATCTGGACGCGTGGGACCGGTTTTTCAATGACACGCAGCGGGCATGGCAGGCAGGAGAGGATACAGCACAGCAGTGTGCGCGGATGTGCCGTATCATGATGACGCGGGATGAAAAGCTGCGCGTCATGATCCGTGATAATTTCCAGCCAGATGATTATTTTACCATCCGCGACCACATGATCGGCACCGGCCTGATCGGCGGCAAATCCTGCGGCATGCTGCTGGCACGCAAAATCATTCAGAACAAAGCCCCCGATCTGGCGGGCAGGCTGGAACCGCATGATTCCTATTTTATCGGGTCGGATGTTTTCTATACTTATATAGTGGAAAACGGGCTCTGGGATCTGCGCGTGCGGCAGAGAAGCGAAGAAGAATTTTTCTCGCTGGCCGGCGAGATGGCCCAGCGCCTTGAAAGCGGCCGTTTCCCGCGGGATATAGTGGAACAGTTCGCGCGGCTTCTCGAGTACTACGGCCATGATCCCGTGATCGTGCGGTCCAGTTCCATCCTGGAAGACGGCTTCGGCAATGCCTTTGCGGGAAAATACGAATCGGTTTTCTGTTCCAACGCGGGATCGCCGGAAGAAAATCTGGAAGCCTTTGAGAATGCGGTCCGGACGGTCTATGCGAGCACGATGAGCCTTTCGGCGCTGGACTACCGCAAACGCCGCAGCCTCGACAAAAGGGATGAGCAGATGGCAATTCTCGTGCAGCGCGTCTCCGGTTCGCACTATGAAGACTATTACATGCCGTGCGCTGCGGGCGTCGGCTATTCTTTCAGCCCGTATCGTTTTCTGGCCTCGATGAATCCGCAGGCGGGTATGCTGAGGCTTGTCATGGGACTTGGCACGATGGCGGTCGACCGCACGGACAGTTCTTATCCGCGGCTTGTCAATCTGGATCAGCCGTCGGCGCAGGCGCAGACGACGTGTGCGCAGCGGCATCAGTATTCCCAGCGGGAAATCGCGGTGGTCGACAAGAAAGAAAAAGCACTGCGGCAGGTACGTCTGTCCGAACTGGAGGACAAGCTGCCTGCCTATCTTAAAAATCTCCTGCTTGAGCACGATTACGATGCGGAGAGGAGATTCCGGGACCGCGGCATCCGCAGAAGCATCCTGTTTATCAGCTGTCGCGGTCTGGTCGGCAATGACCGGCTGATGGATGACTTCAGGCGCATGCTGGAGATTCTGCAGGATGCCTACGGGCAGCCGGTCGATACGGAATTTACGATCAATGCCGCGCAGAGCGGAGAATATGTGATCAATCTTCTGCAGTGCCGGCCGCTGCAGATCGCGGGCGGGCGCAGGGCGGCCGCGATGCCGGTAAATCCTGATCCGGCATCGGTGGTGCTGGAGACGGAAGGCACTTCGATGGGCCCTTCCGATGCGATCACACTGGACCTGATTGTCCGCGTCGACCCGGCGGCCTATTACCGGCTCGCCTATGCGGAAAAACCGTCGGTTACCTCTTTTATCCACCAGATCAACTGGGCGCTGCGCGGGCAGGGCATGAAGATGATGCTGATGGTGCCGGGCCGTATCGGCACCTCGTCACCGGAACTGGGCGTGCCGGGCTCATTTGCCGATATCAGCGAATTTTCAGTGATCTGCGAGGAAGCGGAATCGAAGGAAGGGTACAATCCGGAGCTTTCCTTCGGCAGCCACCTGTTTCAGGATCTCGTGGAAGCCAATACGATTTACTGCGCCGTATTTGAAGATGGCCATACGCTGGTGCGCCGGACGGAGCTGCTGCAGGAGGCAGACGATCTTGCAGACAGTCTGGCGGAAAAATACGGGCTCGGGAACCTGCGTGGCGTGGTCCATGTGTATGATGTGCGCGGCAGAAACTGCCAGTTCTGCCACGATCTGGAAAAAGAAAAGGCGCTGCTGATTCTGCCGCAGCGCGGATAAACATAAACGACCGGCTTCGTTTTTCGTATTGACAAGACGAAGCGCAGGACTTAGAATTGGAATTAAAGAAAAAATGTAGAGGCAGCGATGTAGATGAGTACGTCCGGGAGCCGGCAGGCTGGGAACGGACGGAAAGGCAGCCATCGCCGAACGGACCGGGCCGGCGGGCGCGGGACCGTGGGGGTGCAGAGAAGATCTGTACCACTCCTTCGGAATCGAAGAGGCGCTATTCATATTGGAGTCAAGGAAGACCATGTGTGTATAGGGCATATGGTCTTTTTTTATCCGGATAGGTTCAAAGGTGAGAAGGTGCAGCCGCCTGCTGCGCAGCAATGAGGAGGAAAATCATGAAAAAGTCAATGTTAATCACAGCTGCGGTTCTCTCCGCGGCGATGCTGCTGGGAGCCTGCGGTTCGTCATCATCAGCCGCTTCATCATCGGCGGCTTCATCCGCAGCACAGACAGAGGCGGCAGAGGGCGATTCATCCGAAGAGCCGCTCCGTGTCGGCATGGAGTGCAACTACGCACCGTTCAACTGGACCACTACCGAAGAGGGCGAATTCACACAGCCGATTTCCGGCACCGACTACGCAGACGGCTATGATGTCGTGATTGCGACGAAGATGGCGGAAGCACTCGGCAGACCTGTGCAGATCGTAAAGCTCGACTGGGACAATCTGATCCTTTCCCTGCAGAATGATCAGATCGATGCCATCATCGCCGGCATGACCGATACGCCGGAACGTGAGCAGGAGGTCGCTTTCACCTCTCCGTACTATGAATCAGAAGAAGTCATCATTGTAAAATCCGACAGCGAATACGCCGATGCGGCCAGCATCCAGGATTTCTCCGGTGCTGTTGTGCAGGGCCAGATGAATACCATTTACGATGAGGTCATCGATCAGATTGACGGTGTTACCCATCAGCCGGCCGCCGAGACCTTCCCGGCTGCCATTCAGGCACTGCAGTCCGGCGCTGTCGACGGCGTTGTATCCGAGCTTCCGGTTGCCAACGGCGTAGTGGAAGCCAATCCGGATCTTTCCATCGTACGTTTTGACGAAGGAAAAGGTTTTGAGGCAGACACCACCGTATCCATCGCTGTCCGCAAGGAGGACACAGAGCTGAAGGATCAGCTCGATGAGGCACTGTCCCAGATTTCCGCCGATGAGAGAAATGAACTGATGCAGGCAGCGGTTGAGCGTCAGCCGGCCAGCGAATAACAGGCAGAAAGTGAGCGCGTTCCCGTATCATGTTTTTTCAGAATTGTTATGAGATTTTATCAAAATACGGCAGCAGCCTCCTGCTCGGCGTGAAGACCACGCTGATCGTATCCCTGATCGGCACGGCGGTCGGCCTTGCACTGGGGCTTGTCGTCGGCGGGTTCCGTGCCGCGAAGCTGGATATCACAGCGGCGCCGGCAGCCCGGTTTTTCAAGAAACTGTTCGATGTCATCGCCAACATCTATATCACGGTATTCCGCGGTACGCCGATGATGGTGCAGGCTGTTTTCATTTATTATGCACTCCTGAACGTTGTGCACTGGGACACACTGACGGCGGCCATCGTGGTCATCAGTGTCAATACCGGTGCCTACATGGCCGAGATCATCCGGTCCGGCATTCAGGCGGTCGACAGCGGCCAGACGGAAGCGGCCAGGTCTCTGGGCATGTCGAATTCCCAGACGATGTTTTCGGTTGTGCTGCCGCAGGCCATCCGGAATGCTTTCCCGGCGATCGGCAACGAGCTGATCGTCAACATCAAGGATTCCTCCGTTCTGATGATTATTTCCATCACGGAGCTGATGTTTCAGGCCAAGAGCATCGCGGGATCGACTTTCCATTTCACGGAAACGTATTTTATCGAGGCCATGATTTACCTGCTTCTGACGTCCATCGCGAGTATTATTCTCAACATCATTGAAAAACGCATGAACAGGACAACCATGACGATTCCGATGAGTGACACGGATCCTTCCAATGCCGGTCTGATGGAAAATAAGCAGGGATAACAGAGAGGATGCATGTCATGAGTGAAAACAGGGAACCGATTGTAGAAATCAAGGATATTCATAAAAGCTTCGGAAAACTCGAGGTCCTCAA
>Ga0256406_1005236_pt1 | contig 14021 bp, 8 predicted proteins | sample RumenRJG_03DNA_FD_185986 | JGI IMG/M metagenome (GOLD analysis project Ga0256406, IMG submission 185986) | Bovine rumen microbial communities from Lethbridge, Alberta, Canada - RJG_03 | ecosystem: Host-associated > Mammals > Digestive system > Stomach > Rumen | place: Canada: Alberta | collected...
ATGGCGTTTGCCGTGCGGTAGTTTTTCTCGAGATCGAGGTCGGCGGTATTGGTCCAGCCGGCCTTTTTCAGGTTGTCGTTGACCGTGTCGATGCCGTCTTTCAGGTAGAAGGTATCCTCAATCATGCGGTTGCAGAGGAAGGTCAGCTGGGCTTGGTAGGTGGTCATGGCCTGTGTGTCATCTGCCGCCATGGAAAAGTGGCTGCTGTACAGGCTAGCCTGAGCGAGGGCCGTGCCGATGGCGTTGCTCGTCGTGTTCCATCCGGCATAGGCGGCGAGCTTCGGGAGCGGCGCATCACCGTTTTGCAGGAAGGGCAGGATGGTTTCTTTTTCGGAGAAGTGCTTGCTGAGGTCGACGAGGGCGAGCATTTCTCCGTTTTTCAGTCCCTGCGCGATGCGCGCGGCGGATGTCCGCCGCGTATCAGCCGGATCTTTTTTGAGGTCGATGGCGGAGAGGAACAGGGTGAAATCGGGTGTTCCGTTCCCATCTGGCGAGATGCGCCTGCCGCCAATCAGGCGGATCTTTTCGTCGGCGGCGGTATCGCACGGGACGGCCATATACGGCATGACGCGGTCCGCCATGTAGGGGCTGCCTGTTTCGACGGCGATGCGCGGCGCGCGGCCGTGGAGATCATTGTCGATGCGCGCGGCGAGGTCGAGCGCGAGCTCATCGGCGCCGTGCAGGACGTAGACCTGCGGCTCTGCGAGGCCCTGCGCCGCGAGGTAGTCCTGGATATGCGCTTTTTCGATGTTCGGGATGCTGTACTGCTCGCCATCGTCCTGCCCGAGCACGAGCAGATGCAGCGTCCCCTCTTTGACGAGGGCGGCGAGCTCTTTGTTGAGCGCTTCGTTCTCGTCGAAATGTGCGAGGTATTTCTGCATGCTGTCCGCGGGGATCTGCTGTTTCAGCGTCTCGAGCTCTTTCTGCTCGTCTGCATCGAGGGGGATGCCAGCATACTGCTTCCCGACGAGCCGCGAATAGCGCATGAGGTCTTTGCGCTCCTGCAGGCCGTCGATGCTGTCCTGCGGGTTCATGCGCGGCAGGATGCTGAACGCGTAGACCGGGACACCCGGGTGCGCGGCGTGGAACGCGCGGAGGAAGGTGATGAGCGCGTCGATATCGTCTGCCGTCGCGGTCTTTTCGCGCGCGGCGAGCAGGCCGCCGTACAGGAGCTGGTCGACCGAAATGATGACGGCCTGCGCGTCACCGGCGTTATCCATCAGCCATTGGCGTTCGCCCGCCGTGTCGCCGGGAGCCGAATAGTAGTCGGATAGCTCGGTTGGCGGCGTCACGATGTCCATGCTGCCGATGCGCCCCGCGTCGATGACGAAATCTTTGCAGGGCGGCCGACCGTCGAGCGGGACGAGCAGGATTTTCGTGGCCTCACTTCCCTGCGCGGCAGCGGGTGCAGCGGCGGTGGGCACGGATGGATGCAGGGCAAGATGCCAGTATACAAGCAGAGCGCCGAGCAGCAGAGTGAGAAACAGCAATGTCTTTTTCAAGATGAACCTCCGGGTCGTTAGCGTTACTCTCATTATACCATATCCGGGCAGATTTCATCGGAATGTTACAGAATAACAAGTTATTGCGTGCAAAAGAAACAGAAATGTAGTATAATAAGAGACAGTTTTTCACAGATGCGCCTGCCTGAGACTGTGAGCGGGCAGGTGCGAGGAGTTCAGGAGAGTTTTATGCATAAGGAATATTTGATGGGCAACGAGGCGATGGGACTCGGGGCGATGGCCGCGGGTGTGAACCTCGTCAGCGGGTATCCGGGCACGCCGTCGACCGAGGTGCTCGAGACGATCGCGCGGCACAATGCGGACAAGCGAATCCATGTGGAGTGGTCGACGAATGAGAAGGCGGGCCTCGAGACGGCGGCCGGTGCGGCGATGACCGGCGCGCGGTCGCTCGTGACGATGAAGCAGGTCGGCCTGAATGTCGCGACGGATCCGCTCATGAGCCTCGCGTATCTCGGTGTCGAGGGCGGCATGGTCGTGCTCGTCGCCGATGACCCGGGGCCGATTTCGTCGCAGACGGAGCAGGATACGCGCACGTTCGCGCGCTACGCGAAGCTGCCATGCTTTGACCCGACGGGCGTCGCGGAGGCTTACGAGATGATCCAGGAGGCGTTCGCGTTCTCGGAGCGGTATCATACGCCGGTGCTTTTCCGGCCGACGACGCGCGTGGATCACGGCTATGCCACGGTTCCGGTCAAGGAGCCGGATGCGTACGAGAAGCACGCTTCGAAAGGTTTCGTCCGCGATACGAAGCGCTGGGTCATCTTCCCGAAGCTGTCGTTCCGCGCACATGGAGCCATCGAGGCGCGCAACGCAAAGCTCACGAAGGTAGTGTCGGACTATCCGCGCAACGAGGTGGTCGACGGCGCGGCGGGTGTGCGGCGCGGCATCATTTCGCACGGCGTCTCGTGGACGTATCTGCGCGAGACCATGCGCGAATTCGGGGAGGCCGGGCACGAGGACATGCCTCGCCTCATGCGCGTCGCGACGCCGTTCCCGTTCCCTGAGGAAAAGGCCGTGGCGTTCCTGAAGGGACTCGATGAGGTGCTCGCCATCGAGGAGCTCGACCCGGTCATCGAGCGAGAGCTCACGTACCTCTGCGGGAAATACCACCTCGCGGTCAAGATCCGCGGCAAGCTGACGGGCGATATCGCTGCAGCCGGCGAGAACACGCGCGACAGCGTCTACGCAGCTGTTGCGGCCTTCATGGGCTGGCAGACGGAGCAGCCAGCCGAGCGGCCGGAGCCGCCGGTCTCGGTCGTGCGCCCGCCGGTGCTCTGTGCGGGCTGCCCGCACCGGGCGTCGTTCTACGCAGTCAAGCAGGCAATGAAGGGGCAGAAATGCCTGTTCGCCGGCGATATCGGCTGCTATACGCTCGGCAACGCCATGCCGCTCGACATGGTCGACACCTGCCTCTGCATGGGCGCGGGCCTCGGTATCGCGCAGGGCATTGGCGCGATGGATCCGGAGACGAAATGCTTCGCGTTCGTCGGGGACTCGACCTTCTTTGCGGCGGCCATCACGGGCGCGGTCAACGGCGTCTATAATCAGGCGGATATGACGCTCGTCGTGCTTGACAACTCGACGACCGCGATGACCGGGCACCAGCCGCATCCGGGCACGGGCCATACGATGATGGGGGCGTCGGTGACGCCGGTATCCATCGAGGACACGCTGCACGGCATCGGCGTGCAGACCGTGCGCATGGTGAACCCGCTCGACCTGCCACGCGCGATTGCGGTCGTCCGCGAGGTCGCGTGCGAGCCCGGCGTCAAGGCCATCATCTTCCGCTCGCCGTGCATCGCGCTCGTGAAGCCGCTCGGCCTCGCGAAGATCGACCCGGCGAAATGCAGGAACTGCAAGAAATGCATCCGCGAGATCGGCTGCCCGGGCCTCGTGACCAGGGACGGGAAAGTCGCCATCGACCCGGCGCAGTGCACGGGCTGCGGGCTCTGCGAGGAGATCTGCCCGTTTGATGCGATTTCGGTGACGAAGAACCCGCATGGCGGGGAGCTGAAAGGGAGGCGTTTCTGATGCAGACGAATATCATTCTGACCGGCGTCGGCGGACAGGGCACCGTCCTCGCGTCGAAATTGCTCGCCTCCGCGGCGCTCGCGAAGGGCTACGAGGTCATGAGTGCGGAGACCATCGGCATGGCGCAGAAGGGCGGCTCGGTGTTCAGCAATCTGCGCATCGGGGACGAACTCTACAGCCCGATGATCCGGAAGGGCACGGCGGATCTGCTGCTCGCGTTCGAGCCGGCGGAGGCTGTGCGTATGCTGCCGTACCTGCGGCCGGACGGCACGGTCGTCGTGAGCTCGCATCCGGTCATGCCGGTGACGGCGGCGCTCGCCGGGACGGATTATACCGGACAGGAAATGGTGGATTATCTGCGGCGCGAGGTCAGGAACCTGTTCGTGCTCGACGGCTTTGCCGCGACAGAGGAAATCGGGAATCCGAAGGTGCTGAACGTCGTGATGCTCGGCGCAGCCCTCGCGAGCGGCGCGCTGCCGTTCCTGTCGGAGACAGATCTGCTTGGCGCCATCCGGAAGCGCGTGAAGCCGGCGTTCGTCTCCCTCAATGAGCGGGCCCTGCAATACGCGGCGGAACACGGCCTTGCCAAGACGGCGGAAGGAAGGAAATAAGATGGAGATTTCAAAGGAACAGCTGGAGCTTGTCAACGCGCGCATCGCGCAGCTGCTGCAGGCGGACAGCTTTTACGGGAAGAAACTGAAGGCGGCAGGCATTGACGGCGTGCGCTCCGCGGATGATTTCAAGAAACTGCCTTTTTCCGAGAAAAAGGATCTGCGCGACGCGTATCCGCTCGGGCTCATGAGCGTGCCGGAGGAGAAGATCGTGCGGATCCACTCGTCGTCCGGTACGACCGGCAAGCCGGTCATCGTGCCGTATACGGCGCAGGACGTCGAGGATTGGGCGACGTTTTTCGCGCGCTGCTACGCGATGGCAGGCGTCACGCCGATGGACCGCGTGCAGATTACGCCGGGCTATGGGCTCTGGACCGCCGGCATCGGCTTCCAGGCGGGCTGCGAGAAGCTCGGCGCGATGGCCGTCCCGATGGGGCCGGGCAATACGGAGAAGCAGCTGCAGATGATGGTCGACATGCAGAGCACGGTGCTCTGTGCGACGAGTTCCTACGCGCTGCTGCTCGCCGAGGCCATCGAAGCGAAGGGCATCAAGGACAAGATCCACCTGCGCAAGGGCGTCATCGGCTCGGAGCGCTGGAGCGAGAAGATGCGCCAGTCCATCGAGGAGAAGCTCGGTATCGACGCCTACGACATCTACGGCCTGACCGAGATCTACGGGCCGGGCATCGGCATCAGCTGCGATGCGCACGACGGCATCCACTATTGGGACGATTTCATCTACCTCGAGATCATCGACCCGCATACGGGCGAGAACCTGCCGGACGGCGAGTGGGGCGAGATCGTCATCACGACGCTCCGCAAAGAGGGCGCGCCGCTCATCCGGTTCCGCACGCATGACCTCTCGCGCATCCTGCCGGGAGACTGCCCATGCGGCAGCAAGTTCCCGCGCATCGATACGTTGCAGGGGCGCACGGACGATATGTTCAAGATCAAGGGCGTCAACGTGTTCCCGAGCCAGATCGAGGAGATCCTGCGCGACTTCCCGGAGGTGTCGAGCGAGTACCAGATCCATATCTCGCATCTCGATGGCAAGGACACGATGCGCCTCTACGTCGAGACGAACGGCAGCGTCGACTTCCTCGGCCTCGCCGCGCGCCTCGCGACGGCGGTCAAGCACCGCATCGGCTTCACGCCGCTCGTCAAAGTCGTCGAGATCGGCGTCCTGCCGCGTTCCGAGAAGAAGACCAAACGCGTCATCGACACGCGTTTCCAGTAAGACAAATAGATTTGGGGATGCTGCAGCTTTTGCCGGCGGCGTCCTTTTTTCTTTGCATGCAGATATATCGAACAAAATACTGGACAAATCCGAGAAAACGCGCTATAGTAATTTATGTAAAACGGTTTCGTAAAGACGGAATCTGTGAAGGTTGAGAAGGTTTTCTAGGATTCGAGGTATGATTATGCATAGTGAAAAAGATCAGAACTGCGCGTACTGCATGAGGAACGAGCTGCTCGACGCATTCGGGATTTTCGTACAGGAGCTCCCGTCGAGCATCCTGGTGCTCTTCAAGGAGCAGAGCCATCCGGGCCGCTGCATCGTGGCGTCGAAATACCATGTCAGCGAGATCACGGATCTCACCGAGGAGGAGATGGACGCGTTCCTGCGCGATGTCCGCCACGTCGCACAGGCCATGCACAAGGCATTCCACCCGGACAAGGTCAACTACGGCGCATACGGCGACACGGGGAAACACCTCCACGTCCACCTCGTGCCGAAATACAAAGACGGCTTCGAGTGGGGCGGCACGTTCGCGATGAACCCGCAGAAGAAATTCCTGACCGATGAAGAATACAAGGAAATGATCGCAAAACTGCAGGCGGCTCTTTGATCCTTATGGCAGGATGCCCTGCAGGAACCGCCTCAGAAAATATCCCGTAGCCTTACATGGTTGCGGCCTTGACAGGGGCGGGTGCTTTTGCTAGACTAGAGGGAGCGATGAGAAAGAGGAGTAGCGCCCTCGAGCGAGCCGGGATGGTGTGAGCCGGCGATGGCGCGAAAGGCACTTTGGAGCGGAAAAGCATAGAATTTGAGGTGGGCGCGGCACGGCCGCGTCAATCAGGGTGGAACCGCGGAACCATCGATAGATATGGTCTCGTCCCTGTAGCGTTGTATGCGTTACGGGGACGGGACTTTTTTCGTCCCTGCAAGGCAGAGAAAGAGGAGTGGAAACATGAACTACCAAAACATGATCCTCGCTCTCCAGCAATTCTGGTCAGAGCATGGAGCCATGCTCGGCGAGGGCTACGATGTGGAGAAGGGCGCCGGCACGATGAACCCGGCGACGTTCCTGCGCGTGCTCGGCCCGGAGCCGTGGCATATCGCGTATGTGGAGCCGTCGCGCCGCCCAGCAGACGGACGCTACGGGGACAATCCGAACCGCCTGTATCAGCACCATCAGTTCCAGGTCATCATGAAGCCGTCGCCGAACAACATCCAGGAGCTCTACCTCGCGTCGCTCGAGCGCCTCGGCATCGACCCGAAGCAGCACGATATCCGCTTCGTCGAGGATAACTGGGAGTCGCCGACGCTCGGTGCCTGGGGGCTCGGCTGGGAGGTCTGGCTCGACGGCATGGAGATCACGCAGTTCACGTATTTCCAGCAGGTCGGCAGCCAGGACATCAAGCCGGTCGCTTCGGAGATCACGTATGGCCTCGAACGCCTCGCGATGTACATCCAGGGCGTCGAGAACGTCTACGACCTGCAGTGGAACGACGACTACACCTATGGCGACGTGTTCCATCAGAATGAGTACGAGCAGTCCTGCTACGCGTTCGACCTGTCGGACGAAAAGCTGCTGTTCGAGCTCTTCGATAAATACGAGGCTGAGGCCGTCCGCATCATCAAGGAGGGCTATGTGCACCCGGCTTATGACTACGTGCTGAAATGCTCGCATACGTTCAATCTGCTCGATGCGCGCGGGGCCATCTCGGTCTCGCAGCGCGCCGCATTCATCGGCCGCGTGCGCAAGCTCGCGCGTCTCTGCGCGGAGTGCTATCTCGAGCAGCGCGAGAAGCTCGGTTATCCGATGCTGCATAAAGGGGAGGTAAAAGCATGAGCAAGGATCTGTTACTCGAAATCGGTACGGAAGAGGTTCCGGCTCATGTGATGCCGGGCACGCTGAAGCAGCTCGCGGAGCACGCGGAAAAGGCGCTCGAGGAGAACCGGATCGCCTATGAATCCGTCCGCACGCTCGGCACGCCGCGCCGCATGGCGCTGCTCGTCAAGGGCCTCGCGGAAAAGCAGCAGGATGTCTCGAGCGAGAACCGCGGCCCGTCCATCAAGATCGCGTTCGACGCGGACGGCAACCCGACGAAGGCCGCACAGGGCTTCGCGCGCGGGCAGGGCGTCGACCCGGCGGATCTCGTGCAGAAGGACGGCTACGTCTACGCGATGGTGCACGAGGCCGGAAAGGATACGGCGGAACTCTTGCAGACGATCCTGCCGGAGCTCATCTGCGGGCTGAATTTCCCGAACAATATGCGTTGGGCGGATCTCGACTTCAAGTTCATCCGCCCGATCCGCTGGATCGTCGCGCTCTACGATAAGGACGTCATCCCGTTCACGGTCGCGGAGGTTCCGTCCGGCCGCACGTCGCGCGGGCATCGCTTCCTGTCGCAGGGCGACTTCGATATCCCGGATGCCGACAGCTATGAGAAGGCCTGCGAGGAGCAGTACGTCATCGTGGATCCGGAGAAGCGCGGCAAGATGATCCGCGAGCAGATCCAGGCCGTCGCGAAGGAGAACGGCGGCGAGGTCGAGATCAACGAGGATCTGCTCGAAGAGGTTCTCTACCTCGTCGAGTATCCGACGGCTCTTGCGGGCAAGTTCGAGGAGAAATATCTCCAGCTGCCGGAAGAGGCCGTCATCACGCCGATGCGCGACCATCAGCGCTATTTCCCGGTCAAGGATGCCGATGGCAAGCTCATGAACCTCTTCATCACCGTGCGCAACGGCGGCAAAGAGTATCTCGAGACCGTTCAGCACGGCAACGAGCGCGTGCTCCGCGCCCGTCTCGCTGACGCGCAGTTCTTCTTCGATGAGGACCGCAAGAAGAGCCTCGAGCAGCACCGTGAGAAGCTCTCGACGGTCGTGTTCCAGCAGGGCCTCGGCACGATGCTCGAGAAATCCGACCGCCTCGTGGCGCTCAGCGGCTACATCGCCGCGGAGGTGCACGCCGATGAGAAGACGGAGAAGCACGCGCTGCGCGCCGCGTATCTCTGCAAGGCGGATCTCGTGACGGGCATGGTCACGGAGTTCACGGAGCTGCAGGGCATCATGGGCCGCGAGTACGCGAAGCTCGATGGCGAATGCGAGAAGACGGCCATCGCAATCGATGAGCACTACAAGCCGCGTTTCGCCGGCGACAGCCAGCCGCAGACGCCGGCCGGCCGCATCGTGAGCCTCGCCGATAAAGTCGATACCATCGTCGGCATGTTCAGCATCGGCAAGATCCCGACGGGCTCGCAGGATCCGTTCGGCCTGCGCCGTCAGGCGCTCGGCATCGCGCACATGATGATCGAGGCGAAATGCAGCCTGCCGCTCGCAAAGGTCGTCGAGAAGGCGATGGAGCTCTATTCGGTCACGGATGAGGAAAAGCGCGCGAAGCTGCTCGCCGCGGTGCGCGATTTCCTGCAGCTCCGCATGAAGAACGTGCTCGAGGAGGAGGGCATCCGCTACGACGTCATCGACGCGGTGCTCGCGACGATGGAGGATATGAACCTCTATGGCACGTATCTGCGCGCGAAAGCCGTTATGGACTTCGTGCAGACGCCGGAGGCTGCCAAGCATATCCAGGCCCTGGTCCGCGCGGCGAACCTCGCCGCAAAGGCGGATAGCGCCGTCATCGATGCTTCGCTTCTGCAGGAAGCGGAGGAGAAGAGCCTGTATCAGGCCTATACCTCGACGGAGAGCGCGATGAAGAGCCTCGTGCCGGACAGCGACTACGCAGGCGCTATCGACGCGCTCACGGAGCTCACGGGCCCGATCGATGCCTTCTTCGACAAGATCATGGTCATGGTCGAGGACGAGGCCGTCCGGAATAACCGCCTCGGTCTTCTGAAGTCCATCGACAACCTCGAGAAGCAGGTCGCGGACTTCAAGCAGATTGTCCTGGACTGAGACTCGGCAGCAAGATAAAGCTGACTATGGAACAGCGGGGAAACGGCAATCGTTTCCCCACTGTTTTTTTGCGCGCTGGCAGGAATGCGCCGGCCACCCGGCGAAATACTAAGCAGAAAATAAAGGGGAAAAACGGATGTACTGCCCTTGGGGGAAGGGGGGGACGGATTATGCTGCTCGAGTCACTTTGTTCTATCGCGGTCTACTGCCCGCGATGCGGGCGGGTGGAGATCCAGGACATCCCGGTGTTCGAGAACGGGCGCCGCGTGCTCTATTGCAAGAATTGCGGCAATGCGCTCGTATCCTGGGAAGTCCGGCCGCGCAAGGGACTGCTGCTGTCGCTGACCTGCGGGCTCTGCGGGGCTGCGATAGAGAAGACGTTTTCGCTGCATCAGCTGCACAAGATCCGTTTTGAGAAGCTGTACTGCGAGAAAGACCATTTCGAGCTCGGCTATATCGGCCGATGGCAGGACATCGCGGAATTCATCGATTTCAATGCGGCGGAGTACGACGCGCTGCATCCGGGAGAGGAAACGGATGCGCTGGAACATCAGCAGGCGCTCCTCGAGGCGGTGAACCGCGCGCACGAGCGGATCCTGCTCGGGGATCTCGCCTGCCCATGCGGCAGCACGGCAATCACGGTCGGCATTGTCGGCGATTCCGTGCTGCTCGAGTGCACGGACTGCGGGAGCAGCTGCCTGCTTCCCGCGCGGACGGGGAAAGACCTCCAGCGGATCCTGCGCGGCGATGCGCGGAATTTCCCATGGAAGCGGGAGTTGCCGCTTGACATGCTGAGAAAATAAAGATATGATGAAAGAATGTGGCGGGCTGGAATGATGCGGCCCGCACGCAGAAAAAGGAATACAGGGCACACGGGCTCATCCGTGCGCCCTTTTGTGGACTATCCGGGCGGCCGTGAAGCGTGCGCGCCCTGACAGTCCTGTTTTCGTGTTTTTTCACGAAAAATCCATCAGCTAAAGGAGTATCGGTTCTGATGCAGGCATTATTTCGGGCACTGGCGGAAGAAAAAGCAGCGGCGGAGCTCGCAGCGCGTTTCGAGGGCGGCCCTTGCAGCGCGTTCGTCTACGGCATGAGCGGGGCATGGAAGCATGCCATCTTTGCGATGTGCTATGACCATCACCCGCAGCCGACGGTCCTTCTTGTACAGGATCAGAAGGCGGCCGCGGAGTGGCGTGAGGACTTCCTGTCCCTGCTGCCCGGCACGCGCGTCGTCGAGCTCCCGGCGCTCGATAACATGCAGGTCAATGCGGCGGCGCGGAGCATGGAGCGCGCGGCAAAACGCATGGAGGTGCTCGCGCGCCTCATGCGGAAGGAGAACGTCATCGTGCTCGCGACGGCGGAGGCCGCCGTGCAGAAAGGCATGAGCCGCAAGGACTTCGAGCGCCTTTCCGTGCATCTGGAGATCGGCGATGTCATGGAACGGGAGACGCTGCTCGCGCGCCTCGTCGACCTCGGCTATGAATCGGCGCCGGAGGTCGAGACGCGCGGGCAGTTCAGCGCGCGCGGCGGGATCGTCGATGTCTTCTCCATCCACGCGGGGCATCCGGTCCGCATCGAGTTCTTCGACGACGAGATCGATTCGCTCCGCGCCTTCGACCTTGAGACCAAGCGTTCCCTGCAGAACATCGGCAAGGTGGACATCCTGCCGGTCGCGCAGACCGATGCGGCCGGGAAGCCGGAACTTTTCCTGTCGTATCTCGATGGGAAGGGTGCTGTCCTGATCGACGAGCCGCTCCGCGTGCGGGAGGCCATCCGCACGGAGGTCAAGGAGAATCCTGAGCTCAAGGGCAAGATCTACAGCTGGGAGGATCTCGTCAGCGCGGCCGAAGGGAACCGCGTATTCTACCTCGCGCTGCTCCTGCAGCAGGTGCACGGCGCGGAGCTCGACGCGACCATCTCGATCACTGCGACGGCCATGACGCCGTTCCAGCGCCAGATGGATCTCCTCGAGAGCGAGGCCGGCCGCTGGCTCGGTGCAAAGCAGCGCGTCCTGATCCTGCTCAGCACGCGGGAGAAGGCGGAGAGCCTGCGGGAGTTCTTCGCGCGCAAGCGCATCCCGTCGCTCGTCGTCGCGGATGACGCGGTGCTTCGCCCGGACTGCCTGAACCTCGCGGTCGGGACGCTGATCGGCGGCTTCGAGCTCACGAGCGACCGCCTCGTCGTCGTGACGGAGAAAGATATCTTCGGGCATCAGAAGCATCGGCGCGTGACGCATACGGCGAACACGGGCGAGCGGATCTCGCATTTCCGCGAAATCCGGCCCGGCGATTACGTCGTGCACGAGGCGCATGGTATCGGCAAATACCTCGGCGTCGTGACGCTCGAGGTCGGCGGCGTGCATAAGGACTATCTGCATATCCAGTACGGCGGTGACGACAAGCTCTATGTGCCGACGGATCAGGTGCAGCTGCTGCAGAAATACATCGGCGCCGAGGGCGAGGTGCCGCGGCTCTCGCGCATGGGCGGCACGGAGTGGACGAAAGCGAAGAACCGCGCGCGCAAGTCGGTCGAGGATATCGCAAAGAAGCTCATCGAGATCTACGCGAAGCGCAAGGATGCCGAGGGCTTCGCGTTCTCGCCGGATGACGCGAGCCAGCGCGAGTTCGAGGATGCGTTCCCGTATCAGGAGACCGAGGATCAGCTGCGCGTAGCGGCAGAGATCAAGGCGGATATGGAGAAGCCGCGCCCGATGGACCGCCTGCTATGCGGCGATGTCGGCTTCGGCAAGACCGAGGTCGCCATCCGCGCGGCGTACAAGGCCGTCATGGACGGCAAGCAGGTCGCCGTGCTCGTGCCGACGACGGTGCTTGCGATGCAGCATTACCAGACGTTCTCCGAGCGCTTCCATGGATTCCTGCCGACGGTCGATGTCATCTGCCGCTTCCGCACGCCGAAGGAGCAGAAGGCGACGCTCGAGAAGGTCGAGAAGGGCGATGTCGATATCCTGATCGGCACGCACGCCATCCTGAACCAGAAAAAGGTGCATTTCAAAGATCTCGGCCTGCTGATCGTCGATGAGGAACAGCGGTTCGGCGTCAAGCAGAAGGACAAGATCCGCGGGCTCGCGGCGGGGCTCGATGTGCTGACGCTCTCCGCGACGCCGATTCCGCGCACCCTGCACATGTCGCTGGTCGGCGCGCGCGACATGAGCCTCATCGAGACGGCGCCGGCCGAGCGCTTCCCCGTGCAGACCTACGTGGTCGAGAACAACGACCAGATCCTGCAGAACGCCATCCGGCGCGAGATCAAGCGCGGCGGACAGATCTACTTCATCTACGACCGCGTCGCGACCATCGGGCACATGCGCGACCGCCTGAAAGCGCTCGTGCCGGAGGCGCGCATCGGCGTTGCGCACGGACAGATGCCGGAGGAGATCCTCGAGAGCGTCATGATGGATTTCTACGAGGGGAACTACGATGTCCTGCTCGCGACCTCCATCGTCGAGAACGGGCTCGATGTCGCGAACGCGAACACGATCATCGTCTATAACGCGGATCATTTCGGGCTCTCGCAGCTCTACCAGATGCGCGGCCGCGTCGGGCGATCGCATCACATGGCCTTCGCGTACTTCGTCTATCAGGCGGACAAGGTGCTGACGGAGACTGCGGAAAAGCGCCTGCACGCGATGAAGGAGTTCGCGGAGCTCGGCGCGGGCTTCAAGATCGCGATGCGCGACCTCGAGATCCGCGGGGCCGGGAACCTGCTCGGCGCACAGCAGCACGGGCATATCGCGAGCGTCGGCTTCGAGATGTACTGCAAGCTGCTCGAGGAGGCGGTCGAGCGCCTGCAGAAGGGCAAGGAGGCCGTCAAAGAGGAGGAGAAGCCGGAGCCCCTGCTCACGCTGACGGTCGAAGCGTATCTCGACGGCGGCTACATCGCCGACGCCATGCACAAGATCGAGATCTACCAGCGCATCGCGGCCATCCGCACGAATGAGGAGATCCGCAATCTGCTCGACGAGCTCATCGACCGCTTCGGGGAGCCGACGAAGCCGGTCATGCACCTGCTCGAGATCGCGCGGATCAAGAACTACGCGCGCGACCTCTACATCACGTCCATCAAGCAGCTGCCGAAAGCTGTGGACTTCACGTTCCTGCCGGGGCATCGGCTGAAGGTGCAGAACCTCGTCGAGCTCGACCGGACGTTCGGCAAGAGCATGAAGCCGCTCGCGGAGGGCAAGGGCTACCGCTTTATCCTGCATCCGAAGTCGATGGCGAATATCACGAACGCCGTTACGCGCATCTTGATGCTCATGGCAGGCGATGATGGCAAGGGCAGTGCCAGAAAAGAGGAAAACGCTGCTGTAGCAGCTGCGGCGGAGGCTGTGCCGCAGGGAAGGGAGGCCGTAAAGGCATGAAGAAAGAGGAGACGAGCGGGACACTCACGGTTGTCGGGCTCGGTCCGGGGCGGGCCGGCCTCATCACGCGCGAGACATGGCAGCTGCTGCAGGATGCAGAGCACGTTGTCCTGCGCACGAAGATCCACCCGACGGTAGCGGCGCTCGACGCGGCAGGGATATCCTATGAAACCTGCGACAACCGCTATGAACACGCCGAGGATTTCGAGGCGCTCTACACGTCGATTGCGCGCAATCTGCTCATGCGGGCGGAACACGGCGAGCATATCGTCTATGCGGTGCCGGGCAGCCCGCTCGTCGCGGAGCGCACGGTCGTGCTGCTGCGCGAGCATGCGGCG
>Ga0256406_1005237_pt1 | contig 14020 bp, 10 predicted proteins | sample RumenRJG_03DNA_FD_185986 | JGI IMG/M metagenome (GOLD analysis project Ga0256406, IMG submission 185986) | Bovine rumen microbial communities from Lethbridge, Alberta, Canada - RJG_03 | ecosystem: Host-associated > Mammals > Digestive system > Stomach > Rumen | place: Canada: Alberta | collected...
GCCAGCCCGTGCTCAACCAGCCCCTCTGGCAGGCCCTCGACGCGCTCTTCCAGAAGCACGCCGTCACCTTCCACTGGGTCAAGGGCCACGCGGGCAATCCCCTCAACGAGCGCTGCGACCAGCTCGCCAAAGCCGCCGCCCTGCAAGCCCGCTAAATAAACTGACCAAATAGAGAAAGAAGGAATTACCGTGCCTGCTTCTACTGCACATCAGGGCGATAGGATTCATGTTCTCGCAGCCCTGACAGATCCCGCCGGCGGCTATACGAAATTTGCCGGCACCATGCTCTGCTCACTCTTTGCCAATACCAATCATCCCGTCACCGCCCATATCATGCACGATCACACCCTGCGGCAGATTGACCGGGAACGCCTGCAGCAGGTCGCCGCTGCTTTCTCCCAGACGCTCTGTTTTTACGACATGGACGAGCTGGCTGGAGCGCAGCTGCGGAAGCTACGGGAGCAGTTTCCTGACATCTCCCGGTCGAGATTCTCAGACGCCACCATGTACCGCCTGCTGGCCGGCGAAATCCTGCCCGCAGAGATACAACGTATCATCTATCTCGATGCCGACATCATCGTCCAGCTGGATATTGCTGAGCTCTGGCAACAATGTTTATTAGGGGGGGGCAGTCTTGCTGCTGTACTCGACCATTCGATACAACAAGATGGGCACCCTCTCGCAGCCAGGGGCTATTTTGCCTTAAACCGCTATTTCAATGCTGGGGTCCTGCTGATACAGCTGGCCGCTTTTCGCGCACGCCCCGTATTGGCAGATGGCCTGCGTTTCCTGCAGGAAACCGGCTCCATCATCGCCCCCGATCAGGATATCCTGAATTATTTCTTTCAACAGGACTGCATCTTCCTGCCAGAACGTTTCAATATCCTCATCAACTTCAAATTAGCATCTGAACATATCGCCAGCGCCTATGAGCCGGGCATCTATCACTACGGAGCACATATATTATCTTTCCGCGCTGACTGCGATCCCTTTTCCCTGCTCTTCTTTCATTATTTCGCCATGACACCATGGTGCAATGGCTATTTCCTCATGGAATTACTGCAGCGCATCCAGCGGGCGGAGCGGCAGCTGGGCAGAGAACTTGCCAGGCGCGGCAGAGCTTTTCTCTGCCGCGCCGAGGACTACGCCCAATTAAAAGAAAGCTATGACATTCAGCCGGATGAGCCATGCTTCTTGATCCAGCAAGGCCATATCGACCTTTCTCTCGATAAACTGCAAAATCGGCTTCTCCTCGTCTTCGTGCCATATACGATCGTTCATAATTTGTTGGTAAAAGCGGGGCTGCAGCCAAACAGGGATTTTCGATACGGTCAGCTATACGACCAAAGCACGCCTCCTGCTGATGAGCAATGGCTGCAGATTTTCCTGGCCAGCCTGACCGACTACCCCCTCTTCTGCCAAACGCGGTCGGATGAACCGGATTAAAAATTGCCATGCCACGGCTGGAACGTTCCACCCGCGGCATGGCTTTCAGCTATGCAGCTACATCCCCTTCATTACTCACTGCACGGATGTACGCAATTCCGCAAGAAAATACCTGCCAATATCGGCGATAAAGCGCAGTGCCTGCGCCTGCATGGCCTGTGGGAAAGCCGTTAGTACGGGAGCCGTCTCGAAATTGATGGTTCCTTGATAATGAATTTCGTGCAATCCCTGTAAAAATCCTGCCCAATCCGTAGAAGCGCGATTCTCCCGTGTACGGGCAAACGTAAAGGGAATCTGGTGCAAATCCGAGATACCATCGTTATCATGGATATGCAGCACCTTGAGCCGCGGACCCAGCGTCCGGATAAAATCCAGGAAGTCGATACCGACCAGATTCGCGTGACCTGTATCGAGGCAGAAGCCCAGTACCTCGCCGCCGAACTCCGCATTCAGCCGGTCGATGCGTGCCGCGGCCTTCTGTGCATCGCAGCACGGCCCCTCCACCGTGTGCCCGCCGATGCTATTGTACAGGTTCTCGATGCAGATGGTCGTATGATACTGCAGCGCCAGCGGCGCCAGACTGCGGATGAAACGCTCCGTCTCCTGCCACTCTGCCTCCTCGCCGCCGAGATAATGCGCCAGCTTGAAGCCGTGAATCACGATATAAGGGCAGTGGAAAAAGCCTGCCAGCGCCATGCTCTTCGGTGCCATCTCATGCCACAGGTAATCGTTCAGCGCCTCGCGCCCCTGCGGCACATAGGCCGGATAGGGCATATGCATCTGCTGAATACGCACGCCCGCTGCCGCAGCGCCATCGCGATGCGGCGTAAAGAATACTTCCAGTTCCTCAATGCTCTGGCTGAAGAACCGGTTCAGATCTCCGGCATAGATATCCAGATTCAGCAGATATTGATTCAGCGAAAAATCCGTGCAGGTGAAACCAGCCGCCCGCATCGCGCGGAACCCTTCGGCCGGATTTTCATCCCTGACAATTTCTTTGCTCTGTACACTCAGTTCCAGCATGGTATCACCTGCCCTTCTCCGCCACTTTGCTGATATGCAGCCGCGGCGGGCACTCATCGTTAAAGAATTCGATAGGATTGGTGATTCCCATCTCCCGCAGCTGCTGCTCAATTTCCCGGTAATAAATATTGCAGATAAAGACGGCGCAGTCCCTGGGTAGTTCACGCAGTGCTTCCGGTGACCTGACGGTCAGGCCATCCACTTCTGTGCCCCAAAGGGCCTTGTTGTTGTCGCAGGTGAAAAGCGGTGGATACGTCTCACCATAATTCTCGAGATAGTTGCGACACATCTGTCCCGCACCAAAAAGGACCCGCTGCGGATAACGCGCCAGCATCTGCTCCATCTGAATCTGCCAAACGATATACTCGCCGGTCTTTTTCGCCAGCTGCATCATCGTCGGCCGCAGCAAGGGAGGGCAGGCTGCTGCCGTATCACGCAGGCACAGGACCAGCAGGCCGTCAAAGGCGATTTCACGCAGGCCACGGATGACCGACAACCAATCCGTCTGACTGATACCCTGATTGGCACACGTATAAGGCAGGCAGATACGTTCGCCACGCCCATCCGTATCACAGGCCAGCACCGTCTGCAACCGCTTTCCCACAGCCACGATAAAGGCGTGCATATCCTGCCCCGTGGCACCGGCCGCCCACATATTCAGGCACACGCCGAAGCACTGCGCCCCCGCCGCCTCATTCAGTTCATCGACACGCGCCGCCATTTCCTGCCCCGTGGCGAAGAGTCCACGCACCAAATGCCCGTTCACCGAACGCACCTGATTCTCCAACAGCAACTGCACCCGGTTCTCCCTCGCTACCGCAGCCAGTTCCAGATAGAACGCCCGATTGACCGGCCACAGCTGCTCACGCGCAATGCCAGCCGTCAACGGACGTACGACCAGATAACGCACATCATGCTGCAGGCAGAGCTGAAGGCTCTGCCGAGCCAGTTCCCGTAACATATCATTGCCATCCGTCCGTTTCGTCTCCGGCAGCAGATAGGGCGCATAGGCCAGCGGCATGGACAACTGGCAAGGGCAAGATAAAAAAGCCCCCATACCTGGATTTTTCTTATCTTTTTCCAGCCGCCGTGCCGGATATCCCAGCGAGCAGTCCATCATCATAGACATGAAGCCAGCCTGCTCGATGTCCCGCATGCCTTGTTTCGGCCATTCTGCGCGTACAATGCCAGCCGGTGCGCACACCAATTCCATAAATCTCACCCCTCCGCCAGATTATTTTTTCTCCTGTAACCGTTGGTTTAGTGCTGCCTTGAGCTTCGTCGAGCTCGTCGACTTCGTATAAGGGAAGAATACCATTTCTGCCCCATGACGCCGCAGGAATTCCCTATCCTGCAGCCAATGCGCATCGTGCGCATAATCACTGCCCGAGAACTGCACATCGAAATGGTACAGGTGCCAGGCATCCCGCGTGCCGCCAAATGTCAAGGGAATGAGCTCCGCCTGGTCCACATAGCGGCAGGCCCGTACAATCTCCAGCCGTTCCGCCTCAGGCACGAAAGGCTCCACCTGTTTAAACCGCGTCACGCCTTCATCCGACACCACGCCGACGATGAGATAGTCGCACTGCTCCTTGGCCCGGCGCAGGAGGTTCAGATGGCCCATATGAAACAGGTCAAAGACGCCTGCCACATAGCCGATATGGTACGGCTTCTTTTCCTGTTCCGGTTCTTCCTGCACCGTCTTTGCCGCTGCCGGCACAGCCGCCAGCGTCTCTTCCTGCGGCAGATGATAATCCCTGGACGGATCGAAGCAGGCCCAATCCTCAATCCCCATCTCGCGCAGCTGGCGCACGATACTCAGATAGCCCTTGACGCAAATCAATACTTTAAAGGTATCCGGGGCCCATTGACGCAGTGCCTCCGGCGCAGCGACCTTCACGCCGCGCAGCTTCTGCCCCTGCTTCTTCGGATTATTGTCGACCACCAGTGATACCGGATAGCGCGAGGCATAGCCATCCATGAAGCGTTGCGCGAAATTCCCCGTCCCGAAAACCACCAGTTTCTTCTGATCCAGCCCGGCGAAGATATCGACAAAATACCGCTGGTACTCCGACTCCGGATAAGCCGCCCGCAGCCGGTTGGCCGCCAGCACATCCCAGCTCCGCTCATGCGCCGCCCGCACGGCAGCCATCGTATCGAGCTGCCGCAGCTGGGTGTAGAATGTCTGCCATATCTTCCGCCAGCGCCCTTCGTGCGCAGCCAGGCCATAGCGCGCCAGCCATTCCTGATGCGGCACGACCTGCTCCATGCCTGGAATCAACGAAAGGAAATCCACCATACGCTGAAGAATCACCTTGGCTGGGCAGTTCTCCAGAACAAATTCCTGATCGAAGAACTGTATGCCCTTTTCCGTCATGAATGCGTTGATGGGCACCATATCCGTATAGCCCCTGGCCAGCACAACGCCCGTATCGTCATCGGCTTCTGGCAGCTGCACATGTTCGGACGACTGCAGGATGACGTCGCGGAACTTATCCGCCGCTATCAGTACCTGTTCGCGTCCGGCACGCATCTGCCGGGAGAAATAAACCTGTCCCGTTATGGACGACAGATATGGCATACGGTAAACGCCATCCACCAGCTCATCCGGCACCGTCTGCACGCCATGTGCCCGCAGGTCCGCATGATGCGCCGCGATTTCCCGCAGGCGTGCCTCGCCCTCGGGGAACGCGGCCCGCTTCTCCACGCTGCGCACCCCGTCATGCTCGCGCACGATGGTCAGCATCGCATCCGGCGGCTGCCGATCCAGCGACGATGTCACCTGCACAACATCCGGCAGCGTGCCATCCAGCGAACAATCAAAAAGAAACGCATTACAAAGGACCGGCAGCATACCCTCCCGGATGAGCGTCTCATAGAGATACTCTTCCTGCAGGAAGGCATGCTCCGGTTTGTTGTAGGTAGGGAAGACCCGTGACCGCAGATCTTCCTTGGGCGGATAGTCCTCGGCATAGAGCAGCATCGGATGCTCCAAATCCGACACGACGGCATACAATTTCCTGTGGAAGAACCCAGCCAGCGTCAGCATCTGCTCGATTTCGCGTCGGCTGTACATCCGTCCGTGAAAGGTATCGGCTGGTGTCTTATATACCTGTGCGTAGTTCTCCAGGCTGTCGAGTGAGCGCCCGCTGTAAGGGTCTGCATCACCGCACCAGTAACGCAGCCCCAGCCGGTTATTCATACCGAGCAGCAGCCTGCCATGCGGACCGAGCAGCCCCCGGCACGCCTCCAGCAGCCGCTGCGGCTCCTCTACCCGCTCCGGCTCCGCCACCATAACAACAGTAGCGAACGGTCCCTCTACCTCACCAGCGCAGACCGCCGCACTCACCGCCTGCACAACCTCCATGCCACGCTGCTGCAGCAGCTCTGCCATGCCCAGCGCCTCGCCGACCACCAAGGCCTTCTCTCCCGCCGGGAACTCTTCCCAGGCAATCAGCCCCTGCGCCATCCGCGCCAAATATATATGCTCTTTTTTTGCCAATTTCATCATTTGTCGCCCTCCGGGCAGTAACAATGCAATTAGAATTATTGGTACCTAATTATTTTGTTGCAACAAATCAGCTAAACAATATTCTTTCTCTCCAAGTTTCTGCTTATATTTCATAATGACATTAATCAATTTATGAACATCAGCGAAATAATCTTCTATAAAGTCTTTCCCTTTTAAGTTTTGTTTCGGGAATAAAAATTCTTCGCAATAAGTACTTGGTTTAAACTTGGTTTTCTTCTTTTTCACATAATCATCATATGCGCCTTCGGCGATAATCAAAAGAATCTCTATTTCTGGAGTTGTATAGATATTATCAACAGGATATCGACCTCTATACAATTTTCCCAAATTAAACTTTTCTCTTCTCGAATCTAAAATGCGAAGAATATGTACCGGTTTAGTATAGTCTCTATGTAGAAAAGAAGATTCAATTTCTGATGCTTTCCGCAACCTCGTAATATCACGTCCGACAAGATTTTCTTTTGAAAACTTCAAGCAGTTATTTTTTAGGAGGATATTGATAATCGCTTCCTCTGCAGCACCTTCACAAATACATATGATATATTCATCAGATAGCGAATCCAATGACGAGGAGTTTATTTTACTGTTTTGCATAAATAATCCTCCAGCGCCCTCATATTTTCATAAAGAGGAGCTGTCCCCTTTATAATGTTAGACAGGATGACCTCACTTTTCTTGACATCATTACGATTCACTAACTGTGAATAATTTGCAAGCTCTATTCCATCGTCTTTCCTTCTGGTAATATAGATGCTATCCTTTCTATCAATAAAGTCTAAAACTTCTGCATAATGCGTTGAGAAAATCAAACAGGCACCATGTGGATTAATCGCAGGATCCTTAAAGATATCTGTAATCATACGAATCAGTTCTTTGTTCATATGGTTTTCTAGTTCATCAACAATAAGATATCCACCTGTCATCAGCGTCCTCTGGATTAGATAAATTAAATTTCTTCCTTTAATCGTACCGGATGAGATTATATTTTCCAAGCTGAACGGGGATGATATTTTTTTTGATTTCGAATCGTTTTTAAACCGTACAGTATAGGAGAAACCATCATCCGTACTTTTCGTGTTAAACTCATCTAATGTTGGATCGAATGCATGAAGAATGGCAGGATTTGGATTTCCTTCCATAATAGGAAAGTTTATATTCGTAAATACAATCATTTGAGAAATCGTTGTACTGGATTCCCTTGTTACAGATAGGGATATACTGGTATCCTGAGGGATCATAGATAACGTTTCCTTCGACATTTTTGATCTCTGCTTGGGCGGATATTGTTCAAGTTCTTTATCCGTAAAATGTAAAGGTTCTCTTTTAGAACGAATAATCTTCCATGGCTTACTATAAAGATACTCTTCTTTATAGTACAAATTTTTTATTCCATCATTGCTATCATCTACACCAATGATGGAATGTAATTGCCAGCAAGTGTCATCACACAAGAAAGTCACTACCATTTCGGTATCATCACGCAGCAATTCCCGTCCCAGTAAACTTTGATCATTGAGACTAGTATTTCTCAGAATAACAGACATAGCTAAATAAAGTAATTTCAAAGATGAAGTCTTCCCTGAAGCATTGATGCCAATAATAGATTCAAGCTTTTGCGTATAAATAGAATCTTTTATCTGAAAAACTTGCTCTTTATCTGCTACTCTATCCATAGCCATAAAATTAAAAGCAAACGTTCCATCCTGAAATAACGGCAAATTGCGGTAACTGACCTGCAAAATTCGGACGTTCCTCATATTGCTCCCCCCTTATTCCATTATAGCATAAAATGCACATATAAACACGTTTTTTGTTTATATGTGCAAAATTCCGTTAATCGCCGTCTTGAAAAACCGTAGAAAACCTTTACCTGCTCTTTCATTGTTGCAAACTTCTCTGCAAGCTTTTCGTCAGGATAATAATGTTCTCCACGCCTTGTTCCCGCAAAGCCTGATAGATTTCCTGCTGTGCCATGGCATTTCTCGGGCTGACCGCTATGACCACCACAGCCTCGCGCTCCAGCGCCGTCCCGGCCAGCTGCCGCACCTGCACATGCAGGACTTCTGCCGGATTGCCATCCCGTGCACGCACCAGCAGGCCTGCCACCGGTATCTGCCAGGCCTGCAACCCCATCAATACGGAACGAGCCACCTGGCCTGCACCGTACAGATAGACCAATTTAGCCTGCCGCAATTCTTGGATAAGTCCCAGGAAGATCTGCCAATTCTCCTGCAAAGCCACGAAATGCTGGAAAGCCGTCTGCTGCGGGCAGCGCAAAAAGTCCTGTACATCCTGCCAGGCTGCCTCGTCCCAGCACGTCCGGTCCAGCCAGCCCGCCCGCTCGTAACGCACTAGATGCTGCACGGCTCGCTCCCAGAACGCGCAGCAGGCCCGGCGGCTCAGCCGCCGTTCATTCCAAAGGAACTTCTGATACATCGCCGCTGCCAGCCACGGCCCTGCCTGCTGTGCCAGGGCCAGGCGCTCCCGCATGTAAGCGTACACCTTGTCATCCTCGGCCAGAATGGCATAGATTTTCTTTGTCGAGTGCACGGACGACCCCGCATTATCCACGCGGTAATGCAGGAAAGCATCGCGAAGCAGGACGACCCGCCCGGCACAGCTCATTGTCAGCAGGAAAAACGCTGTATCCTGAAAGGATGCCCCCCGCGTCTCGTTAAAGTCAATGGCATGCTCCAGCAGAAACGCGCGCCGGTAGATACCGCTCCAAATGGACGGCGGCGCCGACAAGAGCGAAGGCTCGTCACGCAGCGGCTGCAGCACCCGATGATAGGAATGCCCTTTTAAGGCTTCAAAAAAGGCAGTCCCCTGCGCCGATTCCTCAAAATAATTGGCCTTGACGATATCGGCCTGCTCCCGCTCCGCGCAGGCGCACAAACGCTGGAACATATCCGCCTCTGCGGAATCATCCGACTCCACGATACCGATATATTTTCCCCGCGCCATGCGCAGCCCCAGATTCATCGAAGCCCCATACCCGGAATTCTCCTTATGTACGATACGGAACCGCGCATCCCGCGCCGCATAGGCATCGAGAATTTCCCCCGAGCGATCCTCAGAGCCATCATCGATACAGATGAATTCCACATCCGCCAACGTCTGCGCACACAGACTATCCAGGCATTGGGGCAAATAACGCTCTACATTACAAACCGGAACCAGCACCGAAAGCTGACACATCATAACACCACCATATCATCAAAAGCAGCGAGCAACAATCTCCTCAGCTCCAGCAGTCAATTCATCCTGTCGATAATTTCCCAATGGGAGTGCCTCTGCTGTCATTTTGCCAGGAATTGGGACCCTTGTATCCACGCCCATCTGGTACCAATCATACTCATTATCCAGCTGGCCAATGTCGATAGCTTGCACCCCCATGGCAGCAACATCTGCCACCATGACCGTTGCTGCTGCGCCAAGGCTTATCAAAACTAAATCGCCTTTGTGCGCATGTTTTTGGATACACGCCAACAACTGTTCATGTTTCTGAAACGCATCCCGGTCCGGACCTAGGATTCTGCGAACAGAGGAAGCTCCATCCAACAAATGGTTTCCTACGCCAAAGCGCGAGTAGAGCCCCTCGACGAGCAAAATATCCCTATTTTTAAAAATACGTTGCCATAAATCAAAAATCTTTTTCCCGTGGCTCTTATCACGATACATATAATATGGCCGAGAAACATATGCATTATAGTAAGTTCTATCCTTTTCCAATAATGGTAAAATGCGTTCCCGATGATGCTGCATTACTTGATAATCTCGGATACCATCAGCAGCTTGGTCTGTATACTTTTCTAAACTTCCATAGTTATCAGCAATAGCTATCAAAAGTTCTGGCCGATGAAGATGCAGGACATCCAAAAGCCTCTTTCCTAACGCTTTGTTCGACTTTTGAAACCAGGAACGTTCCTCTTGTAAAATAATAGAAAACTCTCCGTCACCAAATCGAGTAAGTGAACATCTCTCATTTAAAATTTTCTGTAATAGTTCTTTAGATGATTTCATAACAACATCTGGCTTAGGCGCATACTCAAATGGAGCATTCTTTGATCTTATTTCCCAAAGGTGCTTTTGTTGTTCTAATTTCCATATTTTTACAGATTCTCGGTTCAAATATGGGACGTCTTCTATATCATCTTTCCAAAAATGAATCAATTTTTCCAATGGTAACCCAAGTTTGATATACGTATCTTTGATAGATTCTCCACTTTTAGCCGTAATAATAACTGCGTCAAAAGACACCGTCTGCAAAATTTTGGGGGACTGGATAGAATAATCGCAAAAGGGCTTCTTTTGCTCGGGATAACTGTCTATAATACCATTAATGACACAAGCAGTCGGATCAATAGAAGCATAAACCTGCTTCAACATCTTCCCCGCGCCCCAAAGATAAATATGCGGCATGTGAAAACTTTCTGTTGTGTGACCGAAACAAAAAATTTCATCAATAGATGGAATATCTTCTTGGATTCCATAACTTTCTGTATGATTTTTTTGTTGCCAATACTTAGTTGCCTGTAACCATTCCTGAGCATTTTCTCTTGTCATACCTCGGCGTAAATATATACGACTCCCCTGAAGAATCCCATACCAACGCTGTTGAATATCATCATACCATAAACTATCTTCTATCAAAAAAGGTTCCTCCCTATATCATCTAGATTATAAAACATAAATCAAACTCAACAAATAATTGTTTCTCTCTCACTTAGTTATACCTCAACGACATCCGTTTTTGATAAAACGCATATATATCCGACTTAAACCATGAAGCAATTTAGATATACATATATAATCTTTATATTCCTTTAAACCAGCATTTATCAAATTATCGCATATTTCATTTTCATATTTTTGTGTTGATACAACAATATAGTTTCCATCATCGATGATCTGCTTCAAATCTGGATATTGGATTTTTCTACCATCCTCAGTAAAATTATAGTCTCTCTTATCATAGATTTTTGTAACAGTATAACCTGACTTCTGCAAAATCTTATCAATTAAATGGCCATAAATACCCCACCCCCATATCGCAATTGTACCATAGGCTGGTAGTTGTAATGATACAAGGAACTGGTACAATACCTCATCATCAAAATCATCTCGTAACATTCGCTCTACAAGATAACGTCGCAAAACCTTCTTTCTATCTTCTCGAGGATCTGGTAAATCAAGTTTAGGCAATTTATATCCATATTGTTGAATAATCGGTCGCCATAAACAATAGGTAAATCTATTCCAACTATGGCAACCGAACGGCAAATGTTGAGTGAAATCTTTTGGAAACCGATTTTGATGTTCGATAGAAAATTGTTTGGCTATTATTGGATTTGAAACATGAAATGAAAGCTGCGGTTGTGATCCACACCACGCCCAAAAATTATCTTCTGCATCTAAAAACATCTTAGATACCTGAGGACTCATTTCTCGAAAAAGTTCATCTCTACGCTCCAAGATGCGACAAATACTAGAAATTTTTCGCAGAGAAAAACCACCGTTTCCCACATGTGGAATAGGAACAGGACGAAAAGCCCGAACCCAACAAGGCCAAGGAGCACCGATATAATCATATCCCATCTGGCAGAAATCCTTAAGACGGTCTGAAAAAACAAACGCATCTAATTGGTAAAGCAACATATATTCAAACTCTTGAAATCTTTGATAAAAATCGCAAGTTAACATCATTCGACTATAACTGGATACGCTTTGAAAATATTCATTGGGAAATGCCTCAACATGAACCTGATAACGCGACGTCAATTCCGCTGCAATCGACATTGGTGCCACCATACAAATAGGATATTCTCCTAAGATACGTTGGAGTTGCCGCCATGATACTTTTTCTAATTCCTTCATTGATACACGATATATAGGAATAACAATAACGATGCTTCGACTATTCATGATGAAATACTCCTATCGGGTATTGAATAAAACCGTTTAGAGTTTTGTTTCATTTTAACTTGCAGACTTAAAAATCTACAGCTTTTAGTAGATTTTTAAAATAACAAAAGTTCATTTCATGCCTTCAGGACCTGCACCTGCTTGCCATAAAATGCAATGCCATAATGCCATACTTTCTCTATACCTTGCGCATGAAACTCATTATCGTAATCGCGTTCATCTATCTGCTGCAGAGCCTCCCTAGCCTTGCTCTCCAACGCACCTTCGTTTGTTGCCACCTTGAACTCCAACACGAAACCAGGGTGTTGTTTTTCCAGCGGAATAGCCGCTAAATCGTAACGCCCATAACCTGACTCACGATTGGAGCGCACATCATAATCTGGGACAAGAATAGCTGTCATTCCCAGCACAAAGCCATGATAAAATGATTCTTTGCCTTTTGTCGTATCGAAGGTACTAGCCATTTTTTCCAAATAGTCTGCTAGTCCCAGTTGCACATGTATGGCATCTCCTTGCAACATTGCTCTCATGAGTGCAACCAATGGCGATTTACCGAAACCTTTCTGATAGCGCTTCACAATCTCGATACCAAAGAGTGTCTGCATCTCCCGATTTGGCAGGCATAGCATATACTCCATTTCACCAGCGACTCGTTCCGCATGCGCTACCGTAAGGTACCCAGTCGTGCACAGCATCGTATATAGTGCATCCTGATCCTCACCGATATCACTATAGATCACACCCTCACGCAGAAATCCCTGTACCGTCCGTCCCTGCATAAGGTCTTCCACGTGCTCAAAATGCTCACGATCCGTACTCTTCATGAGTTCCGCTAGAATAGCATTTCCGGATGTATTGACCCAATAGGTATCTGGTACACAGTGGCGATCAAAATATTTAATAACCGACCACGGGTTGTATATCTCCTTCCCTGCGAAACGATAACCATCATACCATGCCCTGACCTCTGGCAATTTCGCTGCACAGCCAATGTCTTCAGCCAGCTTTTTTACCTCTTCAGATGTAAAACCGAATGCTTCTGGGAATTTAGGTGAAAGTACACTGTCTACATCAAGATTATTCAAATCCGAAAATATACTCTCTTTAGCAATACGCATCACACCAGTCAGCACAGCAAAATCAAGGTACTGATTCGTCTTCAATGCCGTCGTATAAAACACGCGGAAGAAATCAATTGCCTCCGCATAATAGCCACTTTCCCATGCTGACTGAACAGGTACATCATACTCATCTAAGAGCAGCACGGGCTGTCTACCATAATGTGCCGCCAGCATGCGCAGAAATATAACTAGCGCATTCTTTAAAGTAGCATCATCGGCACGAGCCTCATAAAGTGCCTGCAGACTCACACGATCAGCAGCATCAACATGCTCACTCGTCAATAGAAAACGATATTGCTGCACCAGGCCTTGCAGATTCTTACCGATAAGCCCCCGCATAGCTTGCCAGTCAAGTGCTTTACACCCCCGCAAAGAAAAGAATAAAATCGGCCTCGTCCCCTGCAGCGCCATTGTTTCCACATCGTCAGCAACCTGCAAATCGACAAAAAGTTTCCGATTTTCTGCTGCATGATCGATATCAAGGAAGTAACGCAGCATCGACATGGTTAAGGTTTTACCAAAACGGCGCGGACGAGTAAATAAAGTAACCTCTGCATGATATTTTAAAAAATCACATAAGAATAACGTCTTATCGACCAAGTAATACTTTTCGCGTAACTTGGCAAAATCGTCCACACCAACAGGCATCGTCGTATGCATTGTCCTCCCCCTTTGAAAATTACGTCGTTATGTTGCGATAATCGGTCCAAGCTTTACTTCACCTTTCACTGCCCTATTGACAATATTTTTTAATATTTCCTATATCAATAGATTGTGTTAAATTAATAGATGGTCTTGCATAGCATCCTGAGATGCTGAAGAATATTTTTATCCTAAAAATATTCTACGGTAAATTGCAAGTGCAAATTGAACAAATTTTATAATCAAGAAACATTATCAATGGCATAAACCTGATCGAGGAATGCATCGAAGAGTTCAGTCGGTGTATGGTAGCCGAGAATGCGCCTCGGAC
>Ga0256406_1005238_pt1 | contig 14019 bp, 11 predicted proteins | sample RumenRJG_03DNA_FD_185986 | JGI IMG/M metagenome (GOLD analysis project Ga0256406, IMG submission 185986) | Bovine rumen microbial communities from Lethbridge, Alberta, Canada - RJG_03 | ecosystem: Host-associated > Mammals > Digestive system > Stomach > Rumen | place: Canada: Alberta | collected...
GGACCTGCCATTCTTCCTGTTCAGGTGTACGAAGATCTTTGGTTGATTGTGGTTGTCAGTGTTTCCCTGACTGTCGTCATTTTATGTGTTGCTTGACAGGAACTTAGATCGAGGTTAGGATGAGGGGGGCCACGGGGTTATGCAATAGCCCCGAATTATTCCGTAAGCTTTTATTATTCTGATTATGCGATATCCAACTTATCCTTTATGTTTAATAGGAATTAACTACCGGAAGGAGAATCGAGTGACGACCAGCATCTGGAAAATCGCGGCACTATCAGCAGCATTCATATCGGCAGGCGCCGGCGCGGCCGAAGTCTACCATACTGACAGCGCGAGCCTTTCAGTATACGGACGAGTCAAGGCTGAGGCACTGAACGGCTACGGCTATCAGAAGTTCTCAGCAAAAACCGGCAGGGAGGATCATCCGGGACTGTCGCTTACCGCCCGTCTGGGCCTGAGCGGCGAGTCAAAGGCAAATGACTTCTTCTCTGCATTCGGCAACTTCCTTTATGACCTCAATGCTGAGGACGGAATCGATGCCAAAGACCGGATGAAAATCCGCTTCGGCTATATGGGTGCGCGCTTCGGCAGGTACGGAGCGCTTACAGCAGGTCACCAGTATCCTGCAGCCTACAATGCCCTCGCGCACATCGATGTGTTCGAGCACTTTGGTATCTCAGGCAACGGCTCGTCACTTGACAGACACGGCGTCGGAGCTGCGATAAGGCAGGACGGCATCATAAAGTTCCAGGCAGACAATATTGACGGCTTCAGCTACGCGGTTTCCTACCGCTTCCGTGATAGGGGCGACAACAGCAAGGACGGAATCTCGGCATCATTCGGCTATGAGACCGAATCCGGGATCGGGCTTACTGCTGGCTACCAGTTCAACAGGGCCGTTGATGACAGCCCTGTCTACACCACCGACAGCAGCGGCCGGACGAGGGTCGCCGGGAGCGGTGACAGGACTGAGGCAATCCTTGGAGCCTACTACGGGACATATGACAAGCCGGGCTTCTACGCAGCCGCGTCATATGATCACACAAAGCTCAATTCACCCAAAGGCCTCAGCGACAGAGCCTCCGCCGGCGGCTTCAGAGGCGACGGCTTCGATGCCTATGCCGGCTACACAACGCCCAGCGGCACATTCACTTTCGGCGCAGACTGGGGATATTTCAAAAACCAGCTGGCAGAGAGCGGCAGTGGCCGCGCCGTAAACCAGCTTGCCGGCATAGTACGCTGGCACATCACCAAACAGGCCTACGGCATCCTGCAGTATGTGGACAACTTCGGTGACGGCTCGCACAGAAAGGCGCACCAGGACTGGCTTTCTGTAGCAGCCGTCTACAGCTTCTGATAATAAGGCTGAATCACCCTGCCGCGACTGAGGCCAGGATAAACAGCCTGTGCCGCCATTGTGCCCGAGAGGAACATCCGGTTCTGCTGTTCTCAGGCGATGCCTGCATCCTTGAGTCTTCTCCTGACGTATGAAATGTATCACAGGTCCCGGCTCTTGCCGGGATTTTTCGTATGCAAAACAGGAAGCGACCAGCCATTGTAACCACAAGGCTGCTGAATTTTCCCATTGGTCGCGAGCTGGCTCCACGTCAGCCAGAGCTTCCTGACTGAAGCCCTGTACATAACATCAAACCTGTTTTTTCCAGCGCCTTCCTGCCGGGGGTGCCAGCCAGTGACCTGAAAGCCAGCTTTTCATAAAAATTTAAAATTATTTTTCTGCCCCGGAACCGGCATCCGGACTGCCTTTCTGCCCCATTCCGGTCCGGATTTGCACCAATTTTTAACAAAAAAAATGTTGCGCGCGATCACAAACGGGTATAAGATACGAGAAAACCTATCCAGTCGCTATGAATAATATGGTTTTTACTTACTATAATTACCGGAGAAAAAGCAATGAACAAGATTAAAACAGCAGCTCTCATCACAGCAGCATTCGTCTCGGCAGGCGCCGGTGCGGCAGAGGTCTACAAGACTGAAAACGCAAGCCTCTCGGTATACGGACGAGTAAAGGCAGAAGTCCTGAACGGCTACGGATACCAGAAAATATCCGCCAAGACCGACAGGGAAGACCATCCAGGATTCTCGCTTACATCGCGTCTGGGCGTAAGCGGAGAGTCAAAGGTAAATGACTTCTTCTCGGTGTTCGGGAATGTCATATACGACCTGAACTCGGAGGACGGCATAGACGCGGATGACCGCCTCAAGATCCGTTTCGGCTACGTCGGAGTGCGCTTCGGTGAGTACGGTGAGCTGACTGCCGGACACCAGCTCAACGCGGCCTACAACGCCCTCGCCCATGTCGATGTGTTCGAGCACTTCGGCGTTGCCGGAAACGGCGCTTCGCTTGACACCTACGGCGTCGGCGCGGCCGTAAGGCAGGACGGCATCATCAAGTTCCAGGAGGACAACCTCAATGGCTTCAGCTATGCGGTCTCCTACCGCTTCCGCGATCACGGCGACAACACCAAGGACGGAATAGCAGCATCGTTCGGCTATGAGACCCCGATAGGGCTCGGCTTTGTCGCAGGCTACCAGTACAACAAGGCCATCGATGACACCCCAGTATACAAGGTCGACGAGAACAACGGACTCCTGAAGCTCGCCGGAGTCACCGGAGACAGGACCGAGGCTATATTCGGAGCTTATTACGGCACCTTTGACAAGCCGGGCTTCTATGCTGCCGCATCCTATGACCACACCAGGCTCAACTCTCCGAACGGGCTCAGTGACGACGAGACCTCCGGAAATACCGCAGCAGGATTCAATGGCGACGGCTTTGATGCGGTCGTAAGCTACACCACTCCGGGCGGAGCATTCACCATCGGCGCAGACTGGGGCTATTTCAAGAATAACTGGGCCAACAGCGACAGGGATGACGCTGTGAACCAGATTACCGGCATCGCCCTCTGGCACGTCACCGATCAGGCCTACGGCATCATCGAGTACGTCGACAACTTCGGCGACGGCGAGCACAGAACAGCCCATCAGGACTGGCTCTCAATCGGCGCCGTCTATAACTTCTGATCATTCCCTGCAGGAGGGGATGCGGGCTTTCCTCAGCATCTTTCCGGGAAGGCCCCGGGCGGGGTCAAAAACCCTGCCCTTTCCCCGGACGCAGCATGCAGGGCCTTTCAACACTTAGAAAAGAGGAGGGACACTTCGACAGTCTGCGGCATTCTATTCCGCATATGAGAAGGAATCAGTCTGCAATTGCAAAGGTTTTGCAAAGACACTGCCTAATTTGCGCTCAGGCAAATTAGGAGCGATTAGAATGGGAAAAGTGTTAATTCTGTCGCATGTTTATGCAATAATCCGAGCAGAGTTTCAGAGTTCAGGCAGTTAAACGTCATGGAAATCTTCCCGGGCGCTGCCAGTGAGCCTCCGCAAACTGAATAACAAACGGCCCTGAGCCGGATAAATCATCTGCTGAACCATTAAAAGGAAAGGTAACATATGAACAAGATTAAGCTCGCAGCCCTTGTCAGCGCTGCTGTTATCTCATCAAGCGCTATGTCTGCGGAAATCTACAAGACCGACACCGCATCGCTCTCAATCAACGGCCGTGTCAAGGCTGAGGTTCTCAACAGCTACGGCTATCTGAACCAGACCAAGAAGTCGAACCCTGACGATCATCCTGGATTCATCGGATCCGCCCGTCTCGGTGTCAGCGGCGAGTCACAGGTCAATGACTTCTTCAGCGTATTCGGCAACGTTATGTACGATCTGTCCGCTGAGGACAACATCAAGACCGACAAGCGCATGGAAATCCGTTACGCCTGGGTAGGCGCCCGCTTCGGCGAGTACGGCTCACTCCTCGGCGGCCATATGGAGCCTGCATCCTTCCGCGCCATCAAGCCGATTCACGTATTCGGAAACTGGGGTAAGAAAGGAAATGGTACCGCCCTTGACAAGTACAAGAAGGTAGCAAGCTCCGAGCGTCAGGACGGCATCATTATGTGGAAGGCTGATGACCTCGCAGGCTTCGGCTACTCCATCTCCTACCGCTTCCGCGATCCTGACAGCAACGCGAAGGCCGGCGTGGCAGCATCAGTAAGCTATGACACCCCTATCGGGCTCGGCTTCGTAGGCGCCTACAACTATGTGAAGGCCATTGACGAGGGCAAGTACAACACCGGCGACAGAGTCGAGGGCAACCTCGGCGCTTACTGGGGATCCCATGGCAAGCCTGGCTTCTACTTCGCCGGCGTCTACGATCACACCAGGCTGATGAGCGCAGACGGCATCAGCGACAAGTCCGCTGAGACCAAGGCGTTCAACGGCGACGGCTTCGATCTCGTCGCAAGCTACACCACCCCGGGCAAGCTCTTCACCTTCGATACCGGCTGGGGCTACTTCAAGAACCAGTGGGCCGACGGCGATAAGGACGTTGTCCTGAACCAGTGGAATGCCCAGGTAAGGTGGAACGTCAACAAGCAGACCTACATTCAGGTTGAGTACGTTGACAACTTCGCCGAAGGCCCGCATGACACCAAGCACAACGACTGGCTCTCAATCGGCGCCTTCTACAACTTCTAATCTGACTGCCTGAAAAGGTTTCAGAAATGAGGCCCCTGCCTCCTCCGGGAGACAGGGGCTTTTCTTTTGCAACCGGAGGAGTGCTCACGGGCACAGGCAGGAGGCTCAGGCGCAGAGAACTCTGCGGAAGGTGATCCACTATCAGGAGTCACAGAGAAGTGAAGGCTGCGCGCAGCTGTTTTCCGAAAAGTGAACGGCCGGAATGTTCTCCGGCCGCCGAATATGAGTGCTGTAATCAGGATGCTTCAGAAAGGCTTCGGCATCTTGCGGAGGTCAGGCACCTCCTTCTGTATGACCCCGATGGCATAGTCGATCTCCTCCTCGGTCGTGAAGCGCCCGAGGGAGAAGCGGATTGACGCGTGGGCAAGCTCGCGTGAAACGCCTATCGCGCGGAGCACATAGGAGGGCTCTACTGAGGCCGAGGTGCAGGCTGAGCCGGTCGATACCGCGAGGTTCCTGAGGGAGACCATCAGCATGTCGCCGTCAACGCCCTCGAAGCTCACGTTCAGGTTGGTCGCGACGCGGTGCTCCATGGAGCCGTTGACCTTCACCCCTCCGACTTTCTCTATGCCGGCCCAGAGCCGGTCACGGAGCGCCCTGAGGCGCGGGATCTCGGTGTCGAAATTCTCCTTCGCCAGCCTGAACGCCTCGCCCATGCCGACAATCTGGTGGGTCGCGAGCGTTCCGGAGCGGTAGCCCCGCTCATGCCCGCCCCCGTGAATGAGCGGGACAAGATCAACCTTGGGCATGCGCCTGATGAATATCGCGCCGATGCCCTTGGGGCCGTAGACCTTGTGCGAGGAGAGGCTCATGAGGTCGATGTCCATGTCGCGGACGTCGATTCTCTCCTTTCCGGCGCTCTGCGCCGCGTCGGTATGGAAGAGGACGCCGTGCTTATGGCAGACCGCTGCAAGGGCCTTGAGATCCTGCACAGCCCCGATCTCGTTGTTCACGTGCATGATGCTCACAAGGAAGGTGTCCGGCCTGATGGCCTTCTCCACATCCTCAGGATTGAAGACGCCGGAGGGTCCCGGATTGAGCCTTGTGACCTCGAAGCCCTGGCTCTCCAGGAAGTCAGCAGTATCAAGTATCGCCTTGTGCTCGAGCGCGTTCACGATGATGTGCTTCTTCTTCCCCTGGTTCGCGAGCGCCGTTCCCTTGAGTGCCAGGTTGTCGCTCTCCGAGGCGCCGGAGGTGAAGATTATCTCGCGAGAGTCGGCGTTGATGAGCGAGGCGATATTGTTCCGCGCCTCATCGACGGCCTCCGCGGCCTCCCAGCCGTAGCGGTGGGACTTTGACGCTGGGTTGCCGAAAACGCCGTCAATCGTCATGTACTTTGCCATTTCTGCGGCAACGGCCGGATCAACCGGAGTGGTGGCCGCGTAGTCAAGATAAACAGGAAGACGCATTTACGATTTTCCGTACAAAATCTGCAGATAAAAACAGTGAATGCGGGCTCTATCAGTCCGCGTCCCGGACAATGGTGTCACCGTGAAGCCTGAGCTCAAGCACAGCGAGCCCGTGCTCTGCCGAGTCAAAGACGTTCTGCGCGGCAGACAGGCGGAAGCAGGAGAGCGCCTCATCGGGCTTCTCCCTAAGCTCATAGTATTTTCCGAGGTAGTAGTACGCCTCGGAGAGGAGCTCAGCCCTCCTGACGTTGTCCTGAGGCTCCGGGGTGGCCTCCTCGATGGCCTTAAGAAGGCCGTCAGGCGAGACCTTCCCGGCAAATACGTCAAGCGCCGTCGGAAGGGCCTTTCCGCCGTTAAGCGCCGCAGCCTCGGCGGTATCAGCCTCCGGAGGCATGGTGCAGCTGTCCTTTATGGCGTCTGAGGAAGCAGATGCTGCAGCGAGGCAGCCCCACATCACGCCCTTCCGGTCCTCCGGGGCCATGCTGCGGTATTTCCCGATCTCCTCGAGAGCCCTGCCGCGACGCCCGGTGTAATAGGAGAGTACAGCCCTGATGAAATGAGATCTTGCGTTCGCAAGACCCAGCTCCTGCGAGCTGTCAAGCATCTGCGCCGCGTCAATCCAGCTCCCCGCGAGGATGTTTGCCCAGGCGCTTTCCTGGAAGGCATGGGCCTGCAGCTGCCGGCTCACCGAGCCTCGGGGCAGGTAAATTATCGTACGGTAGTCAGATCTCGCATAGTCAAGCATGCCGAGGGTGAGGAAGAGTCCGGCGCGCTCATAGAGGATCCAGCCGCGCTCCTCTTCTGACGCGGAGGCGTTCTGCATCCTCTGGGTATAGGCGATCATATTGGTGCGGTACTTCTGCCCCACCTCGAGGGGGGATGCGGTAACCGGATGAAATGAGGCGCATCCCGCAAGCGGCAGAAGCGCAAGCAGACAGCATACCGGTACAATTTTCATCGACTGCCTCCCGAAACAGGCCAGGCCTGGTTTGTTAATGGTTTACCGTCCCTGACGCATGCCTGCTGGCACTGGCTGCGCCGGACTGAGGCTGCGGGAGCTACTCCCCCGCATCAGCCTCACGGGCCGTACGGCTTTTCAGAACATGCCCCGGCACATTCTGAAAAGCCGCCCCTTCCGGGGCGGCCTGACTCAGTGGAAGAGAGGATTACTCGTCCTCATCCTCCTCCTCGTCAATCTCCTTCTCGTCCATGACCGGAGGAGGAGGAGGCAGCAGGTTCTCACGGGTGGCGCCCATCAGGATTGCCGAGTAGGAGGCCACATAGATCGATGAGAAGGTACCGAAGCAGATGCCGAGGGTCATCGCGAGGGAGAAGCCGAAAATCATCGGGCCGCCGAAGATGAGGAGCGCCACGGTGGTGAAGAGCGTGGTTCCGGAGGTGATGATAGTACGTCTCAGGTTCTGGCTTATCGCGAGATCAATGATGTTGGGCATCGTCTCGTTTCTCATGATGCGCGCGTTCTCCCTTATACGGTCGAACACCACGATGGTATCGTTCAGCGAGTAGCCGATGATGGTGAGGAGCGCCGCGAGCACGGTCATGTCAAACTCAATGTCAAAGAGGCTGAATACGCCGAGCGTGAGCATGGTGTCGTGCACCAGGGAGAGGATCGCTGCCGTACCGAACTTCCACTGGAAGCGGAAGGCAACGTAGATCAGGATCGCAAGGAGCGACACGGAGAGCGATACGAGTCCGCCGTACACGAGGTCCTCGCCGACCGAGGGGCCGATGTACTCGACGCGGATGAGCTTCGCTTCGCTGTGGACAGCCTTGACCGCATTGAACACCTTGTTCGAGAGTGCCTTCTGGTCAACTCCCTCCTTGGGCTGGATTCTGACAGCGACATTCGACGAGCTGCCGAACTGCTGCACGGAGGAGGTCTCGATTCCGGCACCGTCGAGGATCTTGGTGACCTCGGCAGGAGGCATCGATTTCGGGAAGCCAAGCTCGATTACCGTGCCGCCGGTGAAGTCAAGTCCGAAAGTGAGGCCCTTTACGCAGAGGAGCCCGATTGAGATCGCGACCAGTATGCAGGCAAGAATGCCGCTGTACGGTCCGAGCTTCATGAAGGGGATCGCTTTCTTCAGTCTGATAAGCTTAAACATTTCTCTGTATCTCCTTCATTATATGGGCAGCGTCTTGAGGCCGGCCTTGCCGCCCCAGATGACATTGACCAGCGCCCTCGATGCTGTAATCGCCGTGAAGAGCGAGCTTGCGATACCGATCATGAGTACAAGCGCGAAGCCCTTGACCGCGCCGGTTCCGAGGCAGAACAGCACTGCCGCGGTGATGAGCGAGGTGAGGTTCGAGTCCATGATGGTGATGAAGGCGCGTCCGAAGCCGAGGTCAATTGCCTGCTGCGGGCTTCTGCCATGCTCAAGCTCCTCCCTGATTCGCTCGAAGATCAGCACGTTCGCATCGACCGCCATGCCGAGCGTGAGGACGATGCCCGCGATGCCGGGGAGCGTCATGACGGCGCCCGGAATGATGGACATCATTCCGACGAGGAGGAAGAGGTTCATGATGAGGGCGAGGTCAGCAATGACGCCGAACCACCTGTAGTAAACCGCCATGAAGACGAGGATGAGCGCAAGGCCCAGGATCATGGCATGGAGTCCGCTCTCGATGTTCTGCTTTCCGAGGCTCGGTCCTATGGTCCTTTCCTCAACGATCTGGATAGGAGCGATAAGAGCGCCGGCACGGAGGATAAGGGCAAGGTTCCTTGCCTCCTTCGCATTGCCGATGCCGGTGATGCGGAAGTTGCTGCCGAGGGTCGACTGGATGGTCGCGACGTTAGCTACGACCGAGACCTTCTTGAACTTGTGCTTGCCGTCAGCGCCGACCTCCTTGGTGGGCTTGTACTCGATGAAGAGGGTGGCCATGGGCTTGCCGATGTTGTCGCGGGTCTCGTCCATCATGCGGTTTCCGCCGGCACCGTCAAGCTTGATGTTTACCTGAGGCCTGCCGTACTCGTCAACTCCGGCGTTCGCGTCCTGGATATGATCGCCAGTCAGGATAACCTTCTTCCTGAGGACGACGGGACGTCCCTCCTCGTTCTGGAACACCTCGGAGTTCGCGGAGACTGCTCCCTTTGCGGCAGACTCGATGTCGCCAGCGTCGTCAACCATGCGGAACTCGAGGGTCGCGGTGGCGCCGAGGATTTCCTTGGCGCGCGCGGTGTCCTGGATGCCCGGGAGCTCGACGATGATGCGGTCGGAGCCCTGGCGCTGGACAAGCGGCTCGGCGACGCCGAGCTCGTTGACACGGTTCCTGATGATGTTGATGTTCTGGTCGACAGCGTAGGTCTTGAGCTCCTGGAGACGGTTCTCTGTGATCCTTGCCCTGATGAGGAACTTCTGTCCGTCAGCGTCAGAGGTGAAAATCAGATCATTGTGATGGGTGCGCAGGTAGTCAATCGCGTCATCGCGCTCCTTCTCGGTCCTGAAGGCAGTGGTGATTTCCTGTCCCTCGCCGAGAGAGACGCTGGAGTAATGGATCTTCTGCTTCTGCAGTTCGCTCTTGATGTCCTGTACGTACTGCTGGGAGGACTTTGAAAGAGCCTCCTCCATGTCGATTTCCATAAGGAAATGCACGCCGCCGCGGAGGTCAAGTCCGAGCTTCAGGGGCGATGCACCGATGGCGGAGAGGATCTTCGGGGTGCTCGGCAGGAGGTTCATGGCGACGATGTAGCGCTCGCCGAGGAGCTCCTGTGCTTCCTCGCGTGCCTTGAACTCATCCTCCTCGGAATTGAACCTGACCACGAACTGGTCATCCTTGAGCTCGGAAGACTTCGGGGTAATACCGAGCTCCTTGATCTTCGCGAGGACCCTGTCTGCATCGCCCTGGGTAACTGACGCGCCCTTGGTGGCATTTATCTGAATGGCCGGATCCTCTCCGAAGAGGTTCGGTACGGAGTAGATAATGCCGAAAAGCACTATGGCAATTACCAGGAGATTCTTCCACAGAGGGAACTTATTAATCACAGCTTATCTCCAGATGGTATATCAAATGTTACTTGGATGCGGTGTCTGCGGCGCCCTTCTTCTGCTCTGCGGGCTTGCCGGACTTCTTCGGGGTCTCGACCGCGGCGTCGCTCATGATGGCATCAATGGTGTTCTTCGGCAGTACTGAGTGAACATATCCACGGTTGATTACCAGGGTGGTGTTTCCGCCGCCGAGGGCGATAACCAGATATTCATCCTTGATCTTCTGGACCTTGCCGCAGATCCCTCCGACAGTGATTACCTCGCTCCCGACTGCGATGCTGTCAATCAGCTTCTGCTTTTCCTTGGCCTTCTTGTTCTGAGGCCTGACCATGAAGAAATAGAAGATGATCACAAAGAAAATGATGATGAAAAGGAGCGAGCCGAGGCCGCCTTCCTGAGGCTGCGCCGCGCCTTCTGCGGCTGCCGCGGTTGAAATGAAGTCTAACATCTGATTATCCCAGTTATTCCCACGGAGGGGGAGTTGCAGAAAAAAAAGAGACCGTCCCGGATCAGTCCGGATCGGACTCCAGGTGATTATAGAACATTCGGGCAAACTCGTCATACCTGTCCTCTTCTATTGCCCTGCGGATCCCCTTCATGAGATCCTCGTAATAGCGGAGGTTGTGGATGGTGTTGAGCCTTGCGCCGAGGATCTCGTTGCACTTGTCGAGGTGGTGGAGGTATGCCCTCGTGAAGTGACGGCAGGTGTAGCAGCCGCAGGCCGGATCAACTGGCCTCATGTCGTTCTTGTAGCGGCTGTTCCGGATCCGGACGGCCCCGGTCCTCGTGAAGAGATGCCCGTTCCTCGCGTTCCTCGTCGGCATCACACAGTCGAACATGTCAATGCCGCGCCTAACGCCCTCGACGAGATCCTGGGGCTTCCCGACGCCCATCAGATAGCGGGGAAGCGCCCTCGGGAGCATCTCGAGCGTGTAGTCGAGGACATGCTCGCGGATCTCCTTGGGCTCGCCTACGGCAAGGCCGCCGATGGCGTAGCCGTTGAACCCGATCTCGCGGAGGCCGAACACCGAGCGCTTCCTGAGGTCCTCATAGACACTGCCCTGCACGATGCCGAAGAGCGAGTTGGGGTTCTGCAGCCTCTGGAACTCGTCATGGGATCTCTTCGCCCAGCGCAGGGACATCTCCATGGACTTCTCCGCGTACTCATGCGTCGCAGGGTACGGAGTGCACTCGTCAAGCACCATCACGATGTCGGAGTCAAGCGCGGTCTGGATCTGCATCGAGACCTCGGGCGAGAGGAACACCTTGTCGCCGTTCAGGGGGTTGCGGAACGTGGCGCCTTCCTCGGAGAGCTTCCGGAGCTCGCCGAGGCTGAAAACCTGGAACCCGCCTGAGTCAGTGAGGATCGGACGGTGCCAGTTCATGAACTGATGGAGCCCGCCGTGCATCTTGATGATCCCAGGACCGGGCTGCAGCCAGAGATGATAGGTGTTCCCGAGCAGGATCTCGGCCCCTGACTCGGCGACCTCCTCAGGAGTAAGGCCCTTCACTGTGGCCTGGGTGCCGACAGGCATGAACGCGGGAGTCTGGATGTCGCCTCGCGCGGTGTGGATAGTCCCGCGCCTCGCGCGCCCGCATTCCTTTTTGAGCTCAAATGTCAGCATCTCACTCTCCGTGCCCGTTTTCAGCGCTTCCTCCGGGGAGAGGCTCGCCGTCAGGCATCACGTCCCCGGGAACAGTCTTCTTCGTTATGAACATCGCATCGCCGTAGCTGAAGAAGCGGTACTTTGACTCAACTGCGTGATTGTAGGCGTCCAGGGTATGGTGGTAGCCCGCGAAGGCGGCGACCAGCATGATAAGGGTGCTGCAGGGAAGATGGAAATTTGTGATGAGGCAGTCGCAGACCCTGTACTCATACCCGGGGTAAATGAAGATGTCGGTCTCGCCGAAGTACGGCTTCAGGTGCTCCGCATCAGAGCCGCTGAACTTCGCGCAGCTCTCAAGCGACCTTACCGAGGTGGTGCCGACGGCAATCACCCTGTGCCCTGCCCTCTTCGTCTCGGCAACGGCCTTCGTGACGCTCTCCGGGACCTCGATGTACTCGGAGTGCATGTGGTGATCCTCGACGCGGTCCTCCTTCACCGGCTGGAAGGTGCCGGAGCCCACGTGCAGAGTCACGAACTCGGTCCTGACGCCCTTCTTCCGGATCTCGTCAAGCAGCTCATCAGTGAAATGGAGCCCTGCGGTGGGGGAGGCGACGGCTCCGGGGACAGTACCGTAGACCGTCTGGTAGTCAACCCGGTCAGAGGGCTCGTCGCTCCGGTTGATGTACGGGGGAAGGGGAATGTGTCCGTACTTGTTGAACACCCCGAGAACATCGTCAGTGTTGAAGCGGAGCATGAAGAGATCCCCGTCACGCCCCGTGACCTCGGCCTCGATGCCGTCGCTGAATATGAGACGGCCTCCTTCCTTCGGCGCATGCGAGCAGCCGAGGTGCGCGAGGATCTCGCGCTCGCCGGTCATCCTCTCGAGAAGCACCTCGACCTTCCCGCCGGTGCTCTTGGTGCCGAACATCCTCGCGGGAATTACCTTGGTATTGTTGAAGACCATCAGGTCGCCGGGCTCCACGAGATCGAGCACATCCCTGAAATGCAGGTCCTCATACTTGCCGGTGTTGCCGTCAAGCTTCAGCAGACGGCAGGAAACGCGATCCTTTACGGGATACTGCGCGATCAGCTCATGCGGCAGATCGAAATTGAATTCATCAAGCTTCATTGCAGCCTCAAGGGAAACGGAAAGACAGTCCGAACCTCAGTCAAAGCGGGAACATCCCGCAAGAGTGCCAATTTTAATATGAAAGGCCGGACAGTGCTTTAAATCACACGGGAAAGAGCGCTTTTGCAGAGCTCTTACAGCCATCCCTGAACCAGGATTTGGCGCAAAGTTTTCCCGGGGAGACTGTTATGAGCCTGCACAGGCCATCAGAAAACGGTGTTTCTGTAAAAAAGCCACGCTAAATTAAAAATTTTTACAAAACATAACGGATCAATTATGACTCTCAACTAACATTTTTTGATAAATTTCAAAAATTTTTAGTTAAAAAAGCACTATTTATGAGTAAAAGCCAAATTATTTTAAATAAATCAAATTTTTTTACTGATTAATAATGTGATCTTGTTTACATTTATCCGGAGAGATATTACAATTCTCTCAGTTCGTTAGTTCCTATTCTTTCATGCGGCGGTTGCATGGTCTCCGTTACTTCTGTGAACGGAGACATTTTAATTTCCCATCATTTCTACCCTGTAAAAAACACACCTCTGGCATACTTCATCGATGGCAAAGGCGGCACAGCTGCAGCTTGGCGAATGACTGATCTGCACCGCATATGAATGTGTCTGAAAAAAAAGCAGAGGCAGCCTGCAGCAGCTTCCGGAAAACAGGTTACGCCAGGGCTGTGCCTGAATTTATCAGGGAATGCCAGGACAGCCGATGAGGAATTGCCTCCGTGGTTTTGGTTAATTGAGAAAAGACGCCTGACATTGGGTGTAATCAGAGAGGGGTACAGGCAAATACTTTTATGTCTGCTGCAGCCCCCTCAGGAACAGAGGGTCAAAGAGGGGGCTGGCCTGCACCGGGATGCAGGGGCAGGCGGAACCGCATGCCTGCCCGTAAGGTCAAGGGCTCAGCAGCACTGACTGCTCAATGGCTGTCTACTCCCTGCCGCAGTTAAAGTTAGCATCAAGAGCGGGCTGGAAAATTTCATCGAACTCAGGACCGCATGATTCCGGGTCATCCTTGAAACATGTCATCTGATATCCCCAGATAGACTGAGGATTGGGACGCTCGTCCTGAACCTCTACCCACATAACACCGGTACGATTATTTACATTAACCTCGCACTGCAGTTCGGTCTGCCAGGCAGTAGACTTGCCCATGTTCTCGCAGTTGTTTTTCTGGCATAAGACTGTATCCATGCATCTTTGGTCTGATTGCCGATATTGAAACAGAACTTCGCGAACGTGGTTCCGGTTGAAGTGTTGGTGTATGTAACCATGCCACCCCGCTGTGAGGACTTCCATCCG
>Ga0256406_1005240_pt1 | contig 14014 bp, 13 predicted proteins | sample RumenRJG_03DNA_FD_185986 | JGI IMG/M metagenome (GOLD analysis project Ga0256406, IMG submission 185986) | Bovine rumen microbial communities from Lethbridge, Alberta, Canada - RJG_03 | ecosystem: Host-associated > Mammals > Digestive system > Stomach > Rumen | place: Canada: Alberta | collected...
TATTCATTATGTACGGCAGGATAGAACCCTGACCATCACCTATGACATCACAAACGAAAATGAAGAGGGCATGCCGTTCCATTTCGGCCTGCATCCGGCTTTCAATGTGCCGATGGATCAGACAAAGAAGTATGAAGACTATCAGCTTGTGTTTGATACACCGCAGAACTTCCTGTGGAAGAAGACAGTCATGAAGGACGAGACAGTGCTGAAGCTCAATCCGGATGTGCTGGCAGATACGATTATTATCCATCATCCGCATGGTACAAAGGTATCTTTAACGGATGGCACCCATGGGGTAACAGTGGATTACAGCGCATTTGAATGGCTGGCTTTCTGGAGCCCGCATGCGCCGTTTGTCTGTATTGAACCATGGCTTTCCCATGCGGATTACGGCCGGGTGGATACTTCTTATGACAAACGGGATGGCACGCATTTTATTGAAGAGCATGATACGTTCCATGTTTCATATTCTGTTACTGTAAAGTAAACAGATCTGTGCTAATTTGAAGGTGAACAGAAGAAAAGAGGTATGAATCATGTTTCATTTAGTCATATGCAGGAATTACGATGAAGTCAGTTCGGAAGCGTTCAAGGTAATGAAAGGTGTCCTGGATCAGAAGAAGGATGCTGTACTGGGTTTGGCAACAGGCAGCTCTCCGGTCGGTCTTTACAAGAAGATGATTGCGGACCACAAGGCTTCCGGCAGATCCTATCGGGATGTTTCCACCTGGAATCTTGATGAGTATGTAGGCCTTGGCAAAGAGGATGAACAGAGCTATTACACTTTCATGCATGAAAACCTCTTTGATGCCATAGATATCAAAGAAGAGAATACGCACATTGAAAACGGTCTGGCCGCAGATCCGGATGCCGAGGCAAAGCGCTATGAAGCTGAGCTGAAGAAGGTGACAGTTGATCTGCAGGTACTTGGCATCGGCTCGGACGGCCACATTGCCTTCAATGAACCCGGTACACCGTTTGATGCGGAAACCCATGTCACGGACCTGACCGAACAGACAATCTCTGACAATGCCCGTTTCTTTGACGGCGATAAGAGCAAAGTTCCGACAAGAGCTTTGACCCAGGGTCTGGATACTGTCATGCGGGCACGCAAAATAGTTCTGATTGCGACCGGTGCCAACAAGGCAGATGCTGTATATGACATGCTGAAAGGGCCGCTGACAACAGACTGTCCGGCCAGCATTCTGCAGAAGCACAATGATGTTACCGTCATTGTGGATGAAGCAGCCGGGGCAAGACTCAGATAAAAGCATCCCGGTGGATGTACAGCGGCCGGCTGTGGCATAATAGGCATGGAGGTAATAAACCATGTATATTGTAAAAGATGCTGCGGATTACGATGCAATCCTGAAGAACAATCATAGTGTATTTGTAGATTTCTATGCTGACTGGTGCGGCCCATGCAAGATGCTGAGTCCGGTTGTGGAACAGCTGGCTGATGAGAACAGGGATGTGACATTCATCAAGGTGAATGTGGACAAGTGCCCGGATGTTGCCGAAAGATACGGCATCATGTCCATTCCGACGCTCATCTCCTTCAAGGATGGCGTACAGGCGGCTGCTACGGTTGGTTTCCAGCCGAAGGAAGAGCTGCTCAAACTTGTCAAGGCAGCAGAATAATTTAAAAGAATCAGAAAGCTGAGAGAAGGGCAGTTCACATGATGTGATCTGCCCTTTTTGTATGCAGGTGGAGGAAGTTTACGGCTGTGTTTACTGGTGTTATATGGAATGTAAATATTTTCAGAAAAAATGATTTGACAGAATGTAAATAATTATTTAAACTTACACTTGTAACTGAAAAGGGCGTTGATAAGGATCGTGTTTCTTCAGAAGTTCAATAGAGAGCCTTCGGGTGGTGGAAGAAGGCAATGGAGAAGAAACACACTCACCTTTGAGCCGGCAGGGTGAAACAAGTAGTTCTGCACGGAGATTCCACCGTTAAAAGGAAAGCAATTCGCCTGGATCAGGCCGATTGTAGTGAGCGGTCAGAAATGACAAAAAGAGTGGTACCACGGGTAATTGACTCGTCTCTGCAGATGGAGACGATTTTTTTTGTTTGATGGCAAGGAGAAAAGAAGATGGATGCAACCAAGTATGTACCGGGCTACTATGCCCCCAAAGTCAATGCGTATCGCTGGGTGAAGAAAGATCACATTGAAAAGGCACCGATCTGGTGTTCCGTAGATCTCAGAGATGGCAACCAGGCTCTGATTGTGCCGATGTCGCTGGAAGAAAAGCTGGAGTTCTTTCAGATGCTGGTGAAAATCGGGTTCAAGGAAATTGAAGTAGGGTTTCCGGCAGCTTCCGAAACGGAATATGAATTCCTCAGGACATTGATTGAGAAGAATATGATTCCGGATGATGTGACGGTACAGGTACTGACCCAATGCCGGGAACACATTATCCGTAAGACATTTGAAGCAGTACGCGGGGCAAAGAAGGCTGTGATCCACTTTTACAACTCCACTTCATCAGTTCAGCGGGAACAGGTATTTCACAAGTCAAAGGAAGAGATCAAACAGATTGCGGTAGACGGGGCAGAACTGGTCAGAAAATTATCGGAGGAATATGAAGGCAGCTTCATGTTTGAATATTCCCCGGAGTCCTTTACGGGAACTGAACCGGATTATGCACTGGAAGTATGCAATGCGGTTCTGGATGTGATGAAACCGACTGAGGAAAGACCGATGATTATCAATCTTCCGGTTACGGTTGAAATGAGCATGCCTCATATTTATGCCAATCAGATTGAATACTGTTCGGACCGGCTGAAGTACCGCGACAGTGTGATCCTTTCCACCCATCCTCATAATGATCGGGGAACAGGTACAGCGGATGCGGAACTGGCGCTGCTTGCCGGGGCCCAGCGGGTTGAGTGCTGCCTCTTCGGCAATGGTGAAAGAACCGGCAACGTGGATGCGATCACCCTTGCCATGAACATGTATACCCATGGGGTTGATCCCCATCTTGATTTCAGCAATATGCCGAAGATCTGCGAGACTTATGAACGATTGACGCACATGCAGGTATCACCGCGCCAGCCCTATGCCGGATCACTTGTGTTTGCGGCTTTCTCAGGCTCCCATCAGGATGCCATTGCCAAGGGGATGGCATACCGTAAGGAAAAACAGGAACACCGCTGGACCGTGCCGTATCTGCCCATTGATCCCATGGATGTTTCCCGTACCTATGATGCGGATGTCATCCGGATCAACAGCCAGTCGGGCAAGGGCGGCATCGGCTATGTTCTGGAGCAGTCCTATGGCTACAGCCTGCCCAAAAAGATGCGGGAAGATTTCGGCTATACGGTCAAGGAAGTATCGGATCACGCCCATGCGGAACTGAAGCCGGATGAAGTTTATCAGGTCTTCAAAGATACATATCTCAACAGGACAGGACCGCTGTTTGAAGTCAGGGAAGCGCACTTCATACAGGGAAAACAGATCCGGGCTGTGGTTACGTGCAGCGTCAGAGGAGAAGAAAAAGAGTTCTATGGGGAAGGCAACGGCCGTCTCAACGCCGTCAGCAATGCGATCAAGGACGGTCTTGGACTGGACTTTTCACTGGATACGTATACCGAACATGCCCTGGACAAGAAATCATCCGCCCGGGCAGCCTGTTACGTAGGCCTCATCTGGCCGGATGGAAAACGGACATGGGGCGCCGGTGAGAATCATGATATTATCCGGGCAGGTATCTATGCCCTGGTATCAGCCATAAACAACAGGGAGGCATAAGCATATGGCAATGACAATGACACAGAAGATTCTGGCTGCCCATGCCGGTATGGATGAAGTCCATGCGGGGCAGCTGATCATGGCGGATGTGGATGAGGTGCTGGGCAATGATATCACCACGCCGGTAGCGGTACAGGCCTTTGAGAAGGCAGGGTTCACGGATGTATTCGACAGGGACAGAGTGAACATTGTTCTGGACCACTTTGTTCCCAATAAAGATATCAAGGCTGCCCGGCAGTCACTGACCTGCCGGAAATTTGCCAGAGCCCATGCAATTACCAACTTCTATGATGTGGGAAAGATGGGCATTGAGCACGCCTTACTGCCGGAACAGGGTATTGTAACGGCAGGCGACTGTATCATCGGAGCGGATTCTCATACCTGTACATATGGTGCTCTGGGGGCCTTCTCCACAGGGGTCGGCAGTACGGATATGGCAGCCGGCATGGCAACCGGCAAGGCATGGTTCAAGGTTCCGGATGCCATCAGGGTTGTTCTGAAGGGAAACCTCAGGGAAAGAGTGACTGGCAAGGATGTCATTCTGCATTTGATCGGTATGATCGGGGTGGATGGCGCGCTGTATCAGTCACTGGAGTTTACTGGGGCAGGGGTGAAAGCATTATCCATGGATGATCGATTCACCATCTGTAATATGGCTATTGAAGCCGGAGCGAAAAACGGCATCTTCCCGGTGGATGAAAAGACGGCGGCATACATGAAGGACAGAAGTCAGAGACCATACAGGATCTATGAAGCGGATGAAGACGCTGTCTATCAGAAGACGGTTGAAATCAATCTTGATGAACTGGAACCGACGGTATCCTATCCCCATATGCCGGAGAATACCCATCCGGCCAGGGAAGGAAAGAATATCCGTATTGAACAGGTTGTCATCGGCTCCTGTACCAACGGCCGCATGGAAGACATGGAAGCAGCTTATGAAGTCCTGCATGGAAAGCATGCGGCAGAGGATGTGCGTGTGATCATCATCCCGGCAACCATGCAGGTATATAAGGAATGTATTGTGCGCGGCTATACGACTGCCTTCATTGATGCGGGATGCGTGGTATCAACCCCGACCTGCGGACCGTGTCTTGGCGGGTATATGGGGGTGCTGGCAGAACATGAAAGATGCATCTCCACGACCAACCGCAACTTTGTCGGCCGTATGGGACATGTGACATCTGAAGTATATCTGGCCTCGCCCTATACGGCTGCGGCCAGTGCATTAACCGGTTATATTACGGATCCAAGGGAGGTCTGAGTTATGGAAAGTGTCAGAGGAAATGTATTCTGTTATGGAGACAATGTAGATACAGATGTCATCATTCCGGCAAGGTATCTCAATACCCCGGATGCCGGGGAACTGGCAAAACACGCCATGGAGGATATTGATCCTTCCTTTGTGAAGAAAGTCAGGCCTGGCGATATGATTGTGGCCGGATGGAACTTCGGCTGCGGTTCATCCCGTGAACATGCCCCGCTTGTTCTTAAGACAAATAAAGTGGGCTGCATCATTGCCAAGAGCTTTGCCCGTATCTTCTACCGCAATGCCATCAATATCGGCATGCCCATTCTGGAATGTGAAGAAGCCTGCAATAAGATTGAGGACGGTGATGAGATCGAAGTTCATTTCGATACCGGTGTCATTGAAAATATCACAAGGAAAGAAAGCTATCAGGCCCAGCCCTTCCCGCCGTTTATCCAGGGGATTATCGATGCCGGCGGTCTGATGCCCTATCTGAGGAAACAGTGATGGAAAAGAAGATCGGGCTGATCTGGGGCGACTATTCTTCCAGAGAAATCATGCGGGAGGCGGCTGCTGTTCTTAAGAAGATCGAAGAAAAGTACGGGCATCACTTCATTTATACGGATATTGCCATGGGCGGGGAAGCCATTGACAGATATGGTGATCCGCTGCCGGAAGAAGAGCTGAACAAGGCCAAGGCCATGGACAGTGTTCTGCTGGGGGCAATCGGCGGGCCGAAATGGGAAGGGCTGCCGGGGGAAAAACGTCCTGAAAAAGGGCTGCTGCGGATTCGTGCAGGCATGGGCCTTTATGCCAATAACCGGCCGGCAAAGATCTGGCCGCAGCTGGCAGATGCCTCGCCTTTGAAAAAGAAGATCACCGATCGGGGGATTGACTTCATCATCGTCAGAGAACTCATCGGCGGTGCCTACTTCGGCAGGAAAGAGACAAAGATGGCTGACGGGGAGCTGTATGCTCTGGATGAGATGCCCTACAGTGAACATGAAATCAGACGGATCGGGAAGATCGGCTTTGAGACGGCTATGAAGCGTCATAAGAAGTTATGCATGGTTGACAAGCATAATGTTCTTGATACAAGCAGACTCTGGGTCAAGGTGTTTGATGAGCTGAAGAAAGACTATCCGGAAGTGGAATATTCCACGATGTTTGTCGATAATGCGGCGATGCAGATTGTCAAAGATCCTTCCCAGTTCGATGTCATTGTGACGGAGAACCTGTTCGGGGATATCCTGAGTGATGAAGCCAGTGAGATCACTGGCTCCATCGGGATGATTCCTTCCTCATCACTTGGGGATACGTCCAACGGTTTATATGAACCCATCCATGGCTCAGCCCCGGATATTGCCGGAAAAGACATCGTCAATCCCATTGCCTGTATTCTCTCAGCCGGAATGATGCTGCGCTACAGCTTCGGCATGAAAGAAGAAGCGGATGATATTGAAAATGCAGTAAATACAGTTCTGAACAAAGGATACAGAACTGCTGATATCATGCAGGAAGGAAAGACCCTGGTCGGTACAAGAGCCATGGGCGAAGCAATTCTGAAAGAGATCTGAGTGCATCATTTTACTGATATGAGATCCTGAGAGAAATCCCGGGATCTTTTTTGTGTACAGCATTCTGTAAAGGTTTTGTAAAACTAAAAATTTTGTTTAATTCTGTATTGCAGAGGGATACGTGAAAGCGTAGAATAAGTACGTTTCATAAAAGAATAACTGAAGTTTACTTTTACTAAACATGAGAGGAGGAACATATGATTGATGTCGGCCATCGGATCAGACAGCTCAGGATCAAGAATGATCTGACGCTGGAAGAACTCGCATCCCGTACGGAACTGACCAAGGGCTTTCTCTCTCAGCTGGAACGCAATCTGACCAGTCCCAGCCTGCAGACGCTGGAAGATATCTGTGAGGCGCTGGGGGTGACAATGTCGCGTTTTTTTGCGGATGAGAAGGAAGAACAGGTTGTCTTTACGGAAGAAGATGTTTTTGTGGACGAGCGGAAGGACCAGGTACTGCACTGGATTGTTCCCAATGCCCAGAAGAACAGAATGGAGCCGCTTCTATTGGATCTTGAACCCGGTGCGGAGAGTATGCATATCGATCCGCATGACGGGGAAGAGATGGGCTATGTCCTGAACGGCCGCATTACCCTGTGTTTTTCCAACCGGAGTAAAGGTTTAACGGTCAGGAAGGGTGAAACATTCTACATCAACGGCAATGAGGCACATTACCTCGCAAACCGTTCATCGCACAGGGCCAGTGTGCTGTGGATCAGCACACCGCCGGTATTCTGAAGATAAGGGGAAAGAAACAATGAAGAAACTGATTGAAATTCAGAATGTTGTCAAATCGTTTGACAAGCAGATTGTTCTCAAGGGGATCAGCCTGGATATCTATGAGAATGAATTTGTGACTCTGCTCGGTCCTTCCGGCTGCGGAAAGACCACACTGCTGCGTATGATTGCAGGATTCCTGGATCCGACCGAAGGACATATCCTGATTGACGGCGAAGATATGGCCGGGGTACCGGCCTACAGGCGCGATGTAAATACGGTATTCCAGCATTACGCTTTATTCCCGCATCTGGATGTGTACCAGAACATTGCGTTCGGTCTCAACATCAAGAAGATGCCCAAGGATATCATTGAACAGAAGGTATCCCGTATGATTTCACTGGTGGGTCTGGAAGGGTTTGAACACCGGGATGTCACCCTGATGTCAGGCGGCCAGCAGCAGCGTGTTGCCATTGCAAGAGCGCTGGTCAACGAACCCAAGGTACTGCTGCTGGATGAATCGCTGAGTGCGCTGGATAAGAACCTCAGAAAAGAGATGCAGCTGGAACTCAAGGAGATCCAGCAGGAAGTCGGCATTACCTTCGTCTTTGTCACACATGATCAGGAGGAAGCACTGACCATGTCGGACAAGATCGTTGTCATGAAGGACGGCCGCATTGAACAGATCGGTACGCCGGAAGAGATCTACAACCAGCCGGTCAATGAATACTGCGCCCGGTTTATCGGCGATTCCAATATCATTGACGGCATCATGAAGAAGGATCATGTCTGCTCCTTTGATGATGTGGACTATGAGTGCGTACAGCAGGGCTTCACGGCGAATGAACCGGTGGATATCATGATCCGTCCGGAGGATATTGATATTGTGCCCAGAAACAGAGGCCTGCTGAATGGCGAAGTGAAGTCGGTTCTGTTCAAGGGTGTGCATTATGAAGTCATTGCCGAAACATCTTCCGGTACATCCAAGACGGTTATGATGCATGTGCGTGCGCCGCATGATGTCACCAATGAAGAAGCCCATGAAAAGATCAGCGCCACTTCGTTCTATATGGACCTGGAAGATGTGCCGCACCTGAGCAAAGGTGAAGTCATTGCCCGTGCCAATGCCCAGGCATGGAACGATGAGGATGAGGATGTCTCATTGACTACGGTTGATTATGATCTGAAGGAAGAAGTCGGGACATATCCGTGTACATTTGCGACCGAGGCCGGTACCAGCGTCACCGTCCATATTCATGTCGTCAAGCCGCGTGTTGTTGAAGACAAGGAAAATGAAGAAAGCATCCAGGCCTTTGATTTCTACAAGACCGTGGATGAAATCAAGGAATCTGTGGCCCTGGATACGGATCTGATCCGCTGGGCAGATGCCTATGCCTGGGATACGGAAGACAACAGCAGAGTAGAGATCTGGGATGTGAAATACGACTTTGATGATGAAAACATCAGTGAAGGCGATTTCCCGGTTACTTTCTCCACCCAGGGCCGTGAGCTCAAGATTGAAACAACCGATACCTATGAAGCCGGTCAGCGCATCGGCCTCAAATGGAATCCGGAAGACATTCATGTCATGAGGAAGATGAACGGATGAAACAGTTTAATAAATTAGCCCTGCCGTATATCATCTGGATTATCGTCATGATCATCGTACCGATGCTGCTGATTGTTCTGTATGCATTTACGGTACAGGGAAATGAAGTTCTGACGTTCCGCTTTACATTGTCCAACTTTGTCCGTTTCTTCTCGGATGCCATATTCCCTACGGTCATGTGGCGTTCCTTGAAGATGGCTTTCTTCACGACCCTCATCTGCATTGCCCTCGGCTATCCGACGGCCTATATCATGGCCAGGCTCAGCCCCAATAACCAGAAGCTGACGGTACTGCTGATCACTGCCCCGATGTGGATCAACATGCTGGTGCGCACCTATGCCTGGAAGGGCATCTTTGTCCGGCTTTCTCTGCCGACTGAAGCACGTGTCTATATCGGCATGGTGTATAACTTCCTGCCGTTTATGATTCTGGAAATCTACAATGCCCTCAACAAGATCGATCCGGCTCTGTTTGTGGCCGCAAATGATCTTGGTGCAGATGAAAAACAGACGTTCCTCAGAGTCACACTGCCTTTGTCCCTGGGCGGAGTTGTCTCCGGCATTACCCTTGTTTTCCTGCCGGCTGTTTCTTCCTTTTTCATTCCCAAACTGCTGGGCGGAGGAAGATATGTACTGATCGGAAACCTGATTGAGGATTACTTCATTACAACCGGCGACTGGAACTTCGGTTCAGCCATCAGTATGATCATGGCGGTCATCATTCTGATCTCCATGTATGTCATGAAGAAGCTGGATAAAGAACCGGCGGAGGTGAGCGACTGATGAAAAAAGTATGGCACCGGATCTGGCTTGTGCTGATCATGGCATTCTTCTATCTGCCGATTATCTATGTTGTGTTCTTCAGCTTCAACCGTTCCAAGTCTCTGACCCGCTTTACCGGTTTTTCATGGCGCTGGTATGAGAACATGTTCTATTCCCGTCCGATTCTGGATGCGATCTGGTATACGGTACTGTGCGCCGTGCTGGCAACAGCCATTTCCACCATTGTCGGAACTGTCACATCCATCGCCTTATCCAAAAACAGAAAAGTCATCAAGGAATTTGTCCGTCAGGTCAACAATCTGCCGATGCTCAATCCGGAAATTGTTACGGCCATCGGCTTCATGCTGTTCTACAGCTCGCTGCATATCAAGACCGGGTTTGTGACAATGCTGCTGGCGCATATTGCCTTCTGTACGCCGTATGTCATGCTGACGATCATGCCCAGGCTCAGACGCCTGGATCCCAACATGGCTGAAGCGGCCATGGACCTTGGCTGTACGCCCTGGCAGGTTATCTGGAAGGTCATTGTGCCCCAGATCAAAAACAGCATCGGCGCTGCTGCTCTGATTGCCTTTTCCATGTCCTTTGATGATTTTGTTATTTCCATGTTCACCACCGGTCCCGGTGTGCAGAACATTTCCATCTATGTCTACGGCAATGTGAAGCGGGTCAATCCGACCATCAATGCATTAAGCTCCATCATTGTCTTAGTCGTAACGGTTGTGCTGATTCTGACCAATATTGTGCCTTATATCAGAGATAAGAGGAGAAAGAAGAATGAAGCGGTTCTGGAAGACGCTGTGCGCTAGTGCTGTGTCTGTTTCTCTGGCTGCCTGCGGACAGGCCGGAAAAACAGTTGAAAAGGTAGCGGACGCAAAGAAGGAATTCGGCTGTGATGTGCTGAATGTATACAATGCCGGTGAATATATCGGTGAGGATGTCGTATCAAACTTTGAGACCATGTATGATGCCAGAGTCAACTACGATACATTTGAATCCAATGAAATGATGTATACAAAGCTGCTGGGCGGAGCCAGCTATGATGTGCTTGTGCCCAGTGATTATATGATTGAACAATTGCTGCAGGAGAACATGCTGCAGAAACTGGATATGTCCGCCATGACTAACTATGACGCTCTGGACAAAGATGTCATTGAAAACCAGAAGTCATTTGATCCTACTCTGGAATATTCCATGCCTTACTTCTGGGGTTCTGTCGGCATTGTCTACAATAAGCAGGCTGTATCAGAAGAAAAGATCAAGAAGGAAGGATGGAATATCTTCCTGGATAAGAAATACAAGGGCAGAGTCTATTTCTATGACTCCCAGCGTGACGGTTTCATGGTTGCTTTCAAGGCCCTCGGCTATTCCATGAATACAGATGATCCGGATGAGATCAGCAAAGCCTACAAATGGCTGCAGAAGATGAATAAGACCATGGATCCTGCCTATGTGACGGATGAAGTCATTGACGGCATGGTCAATGGGGAAATGGATTTGGCTCTGATGTATTCCGGCGATGCGGCCTATGTTCTTTCCCAGAACATGGATATGGGATGGATTGAACCGGATCAGGGCACCAATGTCTGGATCGATGCCATGGTCATTCCCAAGAATGCCAGCTGTCCGGGCTTAGCCAATGCCTTCATCAACTACATCATTTCGGAAGATGTACAGATGGATAACTCTTCCTATGTCGGCTATACATCTGTTGATACCAGTGTTGAAAAATACATGTCCGGCATTGACGGCGATTACTTTGAAAATGATGCCTATGTACCTAGAGTAGGCTATGCCAAGGATGAGAATTTCCACTACAATCCGGAGTTGAAGAAAAAGCTTTCCGATCTCTGGAATAAAGTAAAGATCGGGGCATGATACCTGAAAACGCAGACTGTTCTGAAGCAGTCTGCGTTTTCCTATTGCTTGATGTATAAAAAAATGATCCATCCTGCGATGGATCATTGATGGAGGTTCCTGCCGGAGTCGGACCGGCGCTCACAGAGTTGCAGTCTGTTGCCTTACCACTTGGCTAAGGAACCACAGCGCTTATTTATAATACCAATACACGCTCATTATTGCAATAAAAAAATTGCGAAAGAGAAACAGGGACTTGTGAATTTCATGATTTTAGCATATTATAGTAAAGCGCTGTGGGGTCATGGCGGAATAGGCAGACGCAACGGACTTAAAATCCGTTGGTAGAAATACCGTGCGGGTTCAAGTCCCGCTGACCCCACCATAAAAGCAGACAGCTGATCCTGTCTGCTTTTGTTTTATTTCATAGATAAGATGCTGCGGATGGTACGGGTATCATATATGCGTGTCTTGATTTCCTGTACTGATGCATAGATGTGATCTTCTTTCTCATAGTAATGCCGGATCTTTTCCATGTAGGGCAGGTATGGATCAGCCGGATCCATCTTCCGGTTCAATGCGGTTTCATAGAAATGATAGAAGGATAAGGTCCACATGATTTCATTACAGGAGTCTTCAATCCAGAAGTCCGTATTTTCAAAAGGCGGGTTGTACTGTTCCAGAAGCTTTGTGATGCAGGCAAGGCCGTCATCAGACGACTGCCAGATATCTGCGTAGATATAATCAAATGCCTGCAGATTTTCTTTCTGCCAATATGCAAAGGCATCCGTGCAGATGAAATGAATCGGAACAGAGGTATGGAACTGGGGCAGGATGTCTTTGACAAACATGTCAATCACATCCTGGGAGCGTTCCACAACTGTGATTTCCTTCACCTTCGGATTCAATGTACACATATACAGGAAATAGCCGATGCCAAGCCCCAGTGTCAGTACGCGATCATGGGCTTTTTCAGCACAGGGGTTGTTGGTAAAGGCTTCGGAGGGGGCATCCATCATCCAGTCCGCATCATCCTGGTACAGGTAAATGGCTTCAAAGTCACGATCCATGGCTCTGAGCTTCATCCAGTCATTCAGTTCACGCTGGGGATCTTTCTGAATCGCATCCGCATTGAACAGTTCATTGCCTTTCACCCATTCCTTTTCAAAGGAGAAGTGATGGGAGGAAATATGCGTCAGATCGATATGACTGTGGTAGGGCGTTTTCTCCCATTCATCTGCGGATAGAAACAGAGAAGGCGGTTCAGGAAAGGAAAACTCCGCAAAGCCATGCCTGGAAAGCTGTTTCTGAATATATTTTTCACGGGCCTTTGAAACACGCATTCCCAGAAACCTGTTCTTATCTTTCTGTATATTAGCCAGGCATCTCTTGAAGAATGCCGGCAGCTCTTCATTTCTGCTTACTTTCATATAAGTGCATTCTAACATGACCATGGTATAATGGCGTGCATAGGTGAAATAAATGAAAATACTGCTGGCAAATGATGATGGTATTGCCTCCAAAGGCATACAGACCCTGGCAAAGGTCTTATCCGAAAAATATGATGTATATGTTTCTGCTCCGGATGGAGAACGTTCAAGCTATTCTCATTCCGTTACATACTGGCGATTGACCAATACAGCTGAAGAAGTCAGGCTGGAAGGTGTGAAGAAGGCATGGGCAGTATCCGGTACACCGGCTGACTGTATCTATTACGGCATCAATGCCTTCATGAAAGACGATCTGCCGGATCTTGTGATATCCGGGATCAATAAAGGGGAAAATCTGACGACGGATGTGATCTATTCCGGTACGCTTGGAGCAGCACAGGAAGGCATCATGATGGGTGTTCCTGCCATGGCGGTGAGCTTATGCTCATTTGAATCAGATGCGTTTGAGGATGCGGCCCGGATTGCCATGGATTTGATTGATCCGTATATGAACGATCCGATGAAGATGAAATACGTCTGCTCGATCAATGTGCCTGCGCTTAAGCGCAGTGATATCAAAGGCATCAGGGTGACGCACTTTGACGGCATGAAGGATTTCCGCAAGGATGTGAAAATGACGCGAAGAACAGATGGGAAGATACAGCTTGACTGCTATAACACTCTGCCGGAGCTTATGGGACTGGAACACAGTATGGCCGGCGACTATGAAGCGGTGCAGCAGGGCTATGTTTCCGTGACACCGGTAGGGCTTGACTATGTTAGCCATGACACGGAAGCACATATCAAAGACTGGGAGAAAATCAGCCTCTGAAGGAATCTGTGAAGGACAGATAAAGGAGAAGAAAAGATGCTGAGATGGATTGGTCTATTACTGATGTTTGCCGGTACATTAATGATGAATGGCGAAGGAAAGAGGAATCTTCTGGGACTTGGAACGGCCGGGATCGGCGGGGTGATGTCCGGCGGAGCTTTTCTTGAAAGAGCTTTTGTACAGGGAAAGCTGACAGGT
>Ga0256406_1005242_pt1 | contig 14013 bp, 17 predicted proteins | sample RumenRJG_03DNA_FD_185986 | JGI IMG/M metagenome (GOLD analysis project Ga0256406, IMG submission 185986) | Bovine rumen microbial communities from Lethbridge, Alberta, Canada - RJG_03 | ecosystem: Host-associated > Mammals > Digestive system > Stomach > Rumen | place: Canada: Alberta | collected...
ATTCTTCAGAACTGCTGTATGGTGCAGGATCAAGATCTATCGGATCTTTTAACATTTGCTGCTCCTTTCTCATGTCTGCTTTTCTGCTTCTACAGATATGGCAGTTTTACGGTCTGTATTTTTTCATATATGGAAAGTTGCGGGGGATCAGGATATATCGAGGTATTATCTGCCAGTTACGAGTCCTCTCTCAGTGCATACAACCTTTTCCGGGATTATCCCTTCCGGTACGGCCCATCCGTTCTTTGCGATCCGGTCGATCATCTGACTGGCGTATTCGAACTTCCAGGCTTCGACATGTACGAAGCCCTTGCTTTCAAGAAGTCTTATCTGTTTCGGACTTGAAAGTCCTTTCCGGCATCTTTCCACAATGGTACCTATGATGAGGCAGGCCCTGCCCTTGGTCTTTACCTCATCTGCATCTATCCCGTTCTTTATGAGGGTCTGTCTCTGTTTGTCCGTCATGTCTTCTGTCTCCCACGCAAACACAGGTTCATAATCTAAGAGCCTGCCGTCTGATAATGCTGCCGCGTATACGAGAGGGTCGACAAGTTTTTTCTTCATGCTGCGGCGTCTTTCGAGTTCTTTTGCAAGAGAAGCTTCCCTCTCTGCTACAGCATCTCTTTCTGCCTGTGCTTCTGCATCAAGGAGATATATCCCGCTTTCATTTCTTATCATCCTGTCGATGCGGGACGCCATGTCATCATTTCTGCTTATGAGCGATGACGGACGGCATAGGTTGTGTCTTTCGGTAAGCCAGAGGAAATCAAGGACAAGAAGGTCTTTTTTCCCTTTGAAGAGCCTTGTGCCCCTTCCTACCATCTGTGCATACAGGCTTCTTATCTTCGTGGGACGCAGCGGCACCACACAGTCGACAGACGGGCAGTCCCATCCCTCATTGAGCATCAGGGGATTTACGATGACGCTGTACTTTCCTTTGTCAAAATCTTCAAGTATCTGCTGCCTGTCCTGTGACGATCCGTCTATCTCCACTGCTTTTATCCCCTTTTTCTTCAGGATCTTTGTGAGCTTCTTCGCGATCTTTATAAGCGGGACAAATACCACAGTCTTTCGGGCATCGCAGTATTCTTTCATCGCATCGGCAATAGGCTCCAGATACGGTTCGAGAGCGTTCCCCGTTTCAGATGCACTGAAATCTCCGTTCTGGACACCTACCTTTGATATATCAAGCTTTACCGGGATCATCTCGGCTTTTATCGGGCACAGGTAGCCGTTCTTTACTGCTTCAGGGAGGCCGTATTCATAGGCGCACGAATCATAGTATTCGCTCAGGAGCTTTTTATCTCCCCTGTCCGGCGTTGCTGTCACTCCTAAAACATATGCACTGCCAAAGTAATTGAGGACTTTCTGATATGACGGAGAAAGACTGTGGTGACATTCGTCCACTACGACGGCATCAAAGCTGTCCGGCGGGAAGCTGTTAAGTCTCTTATTTCTCTGAAGAGTCTGTACGGATGCGGCAGTGGCCGGGGAACCCGAATCAACTGATGTGATCTGCGCTTTTTCAAGAGCCGGAGTAATGCCTGTGACAGACCTGATTTTGTCAACTGCCTGTGCCAGCAGTTCTTCTCTGTGGGCAAGGACAAGCACTCTTCCGCCTTTTTCGACTATTCTTTTTATAACATTTGAAAAGATGATCGTTTTTCCACAGCCTGTAGCAAGTGTTATAAAAGTCTTTTTATGCCCTTCTTTCCACTCGGAAAAGACAGCTTCTACGGCATCCTTCTGATATGGTCTGAGTTCATACGCCATACAGATCACCTCCTCTCTCTTCTTCGGCAGGGATCGTCACTGTTTTCATATATGGAAAAACATCGGCTTTTTCTGCCTTCTTATCGTAAATCCAGTATCTATGGATACTGTGATGAAGCATACGGCGGCTATCGTTATGACTTCGATCAGCATGATCTTCTTTGGCACGTCAAGAAGCAGCCCCGCGATGAGCGAAGCTGCACATAGTGAGGTTAGCACAAAAAGTTTTGCCGTAACATCATCCACAGATGATCATCCCTTCAGCGCTGCAAGGCGCACAATATTGCTCTTGTTCCCTTCTCTGTCTGTTACATTTCCCTTTGTTCTCTTATGCTGTTCTCTGCTTCCAGACTATTATTCTCCCTACTTTTCTATTATCACTGCTGCAATTGCAAATATGGCTACAAGCCCGGATAAAAGTAAGACTGCTATCATCTTCAGTGTCTCCTTCCTTTCTCATTTGAATTTTTATAAAGTACATTCCGAAGTAGCTGATTCCATAGGCGTTAAGTTTGGGTGCTTCCCACCCTACTTTATATACCGGGATTACCAGATCATGGTAATATCTTCATCATCTTCATCATCAATGTAGCCTGCTTCCATTTCTTCGTATGCCAGCTGCTGCCTGTGCATTGTTTTGTGATACGACCTGTTCTGGATGATCGCTGTGCACAGTTCTACATCTTTTCCGGATGCGAGGACCACTTCGTCATCCATAGACATCTGTCCTACCGTTCTGCTGTTCATATAATGCTCCTTTCCGGCTTTATCTGTATAAGATATGGAAGATTTAATACATAGGGTTTTTCATATATGAGAAACCGGCTGATTTCCATATACGAAAACACGGGTGCTTATCTGAAGACCTGAACTTACTGCCCCGAACAAAAAAAACATCCGGCAAGATATATCAATGCTAATAAGTTAAGGCATTGACAGAGCAGAAAAAGAAGAACCACCCAATTCTCAGACGAGAAAAGGGTGGCTCTTTTTATAATCAATATAATATGCACATTTTAAGATAGAAAATTCAGGGCGAAAGCCCACGGGTTTAGCCGTGGGAGGGTTCAAGTCCGGCCATGGGACGATTTAGTTAGATTATTTGCTTATCGCTTATATTCCCATTCTCTTTCTTGATCCTGTTGTACAGATGTTCTTTCTTCTACATATCCTTGTTCTTTGTATGGATCAGTTCCTATAGTCTCTATCTCCATCCAGCCTTCGGAGCTTTCAGGTGGATAGTTATGGAGCTTTGCGGCCATGTTTTCAAGTTTTAACAGTGATTCATCAGAACGCTTTTCACGCCTGATCTCCTTTGGTTCGGCATATCTTACTATAAGCTTTGTATCTATATTATCCATGTCGGATATGATATGCATAATACTATTTCTTGATGCCTTGTCAAGATTTGTGGCAGAGTAGATTACATTGATTCCGTTAAGCAGTGCTTGCTTGGTTCTGGCATATGCTGTAGCGAATACGATCGTATCGTCTTCTTCCAGTCCTGCGGCTCTTCTTTCCTCTCTGATATCATTCGGGCGGATGACCGTATAAGCACTGCCTCGGTGATCCTGATTCTTCTGTACAGATGACAGTATCTTATCAGTATCGATTATCCAAGGATTCTCGCTATCTATCTTATCTACAGGATAAAGATTCTCTTCGGGGATAAAATCTTGCCCCTTATTATCAGCTTCATGGGTAAGCTTCTCAACTGTATCCGATTTGTCTGATCCCGGAATGCCGGCGATGACTGTGAGTTCTATACCTGACGATTTGTCCTTTGATAGAGAGTCCCTTGTGTTCTGTTTCTCTTTCTGCTTTTCATGATACAGAGATATCTTCATCCCTTTCTGAAGGTCATGCGACATCTCTTCTTTTGTATAATAGTTTGCAGCTATGACTGATGCTTTTGCCTTGGGAATGCCTCCATCTATATAAAATTCCTTTACCTCATCTGCTGATGGCAGAAGATCCATGTCTACGATATCTTTGTTTTTTATATTTGCAAGCATCTTCTCTTCTGTTGGATAGAATCCCGTAACTTTACGTTCAAGGAGCTCTGCTCTTGTATAAGGCGTTCTTCTGCTATCACGGAAGGACATGCTGTTACCTGTATCATATATAGGAGCAGGACTTATAAATTCAAGAGTATCAGGATCTCGTAGTATGCCGAAGTTGGCCAGATGTTCATCCTCATTGCTCAGAATAAAATCTGTAAGCGTCTGATAATCCATGAATCTCTGCATGATCTCACGGTCAATGCCATGCTCTTCGCATATATCGATGTATCCATTATAATAATTGGTGTCATTACTGATATGCCCACCGTCTATGACTTCAAGAGCCGGGACGAATTCAAGTCCATCTGATGTAAAAGCACGGCAGCGGCATGCATATCCGCCGTCTTCAATCTTCTCTGCCCGGTATTTTGTATAAGGAACATCGGTATGTTGTTTCTCATGGATAATTGTAGCCATGACTTCATTGAGAGCCTGCTGTCCGTAATGAGCTGTCGAATTCTTTACAAGCACCGGATACCTGCCGCTTAAATCCCAGTATTTATCCATTTGTCCTGTAAGCGAAGCATTCGGATCAATAGACGTATCATTATGATACGGCACGCGGTCAATATCAAGATCTGTAAAATTCCGCAGGTTTACGTCTTTGTATTCAAGAGACATATCAATAGGGCATATCCAGTACGAATCAGTCATGGAAAGTGCAAGATTTTTAGCCAGATAACCTTCGGCATTTATGCACCCGGCATTTCTTATGACCTGTTGCATCATTTCTCTTGATGCAGGAATAGAACGCATAGCCCACCATTTCTTTATTTTGTCGATATCGCATGTCCCGAGGAACGGAGAGTGTTCGGGATTAAGCGGTTTATATCCGATGATGAGATTTGTTGTATTGTCAAGGACAAGGTTTGCAACCGGAATGTCTTTATGCATCAGTATGTATTTGTCAGTCATTTAACAATTCCTCCGTTTCTTTATCGGATATATAGAGATCGATTATGTTTTCAGCAAGCAGCGGGTACATATCATAAAACCGCTTCTGACTATAATTTCCTTCATCTATCTTTTTCTCTTTCCCGTTATCTGTGATATACAGTGCCGTTTTATCATTTTCCTGTTTCCAGTAATATTTTATCTTTCTGTACGTTCCAGAGATACCTGTCATCATCTGTACGGGATTCAGAAGATCTTCCATACTGCATCTGAAATACAGTGACAAACGGTAAATGACATCTCCACTGCATTTATTTATATCAAGAAGTCCTCGTGATAATTTGCTTATCGTCGTATACGGTATCCCGGTAGCATGGCTTACTGCATACAGGCTTTTTTCATTGTTTAATTTATCTAGCAGTATTTTATTACTCATGATATAATTATAACATTGTAGTGTTATATTTGCAATCGATTAAAACTTAAATATCCGAAAAAAGCACCCGGTTCAGATTTGACTGAATCAGATGCTTTCTTTTAAGTAGTCGGGAGGGAATTCTCGGGAACTTGTTCCCGAGATGAAAGCCCGTAAATAGACACTATCTGTATAAATAAGAAATAGTGTGACTATTGCTTATTTTACCGATTTATGATATACTATCTGTATGAGTGATAAATATATACACGGGCGTACCTGTGTCTACAACATCAATTATCATATAGTGTGGTGTGTCAAATACCGCCGTAAAGTCTTATCTGAAAAGATATCCAACAGGCTCTATGAACTTGTTGATATGATCGCCAAAGAAAAAGGTTTTACCGTCGTAGAGATCAAAGTTGACGAGAATGACCATGTACACTGTTTTGTGTCTGCTCCGCCGAAGATATCCATTACCCAGATAGTAAAGTATCTGAAGGGAATTTCCGGCAACAGGCTTCTTGACGAGTTTCCCGAGTTGCACAAATCCTTATGGAAGGGGCATCTCTGGAACGGCAGTTACTTTGTTGAGACCATAGGCTCCACGTCCGAAGAAAATATTAAACGCTATATAGAAAGGCAGAAAAACTGTCAGTTATGAATAAAGCATTTGTTTACAGACTATATCCTACAATTGAACAAAAGGATTTATTCAACCGCACCTTCGGCTGCTGCCGTAAGATCTGGAATCTTATGTTAGGCGACCGTATCGACGCTTACAACGATTATGGGATAACCCTGCTTCCGACTCCTGCATGGTATAAGTCCGACAAACGGTACTCATACCTTAAAGAAGTGGATTCACTTGCCCTTGCAAATGTACAGCTGGCCTTACAGAAAGCTTATAAGACGTTTTTCGGGCAGCCAGGATCGGGTTTCCCTAAGTTCAAGTCAAAGCGGCGTTCCAAGCTGTCGTATACTACCAACAACCAGAAGGGAACTGTCACAGTCTCCGATAAATACGTCCGACTTCCGAAAGCTGGACTTGTGAGGGCTAAGATACATCGCAAAGCTCCTTCTTATATGACGCTGAAATCTGCCACCGTGTCGTGTGATAAATGCGGCAGATACTATGTTTCCGTGCTTTATGAGTACGAACAGGATACCCGTCTTGTAGAGGTTGATCCTTCAAAGATCTTAGGACTTGATTATAAGTCTGACGGCCTGTATGTCGATTCCAACGGTAATTGTGCAGAAATGCCGCATTACTACCGCAGATCCCAACGGAAACTGAAACATCTTCAAAAGTCTTTGTCCCGCAAGACAGGCTCAAGGAAAGGCGAAATGCCTTCCAATAACTTTACAAAGCAGTTATCTAAAGTCCGTAAGTGTCATAAGCATACAGTAAACCAACGAAAAGATTACCTACACAAGAGATCTGCCTGCCTTGCAGATTCCTACGACCTTATCGGTGCAGAAGATCTATCTCTCAAGGGAATGTCGTCCTCAAAAGGTCTTGGGCTTGGTAAAGCCACAAATGATAACGGTTATGGTATGTTCCTTCAGATGCTCGCATACAAGATGTCTGTCCGTGGCAAATGCTTCATCAAAGTAGACAGGTTCTATCCGTCAAGTCAGTTATGCCAATGTGGCTATAAGAATCCGATAACCAAGGATCTTAAAGTCCGCACTATAATCTGTCCTGTATGCGGGCGGACTTATGGCAGGGATATAAATGCTGCTGTAAATATTAAAAACGAAGCCTACCGTATCTATCGGTACGGTGAATAGGGCTGATACCGATGTAGGGCAGGAACTGCCCAAACTAAAGCCTGTGGAGCCGGCTCTGGCGGGGTGCATCATACAGATGCACTAGCTATCACCAGTCTTGAAGCAGGAAGCTCGGGAACTTGTTCCCGAGTAGTTCACGACTTCCCTCTTAACTTAATAGGTTTTGAGAAAATAGCATCTCCGATTAGGCAGATTTTAACTGTCAATCTCTTAACTTATTAGCATTGATTAATTATCTGCAACTCCTTCTCTTTTTCAGTCAGGTGTATCTGTTTCAAATCCTGCCCCGATCTTATCGAGGTTTAGGTCCCATCCTGATGTATTACCGTCAGCCCAGAGGATAGTATACGAACTCATGCTTACCGTACGGTTTATCACGGCTCCGTTCTTTATAAGCTTCGGTATTTCCTTTTCTATGGCATCAACAGCAGCCCTGGCAGCAGAATAGGCTTCACCGGACCAGTCGGGGCTGTCCGTGTTCCCTGACTCCATATTTTCTGCTATTTTTGTTATGTAATTTCCGTAATTTTTTATATATATCTTATTGAACCTCTCGATATATTTATTTTTTATTTCTCCCGCTTCTTCGGGATCACAGACTCTTAAGGTAATGCTGTCGTTTATTGAGGGATTTCCCGCGAAAAAGACCACATCTCCTGCCGTGGGCATGTTTATCTTTACTGTGGCCGTGTAGTACAGTTCCTCACCGGCATAGTTATAGTATATGCCCACGTCACGGTCTTCATCTGACAGACTTTTCGTGTCGGGTGTATCCGGTACTGTCTGTCGTTCCGATACGGCATCAGTATCTGTCCCTTCGTCAAAGTGCCCGACTTTTGTCTCCGCCATAAATTGAGATGCAGCATTGTCATCCGTCGCAGCAGGTATGCCATGTGATATACAGTCTGAATACAGGGAATAATCGCCCTTTATGTTCGTTTCTATCACGAACTTTATCTCAGTATCCTCGCCTTTATTTATGACGAGTGAAGATGCAGAAAGCTTAAGATACGGAACGGATGTTTCCTGTGTTTTTGCAGTATCTTTCTTTTTATTGCTCTGTGCTGTCTGTCTGCCTGATGAAAACGAACATGATGAGAGCATCAGGGCTGATACTGTCATAAGAACTGTTGTCATAAGTCTTTTCCTGCCGAACATCTGCATTCTCCTTTATCGATTATCCGCAATAGCTGGTTAAAATATAGATTGTGTGCAATGCTTTCCAGTCACTTATTCCGTTTATCCTCTTTATCCTGCAATGCGTTTTACGGTCTCGATGACCTTCTCAGCCCGGAACGGTTTTACGATAAAGTCTTTCGCCCCGTTCTGTACAGCTTCTATCACCATCGCCTGCTGGCCCATCGCAGAACACATGACCACCTTTGCCTGCGGGTCTTCCGCCATGATGCCTTTTAAGGCTTCAAGGCCGTCCATTTCAGGCATCGTGATATCAAGTGTCACCAGATCCGGCTTCAGCTCGGCATACTTTTCGACTGCCTCTTTACCGTTCTCAGCCTCCCCTGCTATCTCATAACCGTTCTTTGTGAGGATGTCCTTTATCATCATCCTCATGAATGCCGCATCATCACATATCAGTATGTTCTTTCCCATCTGTCCATCTCCTTATCATTAGGAACACAGTCCCACGATCACTGCCGCCGTACCACAGCAGAATGCCGTGAGACTTAGGCACATGCCTGAGTACAATGCTGCTGTCTTTTTTGTATACATCATCCCGCTCGGCTTTAACATCCGCTTCATCGTAAGGATATAGCCTGCTATGCCTGCAGTCATTATGACCGCGGATATTATATGCTTCATTTTTTCTTCCTTTCCGGTCACACACGCACCGTTTTAGATTTGGACGATGAAATATTTCCGATCGCGGCATTTCCCGGAGTGTAGCTTTCATATATGAGAAATGTATGTTTTCCATATACGAGATTCCGTGGGTGACACAGATCGCCATCTTGTAGAAATCGTACAGATGTGCTATACTATGGATGAAAAATGGATCATGGGCTGTGCTGCTGCGTGTATGCAGGATCAGTACAGTCCGTTTTTATAGGAGATAAAGATGGCTTTCTGCGAATTTCAAAATGCAAGGATGGACGGGAACGATTTTCTGGCTGATCTTACGCTCAATGCATCAGGCGGGGGCAGATATCTTTTTAAATGCCGTTTTGATGTACGTGATCACGGTCTTAATCTCACAGAGGGAAGGCGTGCAGACGGGACCGCTCCTATGGACGGCGAGTTGAGGAGCATCATCAGATTCCACATATTCTTTATCATTGATGCCATTCAGGACTATATCAGGGAGCATTCGGATACGGATGCAATGCAGACGTCAGGCAGATAAGGACAAAAAAGGCACCGCATAAGCGCGACACCATTAAGTTTATGGTCATTTTTAGAAAATCTTCTCAGAACGGTCTTTTTGTATGTCAACTAGCGTTAAGTTAAGCATGGAAACAGCAGATTATGTCTTTCCTATGGTGTTATTGAATCAGAATATCTGATGTGCGGATTTTTGGAAAGGTGACCTGTTCCACGACAAATAGCCGAGTGCTATCGGAAAGCGCAATAACCAGAATTTCGTGAATATCCCGTTTGGCAGGCTGAGGGACAAACTTTCATATCTGTGTGAACTTAACGGCATCACCTTTGTAAAACATGAGGAAAGCTATACCTCCAAGGCATCATTCTGGGACAGGGACGAGATCCCTGTCTATAATGCTGATAACCCGAAGAGCTATTCATTCAGTGGGAAGCGCATACACCGCGGTATGTACCGTACAGCTGACGGTATGCTCTTGTAAGAATTCTTTCATAAGGCTTTTTCGGAATCAAAGTATTTGGGATTACGACCTGTGTACCTTTTCCTGCACGTGAGCCGTCAACCGTACCAGAAACATCTTCTATTGTCTCCTCATCACATTCAAGACTAAAGATATAATCCTTATACTTGTCAACTCTGTCATGCACCGCCAGACAAAAATATTTTAATCCATTGTTACAGGAATATTTCCAGGCCTCATTACGTTCTTTTGCCCCACTGTCTCTGGTGTCAAAAAAGTTCTTTGAATCGTCATCTTTGTGGCTTATAGGATAAATAAAGATGACACACTTTGTCTCGTCAGGCAATGTGTATATCAAGCCACGATTACTTGTATTATCGATATACCTGGCATTGACTTCTGGAAGTTTAAGATAACTTAATAGTGTCTTTGTCGCATCTTTTGCTGTGTATGGCATATTATTTATCCTTTCTGAATAGAGTATTGTATACGGCTGTAGCAACGCATTTTGCAAAAAGCGGAGGAACAGCATTCCCGATCATCTTGAAGATGTCTGTACTGCTACCGTAGAAGATATAGTCATCAGGAAATGTCTGAAGCCTTGCTGCCTCCCTTATTGTTATACTCCTTGACTGCTTTGAATCGGGATGAATATGTCTTAGTCCATCCTTGTAAAGGTGAGCCGGTATAAGGTTGCTTGGCTCGTCCCATCTCAGTACATGGTATTTATGCACATTTGAGACCTTCCCCGTAGTTTCAGTATAAAGTTTTTTTAGAGCATCAGCCGACACATATTTATTTCTACCACTTTCTATATCTTCCGTAAGAAGCCTGAATATCTTTATATCCCTCTCACTATTCCAACGGGCTATATGATTCGGTACATAGGGGTCTGGAAGTGAGTGTGCTGTACGCACACCATTTACCTTCTGGTCATATCCTAAAGGATAAAGCTTTGGCAGATCTCCTATGGCATCACGAACAGTAGCTTTTTTCTCTACTCTGAGTTCTGGAAGATATTTATTATAGAAATCATTAAGCAACTCATCACATTGATCACCATAATACTGTTTTGAAAGTCCAAGTATTATAATCCTTTTCCTGTTCTGAGGCACTCCATATTCCGTCATGTCTATTACAGCATCCTTTAACGGATTAAGAAGAACATACCCTGCCGCATCAAACTGTTCACGGATGATGTCTATAATATACCTTTCACCATTTCCAGGTTTTGCAGACAGTATGCCTGGAACATTCTCAAAGACAAAAGCTCTTGGCTTATAGTGCATTACCACCTTGACATAATCTTCGAAAAGATAGTTTCTGTAGTCATTGCACATTCCATTTTCATCACGAACACGTCCGGCTATTGAGTAAGCCTGGCATGGCGGACCTCCAACAACAAGCTCGACCTGGTTGCTTCCAACCAATTTGTCTAATCCGCCCTCATTCTTTCCATAATCTTCGTCATCCCATCCAGAAAAAAGCTCCTCAGTCCGTTGGATGTCAAATCGAAGGACCTTCTTATCTGCATCTTTCATACTCCATCCATTCTGAAGCCTTTTAATCAGGTTTTCGCAAGGAGCTTTTTCCCATTCGACCGCTCCAAGCATGTTAAACATGCCGGACTGCTCAAAACCATCAAGCAGCCCCCCACATCCAACAAATAGTTCTATAGTGTTAACTTTCTTTACCATTATCTATTATGTCCTTTAATGCCATGCCAAGATGATACCCAAGAAGTGGAGGAACAGCGTTTCCTACCTGCCTTTCCTGCTTTGTCCGGCTGCCTGTAAACACAAAATCATCAGTGAATGACTGCATCCTTGCATTTTCCCTGACCGTAGGAATACGGTTGTACTTATAATGGAATATATTTCGATGCCCCGTATCAACAGTCCGGGCAGGCGTGTTTCCATCAAGCCTCGTCCATGCCATGTGAAAATTTCTGCTAGTGCCCACTCCTGGCGGAAGATCTTTATAGTTCCCGCCTTCAGGAACCTGGGCTATTACCTCTTTGACGAAGTCCTTGTGCTTTGTTGCGACATGGTTATGGAGTACAGAGCAACTGCCACGCATTTTCTTTTCGTACTCGGTTCGAGCAGGTTTGTCATAGACATCATCTTCAATTCCAATGTCTCCTTCCCTTGATGGAAGATCATCTATTGCATCTCGAAGTTTCACATAATGTTTTTCATCCAAAATTGGTTCAGGAAACCGTGGCTCTCCTATATCTTTTCTGATACCCATGAATATCAGTCTCTTTCTCTTCTGTGGCACACCATAATCTGCAGCACAAAGTATCCTAGCTTCCACGTTATAGCCTATGTGTCTGAACCGCTTGAGTATCTCGTCCTTAACCAGCCCTTTATACATAGTTGCCATGCCAGGAACATTTTCTATAATAAATCCCTTAGGCTTGTATTGCTTAACGAGTTCTATCACAGCTAGATAAAGCTTGTTCCTCGGATCATCAAAATTCCTTGGTCCCGTCACGGAAAAGCCCTGACAGGGTGGTCCTGCGATTACAACATCAATAGGTCGATTCCCCGCAATTTCACGTATTTTGTCAATCGTTTCCTGTTTGGAGAGATCCGCATTAAGTGCCACAGCCCCCTTATGATTCAGTTCAAATGTATTCAGTGCATCGGCATCATTGTCACATCCTACGACAATATCATATCCGGCATCCATGAATCCTTTTGACAAACCTCCCGCTCCACAAAATAAATCTATAGCATTCATCATTTTTCTTCTTGTTCACAATCTACTATATCACCAAAGTTACAATTCAGCTTTTCACAGATTTTCATCAGGACTTCCATACTAACTGGTTGATTTTTACTAAGCTTGGCCATAGTATTTGTTCCCATATTAGTCATCTCTCTTAATTCGGTTGAAGCCACGCCCCTTTATGGGGCGTGGTGATTGACCTTGATATTACACGCTTTGGACAGATTGAACAAGCTGATCTAAAGTGCACTCATCTGTCTTGTTTGGTGAAAAGAAAAAACATACGTCTTTATATTCACAGAATCTTTTATAAATGTCTGGATATCGCACAGCGGCTTTGTCATTGTTCAGCCCCGGTCTGATTCCCCTGTATGGACGAATATCATTAATGTATATATTATTTCTTTCGTCTATCGGCTCATTCAGGTAAATGTAACGTTCCATGGCGTCTTTATTATCGCCGGTATATCTGTCCGGAACTTCTGTACTAATGCTTTTATCGAAGTTTTCATAAAACCAGTCAATAAACTCGTGATGAATGCGATGATTACGTTTCATATGAAAAAATGCTGCTAATTCATCCTGATTAAAACTCATTCTTACTGCATTGGCGTAACAGAAAAAATCATGGCTGTGTTCTTTCATATTATAGAAAGTCAGTTTTATCGGCCAGATTTTCTGGTATGGCATTGGCAGACGATGAACGATTACCTTTGTCTGTATTCCGTTATAACAATAATCAGTTACGGTTACTTCACGATGTGCATTCTGAAGATTATCTCTCAATTTGATCAGATTTACCAGATTTATCATACTGTTACTCCTTTTCAAGTTCCCATGATGATACAACATCATCATCAAGATTGTCAAAGAAACTGTAATATTTCCCAGTCCCGTCTGTGTACAGTAGATGCCCGTAAACACATATCACGGCAGGGCCTCCCGGATGATCATTGAGCCATTGTCTTAATGTAGGTCTTTCTCCTCTTCTGTAATCTGTTCTTCCGCCGCGTTTTATAGGAAGATTCTGCCTTATGAGCTTGTTTCCGCCATTGAGAGGCAGATATCCGTCTTTATGCAACAGAGGTGATCTGAGCTTTTCAATATCTTTGATTGATGTATATCCCAGAGCACATCCGACTGCTACCATGCTACACGGCAGGCCGTTATACACTGCCGGCGGGTTAATCCGTGTTATCGTCATATCTGTTTCCCTTCTGCTCGTCGCTCTTGATAAGTCTTTTGATTTCCTCTATCTGTTTTTCATATTTCATCTGGCGTATATAATTTGAAACAGTGCTCTGTGACACTCCAAACATCATCGAAATTTCGCACTGCGTATGTCCTTTCTTATAAAGGTCATATATTTGCTCTCTGATATCGTGTCTCAAAGCTTTTCTGTATGAATATAACTTCATCATAAAATATAGCGTCGGACACCCGAGACTTCAGTCATGGGAGGAGACGCACCTTCTTTCTATAAGCAAATGGTTTGCAGGGTTAACAAACTTAAGTTTTTTATAACTGATACCTGTGTTTA
>Ga0256406_1005243_pt1 | contig 14012 bp, 14 predicted proteins | sample RumenRJG_03DNA_FD_185986 | JGI IMG/M metagenome (GOLD analysis project Ga0256406, IMG submission 185986) | Bovine rumen microbial communities from Lethbridge, Alberta, Canada - RJG_03 | ecosystem: Host-associated > Mammals > Digestive system > Stomach > Rumen | place: Canada: Alberta | collected...
ACGTATGTGACTGCTGCGGATATCGGTCAAATGATGACCGTGTTGGTGCCATGAACATTTATCAGCTCGGCACAATGTATGTCTCTGGTGATATGCATCCGCGATATGGTGCGCGTAAATCCGAAAAGCAGAAAAAGTGATATGTTCTCGTTGGGTATATCCTGATGAGATTAAAAAGCGGGCTTTGTCAATAGCCCGGTGATGCGGTAAGAGTGAGGAAGATCTAATCAATCGCTACTACCTCTGTACTCCTTAACTGCAAGCTTCGACCCTTTAGGGTCGGGGTAATTGACTGTGCATAGCTGTTTATTACATATTGTCTATTTACTCTGTGGCAAGCGGCATCTTGTGATCCGGTGCCGGGAAAGCTTCATTCAGCTTCAGCCACTCTGTATGTGTGAACTTCAGATCCAGAGCTTTCAGATTTTCTTTAACATGCTTCACAGAACCGGCTTTGACAATGGTACAGACATCCGGATTCTGCAGAACAAATCCCAGCATGACGGTACACGGACTGACATGATGTGCCAGCGCAATCCGTCTGATAACAGGATGCGAGATAATGCTTTCACGCTGTGAAGCATCATGGGCAAGCGGACAGTATGCCATTGCCTTCATATCATGTTCTTTGAGCCATGGCAATAGATCATATTCAATACCTCTTGCGCTGATGTTGTACAGCACCTGGTCGACCATACAGTCACTGCCGCCAGCCGCCGCAACATCTTCCATATCCGCTGTGTCCAGATTGGATACGCCCCAGCTTCTGATCATGCCGTCAGCCATGAGTTCATGCATGCATGATACGGTTTCCTCATAGGGAATATCCTCGTGCCAATGAAGCAGATACATATCAAGGTAATCCGTACCGAGCCGGCGCAGTGATTTTTCACAGGAGATGAATATATTCTCACGATCCGCATGCCAGGGATAGACTTTGGAGACGATAAACAGCTGTTCCCTTCGAAAAGGACGGATGGCTTCGCCGGTAAGTTCTTCTGCTTTTCCTTCCCCATACATTTCAGCTGTATCAATCAGGTTCATGCCATGTTCAATGCCGCAGCGCAACGCTTCAATCTCATCTTTCCGGGTATCGGGATTTTCTCCCATATTCCATGTTCCCTGTCCCAGTATGGGAAGGAATATGTCATTCTTCAGCCGTATCGCCCTCATCTTTCCTCCTCTTTGAGAATCTGTATCTCACTGACTTTTCTATCTCCGTCCATCTTTTCCAGAACAAAACTGGAAATCAATACCGGTTCTTTTTTATGCCAGGGGAAATATTCCTGCAATTCTCTCTCCAGAGAAAATCCCGCTTCTATTTTAGTATTTTTGCAGATATATGTACCAGCCGGCAGACACATAAATTCTTTTCTGTTCCGCCCCGGCCGCATCACCCGGATCATTGCCAGTATTTTTCTTTTGCTTTTCTCTTTTCCATATGTAATATAGGCACCGCCCGGGAATAGAGTATTGCCATAGTCTTTCTGATGACGGGCAAACAGCTCTATCATCTTATCAATTACTCCTGCCTTGGGATCATAATGCCAGTCAATTTCAGCCGTATCGTACCATCGCTCCGGGAGCACTCTTTCATAAACACCGGTCTCGCTGCTGTACTGCTGGTTTGATTCAATTTCCTCCATTGTCTTTTCGGCAACAGCCAGCTTATTCTTCATATCACGGATTCTGTCTTCCAGTGCGGATGTGCCTTCCTGGATCACTCCTTTGAGATCAAATGAATTATCGTGCATGAACTTCTCGAGATGCTTCAGCGGGATGTCCAGCGATACACAGAGCTGAATCGCATCCAGCACCGCAAGCTGCTCTGGAGAATAGTAGCGATAGTGGGTCTTTGGATCAACAGCAGCGGGTTTGAGAAGACCGAGTTTTTCATAGTAGTGAAGGGATCCGATACTGATTCCTCTTAATGAGGCAAACTGATGTATAGTCAGATAATGATCCATCATTGCGTCGCCTTTCTTTACGAATACAGGAATTTGCAATATGTCTATTGACTCTACTATTGTATCAGAGTTTATATTTTTACATATCCGTTTTTTAACGGCAGGAGGGATCGATGTTAAAACTGTTTCGATACTTTAAGAAAAAAGATGTCGGTCTGGTCCTCATATCCATATGCTTTACGGCATTATGTGTTTATGCAGATCTGACCATTCCGGATTATATGAGTGATATTACCCGGCTGATTGAAACATCCGGCACGGAGATGTCGGATATTCTTTCCATAGGCGGTAAGATGCTTGCCTATGCACTGCTTTCCATGGCTTCATCCATTGTCGTCTGTATCTGTGCTTCGACGCTGTCCAGTGATTTCTCGGCAAGACTGAGAGACATGCTGTTCAAAAAGGTACAGAGCTTCTCGATGAATGAGATCGGACATTTCTCTACATCCAGTCTGATTACCCGTTCTACCAACGATGTAACGCAGATTCAGATGTTTATTGTTCTAGGCCTGCAGATGCTGATCAGGGCACCGATCATGGCAGTATGGGCCGTCTTTAAGATCGTCGGACAGGCATGGCAGTGGACGCTGGCTACTGGCATTACCATTGTGCTGGTGCTGGCAGCGGTTATCATCATTCTGCAGTTTGCCGTACCGAAGTTCAAAATCATGCAGAAGCTCACAGACCGTCTCAATACAGTCACACGTGAAAACCTGACCGGTCTGAGAGTGGTCAGAGCATACAATGCCGAAGGCTATCAGGAAAACAAGTTTGAAAAAGCCAATGCAGATCTGACAGATGCCAACCTGTATGCCCAGCATGCGATGGCCTTTCTGATGCCAAGCATCATGTCATCCATCAACGGCCTGATGCTTGTTATCTACTGGATCGGTGCCAGTGTCATTGAAAGTGCTGCGCTTGGTTCCAAGATCTCCCTCTTCTCTGACATGGTTGTCTTTTCACAGTATGCGATTCAGGCCGTCATGTCATTCCTGATGCTGGTAATGATCTTCATGATTCTGCCAAGAGCCTCCGTTGCGGCACAGCGTATCAATGAAGTACTGGATACACCGCTGACGATTCAGAACGGTACAGAAAAAGACGGTATGGCGGACAAAGAAGGCGAAATCGTATTTGATCATGTCTCTTTCCGCTATCCGGGCGGCCAGGATGATGTCCTGCATGACATTTCCTTTACTGCAAAGAAAGGAACAACAACAGCAATCATCGGAGCAACTGGCGCAGGCAAATCAACCCTGATCAACCTGATTCCGCGTTTCTACGATACCAGTGAAGGAACCGTAACTGTCGATGGCAGAAATGTCAGAGATTACGATGAATGTGCACTGCGGAACAGAATCGGCTACATCTCCCAGTCCGCTATTCTGTTCACCGGTACCGTCAGTTCCAATGTGGGATTCGGTGACAATGGCAGAGAACCGGCCTCGGAAGAAGAAATCAAAGATGCGGTTGAAACAGCCCAGGCTTCAGAATTTGTTGAGAAGATGGACGGCACCTATGATGCCTACATCGCCCAGCTTGGCGGCAACCTCTCCGGCGGTCAGAAACAGCGTCTTTCCATTGCCAGAGCCATTGCCCGCAAACCTGAAATCCTGATTTTCGATGACTCTTTCTCCGCTCTTGATTACAAGACCGACAGTATCCTGCGTAAAGAACTGGATGAAAAGTGTTCTGACACAACCCGTATCATTGTTGCCCAGCGTATCGGCACCATCCGCAATGCAGATCAGATCCTGGTTCTTGAGGATGGAAAGCTTGCCGGCATGGGCACACATGAAGAACTGATGAGCAGCTGCAGCGTGTACCAGCAGATTGCTTTGTCACAGCTCTCCAAGGAGGAACTTGCATGAGTGAAGAAAGAAAAAGAAGAAACGCCGGTCCACACCGCGGTCCTGGAGCACCGCATGAAAAACCGAAGGATCTGACCGGTACATGGAAGAAGATCATCGGTTATAACCGCAAAGACGGCATCTTGCTGATTGTTGCCTTATGCTGTGCGGTTGTCGCAACTGTATTCACACTGCTTGGGCCGAACAAGCTTGGCGACCTGACCAATCTGATCACTGACGGTATCAAGCCGGATACAGATAAAATGCAGGAAGTTGTCGAAGACAGCACCGAAAACATGCAGACAAATATGAAAGATCTGACTTCTGCCATCACTGCTAACCTGCAGGATACAGACGCACTTCAGAAAAACATGAGTACAGCGATTGCATCCTCCAGTCTTTCTGCGGATGATGCCAAAGCCCTTGCGGCCATGGCAGCTTCCGGAAATATGGACATTACTTCTCTTTCCGATGATGCCCTGGATGTATTACTGAATCCTGTTACTGTCAATGATCAGACCTTCAGCGGATCCGAACAGATCGAACTCATCAATGCAATGAAGTCCATGCAGGATGCATCTGAAAAAGACATGGATATCACAGCTCTGACGGACAGTCTTTCTGATAAAGCTCTGGATGCTGTTTTCACTGAAATCACCGTAGATGATGTGAAGATATCCGGTGATGATCAGCTGAAAACATTCAAAGTCCTTTCCAAAATCGATATGAATGATACTGACCAGGTCATGAAGCAGCTGGAGAAACTGCCCGATTCAGTCTATGGTCTGATCAGACCTTCCATTGATATGAATGCGGTAAAGAAGATTGTCTTCTTCCTGATCACAATCTACGCAGCCGGCTTTGTTCTCAATGCCCTGCAGGGATGGATTACAGCATCGGTTACGCAGAGGCTTTCCAAGAAGCTGCGTTCAGACATTTCGGTCAAAATCAACAGACTTCACATGTCCTGGTACAACCGCCACTCAACCGGCGATGTCATGTCTGTCGTCACAAACGATGTTGATACGATCGGCCAGAGTATCAACCAGAGCCTAAGTACATTCGTCTCGGCAATTGTGCTGTTTTTGGGCAGTCTGATCATGATGCTGATTACGGATGTACGCATGACGCTGGCAGCAGTTGCCTCCTGCTTCATCGGCTTCATCCTGCTGTTTATCATCATGGGCCACTCTCAGAAATACTTTACTGCCCAGCAGAAAGATCTCGGTGCCCTCAATGGCTACATTGAAGAAAACTACACCGGTCATACCGTCATTAAAGCCTACAATGGTGAAGAAAAAGCAGAGAATACATTCACAAAGCTGAATACCAGTCTGCGCAATTCCGGTCTGAAGGCACAGTGTCTGGCCGGGCTGATGCAGCCGCTGATGGCCTTCATCGGCAACCTCGGTTATGTTGTTGTCTGTATCACCGGCGGTGTACTGACTCTGAATGGCGATATTGAATTCGGCGTCATCGTTTCCTTCATGCTGTATGTCAGATACTTTACCCAGCCGTTAGGACAGATTGCCCAGTCACTTCAGTCCATGCAGTCTGCCGCCGCTGCCGGCGAAAGAGTATTCGGCTTCCTGGAAGAAACAGAAATGCCGGATGAAAGCAATAAGACAGCACATATTGAAAAAGCCAAGGGCTATGTTGATTTCGACCATGTAAGATTCCGCTATGACGGGGCTTCTCATGATGTCATCCATGACTTCTCAGCTCATGTTGAACCAGGGCAGAAGATTGCCATTGTCGGTCCTACCGGAGCCGGTAAAACAACCATGGTCAATCTGCTCATGCGCTTCTATGACCTGGAAGACGGTGAAATCAGAATAGACGGTATTCCGACCCAGAACATGAAGCGTGAAGATGTTCACTCTCAGTTCTGTATGGTTCTGCAGGACACATGGCTGTTTGAAGGAACTGTCAGAGAGAATCTTGTCTATAACACACCGGATGTTTCTCAGGAGAAGATTGACGATGCCTGTAAGGCTGTCGGTATGGACCACTTCATCAGAACACTGCCGCATGGCTATGACACCGTACTCAACGATGAAACAGGCCTGTCTGCAGGTCAGAAGCAGCAGCTCACCATTGCCCGGGCCATGATCGCCGATAAGCCGATGCTGATTCTGGATGAAGCAACTTCCTCAGTAGATACCAGAACCGAGCTGCAGATTCAGTCTGCCATGGACCAGCTGATGGAAAACAGAACATCCTTCGTCATAGCCCATCGTCTTTCCACCATCAGGGATGCAGATATGATCCTTGTTGTCAGAGACGGCAACATTGTTGAAAAAGGCACCCATGAAGAACTGCTGGCAAAGAACGGCTTCTATGCTGATCTCTACAACAGCCAGTTCCAGGAGGCATGAAATGAAACACAGATATCTGACTATTGAAAGAGAATATGGTGCCGGCGGTACGGAAATTGCCCGTCTGATCAGTAAAAAGACAGGTGTTTCCTGTTATGGCAGAGAAATCCTTGAACTTGTTTCAAAGAAACACGGCATCTCCATTGAAGACATTGAACGCTATGAAGAATCAGCCAAGTCTTCTCTCTTCTATTCCATCTTTGCGGTCCAGCAGGTCTACAGTACCAAACCTGATATGCTCGACAAGGAAGGACATATCTTTATTGCCGAACAGAACATCATCGAACAGCTGGCGGATTCACACTCTCAGGCTGTCTTCATCGGTCATTGTGCTTCTGAAGCATTAGCAGGAAGAGAAGGTGTCATCAAAGTATTCATCCGCTGTTCCGATGAAGCAAAAAAGAAAAAGCGCATCACGGATGTCTATCATATTGCCCCGGAACATGCTGAAGCAGAACGTCGTTTCTATGACCGCAAGCGTGCAAATTACTACAACATCAACACCGGTCACAGCTGGAAGGATTCTGAAAACTATGACATCTGCATTGATGATGCCCATCTGTCACCTGAAGAATGCGCCAGCATGCTGAGTACATTCTTCAATGAAGAATAGAGCAATTCCTCCCAGCAATTCATTGCTGGGAGGAATTGTTTTCTTTTTCTCTTTCCGGGGAATGATCACCGCCTTTGCCATCATACTGGTTCTGAATATAACGTTTGATAGTTTCTTTGCTCATGCTGCCAACACTGACAACATAATAGCTTGGCGCCCATAGCTTATCACCCCAGAACATCACTTTCCTGATTTCCGGATGTGCTTTCAGAAACAGTCTGGCAGACGCTCCTTTCAGGTTTTTTACCACATCAGTGATGCTGTACTTTGGCTTGAAACTGCACAGCAAATGGATATATTCCGGCATCACTTCCATTTCCTGAATGTCTACATCTGCCTGCTTTGCAAGACTTTGCAGAATATCTTTCATCTCATTAACAAGCTCAGGCGTTGTAAACCATGGATTACGGTACTTCGTACACCAGATAATATGAAAGTGCAGATTATACACATATCCACGTTCATATACGGCATCCTCAATTCGATCAATATGTCTCTTCATATGTAACCTCTTTCTTGTTTTATATATTATATGTATACCATATATAATAAGCAATATATATGTGCTATAACAATAACATGAAGAAGATGTCTGATTACATGTTCCATATTGGACTGCAGATGCGTGCATATCCGTCCGATCAACAAAAGGCGATAATCCGCATGAACGGCGGTGCCTCACGCTTTGTGTACAATCGTCTGGTGGCTGTGCACAATGAGATGTTCCGTCTGAGAAAAAGTGCATCACTGTCTCCAACAGACGCAGAAAGACTTGCATATCTGGCGTCTGCATATGGTGATGCAAAATCTATCAAGAACGCAATTCCTTTCTTGTGGGACTGCGATTCAGACATGGTACTTCATGCCATTATGAACTATAAGCGGGCGTGGAATCAGTTCAGAAGAGTAAAAGGGACCAGTATTCCAACATTCCACAAGTTTGACAACACATATTGCTATCAGACCAGCAATCACTATGCTGGAAAGAAATTGAATACCATTTCACACGTTGTCGGCCTGTACGAAGGAAGCATACGCTTTAGAGACAGGAATCATCTTGTGCTGCCGATGCTTGGCACGATCCGCATGAAAGGTTCCCGCAAGCTGATTGATGCGCTGCTGAATCGTGCTGCAGAAACACGCATTGGTACTGTCACCGTCAGGATGGATGCGTGCGGAGACTGCTATATTTCGCTTGCTCTGGCATCAGACGAACCATTTCATACTGCTTATGTCAGAACTGGCAGAGCGGCAGGCATGGATCTGAATCTTTCCAACTTTCTGATGGACAGTGATGGCTGTGTGATCGAATCACCGTGTTATCTGAAACAGGCAGAAAAGAAGCTGCACAAAGCGCAGCGTGTCCTTTCGCGAAAGTACAAAGCTGCCAGACGAGATGGCCGAGACTATCGTGTGTGCAGGAATTATCAGGAAGCACGTCTCAGACTGGCCAAATGCCATCGTCATGTGGCAAATCAAAGATTGGACTTTATCAGATGTACAGCAGACAAAGAAGTCAAAAGCCACGACTATTTGTTTGCCGAGGATCTCAAAGTTCGAAATTTGAAAAAGAACCACAAATTGGCAAAGGCAATCTCAGACAGTGGATGGAGAATTTTTCTGACTGAGCTGCAAAACACAGCTTCCAAACGCGGAAAGACATGTCTGCTTGTCAATCCCGGAAACACGACACAGACCTGCTCGTCATGCGGCTGTGTCATGTCAGACGACAACAGAATCGTACTGGGACAGGAAGAATGGGTATGCCCAGTATGCGGCACACACCATGTACGCGATCATAACGCCGCAATCAATATTAAAAATGCCGGCCTTGCCTTACTGCAAGAATCCGGCATTGCGATAGATAACTGCTGAAAGGCAGTATGGCAGTACGTTCCTGCCTCATAGTTTGGCAACTTACTATGATAACCGCCCTCTCACTGGCAGACCTCCACTTACCTGCTGCGGCAGATAAGCGAGTCAGCTGTATCAGGGTAAGTTGGAGTGCATGACTGCACATTCTATGTGCAGCCGTGTTCCTTCAAGCCTGTGGCTTTTGCCACGGGTAGTTGACAGATTGAAAATCAATAAATCTTTCATAAAACTATTAATTCGATCTGAAACCACGGCCCTTCAGAGCCGGTTTTAGCTTGTTCCTTTCCTTGTATATTCAATAGATTTGTATTATAATTTATATGTATTGAAAGGAGTTCCTATGGATCTTGCAAATGTCGTGAAATTAAAGCTCAATATCGATGACGACACTGGTCTTGCATTCTATGAGACTGCCTATCAGTACATGCTTGCCTGCAACGATGTATCGCAGTATGTGTTCGACCATGATTTTGAATTGAATTCTGTTACGCTTTCTAAAATCCTGTACAAGCACATCCGTGAAACGTTCGGCTTGAAATCCCAGATGGTTCAGTCTGCAATCCGCACTGTTACAGCAAGGTATAAAGCTGTCGAAACTCAGCTTTCGAAGAAGCCTTACAAGATCAAATCCGCAGACAAGCAGCTTCGGTTTACCCGCACGCTTGACTGGCTCATGAAGCCAATCCGTTTTAATCGTCCGCAAGTGGATCTTGTACGGAATCGTGATTACAGTTTTGTCAAAGACAGTGATGGGAACGAAGTGCTTTCTATCAACACTCTTGGCAATCGGATCAAGGTCTCCTTTGAAAAGCCTGCATATTTCGACAAATTTCTCAATGGCGGCTTTAAGTTTGGAACCGCAAAGCTTGTTCAGATGAAAGGCATCTGGTATCTGCATATCTCAGCAACAAAAGATGTTACCGAAATTGATCGTGAGAGCGTTAAGTGCGTTGTCGGCATTGACCGTGGGTTAAGATTTCTTGAGACCACATACGACAGTAACGGCAGGACAGCTTTTGTGGACGGCAGGCGCATCCTTGCGAAGCGGCATAAGTTCGATGTCGTAAGAGCCGAGCTTCAGTCTAAAGGGACAAAATCAGCAAAACGCGCTTTAAAGCGTATTTCAGGACGAGAGAACCGTTGGATGAGTGATGTGAATCATCAGCTCAGTAAGGCACTCGTTAACAAATACGGCGAAGGAACGCTGTTTGTTCTTGAAGATCTGGAGGACGTTTCTACAGACGAACGGAATCTGCATTCTAAAGGACAGAGCCACGATCTTCGCAACTGGGCATTTTACGATCTAGAAAACAAGCTGGGGTATAAAGCTTTAGCCAGCGGCTGCAAAGTTCTAAAAGTTGACGCAGATTACACATCACAGAGGTGCTCGCATTGCGGCAGAATTCTCAAAGCGAACAGAAACCATAAGACACACACGTATACATGCGACAAGTGCGGATTTACTACTAACGATGATCGTATAGGTGCTATGAATATCTGGCTTCTGGGGACACTGTGGGTAACAGGAGATGACAATCCATCGTTTAAGGTGAAAACAGCAAAAGCATAAGATTCTAAAGTAAAAGCTTCTGCATGACAGAAGGCTTGTGACGGGTCTCGTCAATGACCCGACGATGCGGCGGCATGAGGGTGTATTCCCATAATTCGAAGGAAGGAGAGCGCTTCGGCGCTACGTTCGCACTTCCGGGGCCAGCTGCAAGCTTCGACCCTTTAGGGGGCGGAGTAATTGACATTCTCAAAACGGTTCAGAGCACTCTGCCCTGAACCGTTTCTTATAGCTCGTGTTTCAGATAAATTTCTTCAAGAAGCTTCTTTCCCGTTTCCGTACGGAATACTCTGTCATGCATATTGCGTATATTCTCCATGCTGAAAGGAGCTTCATCCGCATTAACCAGATAATCTGCTTCAATCAGTATCTGATAATCCGGGCCGTCAATCTGATCCAGTGTATGGTGATGCCCGACCAGATAAACAATTCTTTCCTTCATCTTTTCCGGCACATTCACATCCTTCAGAAAATCCCGGGCCAGGATCACACCTTCCTCTTCCTGGTGCTTACCATTTGTATTGCCGTATTTCTTCCGGCATAGCGGACAGGCAATATCATGAATGATGGCAGCGATCTCCACCGTTTCCTGTATTTTAGGTTCTGCTTTCTCTTCTGTGGCAATGGTATGGGCAAATCCCCATACTTTCATGAAGTGATTGATGTCATGCATATTTCCTTCTGAGAAAGCTATCATTTTCACCATAGCCTCTGTTACTGTTCTGCTGTCTGTTTCCATGAAATCTGTTCTTCGACTCCTTTCTGCCTGGATAAGCGCTTCAATATCTGATGCCGGCATCTTATGCAGGTGCCGGGTATTGCCTGCATTCTACATCCTTCTTCTGCCATTATCACTCTATTTCTGCTGATCACCTCTTTTCTATCTGCTGAAAATCTGAAACTGCATGAAACCACTTACAGAAAGAGACTCCTAAAACAAAAAGAGGATCACTGCTGTGGTCCTCCCTGCACACTCATCTATTGTACACAATCTAGCAGGCGAGATGTACGCTGTCAAGGGCGCTTTTCTGCACTTATCTGCCGCTGAAACACGGAAAAGTCTTTATTCATGCGGGTTCACTGCATTTTGAAAATATTTCTCAGCGATATAGGACAGAATGCTGCAAGGCAATGGACAGATAATTAAAAAACGGCTTAATAATCACATTTTTCTTATCACTTTCCCAGGGTATAGCCATATTCCTTCAGAACGGCAGATCGGGAAAGTCATCCGGCAGTTTCCCAGAAGATTTCTCATTTTCCTTCTGATACTTCTCATCCAGTTTTTTCATCTTTTCTTCCAGAGACAGATCCGTATCAATGCCCATTTCTTCCCAGGTTGTACCATACGGAATCCACCGTCTGTACAGGAAGCGATCATGACTCTTTCATCTCTGCTTTTACCAGGCTGCAGTGCCCCGCCATGCAGAGCAATATATACATACTGCTGTATCGCATTCCATGCCTGCGTACAGAACTTTCCATTTTGTATCTGCACATATTCATTCTGTTCTGCCGTACTTTCCAGCAGAAAGGAATTGCCTGCCTTGAAGACAGGACAGGGACCGGCAGCGTTTCATCAAAGTCACAGATATCAAAGACCAGTCTTCTTTCCGGTGAGACAAAGATATCGAAACTGGCAATATTTGCATCACCGCACGCCTGTACCCGGAAACCGACAGTACCAGCTTCAGCAAGATCACTGGCAATAATGACATCAGCATCCCCGGAAGAAAGCAAATGGCGATGCATGCATTCTTTCATGCCTTAATGGCAGCAGTTCCGCCAGTCCTCTCTTTTCCTCTTCCAGAGCAAGAGAAAATTTCTTCTCTCTGTTTGTCTGTACCTTCCAGGTGCCAAGATCTTTCCCTGTTCCCTGCTTTCCTGTAAGCCAGAAGAAAAGCACCCTTATCAGGTGCTTTACGTTAATCTGCTTTCAGTTCTCTGAATGCACCGCTGCCATTCGGCTTTATGCCATCCAGTGTCATAGCCGGATTCTTTTTTTTCAGAAATGCAGCAAGGCGTTCTGCCTGCAGTCTGTTATCTGCGGTAATGAAATCTTCGTCCAGCTGGATCAGATACTTTCCTTTGGCTGACGGTGTGACCTTCATCATCTTCACTTCAGATACAGGCCGCTCTTTGATGCGCATGGCATCTGAACATAACAGCATCCTTTCCTCCAGAAAGAACGATCTGCCCAATACCGCCCCATCATCATAATAGCGGTTGAGGTGTTCCACCGGCTTAAGCTGACGGATCATACGCGCTTTGACAATCTGCACATACACCATCACTCCTGCTAACAAAAGACCGCTGGCAACGGCGGCCCAGTATGCAGCTTTATTGCCGGTACGAAACGTAATGAAAGCGAAGATGAATACAAGGAAGGCGGCGATGGTCTGAACCGCCGCATACTTCAATGTAATTAATGAACGGTAATAACGTTTGATCATTGCTTATTGACTCTTGATGCTGATCCGGTTGACGGCCTTCTGCAGAGCGGTCTGTGCTCTTCTGAGATCAATATTCGGATCATTGCTCGAAAGGCGTTTCTCTGCTCTTTCCCTGGCTGCTTCAGCCCGGGCCAGATCAATATCCTCTTTGTTTTCAATGGCATCCGTCAGGATTTCCGCCGTGTTGTCACGGAAGTAGAACAGACCTGAGGCAACCGCATAGATCTCCCTCTTTCCATCCTCATCGGATGTCATTTTCCCGACTTTAAGCATGGTGACAAGGGGCATATGCTCAGGCAGGATGCCCTGATCGCCCTCCGTTGTCTGAATGTTGAGGATCGGGGTATCAAACTCTTTATATATGCCTCTAGGCGTCACAATGCGTACGTGCAGCGTACTCATTTGAGACTCTCTGCTTTCTTGACGACATCTTCAATCGTACCGACTGACATGAATGCCTGTTCCGGCAGATCATCATACTTGCCATCCAGAATCTCCGCAAAGGAACGAACCGTATCCTTCACCGGCACATAGACACCGGGGATACCGGAGAACTGTTCCGCCACAGAGAACGGCTGGGAGAGGAAATTACGGATTCTTCTGGCCCGGTTCACTGTCCTGCGGTCTTCCTCGCCAAGCTCTTCCATACCGAGAATGGCGATGATATCCTGCAGCTCCTTATAACGCTGCAGAATCTTTACGACTTCTCTTGCCACCCGGTAATGTTCTTCACCTACTACCAGTGGATCCAGCATACGGGAAGAAGACTGCAGCGGATCAACCGCCGGATAGATACCCAGAGCCGCAATGGAACGATCCAGAACAAGTCTTGCATCAAGATGCGAGAAGGTAGTAGCCGGAGCCGGGTCGGTCAGGTCATCGGCCGGAACATAAATGGCCTGTACGGATGTAATGGAACCTTTATCCGTAGAAGTAATACGTTCCTGCAGCTGACCCATTTCCGTTGCCAGGGTAGGCTGATAGCCTACGGCTGAAGGCATACGGCCAAGCAGGGCAGATACTTCTGAACCCGCCTGGGTAAAACGGAAGATGTTATCGATGAAGAGAAGAACGTCCTGATGTTCCTCATCACGGAAATATTCCGCCATCGTCAGAGCACTTAAGGCAACTCTCATTCTGGCACCCGGTGATTCATTCATCTGTCCATAGGTCAGAACCGTGTTCTTCAGAACGCCTGAGTTCTTCATTTCGTAGTACATGTCATTGCCCTCACGGGTTCTTTCACCGACACCAGCCACAACGGATCTGCCGCCGTGTTCAATGGCAATGTTATGAATAAGCTCCTGCA
>Ga0256406_1005245_pt1 | contig 14012 bp, 13 predicted proteins | sample RumenRJG_03DNA_FD_185986 | JGI IMG/M metagenome (GOLD analysis project Ga0256406, IMG submission 185986) | Bovine rumen microbial communities from Lethbridge, Alberta, Canada - RJG_03 | ecosystem: Host-associated > Mammals > Digestive system > Stomach > Rumen | place: Canada: Alberta | collected...
CCCTGAACGCATCTTTTCTTGTGCCATATAGGCAGAGATGCCCATACCTTTGGCTCATTCAATCGATGTATAACGTTGAGAATCCTTGATTTTCAAGGAAAAATGACTTGACTTTATAGGGAGGAATATAGGATCAAGCCCAGGACGCAGAAACAAAAGGTCAGTGCATTGAAGGAATTGGCGGCCAGACGCCTGGAGGTACAGCAGAGGGAGGCGGAAAGGCGCAGCAAGGAACAAGGAAGCAAGGAGGTTCGAGGAACAGAAATTTGATGCCTACCGTAGTGGTCGTTTTGACCACTACGGTGAAATCACGGCAAGTCCCCAAAATGAGGACTTGCCGTAGCAGAAAACAATGAATAAAGAAAGGACAACAAAATGAACAGTAATATCACTCGCAAAAGTGTCGGCTTTTTCGGCTGGATTTATGCCCTGTATCTAGAGAAAACTCATCCGGAAGCATGGGATCGTTTCGTAAAAAGAGAGGATCATCTGGACCTTCTGAAAAAGTATCATGGCTACTGCCAAGGCAAAATGACATTGTTCATGGAGGGACTGAAAATGGGGAGTCATATACAAGGCCGAGATGATCTTTCCCCAGGTCTTCAGCGGGATTTCTATGACAGGATTGTTTATGATGCAGAGCTGAAGACTATAGTCGGATTGATCGATCTCCTTCAAGAAGCCAGTTGGATGTCCGAGTAAGCGGACGACCCCTGTCAAGATGGCAGGGGATACATAGAAAACAACTTTTACAAATCATCCGGTGGTAAGCAATTGAAATCAGTAGTTATCTGTGGTATCATATAGCTGTTGATTGTTTTGATTTCGAGACAGGAGGAATCGCAATGGCCAGACCGAAAAAGAACGGCACATATCTGAATGTTTGTATAGAAACTCCCATCTATGAGAGATTGGAGAAACTGTGTGAAGACGCAGGCCAGACCAAGACTGTTGCCGTAGAGCGAGCTTTAGCCCTCTATCTTGAGGACTATGAAGAAAAGCAGAAACTGCTGCGTGAGCTGGGTCACAGCTCTGACAAATGAGAACAGGAGCTGATATCATGATTGACACCAAGAAAGAGCAGGAACGCGACGAACTTCACCGGGCTATATGGGCTATTGCCGATGAGCTTCGCGGTGCCGTTGACGGCTGGGACTTCAAGAACTATGTCCTGGGTACTATGTTCTATCGATATATTTCCGAGAATCTGACCAGCTATATCAATTCCGGAGAGGCCGAAGCAGGGAATCCGGATTTTGACTTTGCCAGAATGTCAGATGCAGATGCAGAGGAAGCAAGAGAAGGCCTTGTCGAAGAAAAGGGGTTCTTCATCCTTCCAAGTGAACTGTTCTGCAATGTCAGATCTAGAGCTGCAGCTGATGAGAATTTGAACGAGACATTGGAGCGAATCTTCCATCATATTGAAGAATCGGCAAAAGGCACTTCTTCCGAAGGTCAGTTTGCTGGTCTGTTTGATGACTTCGATGTTAACAGCAATAAACTCGGTGCGACTGTGGCAAAGAGAAATGAAAAGCTGGTCAAGCTCCTGAATGGCGTGGCCGATATGAACCTGGGCGACGTCCGGCATCATGATATCGATGCCTTCGGTGATGCCTATGAATATTTGATGACTATGTATGCCTCAAATGCTGGTAAGTCCGGAGGTGAATTCTTCACGCCTGCGGATGTCTCCGAACTGCTGACTAGGCTGGGAACGGTCGGCAAGACTGAGATCAATAAGGTCTATGATCCGGCATGCGGTTCCGGCTCTCTCCTTTTGAAAGCCGAAAAGGTCCTTGGCCGTGATAAGGTCCGCAACGGCTTCTTCGGTCAGGAAATCAATATCACGACTTACAACCTCTGCCGGATCAACATGTTCCTGCACGATATCGAGTTCGACAAGTTTGATATTGCTTGCGAGGATACATTGACCGCGCCTCAGCATTGGAATGATGAGCCGTTTGAGTTGATCGTGTCGAATCCTCCATACAGCATTAAGTGGGCCGGGGATGAGAATCCTTTGCTGATCAATGATCCGCGTTTCGCACCGGCAGGTGTGCTGGCTCCTAAGAGCAAAGCAGACCTGGCATTTATCATGCATTCACTTTCCTGGCTGGCTCCGAACGGAACGGCTGCTATTGTCTGCTTCCCCGGTATCATGTATCGCGGCGGGGCTGAGCAGAAGATCCGGAAGTATCTCATCGATAACAACTTCGTGGACTGCGTGATCCAGCTTCCTAGTAATCTGTTCTTCGGGACCAGTATTGCCACCTGCATCATGGTACTGAAGAAGGGCAAACCGGACAGCCGTGTTCTGTTCATTGATGCCACAAACGAGTGCATCAAGGTTACGAACAATAATAAACTGACCCAGGCTAACATGGACAAGATCGTTGATACCTTTGCAAGGCGCGAAGAAATCGAGCATTTCTCGCACCTTGCCAGTTATGACGAGATTGCAGGAAATGACTACAATCTGTCTGTCTCAACCTATGTTGAGGCCGAGGATACCCGTGAAAAGGTTGACATCGTAAAGCTGAACGCAGAGATCCGAGAGATCGTTGCCAGAGAGCAGGTCCTGCGGGATGAGATCGATAAGATTATTGCAGAAATTGAGGGGGCAGACGCATGAGTAAACTGGATGAACTGATTGCGGAATTGTGCCCGAATGGCGTGGAATATAAAGAACTACAAGATGTATTGACGATTAAAAACGGTAGCGATTACAAAGGGTTTGCCGAAGGAAATGTACCGGTTTATGGCTCCGGTGGAATCATGGCTTATGTGGATCGCTATGCCTACGATAAGCCGTCAGTTCTTATTCCCAGAAAGGGATCGATAGATAAGCTGTACTACGTAGAAACGCCGTTTTGGAATGTTGATACGATTTTTTATACAGTGATAAATCTAGACATCGTTTTACCTCGATATGTTTACCATTGGCTTCTCAGAGAGCACCTTGAGAAGTTAAATACAGCTGGAGGTGTTCCGAGCTTGACTCAAAAGGTCTTGAATCGAGTGAAGATTGCTGTACCTCCGCTGGAGGTACAACGCGAAATTGTTCGCGTGCTGGACAATTTCACGTTCCTTTCAGCGGAGCTTTCAGCGGAGCTTTCAGCTCGCAGAAAGCAGTATGAATATTACAGCCAGCAATTATTAGAGGGTTATAAGAAGGAATCTCGCAGAGTACCAATTTCTGCCCTGGGCAAATGGCAAGGTGGCAAGACTCCTTCCATGCAGGAAAAAAGGTTCTGGCAGAATGGTACTATTCCGTGGATCTCATCGAAAGATATGAAGTCTCCGGTATTGACCGATACCGAAGATCATATTACTGAAGTAGCATTATCCGAAGCCTCGATGAATCTGCTTCCTGAAGAGAGCGTTGCCATCGTAACCAGATCAGGGATACTGAAGCATTCTTTTCCTGTTGCGTTCGTCCCCTTTAGGACCACTGTCAATCAGGATATAAAGGCATTATCCGTTACAGATGGCGTCTCTGCGAGATATGTATCATTTGCTCTCCAAGCTTACGGGGAAGACATTCGGACCAAAACCAAAAAGCAAGGAGGAACTGTAGATTCCCTTGACTTTCAGAAGGTCTTGGATTACCAGATCCCGCTCCCTGACTATGATGTACAGCTTCGAATCGTAGATGTCCTGGAAAACTTTGAAGCAATATGTAATGACTTGAAAATTGGCCTACCCGCCGAGATTGAAGCGCGGCAAAAACAATATGAATATTACAGGGATAAACTTTTGACCTTCGACGCTAAAGTACAAACATGAAGAAGGGATGTGTGCTGTGACCATAGATAAGAAGAATATTACAAAAAAACAGCACTATGTTCCACAAGTATATCTCCGCGGTTTTTCAACGAATAATAAGCAGATTTGGAGTTATACGATGTCCCCTTTGGATTCAGGGAAGTATGTCGCAATAGAATCTGTATGCCGAGAGAACTATCTTTATGAACTCAAAGACAATGATGGGAATTGGCTAACACCAAATTGGATCGAAAGAATATTATCTATCCTTGAGGGGATGTTCGCCGAGAATCTTCGGAGATTAGAAAAGAAAGCATTTTTAAAAGAAAACTATCGGACAAAGAGCTTTTTAACAACAGAAGAGAAAACGTTTTGGAAACTGTTTGTCGCAGTTCAAATGATGAGAAGTCCCGTAGTTTTACGCGAAGCCAATACTGTCGTTAAAGAGTTGGCAAATGGCCAACTTACAGATAATCAAATTCGTGCATTGGCAGTATCGCAGTGTCTTCCATTGTTCAGTGAATTAAAACCGGAAGATAAAAATGTGTTTACTGTCTTTTTGAAGCCTTTGCTTACAATGTCTACGGCGATAGGAGTCGATGAAAACGGGACAATGTTTACTTCTGATGATCCAGTCTATTGCTATTCTTCTCAAAGGGAGAACATACTACAGATCGAAGAATATGAAAAAATAGTTTTTCCACTGACATCAAATTTGGTTCTTCTGATGTTTGGTGGAGAGATGGCGAAAGAATATGATAGGAATCGTCTGTTTCCTCTTGATTATAAAGCACAGGAAGACATAAAACTCTCTATTGCATACTCTGCAGAAAATAGGGTGTTTTCAAAAACAAAACTGTTCTCTTCTGACATTGAGTTAATAAAAAAAGCAAGAAAAGACAGAGATGCAGACGATATAAAGAATCGAGGATTGTGATAATGCCGTATTTCAATATTGTCGCCCAGACATCGGAGAATACCGTTGTCACGGAATATGAGCCAGTAAAGGCCCGGTCCGACAGCTATCAGAGTGAAGCTGAACTGGAGCGGGAATTTATTCGTATGCTCACCGAACAGGGCTATGAATACCTTCCGATTCATTCGGAGGCAGAGCTGATCGCGAATCTCCGGAAGAAGCTGGAGATTCTGAACAGCTACACCTTCACCGATTCCGAATGGGACCGGTTCTTTAAGGATGCCCTGGCGAATCCGAATGACCATATCGTTGAGAAGACCAGGAAGATTCAGGAGGACTTTGTCCAGGTCCTGAAGCGTGATGATGGCTCCACCAAAAACATCACCCTGATCGATAAGAAGAACATCCATAACAATCTTCTTCAAGTCATCAATCAATACGCTATCAGCCAGGACGAAGGAGCAAGGCACAGTAACCGCTATGATGTGACGATCCTGGTCAACGGATTCCCGATGATCCATGTGGAGCTGAAGCGGCGCGGTGTCGCTATCCGAGAGGCATTCAACCAGATTGACCGGTACCAGCGCGATTCCTTCTGGGTAGGGAGCGGTCTGTTCGAGTATGTCCAGATCTTCGTGATCAGCAACGGCACGAATACCAAGTACTATTCCAACAGCACCCGGTTCAATGCCATCAAAGATGCGAAGTCCGGCAAGCAAAAGAAGGAAAAGACTAGCAACAGCTTCGAGTTCACCTGTTTCTGGGCCGATGCCAATAACCGCGTGATTCCGGATCTGATCGACTTCACCCGGACCTTCTTTGCCCGGCATACGATCCTGAATATCCTGACCAAGTACTGCATCTTCACTTCCGAAAACATGCTGATGGTCATGAGACCGTATCAGATTACCGCAACCGAGCGGATCATGAACCGGATCGAGATCGCCAATAACTATAAGAAATACGGCACAGTGGCTGGTGGCGGCTATATCTGGCATACTACCGGATCCGGCAAGACCCTGACATCCTTCAAGACTGCCCGGCAGGCCTCGCAGCTTCCGTATATCGATAAGGTCCTCTTTGTGGTAGACCGTAAGGATCTGGACTACCAGACAATGAAGGAATATGACCGTTTCGAGAAAGGAGCTGCCAATAGTAACACCAGCACTGTGATCCTGAAGAGACAGCTGGAAGATTCGAATGCCCATATTATCATCACTACGATTCAGAAGCTCTCCACCTTCATTAAGAAGAATCCGGTCCATGATGTATATCAGAAGCATGTCGTGATCATCTTCGATGAATGCCACCGCAGCCAGTTTGGCGATATGCACACGGCTATCGTAAAGAGCTTCAAGAAGTACCATTTGTTCGGATTCACCGGCACACCGATCTTCGCAACAAATACCGGCGCTGTCCGGAATCCGCAGTTCTTTACTACCGAGCAGACTTTCGGAGATCAGCTCCACACCTATACAATCGTGGATGCCATCAATGACAAAAATGTTTTGCCGTTCCGTGTGGACTATATCAAAACAATGGATACAGACCCGGATATCGACGATAAGGATGTCTGGGATATCGACCGCGAGAAAGCCTTCATGGCTCCCAAGCGGATTGAGCTTGTGACCAGGTATATCCTGGGGCATTTCGATCAGAAGACCTATCGTGGTGACAAGACCTATCTCTTCAATTCCCTGATGAATATTGCGGATGTCGCTTCAGGAGCCAACGGTACGGTTGAAGAGGTAAAACAGCAGCAGCGAGTTAGCGGCTTTAATGCCATTCTCTGCGTGGCCTCTGTCCCGATGGCAAGGCTGTACTATCAGGAATTTCAGAAGCAGATGGCTGCCGATCCGACAAAGAAGCTTCGGATCGCTACTATTTACAGCTATGGAGCCAATGAAGCAGAGCCGGATGCGGATCTTCTGGATGAGGAAAACAGCGAGGATACCAGCGCTCTGGATCAGACCAGCCGGGACTTCCTGGATAAGGCCATCCGTGATTATAACGAGATGTTCCACACGAACTATTCCACCGATGGCGACCGGTTCCAGAACTATTATAAAGACGTATCACTCCGGATGAAGAATAAGGAACTGGATCTCCTGATCGTGGTCAACATGTTCCTGACCGGCTTCGATGCTACAACACTGAATACTCTCTGGGTTGACAAGAACCTGCGGATGCACGGTCTGATCCAGGCATTCAGCCGGACCAACCGTATCCTGAACAGCATCAAGACCTTCGGCAACATTGTCTGCTTCCGGAACCTTCAGAAGCGTGTGGATGCGGCTATTTCCCTGTTTGGAGACAAGGACGCCGGCGGTATCGTCCTGCTTCAAAAGTTCGACGCCTACTATCATGGCTACGTCGATATGGATGACAAGTCTCATCCTGGATATGTGGACATGATCGACGAGCTGACCACCAAGTTCCCGCTTTCTGAGCCGCAGATTGTCGGAGAACAGAATCAGAAGGACTTCATTGCGCTGTTTGGCGCGATCCTCCGGATGCGGAATCTACTGTCATCCTTCGATGAATTCAAAGGTCATGAGCTGATTTCCGAGAGGGATCTCCAGGATTACTTGGGAAGATACCAGGATCTCCGGGATGAGTGGAGAAGAAGGCGCGAACACGAAGATCCCGAAGATATCACAGATGATCTTGTCTTTGAGGTCGAGCTGATCCGGCAGATCGAGATCAACATCGACTACATACTGCTCCTGGTCAAGAAATACCATGATACGCACTGCACCGATAAGGAAGTGCTGATCACGATCCAGAAAGCCATTGATGCCAGCCCCGAGCTACGTAGCAAGAAGGCCCTGATCGAAACCTTTATTGCCGGAATCAATGACGTGGATGATGTCATGGTCGAATGGCATGATTACGTTGCCGAGGAACGCGAGCGGCAGCTCATGGAGATCGTCACAAGCGAGAAGCTGAAGGAGGCCGAGACCAGGAAGTTCCTGGAGAACGCGTTCCGGGACGGTGAGATCCGGACCACCGGCACAGATATTGATAAGCTGATGCCGCCGGTATCACGCTTCGGTGGAGGCGGCAGAGCTGCCAAGAAGCAAGGTGTTATCGACAAACTGAAGGCTTTCTTTGAGCGGTTCTTTGGTCTCGGAAATGCCAGCTTTAGAGCTGAAGAGCAGAAACCAAAAGCAGTTTTCTATGATATCAGTCCGGCACCATTGCAGATGGTGGCAGAGCCGACCGTGGAGTACGGGAAGAAACCTGTAACAGAAAGCGAGGAATAAGAAATGGCAGACACTGAAAAAAGGCTTTGGGGAATCCATACCCAAGATGATAACTTGTTCCTGAAACAGGGAAAGATTGCAATCGGCTGGCGGGAAATGGGTGACCTGAGTGCTATCATAGATAACCGGGAAGCATTCAAGGCCAAATACCAGTCGGTATATCCCGATGCTAAAAAAGGCTCCATCCCAACTGGCTCCGGTATGCTGTACCGCTTCTGCCGTGAAGTCCAGGTCGGCGATTATGTTGTTTTCCCATCGAAAAGCGATCGGATGATCAATATCGGAGAAGTTACCGGCGATTATATTTATGATGCTGCACAGCCTGAGTACGTTCAGACAAGAACTGTAAAATGGCTGAAGAGCCTTCCTCGAACCGCATTCACACAAGGCGCTCTATATGAAATTGGATCTGCCATGTCCTTCTTTACAGTGAAGAACTATGCCGATGAATTCCTTGCAGCGCTCGAAAAAGGATTTAAGCAAACTGCTTCATCTGCCGGTGAAGATCCAACTGTTGGAGCAACAGCGGAGGATATCATTGAAAGCACAAAGGATTTTGTTCTGAAAGAGCTTAGTCGGAATCTGAAAGGATATGCCTTAGAAGAGTTTGTTGCTAATCTCCTTCAGGCAATGGGGTACAGGACAACTGTATCACCACAAGGCGGTGATAGTGGAATTGATATTACTGCTTACAAAGACGAACTGCCACCGCGCATCCTTGTCCAAGTTAAGAGCCAGGATAGTGATATTAAAGAGACAACTATTCAGTCTCTTAAAGGAGCAATGCGCGAAGGCGACTATGGGCTTTTTGTCACTCTTTCGAATTATACAAAGAACGCTCAGAAGTATCTCGACAGCACTCCAATTATACGTGGTATCAATGGAACAGAGCTCGTGGATTTGATCTTAAAGTACTACAGCGATTTAGATGAAAAGTACCAGAAGATGATCCCATTGAAGATGGTCTACATTCCGGTAGGAGCGGATAACTGAGAGCTTGAACAGAAAAGTGAGATGGTTATGCAAAACACGATTCAGGAAGAGCTGGCGCTGGCAAAGAGCAAGATGATTGAAGAAGTCAGTTTTCAGGGGAAACCGCTGGCAAAGCTGACCCGAGATAATGTGGCTATTGTTGAAGCCATGATCCGAAATGACTCTGCCTATATTCATTCAACGGATGTAAATGCTGCACCAACCTATAACAGAAAAGGCGAAATCAAATATGGTGGTTCCTCTGCGTATTGGATGACCCAGCTGAAAACAGTTTTACTGGATAATGGCCTTGGAGCAGGATACTCGTATGAGGATATCATAAAAGGAGCTGTGGAATCAGTCGATAGAGAAAATAGTACACACCTGAATGCTGATAATTGCGGCCGACAGGAAATTACGGAAAGGCTGTGCAGATTTAATCGGGCAGAGTTGATAAAGTGCCTTCGGGATCCTGATCATGAGGACATGAAATTGATTCGTGAGATTTCACGGATCACATCTGCAAAGCAGCGAGCAAGAATGAATCCATCTTTCGCCAGTAAGTTTTGCCACTATGCATGTTTCTACGTTTTTGAAGGGACGGAATATCAGGACAACTACTCAATCTATGATGGAATACTGAAGGCTGTCCTGCCTATGTATCTTGGATATTACCAGATAGATCAGAGCTTTGATTTGAGCGACTATCACGATTATAGAATGGCAGTTGATGCCATCAGAAAGGCGTCCGGGATAAACATTAGCCGGAACGGATTTGATCATCTGCTTTGGTATTATCATAAGGGAAGGTTATAAACTGTCTCGAACTAATGATCTGTAGTGTTCTGGGCATGCGGTCTGAACAAATATAATGAGGGAAAATTTCATATGGAATATAACGACAGAATTGCTCTCCTCTGTGAAGAAGGGATGCAGGCAGTCCGTGCCGGGGATTGGAATAGGGTCGACGATATTGCTTCTTACAATGCGGACATGGGCTATTACATGATAAGAATGTATGAAAACATACTTCCGCTGGAGTTGAAGTGCAGGATCGCATTGTTTCACTATTCTGACAAGGGTGATTTCAATCCTACAATAAGGAAATACGTTAGAAAGGCTGGAATCATCCGACCTGAAAACTGGAGGGATATGCTGCCCTCATCTATCAGAGAGCTGGATTCATTTGTTATTTATCGCGGCGGTGGAGAGGAAATAAATAAAGCGGCATATTCTCTTTCCTGGACACTATCTCAGGAAATGGCAGAATGGTTTATGAAAAGACATGAGTTGACCAACCCGGGCACCCAGCATTTATACCGGGGGATCATTCCTGCTGAAAAAGTAATCGCCTATATCAACGAACGAAGCGAGTTTGAGATAGTACAGTACAGAGGGGTAAAGAAGATCGAAGAAATACCACCTGAAGGCCTTAGCCCGGATTTTGAAGAGCTCAAGGCTCGCGATGCCTTGCATTCCGACTCAGAGAGTGCCTGGGATGATTACTTCGACAGATGGTATTCAGGCCATTTTTAAGGTGATATGTAGCAAGCATGCAGCAAAAACAGCCCTTGACGGGGCCTTGGTATGATTACAGAAGCCCCAGCTGCTTGCTCTATCAGGCCCGCAAAACCGCGTAATATCAAGCAAAACAGACTGTTCCACACAGTTCTACCAAAAACTCTCTTGGACGTCCCACCGCCTTCCGGAGAGTTATTTGAAGGATAATTGGAGTTATTCGAAGAATAACTAGGGGTTTTCCAGACGAGCAGTCTGAAAATGGTTTTCATGCTTTTTTGTTGAGCTCTGCGCACTGCAGCATTATTATAAATACTTTTCAGACCATTGGAGGTTAAAATGGCTAAAGATTTAACAACATCGAGAGTCGATAGGCAAAATATACTGAATAACGAATTGGCTTTGCAAGAGATCCAAGTATCCTCAAATATCAAAGGCATTTTGTATGAAGGAAAGATTTGCCTTACCAAAAATATGGTTGCTGCGTTCTTTGATGTTGAACCAAGAACTATAGAGAGATATGTCAGCGATAATGCAGATGAGCTGATGAATAATGGATATGAGATTCTTCGTGGACAACGATTGAAATCATTCATCCAGTGTGTTAGGGAGCAGGATGTTCCCGACATTAATGTCGGGAACATCAGTAATCGAACTCCTCAATTGGCCATTTTTGATTTTCGCTCTTTCCTTAACATAGCTATGCTACTCACAGAGAGCGAAAACGCAAGGATTCTTCGGCAGTTGATCCTAGACATCGTTATCGATCTGGTCAACCAGAAGACTGGCGGAGGAACAAAATATATAAATCAACGAGACAAAGACTTTATAAGTACATATCTACAAGAAGAAAACTATCGCAGGGAGTTTACCGATGCCCTCCGTGATTATGTAGATATGGGCAATGCAAAATATGCAATATATACTGATAAGATTTATCAAAGCATTTTTAAAGAAAAGGCAAGAGAGTATCGCGAAATCCTAAGATTAAAGAAAAATGACAAAGTAAGAGATACGCTTTATTCTGAAGTCCTAAATCTGGTTGCATCTTATGAATGCGGCCTTGCAGCATTATTAAAAGAACAATCGGAGCAGCTTGGGAGAAAATTAAACAACTGGGAAACGGATGATGTGTTTAGAGCGTTTGAACAACTCCCCCTTTGGAAACCCCTTGTTCATAGTGCCAGAGTTAAAATGGCAAGCCGAGATCTTGCTCTGAGAGATGCGTTCCATCAGCATTTGGAAGAATATATACAACCGCTTGAATCTGAAGAGTATCACAGATTCCTTGGTGCAGAGGGTGATGAAATAGAACGTTTAATGATTGAGAATGAGGCTGTTCTTAAGCGGCTGAAGGAGCGAGAATAATGGGGACTTTGAACTATATCTCGCTTGAAAGCGCACGAGAAATCCATCGATTGACAATCACTCATAGTGGAGGTGGAGTGTATGAGTCTCTTGATCTTGGCCGGTTAGATAGTGTTCTTTTTAATATCCAGAATGATGATTATTATCCGACTTTTGTGGACAAACTTACGCATCTGTTTTTCTGCACATGTCAATTCCATTGCTTTGCAGATGGAAATAAACGTTTGGCAATAACCTTGTCAGCACAGTTTTTGCTGATTAATGGTTATATGGCAGTTGCAAAGCACTTTTTTGAGATCACAGAAAACATAAGTTATCAAGTCGCTGCGGGAAAAATAGACAAGGAATTGCTACACCGAATTCTTCAAGCAATTATAGAGGATACATACGACGAAGATGAGGAACTAAAAATCGATATAATAAATGCTATAAGCTAGAAGAGGACTAAATATATGAATGGGACAGAGATTATTTCATTTTTATCGGAGAATTTTCCATCAATAGCTAATGCTGTAAGTGCAGTTACAGGAGGGCTGTTTACAGCTATTTTCCTGCGACATAATACAGCTGCCAAGGAATTTGAAAAGATAAAAGCTGGTCATTTTAAAGAAGTTGCCGATGAATTGCTAAAAACTGGAGAGATGACCCATACCGAGTACTATAAAGCCAATAATTTCTTGGCTGTTGCTCAAAAAGCTGATAAGCATTATGCAAAGCTTCCTCAACGAGATAGCTTTGATGCTTACGATTTTGATTGGTTTATTCGGTTCTATGAAGCTGTAGGGAATATTAGTAATGAAGAAATGCAAAATTTATGGGCTAAGATCCTTGCAGGGGAAATCAGTCACCCGTCCACGTATTCTTTACGTACAATCGATGTCCTGAAGAACTTAAACAAAACCGATGCCTCATTGTTTGAAAAAGTGTGCATGCACTCCGTATTCTCAGATGGAAAGTATTTTTTGCCCCGTTATGATAAGTACCTCGATGAGATTGGAATTAGCTATTCTGAGATAATGCTGTTGAGCGAACTTGGATTAATGTATAATGATGGGACAATAGTACTTAAATTCAAGCCGCAAATAGGGACTAATATATTGTTATCAAACAGAAATCTATTAATGACGTACACCTCATCATCTGAGATTAATAGAATGATCAATATCAATCAATATCCGTTTACACAGGTCGGCTATGAAATCGCTTCACTTAAAGGGTATTGTGCTTCAAATGATGACTTTATGCTTTTTGCCAAAGAAGTAAGTGCTGGTATAAAGGATGTGACGTTCGAGGTACATAGAATAATTAATCGGACGAATAATCAGGTCCAGTATGATGCAACTGATCTTCTTGCTGAAAAGCTCGCAACCGAGAGTAATGCCGGATAATATTGCTTTTTATCTTTGTAACTTTTTTGAAATATAGATTTACGGGGAACAGAAACATATTATTTATATAGCATAACCAGCAACGAGGGTGTTGACGATGTATGAAAGAGAATTACAGAGAATAATTAACGCTTCACAGAACAATGCACTTACGTTTTTTGTAGGAGCAGGCGTTTCAGCACTCTCCGGAGCACCAACTTGGAAAGGGCTAATTCATGCAATTAGCGATAAATTGGGACGAGTGCGAAAAGATGAGTATTCTTCCGATGAGTATCTTCAGATTCCGCAGATGTTTTATTATTCTTTAGGGGAGAATAAAGAAGAATACTTTAAGTTCGTCAAAGAACAACTGTATTCTTCTTCCTTATTGCCAAATACAATACATCGGGAAATGTTAAACCTAAATCCAGCATCTTTTATTACCACCAACTATGACACGCTATTGGAAGATGCCGCAGTCCAGTATTGTCAAAGTTTTAAGGTCGTTTCGCGGGATGAAGATGTTCCGAATATTTATGGAGATAGATTTATTCTAAAACTACACGGAGATTTCAAACACAATAATTTTGTGCTCAAAGAAGAGGATTACCTCAACTATAGTGAGAACTTTAAATTAATTGAAACCCTGGTAAAATCTATTTTTTCCACCAACACGGTTGTCTTTATAGGATATAGCCTAAATGATTATAATATTAAATGAGAAAATCTTTTAATCCCCCATCTGAGATGGGGGAACAGGCGAAGCTGTAGCGTTACCTAAAGTAGCAGAAAAGAAAAACCTCCCGTGCTACAATGATGTGGGTTCGCAACCACAACAAG
>Ga0256406_1005246_pt1 | contig 14006 bp, 6 predicted proteins | sample RumenRJG_03DNA_FD_185986 | JGI IMG/M metagenome (GOLD analysis project Ga0256406, IMG submission 185986) | Bovine rumen microbial communities from Lethbridge, Alberta, Canada - RJG_03 | ecosystem: Host-associated > Mammals > Digestive system > Stomach > Rumen | place: Canada: Alberta | collected...
TATGCTATCTGCTACATCCATGATCGCTCCAAGCAGGTTGTGGAGAGAATACTTGGAATGGATGAGGAACAACGTAAACTATATAATTTGGTCGATATGGCCACCCGAACTTGAAATTTGGGTGTCCCAATGACGAAAACAGGAAAAGAGCCTCCCCGCAAACAGTATGAGGGATACTCTTTATGTTCATTGAAATTGTTTCGGTTAAGTTCTGTACCCCATCAGCATGTACAGAGAGAGGGCGGTCATTGATCTATCCAGAAGTTGAAGGTGCCCCAATAGTCGGTATCGGAATCGGTACTGAGCTGCCACATGCTCAGATAGAACCAGCCCGACTTTTCCTTGGGATAGTAGGCGGAATAGTCCGAATAGTTATTGGAGAGCATATAGACATTGCTGATACTGGCCTTGTCCTTTCCCCATGGATAGAGGGTATACAGCAATCCGATGTTCGTGCCGTATTCATCGTCTTACTGGTCAATATCATCGTCGTCCTTCACATAGGGCATGGCAAGTCCCTTCTTCGCGTCGGATTGCAGATAGATGGCATGGCCGCTGTTGCAGAAGTCGTAGAGCTTATAGAGGCCGTCGACGTAGTCGTAGGCCTTCTCATGCCAGATGTCGGTGTAGGTGGTGTTGTCGCTATAATATCACATTCTTGGCGATGGCAGCCGTGCCGGTGAACGACAGTCCGCCGGAGAGCAGTGTGTAGGGAACGGTGTTTTCTCCCGAGACCGTAAGCGTATAGGCATAACTTTGTCCAGCCTTGAGTACCTGGGTAAAGGCTGTAGCCTCGGCCTCGATGAAATACATCTCCTCAACGCGCATGAGGGGCATGTCAACTGCACTTCCTGCCTTGTAGTCGGCCATGTTGCCGCCGGCAGGCTTACACTTCAGTCCTGCATAAGCCGGGAGGTTGGCAAAGTTGGAGGCGGTGAGCAACGTTGTGTATTTAGTAACTGAGTCAGCCTTACCCTCGTCCTCGGGTGCTACCCATATGGCACGGCGCCAGTCGGCCTCATTGATTTGGCTGAAAAGCTGCTTGTCAATCTCACGATAGCCATTGTGGGCAGGAATGCCGGCAGTGCCAAACTCGGTCTCGCTGGAGATATAAGAAGTAAAGCTCTTCCTGGTCCATGTTGACGACTCGATGTCGTTAGTACCCATGTGCATGGCCCAAATCCAGGCGTCGTCAGCAGTGTTGAGGCCTGTATTGTTATTATACCATTCCTGTTTGGTGATGGGCTGATAGCCCTCGTTGATGCCCAGCCGCGCGTACTTGGCAGCATTGGCCATGAATCCGGCGTAGGTGGCCGAAGCGTCGTCGGCATCTCCGGCATTGTTGACGGCTGCGATAACGAGGTTGGCCCGACTGATGGCAGTGTAGTGATAGTTCCATACGTCGTAACAGTAGGCATAGTTACTACCTAAATAGCCAAACGACACATAGTTGAAGTAGTCCCGCTTGTTGCCGGCGACAGCGGGGGCCTGGCCGGTGATGATACCAGTCATTAGCTGGATAGCGCCGTTGTGGCTCCGATATAACTGTATCCCAAGGTGACGAGCGAATTCGGAATGGCGTAGCTCAAGCCCGAGTAAGCCTTTCCGGTTACAGTGTTATGGACTGACCGGCATATAGCAGGTTCGCTGATATTCGTATTCGACTGCAAAGTTAACTGTTATTTTGTAATCGGCAATGTTTTAGGTAATATTTTTTCACTTAAACACCTTAAAAAGCTCCACTTTGATACAATACACCCCGTTTTTGTACCAATTCATATTTTGAAGGATGTATCAGAGACTCGGCAAAGGGAAAGCCAAATATCAACCCTATCAAGCCTATATGTGGTTCCACTGGGACTACTTAAAGATCGCTCCAAGTAAATGAAAGATGACTATTAAGATTGAAGATCATCGGTTGCTCCCACGCACGATATCGCTCACAGCCAATCTGGGAGATACTGTCCACAGCCTCCCTCATGCCCTATCAACGAACCCTTCCAATCGATTTTCGGCCACGACAGCTCACACATTTACCCTATAATGTCGTAAAAAAGCACAAAATCACATTGCGCATAAAAAAAAAACAGCTTTTAACTTTTGCAATTCGGACTTTTTATCTAACTTTGCAATCTGTAAGGGACAACAGGCCAAATTCAGATAAATTGAAACAATTAATAAACATATTCAATAAAATTAGTATGAAGAAAGTTTACTTATCCCTGGCATTGCTTACCCTCCTTGGGACAACACAAGCAAGAACCCAGACACTGCTCGACGAGGATTTCGAAACGGGCAGTACGGAACTCAGCTCGCTCCCCGTGACACGAGGCAGCGGCTGGACCACCGAGGGAAGCTACACAGGCGACGCCCTCAACTTCAAGTGGCACAACTACTACAGCAAGAAGGGCGCATTAGCCGGAAGCACCAACTGTGCGGCTTGCGACGGCCCTACTTGGAGCGGAGACAAGAACAACGCCTTTGGTCCCCGCGATGAAAAGCTCATTACACCGGAACTCGACCTCAACGACACCTATCAGTTGAAGTTCACGTGGAAGGTGGGGCCCGCCAACGCCCAGGAGTCGTCGAGATACGATCTCCAGGTGCGTGTCATTGTCTCGGGCACTACCGACACCACGACAGTGTTCTCCATACAGGACAAGAATCTGCTCGCCAAGAGCGGTGTGCTCGTCTATCCTATCACCACTTGGGACCCTCACACGTCGCAAGTGGATTTGAGTGCTTGGAAAGGGAAGAAGGTGAAGCTGGCCTTTGTATATAAGATGTATACGAAGTACGGCAACATCGCCTGCATCGACGATGTGACCGTGAAGCAGTTCACCCCCTACACCTCACCGTCGGCATCCATTGACAACAGCAGCTATAAGTTCCCGAAGATGTATGTAGGCGAAAAGTTCTACACCACACCGTTCACGCTGAAGAACGACGGTCTTGACGGTCTGAAAGTGACCGGCCTTGAACTGCCCGCAGGAGTATCCACGACGTGGGACTACAGTTCGGTGAACCTGAAGCAGTTTGAGAGCACCAAGTTCCAGCTCGCTTACACGGCTTCGCTCACATCGCCCGTCGATGCCAATGCCGTCATCCATACCACAGGAGGCGACGTGACTATTCACCTCACAGCTACTAAGGAAGTGGTACCCGAGGGCTACATGCTCGAGTCGTTCAACAACAGCTTCCCACCCGCAGGATGGAAGAACAGCGGATGGAACCGCACCGACAAGGCTCTTGAAGGCGACGGCTCAGCCTATGCCTCGGCCAGCTACAATGATGCTTATCTGGTATCGCCCCGACTCGACCTCACGAAGGGCGGACAGCTGAAATTCACCTATATCAACGTCTTCACCAGTGAGGACGGCGGAAGCTATCAGACCAACAACTTCCGTGTGGACGTCTCCTACGACAATGGTAAGAACTGGACCACCAAGTGGACGTACGATGTCAACAATGGCGGCATGGACAACTACGCAGAGCAGACCGTCGACCTCGGACAGGGTACCGACAGCTCCTACGTGCGCTTCGTTGACACTGCCGTAGAATACGACTCTGAGGAAGGCGCCGGCGAGTTTGCCGACATCTATGTGGACCGCGTGCTGCTCCCCAATGTCTACGGTGCCGACCAAGCCCCTCAGGCTCCGACGCTCGTAGCACCCAAGAACAAAGCTACCGAGCTGTTACCCAAGAACATTGAGTTCAAGTGGGAGCCGGTGCTCTTCGCCAAAGGCTATAAGCTCTATGTAGGCAGCGACGATGCCGCCACCAACCTCGTCAACGGCCTCGACGTGAAGGACGCCACCACTTATACGCTGGCCACAGCCGGCTACGGCACAACCTACAACTGGAAGGTGGTGCCCTACAACGACAAGGGCGACGCTACCAAGGTGCCCGTGTGGACCTTTACGACCCAGCCCGACGCTTCAGTATCGGCCTATCCTTATGAAGAGAACTTCACGAATGGCAGCATTCCCAATGGCTGGACTGTCGAGGCTGCTGCTTCCTACAACCGCAAGTGGAGCGTGAACGACTACTATCCCTACACCTACGGCAACGTGAAGAGCAACGTACTCATGTCGGCCTACATGGCTGCCGCCAACGAGCACACTGCCGTCACCACACAGCAGTTCCGTCTCCCCGCAGACAAGAATATGAAGGCTTCCTTCGTCTGGACCAACGTTCATCCCAGTGATGCCGTTGTCGATGCCACCGGAGCCAAGACCAAGAAGAACGTCTTGCCCAACAATGGTGCCAGCGCTTGCAGTTTCCAGGTGAGCGCCAACGGAACCGATTGGACGACACTGAGCTACATCTCCGAGAAGGGAGACGACGCAAGCTACTGGAAGACGGAGGATATCGACCTCAGCGCCTACGCAGGTCAGACGGTGCAGTTCCGTTGGTTACACGAGTCGTTTGCCAACTACAACCGCGACGGCGGCTCCTCGGTGGCCCACTTCGTTGTGAGCGAGGCTCAAGGGCTCAAGGCTGAGTTCAACAAGCCCAGTTGGGATGCCGGAATCGTCAACTACGGTAAGGCCAACAACTCGGGCAATGCTCTCATCCTGCTCAACAAGGGCACCAAGGAGCTGAAGGTGGCTTCGGTAAGCTTTGCAACACCCAACTTCACCACTTCACTCGCTGCCGGCGACGTGATTGCCGTAGGTGCCAACAAGGCATTCAGCATCCAGTTCAACTCCAACGAGACCGCAGCCAAGGTGACCGACAAGATGACCGTCAACTTCGAGGGCGGCTACAGCACTACCTTCGATGTCAGCGGCGAGGCTCTGCGCCAGGATCAGCTCTACTACGGATTTGAGAACAACTCGCTGGACTACAGCTGGAAGAACGACTTCACGATGTTCGATGTCGACAACACCGCTAACGAGAAGTTCACTTATTACCTCAGCCAGGCCGAGAACGACGCTTCGAAGTATGCCTTCACTCAGGTGTGGCTCAACAATCCCAATGCCACAGCTTACGACGGCACCGGTGCTCTCCTCACAGGTACTCCTGTATCAGGCGCAGGTGACGACTGGCTGGTGAGCAAGGCCGTGAAAGCAGGCTCCAACGCCACCTTCTCGTTCTACGCCCGCAACCTGGAGCAGACCAACAGCGTGCTGCCTGCTGGAAAGAACAAGATTGCCGTGCTCGTGAGCACCACCGACAATGCCTCCACCTCTTCGTTCACGGAGAAACTGCTCGCCGAGGAAGAGATTCCTTACCTGGGAACCAACGAATGGAAGCAGTACTCCTTCGACCTCTCTAAGTATGCCGGTAAGACCATCTATGTGGCCATCCATCACACTTCGGCAGAGAATGTCATGGAAGCCTTCTACGACCACTTCCTCTTCGAGGGACTTGACACGACAACAAATGGCATCGAAAGTGTAAAGACCGTGGGTGCCGACTCCGATGTGACAGTCTACAGTGTTGACGGCACACTCGTCGCCTCCGGTAAGGCTGCGCAGGTGCTGGACTCGCTGCACAAGGGCCTCTATGTAGTGAAGGCTAAGGAAGGAAGCAACGTGAAGACTTTCCGCTACGCCCGTAAGTAACATGCAACAGGCATAAGGTCCGTCTCTCCAGAGCTGGCCTCCGGAGCAGAGCAACCTCAATGTCGGGAAACAGACAGGGCGTACTTTTTCTGAAGTGCGCCCGGTCATGTTTTCTACACAACTAAATAAGTTCAGGGGGGACACCGACTGGTCGGTCCACCCCCCCACTATCCACACAACACTAATGAGAAAACTATCCCTACTCTTCGTGCTCATGCTCTGTGTGATGTCCTTAGGCGCCCAGAACCGCGACAAGAACCTCACCATTGCCGTCACGACGACAACACATGAAAGTCTTAAGGGGCAGGCCATCGGCCTCACGCAGACCGACTATGCCGTGGGCTATGGCACGCTGACGCTCGACGCCAATGGCAGGTGCAGCGTGAAAGTCTACGCCGGTCCCCATAAGCTCACTGTCAGCCGCAGTGGCTATCAGACCGCGGAGCAGACCTTCACCGTCAGCCGTGACACCACGGTGAACGTAACGCTCAAGGAGCTTGTCACGAAGCCTTACGCGCTTGATGCCAAAGTCAGCCACGACATCATGACGGGACGCAACGACATCGCCCTCAGCTGGAACACCCAGGCTCCGGTATTCTCCGACGACTTCGAAAGCTACGATGCATTCTCCGTCAAATTCGGGGCATGGACGGGCATTGACGCCGACCAGCAAGCTGCTGCCGCTCTCGAGGGCGACTATCCCAACCGCGGCGCCCTGGAATATGCCCAAATCATCAATCCACTGGCTGTCACCCCCACGTGGTGGTATTCTTATCCCGTGCTCCGACCGAGAAGCGGAAAGCAGTATGCCGGCTTCATTCGCACGAGCTCAGGCAACGCCAACGACGACTGGCTCATCTCACCGGCCTTCACCCCCGGCACCGACAACGTACTGACGTTCTACGCCAAAGCTGCCGATGCCTATCCAGAGCGCTTCCAGGTGTACGTCACCACTAAGACCGGCAATCCCACCCGGCAGGACTTCACACGTCTTGACGAGGGCAACTACGAGCAAGTGGACTACAAGCAATGGCACAAGATGCAGTATAGTCTTGCGGCCTACGAAGGCAAGCCCGTGAAGTTTGCCATCCGTTATATCGGCGACTACAACACACTGCGCTCCTTCATGCTGATGATCGACGATGTCAGTGTGGGGCAGGCTGAGCTCTCTGCCGGCGCAAAGGCTCCCTCGCGCCGGGTCAGCCGCCGCTCTCCCCGCAACCCCAACGAGCAATTCAACGTCTTCCTTGACGGCAATCTTGTGAAGACCACCTCTGACTATTCCTGCACACTGACCGATGTTGCCACGGGCAGCCACACAGTGGGCGTTCAGGCCACTTATATCGATACACAGAGTGAGACAACCAACCTTCCGGTGAACGTCTCGGCCGACAACGCCAAGGTGACCTTCAACGTGAGCGCGGAGAGCAAGCTCAGCGCCAATGGGCAGCATGTCAATCTCACTAATCAGGCTACGGGCGAAGGCTACACGCTAACCGTGGCCGACGGCAAGGTGACCATTCCCTCGCTGCCCTATGGCACCTATCTTGTCAATATTGAAGAGGGAGCTTTCAACAGTTTCGAGCAGACCTATGAGGTGAAGGGCGATGCCAGCTTCAGCATTCAGCTCACCGACAAGGTGCGCGACCCGTTCAATATCTCGGCCGACGTGAAAGAGAATGCTGACGGCACGGGCAACGTGGCCTTGCGCTGGAACCAGGACTTTGCCTTCAGCGACAGCTTCGAGTCGTACGCCGATTTTGCCACCGGTGCTTTCGGTCCTTGGAAGAGCATCGATGCCGATCAGATGCCGGTCTACCCCATTTCCCTCAACAACACCATCATCAGCTTCCCGGGCTCGGGCACAGCGACGAACCCCAAGGCCATAGCTCCGATAGTGTTCAATCCTTCGGCCACCACACCGGCCATGTTGCCCACCGACAAGGCCATGGCACCGCCGACAGGCAATAAGGAAATCGTATTCTTCTCACCTCAGGGCGCCCAGGCCGACAAATGGCTCATCTCGCCCGAGCTCAACATCCGCGACGGCTATAAGCTGCAAGTGACGGCCAAGTCGTATGCTGAGGCCTATCCCGAGACACTCGAGTTCGCCGTGAGCACCCAGGGCGACAACCCCTCCGACTTCACCGTGCTCAGCACAGCAGCCAAGATGCCGGCCGACCAATGGACCAAGTACGAGACCGACCTTTCGGCCTACAGTGGCAAGAAGGTGCGTATGGGCATCCACTACACCTCCAAGGACACTTTCTTCGCGCAGTTGGATGATTTCCGCGTGGGACCCGCTGAGGGGGCCGGAGCGACTGTCGACTACGGCAATGTAGTCAACTACGAGGTGTTCCTCGACGGAGGATTAGTGGGGCGGAGCGACAGTGCCGCCTACGAGCTGACCAACGTCAGTGCGGGCACGCATACCGTAGGTGTCAGGGCCGTCTATATGAACAGCGAGTCGAAGACCACAACCTATACCTTCACCGTGAAGGGCAAACCGGTTGTCCTCAACTATCTCAACACCGGTTACCGCTACAAGAAGGCTGGTGAGACCTTGGATGTCTTCGCGCAATTCAAGAACACGGGAGCCAAGGACATCAGCAAGTACGTCGCCAACCTCGACCTCGACGGCAAGGTCTACACCGAGACCGTCAGCGAGGCAGTGAAGGTGAAGGACACTGATGCCTGGGAGCACAATCTGACGCTCGCCGCCGACATCAAGCCCGGACGTCATGTGGTGAAAGTCTACATCTCATCCATCAACGACTCCGTGCTCGACGAAAAGCCCATGATAGCCGACAGTTTCTATGTCTACACCGAGAGCTTCGCCCGTCAGATGACTTACCTTGAGCAGTATGCCGACGAGGACAACGTCTATTCGGCAGCCAGCAACAGCATCATAGCCCAGTCGCAAAAGTCGGCCAAGACTCCCTTTGCCTTCGTCAATGTCTACCGCGACGGCAATCCGCTGGCCATCGCAGCGAGCAAGGCCCTCTGCGACCGCTACGCCTACACGTGGCCCAGCTTCACGCTCGACCGCTCCTACTACCCCGGTGAGCGCCACATCGCCTACGACTTCAACAGCTACTCTCTTGGAGCCCCGTCCATGGTAGTGGGCATTCTCAACGAGATGCTGGGAGGGGAATATGCCAATCCGGCCTTTGCCACGATTGCCATCAGTCCGAGCTTCGACGCTTCCAGCCGCACGCTCACGGTGGAGGTGAGCGGTAAGGTGGCAGCCGACTACAAGGCTATGTTCGGCAATGTGGCTCTGACGGTCATGCTCACCGAAGACAGCATCGACGCGCCACAGACCATCTACAGCGGCGGGGCTGCGCAAGAAGAGCGCCACTACCTGCACAACAACGTGCTGCGCCAGTATCTCTCGGCTGCCGACGGCGACAAGCTTGAGCTCTCGGGCTTTGACTATAGCGCAGCTTACTCCGCCGTGCTGCCTGCGACCTACGACGCATCGCGTCTGCGTGTCGTAGCCATCATCACTCGCTATGCCCCGGCTGTCACCGACGCCAATGTGATGACGATGGATGTGCTCAACAGCTACAGCGTCAAGGTCAGTCCTGCCACGGGCATTGGCTCCCCGACCCTGGACAAGGAGGCCCCGAGGGCTTACTTCTCCATCGACGGACGCCGACTCGACAGCTCCGCTCTGCCAAACGGTGTAGTCATTGAGAAGCTGGGCGGCCGGACGCGCAAGATCATCATTAAACATTAATATCTTAAACGGTTCTGCTTCCCACCAGCGGGAGGCGGAACCCATGTTGAATCATTAAAACACAATCTTATGAGGAAATTCAACCTTTTAGTGCTTTTAATCCTTGCCTTTACGGGATTATCCACGTCCACAGCGCTGGGCGAGACGGTGAGCCCCTATAAGGTGGACTTCAACAAAAGCATCTCCACCTCCTCGCACGATTTCAAGGTGGCGGCAGGATGGGGACACAAAGTGGACTCCTACTATGATGACGAGGAGTATGAAACCTACTACCCCACCTACACCTACAGCAGCATGGCCGGAGTCGGCAATTCCGGTGCCTTGCTCATCGGCGACCAGGAAAGCCTTGGCAGCGGATGGAGCGGCGGAAGCTCTGTCGACCTCCTGGTAACTCCCCGGCTGAGGGGCAACGTCACGGTCTATGTGAAGAAGGCCAAGAGCGCCGGTAAAATCGAGTTCTACACGGTTTATAAGTCGGGCTCATCCTTCCACACCAACGGAAAGATCAGCGTCACGCTCCCCACACTTTCGACCGACGACTATGTCAAGGTGTCGCTGCCCGCGCAAAAGGGTACCTATGTGGGCATCTGGGGCAGCAATGTCTACATCGACGACTTCGCTGCCGACAGTGCCGACGTGGAGCTCGCTAAGGCGCTCACCATCAAGAAGGTGACGCCGGTGGCTGTCAACAGCGCCTCAACAGGCACCGAGGATGTGGATGCCGACGGCAACTTCAACGTCAAGTTCAAGGTCACCCTGCAGAACACCGGTGACGTCGACCTCAAACCGGGTGACGCCAACTACTCGCTGAGCATCATCAATTACGACAAGACCGTCCTGGCCACGCAGCCCATCACGCAGGCCCTGGCTGCCGGAGCCACGCTCTCCGATGTCGAGATAGCCACAAAGCTCGACTACAAGACCCACTCCAAGCGCGACCGCTACGACGTGAAGGAGAACATCAGCAACACCTCTTCCTACGGCACATGGCTCGAGCCGGTGCCCTACACTGCCGCGATTCTGCTTCGCGACAGCAACAGCACCCGCGTTGACTCCACCACCACACAGGATTTCGGCCGTATCAAGAAAGCCGTCGCACGAAAGTACAAACTGCAGAACGACGGTGCCGCTCCCCTCGTCATCACCAAGGTCGGCGTACCCGAGGGCTTTGCCACGACCTTGGCTCCGCAGACCATTGCAGCCCATCAGAGTACCGAGTTCACCATCACGGCCCTGACCAGTGTCTACGGCATCCACACGGGCAGCCTCACCATCACGGCCGACGGAATCACCGACTACCATCTGCCGCTCGTATCCACAGTGATCGACCCCACAAAGCTCTTTGTCGACTTCGAAGACGGCAAGTGGCCCACGGGCTTTATTGCAGGCGACAACTGGAAAGTGGCCCAGCGCGACTACGCCAGCTCCGACAACGTCTATATGGCCATGAGCGAGAGCGTTGACGACACCAAGCTCATCACCCCGCTGCTCGAAATAGCCAAGGGCGAGAAGATGAGCTTCGACGTTGCCAAGGCCAGCACCTACTCCAGCGACAGCCACATGAACGTCTACTACTCCACCGACCGCAAGAATTGGACACTGGCCAAAGCCATCCCCAATGCCGACCTGCTCAAGGAGCGTGCCGTGACGTCGACTTACTCCTACAGCAAGCTCAAGAACTTCGTCCTCGACAGCATCCCTGAAGGCCGGTACTATCTGGCTTTCGAAGCCGGCTACGCAGGTGTTGACAACATCTACGGCTTCAAGCTTGCTCCCGTTGCCCACGACATCTACTTCTCCAATGTCACCGTGCCCACCGACGGCATGGTCAACCACAAGACCGATGTCAAGGTGTCGCTGAAGAATCTCGCACCATCGAAGGAAGAGGCCGGAGCCTACACCCTGCGCCTCCTCGTCGACGGCAAGCCCGTGGTCACTGCCACCGGCGACAGCATCCCCCCGATGTCCTCGGCCAACTTCACCCTGTCCTACATTCCTCATGAGGCAGGCTGTTTCAAGGTCAGCGCAGAATATATGAATGGCGACTACACGGTCCGCACGGCAGACGACAGCATCACCGTAGCCGGCGAGACAGCCTCTGCCGACATTCAGGTGGGCAAGGTGACCAGCACCTCGAGCAACTATGCCACCCCCGTCACGGGCTACGACCGCCACAGTCTCTCCGACGTCATCTTCACTCAGAAGGTGCTGCAGGCTGCCGGCCTCAGGAAGGGCGACAAGATTGTGGCCGTCAGCTTCAAGGGACGCAATACCGACGGCGAGGTGAAGACCGTACTGAAAGGATGGCTGGGCAACAGCAAAGAGGACGCCTACCCCACAGACTACAAGTGTGCTGAACCCACCGGAGGCACCCTCAAGCAGATTGTCAGCGACACGGTGACCATCGGCAAGAAGGGCACTATCAACCATACCGAGCCTCTCGTGAGCGTCAGCATCCCCGACGGCTACATCTACGATGGAACCAACCTCCGCATGGTGTTCCGCTCCGACCTTACGACCACCTACAAGCGCACCTACTTCGAGTATTCCGACGACAATCTCAACGGCTACTCCGTAGCAAGCGATGTCTCCACCGAATGGTCGGATGCCAAGGCCACCTCGCATATGCCCGTACCCTATTTCACCGTAGAGCGCACGGCTCCCACGCTTGCCGGCACCGTCACCGACCAGACTACAGGCCGCCCCGTGGGCAACGCCATCGTAACGGCTTACCAGGGCACGGATGCCGAGCCTACTGTCATCTATAAGGATACCACCGACGCCAATGGCCAGTACAGCATGACCATCTATCAGTCGGATTCCGCCTACACGCTGAAGGTGACAGCCGAGGACTACGATACGCTCACCGTGGCCGGCGTCCTCGTAAGCAGCTCACTCACCAAGGACATTCAGCTCAAGGCAGTGCCCGTCACGGTGACCGTTGGTTCCGACGGATGGACAACCTTCAGCTCAAAGCGCGCCATCGACTTTACGAAGACCGAAGGGGTGAAGGCCTACTGCATAACCTACTACGCCGGCAACAAGGTGATGCTCGTGGAAGCCAATACGGCGCCAGCCCGCACGGGACTGCTCATCAAGGCCGCCCCCGGCACCTATGAGCTGCAGCAATCTGCTGACTCCGTGTTCCCGACGCTGATCAACTTCCTGGTGGCTGTTCCCGATACCGGCTACACCGTCAAGGCCGACGACGTTGGATCGGCCTACACGCTGACCTCCGAAGACGGCGTTCCCGGATTCCTCAAGGCTGCCGTCGGCACCAAGGTTGCCAAGGGCAGTGCCTATCTGAAAGTGGACGAGTCGAAGAAGGTGGCCGGTTTCATGACCTTCTTCGTGACGACAACGGGTGTCAACAAGATTGCCACTTCGCAGAACACCCTCGACCTGTCGAAACCCTTCTACAATGTCAGTGGCCAGCGCGTGACATCCGACTACCGTGGTGTTGTCATCCAAAACGGCAGGAAATTCGTCAGGAAGTAACCCTCCTGACGGTTACCTTCACACCTCTCAAGCAGACTGCCCCCGCGAGGGCAGCCTGCTTTTTTTGACTGACGCACTTGGTGCCTGCTACGTTCAATTCGGGCACGGGTGTGGTGGTCTTACTGGCCACCTTCATCCATGCCTCCATGGCATCCATGATAGGCAGTCCCTTCTCCTTTCGCTCCTTTGCCACTTCTTCATATGAGGCCTTCCGCTGGCGCAGGTTTTCTTCCTGGGTATAGAGCAGGCCAATGTATTCCAGGACTTTTGACGACACGCCGGGACACGCCCGTTCGGCCTCTGCGAACTTGCGACGGATGTGAGCCATGCAACCCAATAGGGTTACATTCTCCTGTCTCTCAAAATAATCATAGACTTTATAGCCGTCTGTCTGTATGGCTCCATGGTAATTCTTAAGCTGTGCCCTAGGAATCTCTCCTCCACGCTCCCAGTGGAGGAGTTTCATGACCTTGCGCGGCTTGCCAACAAAGACGTAGACCTTTCCGTCGGTAGGATTGCGACCGGCTTGCCGAACCTTGCCACACATTGCATTGACTCCTACACGCATGTCGGTAGGGGCATTGGAAATGAAAAACTGATTGCTCTCGTTGAGATTAAACATAAAACTCCTGACTTCATCACATCTTTGGTTGGATGAAGTGTCATCATTGATTATCAGTTAGATATAAGCTTATTTCAGCAATTGATGGTGACGCAATTACGAATTATGGAATGATATGCCTCCTTAGCCCGGCAGACAGTCAATGTCTTTGTCCTGACTCATATTGCCTTGCCATCTCCAGATGATACGAAAAAAGAAAATCATGTACAGACTTACGCTCCATGAGGAGCTCTGAGTCTCGACCAGCGGGATAGCCTTACGAGCAAGCTCGACGGCTATCCCACAGGCTGAGACTCACCCCTTTCGGGGTCAAAGCCTGTACATGAAGAAAATTGCCAATGCATAAAATTGCGCATAGCGCATAAAATAAAGCGGCTGACTCGAAAGCTACATCAAGATGGATATGGTCGTGATAATGCCCCGTGGCAATGTCATCATAGAGTACAAGTCCATCAAGACTATCATGAACAAAGAGCAGTTTCAGACGTTTGGTTATCTTCGCGGCACATCGTTTCCAATAGCCATTCTGGTGAACTTCGGTACATGGCCCAAAGCACAGATAGAGCGTTATTAT
>Ga0256406_1005247_pt1 | contig 14003 bp, 12 predicted proteins | sample RumenRJG_03DNA_FD_185986 | JGI IMG/M metagenome (GOLD analysis project Ga0256406, IMG submission 185986) | Bovine rumen microbial communities from Lethbridge, Alberta, Canada - RJG_03 | ecosystem: Host-associated > Mammals > Digestive system > Stomach > Rumen | place: Canada: Alberta | collected...
ATCCTTTATGCGGGATATCCTTACAACGGAATGTTTCTTTTTCAGCTGACGTCGAGTATAGAGAAGATCTCGGAGGATCAGTTCGATAAGCTTCTGAACCCGCCGCAGTCCATCCGGGATGATTTCCCGGACAGCATCGGCAGCAGAGTTTTCGCCTACAGCGATTACAAAGATCAGACGGATAAGATGGATTATCTGAAGAAGTTCACGGAGCAGGTGTATGATCTTTACAAGAACGGCAGCACGACAAGCTCCGGCCTGACTTACAGCGATATCACGGCGACTCCGTTTTACGGAGCTGTATTCTCCATGCTTAACAGTGATGATCCGCTCACCGCTTATCCTCAGTTGTACGGCGGCGATTATTTCCTGACGGAGCAGCAGGCTTATTCCGCGACATCGAATGCCGTGTGGAATTTGATGAAGGATTACGGAATTCCGGATAACTCGGGAGTGCAGGAATCCAGCGGCCTTTCGAAGTCGCTCAAGGTTGCGCAGAGCACCGGTATTCTGAGCGAAAAGCCATCTGCTTCGAAGGTTACTGTCGATGGCGATGCGGTTTTCGAGAAGAATGATTCGGATGGGAAATGGTACACCGGAACGCTCACGCTGAAGGCGCCGTCGACGTATAACGCGGCGTTCAACCTGATTCTGCCTGACGGAATCACCACTACGGACGGCTCGACTGTGGTCAAGCGGGGCGACAGCTTCAAGCTGGTTTCGGACACGGAGCCGAAGGGCGGCGTGGACATTTCGCTCTCGGCCACGATTCCATGGATGGAGGGAGATCTGATTGTATTCCAGGCTGTAGGTGATACGAATAATGATTTCCAGAACATGGTCGGTGCCAGAATTTACAAGGAAAAAATCTCCTTATCGAAGCACCTTTCGGTGGCCGGAAAGATCACAAACGTGACCGTCACCAAGAGCTGGGAGGACGAGAGCAACAAGGACGGCAAGCGTCCGACTGCGGACGAGTTCGCCGCCAGCATCCACCTGATGAACGGAGATACTGAGGTCGCCGATGTTACACCGGCGGTCACGGACAATCAGGACAACACATATACCATCACGTACGAGAATCTCCCGCTGGAAGACGCAGACGGAAACGAGATTCAGTACACGGTAAAAGAAGATGAAGTATCCGGGTATTCCACAGATGACGCGACGGCGGAAAATGGCGAGACGATTGTAAACACCCTGAAGAAAGATTCCGGCAATACCGAGGATCCGAAGAATCCGACCGATACCAAAGACCCGAAGAAAACGTCAAAGACAGGCGGAAATGACGGTAATGAGTCGGTCACCGCGAAGACAGCCGGCAGCATCGTCAAGACCGGCGATTCGGGCAACATCGTCCTGTATGGTTCGGTGCTGGCATGCGCAGCAGCGCTTGCAGCGATTCTTGTAAAGATCAGAAAGAGGAACCGCCTGCATAACAGATAGCTGAAGTTAATACGAATTTGAACGACGGAGAGGCGTCGCGCGAACGCGCGGCGTCTCTTTGCGTATGCGGAAAAATATTTAAGAGCTATTTATGTTCCGCTTAATCTTTCTCTAGTTCTTGCCCTAATAGGAATAGAAGAGTATAATAACATTATGTTATAGATTCCAATGATGTGGATCAACTCAAGCAACAACTGTATGAACTCCAGATGGAGGTAGATATTCTCAAGGAAACACTCAATGTAATAAAAAAAGACCCCGGCGTCGACTGGAAGGACCTGAAGAACAGGGAGAAAGTAGCGGTAATCGACGCCATGAAGGAGAAGTACCCGCTACCGATCCTGCTTCGAAGGATGGAACTGTCAAGGAGTAGTTACTACTATCAGATAAAGGCATTTGCAGCAGAAGATAAATAGTGTATGCTCAGGCATGCTTGAATACACCTAAAACCGTTAAAAATACTGAAGTCAAGGCTCGCATATGGTATAATGTATGTGCAAGAAAATTTCTCGTGATCGGCTAAAAACCGTGCACTTACACCTGCCAGGAGCCGCAAATGTAAAAAATCGTAACAAACAGCTTGCGTTTAAAAATTTAAACCAGCCTTTCGGCCTTGAACTGAACCCGAAGAATCGATGGGTGAAAAAAGCGGATACCATTCCGTGGGATGCCATCGAAGAACGTTATGCGCAGCTCTTTCCGAGCAATAAAGGAGTTCCGGCAAAGCCGCTTCGAATGGCATTAGGATCACTTCTGCTGCAGAAACATCTCAGATGCTCGGATCGTGAACTTGTAGAGCAGATCACTGAGAACCCATATTTTCAGTATTTCATCGGACTCCTTGGCTACCAGATGGAGCCTCCGTTCGTCCCATCACTCCTGGTAGAGTTCCGTAAGAGACTCACTGAGGAGATCCTTGGTGACATCAATGAAATGATCCTGGAACACAATATGCCGGATGATCACGACGATCATGATGATTCCGGCAATTCAGGTACGCTGATTCTCGATGCCACATGTGCACCACAGAACATCGAATACCCTCAGGATATCGAACTCTTGAATCAATGCAGAGAAGACCTAGAAGGGATCGTTGATGATGCCTGCTATGCGTATGGTCTCAAAAAACCGCGGATGTATCGAAAAAATGCCAGAAAAGACTACCTCTCGCTTGCGAAATGCAGGAAACGTTCAGGCAAAAAGATTCGCAAAGCCATAAAAGCCCAGCTGCAGTACGTTCGAAGAGACCTCAGATACATCGATGAGATCATTGCCGCAGGTGTCATACTAAGTGCCAGACAAACCGATAGGATATCTGTTACCCGGAAAGAGTACTTGCTGACAAGATCTACAGGAACAGAAAGAATCTGGCATACTGCAAATCGAGAGGGATCCGCCTTTCTGGACCTGCACTTGGGCGGCCAAAGAAGGATCCGAATTCTGACAAGAAGATCGAATACCAAGATGCGGTCGACCGCATCGAAGTCGAAAGAGCCTTTAACCTTGCAAAGAGGTCATTTGGGCTAGGATCGATCACCACAAAGCTTGAGACAACTACGAGGAGTTCAATCGTTCTCTCGATCATCGCAATGAACGTGGATCGGCTGGCTAAAGCGACATCACGTATTTTGTTATCGATTTTTCAAGGTGCAAATATTAGGCTCAATTTTGAGCCGCTACTCTTGATGGTAGTTTGTTGAGCAGACACTAAATATGAGTATCTGCGTCATGAAGTTGTTCGTGTATTCCTTGAAAACAAAGCTCGGTATGGATATCGCAGTGTCCATGCAGAACTAAAAAAGACAGGGATATAGGTCTCGGAAAAAGTCGTTCGCAGAGTGATGAAGGAAGAGGGTCTTGAAGTAAAAATCCGAAAAGCAAGGAAATACAGTTCGTATAAGGGGGAAATCAGTCCTGCTGTTCCAAACGAAGTACAGAGGGATTTTCATAGCGAGAAACCAGACGAACTTCTTTTGTCGGATATTAGCGAATTTGCTATTCCGGCAGGCAAGGTATATCTGTCTCCGGCAGTAGACTGCTTCGATGGAATGCTAGTCACGTGGAGAATAAGCGAACATCCAAATGCCGATCTCGTCAACGGCATGCTCGACGATGTGATTGCGAACATAGGCGCAAAATCCAAATCAATCATTCATACGGATCGAGGATGCCACTATCGCTGGCCAGGTTGGATTGAGAGAATGAAAATAAACGGATATACCAGATCCATGTCACAGAAGGGATGCTCTCCGGATAACGCTGCTTGTGAAGGTTTATTTGGACGAATAAAAAATGAGTTCTTCTACAATCAGGACTGGACGGATGTGACCGTAGAGGAATTCTCGCATGAGTTAGACCTGTACCTTCATTGGTACAATGAAAAGTGAAAAAAGAATCAAGAAATCGTTAGGGTGTTTGAGCCCTGTGGAGTACAGGCGATCTCTTGGATTGGTTGCCTAGGCTGTCCAAGAAAACGTCCGCACCCCCATCAACGATCTTTTACCGTTACCATTTATCCGGACGGTACAAAGCTGAAAAAAGTCCGGGCGGCAAAGAAGAAGAAAGCGGATGTCTACTGGTACGCGCAGCCGGTACAGATCAACGGATATCAGATTCAGGCTGCAAAGAACAAGACGTTTAAGAAGGCGAAAAGTTATACGGTTAAAGTAGCGTCTGGAACGAAAGCAGGAAAGACGCTCCATAAAACGCTGAAACTTTCCACAGGAACCTGGTATATTCGTGTCCGGACATATAAGACCTGCAGCGGAAAGAAAGTGTATTCATCGTGGAGCAGCAGCAAGAAGGTAAAAATCCGGCGCTAAAAAACACTGATAGAACTGATAGAAAATAGAAAAGGTTGATAGCAATGCAGAGAGAGAACAAGTACGAATATGCCATATCAGTGGTCATGCCACTGTACAATATGGAAAAGTATCTGCCGGATGCGATGTACTGGCTGCTCCGGCAGACAATCGGTATTGAACATATGCAGATTATCATGATCAATGACGGCAGTCCGGACGGGGTGGACGCGATCTGCCGGAAGTATGCGGCGATGTATCCGAAGCAGATCATTTACAAGGAAAAGAAAAATGGCGGCGTATCCTCGGCTCGGAACATGGGAATCCCGCTGATCAAAGGCAAGTACGCGACATTCCTAGATGCAGATGATCATTGGAGCATAACGGCATTTGAGACGGTGATCGCTTTTCTGGAAAAGCATAAGACGGTGGATGTTGCGTCCTGTCGGATTCTGCACGAAGGAGACGCCGAGGGAAGGCCGCATCCGCTGGATTTCCGGTTCCGAGATGGAGCGCGGATCGTCAATCTCTGGGACGAACCGAATATGATCCAAAGTACGATCGGAAACGTCATCTTCCGGAGTGAGGCCATCCAAAATCACCGATTCAACGAGCGGCTGACCGTCGGCGAAGACTCTTTTTTCACAAACAGCCTGCTGCTTGAAAGGATGAAGGTAGCCATCATTGATAACGCCTTCTATTATTATCGGAAAAATGCGGACTTTAAAGCGCTTCACAAATCGTATTTAAAGCAAAAAGAAAACTATACGGTACTCCCGAAAGAATTGTATGGTGATGCCTTTTTTGGTGAGTCACTTCGACGGTACGGAGAAGTAATCCCGTACGTCCAGAATGCAGTATTTTACGATATGAAGTGGCGGGGGAATCGCCCTTGGGCTATTCAGATATTGACAGAAGAAGAAATGGATGATTACGTGGAAACGCTGCATGATCTGCTGCAGTGGATTGATGATCAAGTAATCTGTGGAGCTAAAGGAATTACACAATATCGTAAGTACCTTTTTCTGCAGCTGAAGTATCAGAAGAATCTTCTGCGCTGTGCCGAAGTAAAAAAGTGTAAACTTTACTATGATGGCACACAAATTCTGGATCTTCGGGGAAAAGATGTCTGCAGAATCAAGACAATTCAGGTGAACAGTAATTGGATCCGCATTTCCGGGATCACGAAAGCAATTTTCCGGGAAGACGTAATAATGTATGTGAAGGATAACGAAAATAATTACTTTCATGTGAGCCTTACAAGGTATCCAAAGTCCGATGAAACTGACATTCGGGGAGAAACTCTGATCCCGGCGTTTTTGTTCGAATTCGAGGTACCGACCGATCCGCGGCGAAAGTATGGTATTTATGTTGGGGTGGAAGAAAATACAGTTCTGCTGCGGCCGTCGTTTTATTCATCGCTGGAGCTGAAGCGGGGCATGGAACATTCCTATTTTGTGCAGCACGGTGTGATTATTAAGTGGGATGATAAGAAACTTAAATTCGGCGTATATAAAGATTGTAAGAGAACGAGAATCGCCAGTGAATTTCGATACGGAAAAGAGCTGATAGAAAAGAAAGGTGCGGCGGAGACAGTCCGCATCCGGTCCCATGCATTAACCCGGCGGAGGTACTGGGACAAACCAGAATTAAAGAAACAGGTCGCATTCCTTTCGGTTCGCTCGAACGACAAGATGAAGCCGAACCTGCAGGCTGTATATGATGAAGTGAATGCTAAAAAGATTCATTTTATCAAAATGCGGCCCTACGATGAAAAAAGCCAGGTAAAGGCATGGAAATATTTTTCGGAAAGCAAAGTGATTGTAACTGATGACTATTACTATCTTCTCAGGGCTTACGGAAAGAAAGAAGGACAGAAGGTTGCACAGATCTGGCACGCCTGCGGGGCTTTTAAGAAGTTCGGTGCAGATGGAACGAGCTTGACGCCTCAGGAAGAGTTTTTGTTTCATGCCGATTACGATTATGTGACGGTTAGCTCGGAAGCCGTTCGCGAAATCTACGCTAACGCCTTTCAGATCGACGAATCGAAAGTACATGCTGATGGATGCCCTCGCACTGACCGGCTCCTGGATCCGGTGTACCGGGAAAAGAAAGAAAAAAAGGTGCTGCGATCGTACCCGGATCTGAAAGGGAAGACTGTGATCGTTTATGCGCCGACATTCCGAGATCTTCCAGGCTTAAAAAAGTCGAAATTTGTTCCGGAGCTGGACTTTCAAAAAGTCTCCGAGGCGCTAGGATGGGACACGGTAATGTGCATTTGTCCGCATCCGGTGATGACTGAACCGATCCTGGCTAGGAAATATCCGAATATTTATGAAGTCCGTGATTTCGGAACGATGGACGTGCTGCTTCTGGCGGATCTTCTGATTACGGACTATTCGTCGGTGATTTTTGAATATTCACTGCTTCATAAGCCGATGGTATTCTACTGCTACGATTATGATACATATAATCGGGATTTCTATATCGATTATGAGCGCGATCTGCCGGGGAAGATTTTTTATAAGCAGGATGAACTTCTGTCATATCTTGAGAAAGGTAATTTTGATGTTGATAAAAGCCAGGACCGATTCACTGAAAAGTATATGAGTGCCTGCGACGGCCACAGCGCGGAGCGGGTTGCCCGCGCTGTGGAGGCTCTGCTTCAGGATTGACAATTTCCAGAAGACAATTTATGTGCCGAAAAAAAGTCCAGTATACAGCTCCGGAAGCCTACCGCTCTCTGCCGATCTCGATAATCCGGCTCTTCCCGATGCTCTCGGACAGGCGGTGAGAGATGGAGAGTACAGTCCGTCCTTTTGCCGAATCCCGAATCGCGCGGAGGATCTGCTTCTCAGTCGCCGCATCCAGACTGGCCGTGACTTCATCGAGCAGCAGAATCTCCGGATCGGCGGCAACAGCCCGGGCGATTGAGAGAAGCTGCAGCTGTCCTTTGGAAAACAGCTTTTCATCCATCGGCGTGTCAAGCCCATGCGGGAGCGCGCGGATTGTCCCGGACAGCGAGGTCAGCGCCAGCGCATGCTCAATTTCCGCTTCGGTGATCTCCGGATCGAACAGCGTAATCTGGTCGCGGACCGTACCCGGAACGGCCGCAAAATCTTGTTCCACATATCCGTATATCCTGCGCCGCTCCTCCGGCTTCAGCATGTACGGGTCCTTTGAACCCAGACGGACTCGCCCGGCATCCGGCTCGTACAGCCCGGTCAGCAGCCGGAAAATCGTCGATTTGCCGGCACCGGTGCGCCCGACAAAGGTGACATTTTCACCGGCTTTTATACTGAAAGACAGATCGCGGAGAACCGGCTGATTTTCGGAATAGCAGAAAGTAACGCGGTCGAAGGCAATTTCATTTTCATTTCCGGTGCAAGCTGCGGCTGCGTCATGCGGCTGCCATTCTTTTTCTTCCAGAAATTCCTCAATGTGAGTAAAAGCAGCGGCGGCCGCCTGTATGTTCTGGATTTCCATTCCGATATTCCCGAGCGGCGAAAAAATCTGTCCGACATAAGCAATCATCGCGACGGCGGAGCCGACCGACAGGTTAAAGGCCGCGCGGAAACCGCCGCCGTAGGCCGCGAGGACCATCATGACCGCAACGACGGCAGCCTGTGTCAGAAGAATCACCGGGGAATAGATGCTGTCGATGAAGTTCGAGCGGTACGTAGCCCGGTAGCTTTCCTGGATATACTTATCGTAAGTTTCTTCCATATACCGCTGTGCCCGGTATGTGCGGATCATGCGCATGCAGCGGAGTGTTTCCGGGACGTGGCCGTTGACTCTGGCGATCGCGCGGCGGTTGTCCAGCTGAGCCTGTTTCATCCGCCTTTGGCACCAGCGCGTGAAGACATACAAAAGAGGCAGAATGGCGCCGATCAGGATCCCGAGCCCGAAAGAACGGGAGAAGACTGCGATCAGGATCGCGATGAGCCGGAAACTGTCCGCAATCATGCTGACAACGCCGTCACTGTAAATTACGTCGATCGCGTCACCATCATTGGTGAATATCGAGGCGGTTTCGCCGCTTTCGTGGACGTGATAGTATTCCGCCGGAAGCCGGGAGAGCTTGGCGCACAAAATGGACCGGATACCATGAGTCATCTTCTGGCCGAAGACCGTGATCAGCGCGTTCTGAAGTGACTCGAGAACGTCCGAGAGCACAATCGTCAGAAAATACCCGGCGGCAAGCGCTATCGGGATGACGCGCTTTTCGCTCAGCATGTTGACCACGCGCTCCAATACGAGCGGCGGAACAACGGAAGCGGCAGAAGCCCCGGTGATGACGGCGATGAGACCTGCAGCAAGCGGACGGCTGCTGCGAACGGATTTTGCCAGGGCATCCAAGAGAAGCTGCCAGTCGCTGCTTTTTTTATTCCGGATCATATTTCGATTGCGGCGCATCAAAGTCACTTCCTTTCATCTGGTCTTCATAAAGCGTCCGGTAGCCGGATTCCCGCTCCATCAGCTTCGCGTGCGGCAGGCAGGTGCCGGTTCCGTCGTGCAGGTACAAGACCTGCTGAAACTCCGGGAAATGATACAGGCGGTGCGAAATCAGCACGATGGTCCGGTCCGGAAAAGCAGTCCGAATCGATCGCAGGATCCCGGTCTCTGTCCCCCGGTCGACCGACGCAAACGGGTCATCGAGGACGAGAATGCTGCCGGCGTGTGCCAGCGCCCGGGCCAGTGAAAGCCTTTCCATCTGCCCGCCCGAGAGCATCATGCCGCCGGAGCCGACAGGATCATCGATGGTGCGGTTCAGCAAGTGGAGATCATCATCCAGACGGACCATCGAAAGATATTTCTCCGCGTCGATCGGATGCCCGAGCGCGATATTGTCCCGGAATGAAACCGAAAGCAATTCGGCATCATGTCCCATGTAGGTAATCGCGTCCTGTTTCTCTCCTTCCGCGAGTGTGCTGAAATCGCGGCCGTTCAGTGTGATCCGGCCGGAGTAGGGCACTTCGTCAATCAGCACCTTACCCAGCATTGATTTACCGGAGGCGACTGCACCGGTCACACCGAGAATTTCTCCGGGGCGAACGGTGAAGTTCAGATGCTGGAGCGGCCCCGTGCTGACATCTTCAAAGCGGAGTGTCACCGGACGGACGGAGTCATTCTGCTGATCTGGTGCGCCCGGGACGCCTTGATTGTGCTGAGTATCCGGAACGTACGGAATTCCTTTGATGTCCGGATCGTCCGAGACGTTAGAATCCGCATCTGATTCCGAATTCTCCGGCGAAGCCGCTTTCAGAAGCGGCTGAATCCGGTGCCAGGATACGGATGCCTTTTGAACGGCGTTGAACAGTTTCGCCGCGTGGCTGGCTTTTACAGCGAGCTTCGTGAAGCAGGCGAGATACGTTGTGAAAGCGGCGATTTCCCAGTGTTCCCAGCCGGTTCCGACGACGTTTCGGGAACCGAAATACAGGATGACCGCCGCGCCGATCATCGCGATCGCATCGTAAAGCGGTGCCAGCGTGCTTTCGTACAGATTGGCGGCGGCGCTTTTGTGTTCGTAATCGGTCAGCGCGGCTTCGTAATTCTGATCCCGGCGGGCTTCCTGACCGTAGATCCGGTACGTGATCGCGTGGCTGATGCGGTCCATCGTGGCGGTGTTCAGGTTCGAAGCGCTCTGCTTGTAAGCTGCGTTTGCCGATGAGACGCGGACTTTGAGCCGGTCGGCAGCGATATATGCGATCGGAGTGAACAGGCAGCAGAGGAGAGTCAGACGCCAGTCGTAAGTGAGCAGCATGACGGTGTAGGCGATCATGACCACTCCGGTGTCGAAGATCTCCGTCGTGACTTTTCTCATGCCCTCGGCACAGGCATCGACATCGCTGATTGCTTTTGTCAGCAGCGAACCCATGTCTTCGCGGGCGAGTGCCTCCGGATCGGCGTGAACCAGACTGTGATAAAGGCACGTCCGCATGCGCCGGGACGTCTTGTTCGCAAACTGCCGGACACCGTAACGCTTGACGGCCCGCATGCCCTGAACCACGCCGATGGCGAGAAGATAGAGCAGCGCGAGGCGGGCCATGTCGCGAAATGACGCGCGGCCTCGGAAGATATCATACAGGCACTGCGCGAGCTGCCCTTCAAAGTATGGCCCCGCGGTCATGCCGATATTGTAGATCAGTCCGGACACTGTGATGATCCCCATCAGCGGGATTTCCGCGAAAAAATAGCTGCGGATCTGTTCCGGATGTCGCAGTCCCAGCTGCTCAGACTTCTTCATACGGATCCTCCTCGACCGCAGACCTGACATGAACAAATCCGGATTTGGATTCCGCCTTGTTCTTCAGATAGACTTTGTGGAGAAGCGCCATGAACTGCTCCCGATCCTCCGGGCCCAATGCGTTTTCGAAGAGCCAGTCATAGTAGGCGTATTCGATTGACGACTTCGACATCTTGAGGCGCTCCGCCTTTTCGGTGGCGAAGAGCTGCTGCGCCCGGTGGTCCTGCTCGCTCGGCTTCCGGATCAGATAGCCCTTTGATTCAAGACTTGCCGTGCGGCGCGCACAGGCGCCTTTGTCGAGCGAGAGCAGGCGGCGCACTTCCGCCTGCGTGATTCCCGGGTTCTTCCGCACAGCATGGATAAAATCAAATTCGGCCGTGCCGATTCCCTCAGCTTTCATCATACGCACGGTGAACTTCGAGACCTCCCGCGCGATCTTCGTAATTTCACGTATCGACTGCTTCATGTCCGATCCTCCCATCTGTATCCGGATAGATGTAGCATCAACTAAACGGATGATACTGCATCCATTTGATATTGTCAATCTCACGATAAAAGACTTGTGATTTGTTGTGAGAAGTCATAAAACATGAATAAATTACAAGTTGTTTATTTAACAATAGACAAAAGCCGTGAACTACGTTAAGATGACCTTAGTAAGATTGGGTGAACTTACCGACAAGACGTTTACAGATTATTTCTGCAGAATGGTCTTAATATCATTGCGATCACAAGATTGTTCTTAAAGAAAGGAGAGAACAATGACGAAAAATAAATTATTTGCGGTGCTGCTGTCTTTTGCGATGACAGCGGCGATGATGACGGCCGGCACGGCATCCGCTTTTGCTGCGTGCGGAATTACCGGCGGTTCAGGGCAGTGACGTTTCGGATACTGAATCGTTAATGGCTGCTCAGTCGAAGGGGAACAGTTCCGGAAAGGTGAAGATTCAGTCTTCTTCCGGCGTGTCCACAAAAAGTTTTTCAAACGTCGGGGCAGGGAGCACCAGTTTCCTGAACGAAGGCGAATCGAACGGCGCAGTCATTAATTGCGGAAATACTTATAACGTTCAGAACACCTGGTTCCGGGTCAAACCATCCAAGACAGGCGTTATGATTATCACCCAGACGTCAAGCGGTCATATCCGTCTGTATAATTCCAAGAAGAAGGCATTGTCGGATGACATCTATGTGAATGGCGGTTCATCTGTTAATTACATGCAGTATACCGTTTTCGGCGTGCAGGCGGACAAGACCTACTATGTCCGTGTCAGCAGTGCCGGCAACTATTACGGCAGCAGCAAGAGCTACGTAAACGCAGTTGCGTACCAGAGTAACAAGTCAACGGGAAGCTACGGCAAGTCCGCATCAAAGGCATCTAAGCTGAAGAAGGGCAAGACGCGGAACGGCTATATGCTTTCCAAAGGCAGCCCGAAGTATTACAAGTTCACGAAAAAGGGCAAGGTCGCGAAAGTTTACATTGACGGCATGACGGATAAGAAGATCAAAGTCACTGTTACGGCCAAAGCAAAAGGATACCGGACTTACAAGAGAACGATGTATCTGTATAATTCGGAGAATTCGGATAATACGAGTAAAATGCTGAAGCTCACGATCAAGAAGACTCGTACTATGAAGGTAACGATCAAGGTCGATGGCGACGGCAATTCGTCAGGCGCATATTCGGTCAAGTGCAAGTAGAAGCCGATTGACATCGCCACAATATGGCGGTAATATTAATCCAATCTTGAACACTGCCTGTCTCGAATAATCGTGGCGGGCAGTGTTTTTGTGTAATAGAGCAGAAATATATAATAAGTTGAACAAATCAGAGAAAAATCGCAGAGATGCATTATAATACAATAACGCATTAACGAACTGTAAAGCAATGGACCACGGTAACGAACGGGCTGTCGAATCGATTGTCGGAAGGCTGTTCGCCGGTTTCATCAACAGCCTGGTCGTGACGCTGTTCATCAATTTCCTGTAATTGTCATAGCCGGGTCTGATATACAACTGAATCGAGAAAGGCCTGCATGGCCTGGCTGATATAACGTCCGCGCTTCCAGTAGAAATAGAGGCTGCGGACGTTTTTCTTACTCTTCAGTTTGTAATAGACGACGTTCGGACTCGGTGTTGCGCGCTGTAGGAGAACCTCGCCGGAGAAGGTGATTCCGATTCCGCTGCAGGCCACGTTGTAAGCGGTCATCTGCTGATCCAGCTCGAGCGCAATCTCAGGCTTGAAGTCCTGTTCCGCACAGATCTGATAGGCCCGCTTGCCAGTGTCATTGTAAGGATGAAGAAAGATGAACGGCCGTCCCTCGAAATTGCTGAGGTCGACTGTTGGCCAGTTATCGGAGCGAAAGGAGCCGTCTTCGATCGCAGCATAAGGAATCCGCTGATTTTCGAGTTCCGGTTCGGTGACGAAGTCGCGCGGCACCACCAGAAGGAGCTGCTCCGTCCCGACCTGGTGCCGGTCAAAGTACTTCAGGTCCAGATCCTTGTTATCCAGGATAAAATCCACTTTCGAATCCATCATCTGCTTGACGAGTTCCATCGACTTCGCCTCTACCAGCTGAATATCGAGTTCCGGATACTGGTCGGAAAACTCTGCGATCAGCGGTGGAAGCACGAAGGACGAAAAAAAGCTGGAGCCACCGAATACGAGCTTGCCCGTCCGAAGTCCTCCGAGGTCGTTCACATAAGTTCTGAACTCATCTTCGATCGCGCGGATCTTTTCCGCGCATTCGATATACCGGCGGCCGCACTCGGTGAGTCCGAGCGGTTTCGTGCTGCGGTCGAAAAGCGGGTAACCGACCTTCCGTTCTGTTCTGCTAATATTTGCACTAAGAGATGGCTGTGAGATATACAGATTCGCCGCGGCTTTCGAAAAACTGCGTTCCTTATACACCTCGTATACGTAATCCATCGAACTGAACATATTCTTCCCTCCTGTCAGGTCCCAATGTATGACATCAATTCCGGCGTCTGCTTCAGATTCCTCTGCTGATTGAGATTCTGGTAACTGATATTGCTTCTCACACCGGATATTAATATAGCTTTAAAACTATATTAAATATATAACTATAAGTATTTGATTATAGTTTAGCACGCCAATATAATTATATCAACAAAGAAACCGATGCAGCCTGGCGCTGCATTTGATGAAACTTGTCAGATAATATATATCAGGAGAACCGGAGATGAACATGTACGGATTGGAAAAACTTGGAATCAGACCTGCTGCCGTGTACCGCAACGAAAATGCGCCGACGCTGGTGTCAAAGGCGATCGGGCGGGGAGAGGGTGTACTGACCGACCGCGGCGCGCTGGCCGTTCGGACGGGAAAATACACAGGCCGCTCGCCGAAGGATAAATTCATCGTCGATTCAGCACCTGTGCACGATCTCATTCACTGGGGAAGTGTAAACCGGCCGATATCAAGAGACGTGTTCAACGAAATCAAATCCGAGATGATTCAGTATCTGACCGGAAAAGAAGTGTTCATTTTT
>Ga0256406_1005248_pt1 | contig 14001 bp, 14 predicted proteins | sample RumenRJG_03DNA_FD_185986 | JGI IMG/M metagenome (GOLD analysis project Ga0256406, IMG submission 185986) | Bovine rumen microbial communities from Lethbridge, Alberta, Canada - RJG_03 | ecosystem: Host-associated > Mammals > Digestive system > Stomach > Rumen | place: Canada: Alberta | collected...
CCGACAACCACCTGCTGCTCGTTGACCTCACGCCCGCCGGCGACGTCACCGGCCGCGACGCCGAGACCGCCCTCGACGCCGTGGGCATCACGGTCAACAAGAACACCATCCCTGGCGAGCAGCGCTCGCCCTTCGTCACGAGCGGCATTCGCGTGGGCTCTGCGGCGGCAACCACCCGCGGCTTTGGCGAGGCCGAGTGCGAACGCATCGGCGAGCTCATCGGCGACGTCGTGACCAACCTCGGCGATGCCGTCGCGCAGGAGCGCGTTGCCGGCGAGGTCAAGGAGCTCCTGCAGGCCCACCCCCTCTATCCAGAGCTCTAGCGGGGCGAACGAGACAAAGGGGCAGTCCCTTTGTCTCGTTCCTAAGTGTTAAGGTCTTTCGGGGAAGACCATGAGACAAGGGGGCAGTCCCCTTGTCTCATTACGAGAAGGGACACACATGGCAGATTACGACGAGAGCAGGCTCACGGTTGTCGACCACCCCCTGGTCCAGCACAAGCTGAGCATCCTGAGGGACAAGGGGACCGGAACCAAGCAGTTCCGCGAGCTCGTGACGGAGCTCGCGATCTTCGAGGGCTATGAGGCCATGCGCGACTTCCCGCTCGAGGACGTCGAGGTGGAGACCCCGCTTGAGAAGACCACCTGCAAGCGCATTGCCGGCAAGAAGGTCGCCATCATCCCCATCCTGCGCGCTGGCCTGGGAATGGTCGACGGCATCCTCACTCTCGTTCCCTCCGCGCGCGTGGGCCACGTTGGCATGTACCGCGATCCCGAGACCCACGTCCCGCATCAGTACTACTGCAAGTTCCCGCCCGACGTCGAGAACCGCACCTGCCTCGTCGTCGACCCCATGCTTGCCACGGGCGGCTCGCTCACGGCGGCAATCCAGTTCCTTCGCGAGGCCGGCGTGAAGGACATCCGCTGCCTCACCATCGTCTCATGCCCGGAAGGCGTGAAGGCCGTTCTGGACTACGACCCCGACGTACGCCTCTTCACGTGCTCTGTCGATAGATGCCTCAACGAGAGCGCCTACATCCTGCCCGGTCTGGGTGACGCTGGCGACCGCATCTACGGCACCAAGTAGCATGACGCTCTGGGTTGCGCTGGGCGTGGCGGCGGGGCTTCTCGCCGCCACGCCTGTCCTTTACGTCCTCCATCGCGTCGCGAGGGGAGACAAGCCATCTATGGCGGCGGGCCTGGGAAGCATCCTCTCGTCGTTCTTCGGGATTCAGCTCCTCACGCTTGCCGTTCACCTGGCTCGACCGGCCGCCACCCTACCGTTCGGCGGAGCCGCCGCACTTTCTTTTCTCGTCTTCGTGACCGTTGCGGGGCTTCTCGCGTGGCGAAAGGCTCCCCACAAATAGGGCGGTCGTATCTACTCCATTGGTAGTAGTGCCGAGAAGTCCGAATTGTGTCATCCGTGCGGATTTGATGACGCGAAGGCCGTCTCGGCACAATTCCATGGCAAGCGATGATTCTGCATCATCGCAGGTAAACGCTATTACAGAGACAACTAATTGAACCAAGTTCAAAAAAATGCAGGAACCTGATTCCCGCATACTCCCAAAGTGCTAATATCCCGTTTTGCATTTTGGACACCCGGGCATTCGCCTCGCTCGCGTGCGAAAGATGCGGCGGCGTCAGCGGGCACAGACTCGTTGCCGCACGGGGGACCCGTGAATGGTTCCCTGCATAAGGCGGGTAGAATATGACCCGTGCGCACATCCGCGGGCCCCCGAGAGGGACTGCCTCGGCCACGCGGAGGCGAAGTGTGGAAGGAAGGACGAATAGTGGACGCGCTTTCCAAGTTGCCCGATGCGATGAATGAGCTGCTTGACGGCTTCATGAGCCATGCCGTGGTTGGAGACACCACGGTCGGCCTCACGCAGTACATCTTCTGGATGTTCGTCGCCATCGCGCTGCTCTTTGTCGTCATGTTCGTGTTCAAGAAGAAGCAGGCCCAGAGCCTCGTCCCGCAGGGCTTCTTCGTGAACGGCATGGAGTACCTGGTGGAGTTCACCCGGGACGACATGTGCAAGTCCATCCTCGGGGACACCTGGAAGAAGCACTTCCCGTTCATTGCGGCTCTCTTCTTCTTCATCCTCTTCAACAACATCGTGGGCATCATCCCTGGTTGCCACCCGGGCACCGGCACCATTGGCGTCACCGCCGCGCTTGCCCTCGTCTCGTTCGTCTACTTCATCGCCGTGGGCATCAAGCGCATGGGCGTGCTCGGCTACCTCAAGAGCTTTGCCCCCAAGGGCCTTCCTCTCCCCATGGCGATCATGGTGTGGGTCATCGAGCTCTTCTCGACCTTCCTGCGCCTCATCACCCTGGCCGTCCGACTCTTCTGCAACATGTTCGCCGGCCACGTGGTCATGGGCACCTTCGCGATTCTCGCATCGCTCTTCTTCGAGCCGCTGCTGCAGAGCTTCTCGGTGGCGGCGCTCGGCGGGGCGGCCGTCTCGGTCTTCTGGGTGCTCATCCTCATCGTCATCTACCTGGTCGAGATTCTGGTGGCCGTCATCCAGGCGTATGTCTTCACGCTTCTCTCGGCCGTCTACATCCAGCTCGTGGAAGAGGAAGAGTAACAGGGCAACTAGCGGAACACGACCGCTTTGCATAGCACGACGTCAGAGTTCGCCTGGGTCCAGGCGAGTGACAAAGGAGGAATCGTGGGAGTCATTGGTTATGGTCTCGGTGTTATCGGCGCCGGCATCGGTATCGGTCTTGCTGCCTACGGCGCAACCACGTCGATGGCGCGTCAGCCTGAGGTCCAGGGGCGCCTGTTTACGGTGTTCATCCTGGGCTCCGCATTCGTCGAGGCACTGGCCCTCATCGGCTTCGTCGTGACGCTGATCGCCTAGCTGCATGGCACGACACGACGTACAAGCTGAGTTGGAGGGACGTATGAACAGGAACATGAAGGGGAGCGCGCGCATTGCGACCGTCGCGGGTCTCATGCTGGGCACGGTCCTCTCGCTGCCCACCGTCGCCCTCGCCGAAGGTCCCAGCGGCGCCGACCTCCTTCTGCCCAAGCCCGCGGAGTTCATCCCCGCGCTCATTGCCTTCCTCGTCATCTGGCTCATCATGGCCAAGCTCGCTTGGCCCTCGATCCTCGGGATGATGGAGAAGCGCCAGCAGAAGATCCAGGACGATCTCGACTCCGCCGAGAAGTCCAAGGCTAAGGCGGCCGCCGAGGCGCAGAGCTACGAGGACAAGCTCGTCGAGGCCAACCACAAGGCAGAGGAGATCATCTCCGCTGCCAAGAAGGAGGCCGAGGAGGAGCGCTCGCAGATTCTCGCCAAGGCGCAGCACGAGGCTTCGGACATCATCGCCAAGGCGCATGGTGCCGTGGACTCCGAGCGCCGCAAGGCAACGATCGAGCTCTCTAGCTCCGTCGTCGACCTCTCCGTCGAGATCGCGAGCAAGATCATTGGCAACGACCTTACCGAGGACCAGCAGCGCAGGCTTGCTGAGAAGTACCTCGCGGAAGTGAGCGCCCCCGATGAGCATTAAGCGAGCCGACGAAGAGAAGGCGGAGGCCTACACCAGGGCGCTGCTCGAGGCCGCCCGTCAGGAGGGCCGCGCGAACGCCGACCTGGTCCAGTGGCAGCATGCCAAGAAGTTCTCGCCCGAGGTGCTGGAGACCCTCTCCGCCATGCAGGCCGAGGATGACGCAGACCTCATCGACCAGGTCGCCAAGCAGTACAAGGAGCTACTGGACACCGAGGACAAGACCGTCTCGGTCACCGTCACCACGGCCGTCCCCATGGACGACGCGCTGCGCGACAAGGTGCGCGCCCAGTCTGAGAAGCTGCTTAACGCACCCGTCTATCTCGTTGAGCGCGTAGACCCCAGCATCCTGGGCGGCGTCCTTCTCGAGGCGCGCGGAAAGCGCATGGATGCTTCGGTGCGCGCCCAGCTCTCGCACATTAGGAAGTCGCTCTCCTCAGCATTCATCGGAGGTGAAGAGCAGTGACAGAGAACCAGCAGTCCACAATCGATGCCCCGATCAGCTCGGAGCGCATCATGAGCACCCTGCGCGAGCAGCTCTCGGCCATCAACGCAACGGTCGACCGCCAGGAGGCGTCGGTCGTCACGCAGGTGGGCGACGGCATCGCGTACATCTCGGGCCTCAAGACGGCCATGGCCGGCGAGCTTCTGCAGTTCACGAGTTCCGTTACGGGCCGCAGCGTCTATGGCCTCGCGCAGAACCTCGAGGAGGACAGGGTCGGTGCCGTCCTCTTTGGCGACGTCGACTCCATCAAGGAGGGCGACGAGTGCCGCACCACCGGGCGCGTTATGGACATCCCCGTTGGCCACGCAATGCTCGGCCGCGTGGTGAACCCGCTTGGCCAGCCCATTGACGGCCTCGGCCCCATCGATTCCACGCACCGCCGTCCCATCGAGTTCAAGGCCCCCGGCATCATGGCACGCCAGCCGGTCTGCCAGCCCGTGCTCACGGGTCTTCTCGCCATCGACGCCATGGTGCCCATTGGCCGTGGCCAGCGCGAGCTCATCATCGGCGACCGCAAGACGGGCAAGACGGCCATCGCCATCGACACCATCGTGAACCAGCGCGACACGGACATGCTCTGCATCTACGTGGCCATCGGCCAGAAGGCCTCGACCGTCGCCACGATCAGGGAGTCCCTCGCCAGCCACGGCGTCCTCGACAAGACGGTGATCGTTGCCGCCACCGCCGCCGACTCCGCGCCTCTGCAGTACATCGCCCCCATGGCCGGCGCGGCCATCGGCGAGTACTTCATGTACAACGACGCAAACGGCAACCCCGCAGATGCCACGCACCCCGGCGCCCACGTGCTCGTGGTCTACGACGACCTCTCCAAGCAGGCAGTGGCCTACCGTCAGATGTCGCTGACGCTGCACCGTCCGCCTGGACGCGAGGCATACCCCGGCGACATCTTCTACCTGCACTCGCGTCTCCTCGAGCGTGCCTGCAAGCTGTCCGACGAGAACGGCGGCGGCTCGCTCACGGCACTGCCCATCATCGAGACGCAGGAGGGCGACGTCTCCGCCTACATCCCGACCAACGTGATCTCCATCACCGACGGCCAGATCTACCTGCAGACCAACCTGTTCTTCCAGGGTCAGCGCCCCGCCGTCGACGTGGGCATCTCGGTCTCCAGGGTCGGTGGCGACGCCCAGTACAAGGCAATGAAGCAGGTTGCCGGCACCCTGCGCCTCGACCTCGCCGCGTACCGCGACAAGCAGGCCTTCGCGCAGTTTGGCTCCGACCTCGACGCAACCACGCAGTACCAGCTCAACCACGGTGCGCACATGATGGAGCTCCTCAAGCAGGGCCGCTTCGCAGCCCTCGCGGCGCCCGACGAGATCATCTCGGTCTTCGCCGGCAAGGAGGACTTCCTCGACGACATCGACCTCAACCACGTGGGCCTGTTCCGCGACGGGCTCGCAAAGTACATGGCCGACAGGCACCCGGCGCTTCGCGCGTCTCTCCTCGAGGGCAAGATCTCCGAGGACCAGGAGCGTCGACTCAAGGAGCACATCGCCCACTACAAGGCGCAGTTCATGCTCGAGCACCCCAACAAGGCCAAGGCCCGCGACGTCGAGCACGCCGCCGAGAAGACCGAGGCCCCCGAGGGCGACGACATGCGTGGCAACGGTGCGGAGAAGGGCCAGGAATAGCGATCTATGGCCAACCTTCGCGAAATACAGCGGCGCATGTCCTCCATCAAGAGCACCATGCAGATCACGCGCACCATGGAGATGATCTCCACCGCGCGCATCCGCTCTGCGCTCAAGAGGGCAGAGGAGGCCACCCCGTACAAGGACGCCATCACCAACATGCTCGCGAACGTCGCGAGCGCTGGGTTCGATGACTCGCAGCCCCTGCTTCGCGGCCGCACGTCCGAGAAGAACGTCCTGTTCATCCTCGTGGCGTCCGACCGCGGGCTCGCAGGCGGCTTCAACCTGCTCCAGCAGCGCGCGGTCGAGCACGAGATGGCCGCCCTCAAGGAGAAGGGCGTCTCGTCCGAGGTCATCACCTGCGGCAGGAAGCCTACCGAGTACTTCACCTTCCGCAAGGTGAAGCCGGTCATGTCGTTCGTGGGCATCTCCTCCGAGCCAAACCAGGACGAGGCCGACCGCATCGCCACGTATGTGATGAACGCATACGCCTCCGGTCGCATCGACCGTGCCGTTCTGTGCTACTGGCACGCGAAGAACCGCGTCGACCAGACCCAGGTCACCGAGCAGCTTCTGCCGGTCACGCAGGAGAAGCTCATGATGCCCAACGCGCCGCGCTCGAAGGAGGCCCTCTCGGAGGTCGACCACAAGTTCTACTCCGACTACTCCTTCGAACCCTCCGCCCAGGAGGTCCTGGGGTACCTGATGCCCGCCTACATCAAGACAGTCATCTTCCACGCGCTTCTCGACTCGGCCGCTGCCGAGCACGCCGCCCGTCGTCGTGCCATGCAGTCGGCCACCGACAACGCGAAAGAGGTCCTGAGCTCGCTCGGCCGCACCTATAACCGCGAGCGCCAGGGCGCCATCACCACCGAGCTGACCGAGATCATTGGCGGTGCGGCTGCATTGGAGGACAGCTACTAATGGCAGAAACCACCGAACAGGTGCGCACCCCTCTCGAGGAGGCCACCTACAACAAGCTCAACCAGAGCGTCGGCGAAGGGCGTATCGTCCGTATCGTCGGGCCCGTCGTCGACGTCAAGTTCGACGGCAGGGTCCCCTCGATCTACACGGCCCTGCTCGTCGACGACGACACCCCCATCGGACGCGTGAAGACGGTTCTCGAGGTCGAGTCCCAGCTTGCTGGCGACGTCGTTCGTACCGTCGCCATGTCGTCCACCGACGGCCTCCAGCGCGGGCTTCGCGTCAAGGACACCGGGCACCCCATGATGATGCCCGTCGGTCCCTCGACCCTCGGCCGCGTCTGGAACGTCATGGGCGAGCCGGTCGACGGCAAGCCCGTCCCCGACGACGTCCAGTACTACCCCATACACCACCCCGCGCCCGCGTTCGACGAGCTCACCACCCAGACCGAGATCTTCGAGACCGGCATCAAGGCCATCGACCTTCTCGAGCCCTACGTCCGCGGCGGCAAGACCGGCCTCTTTGGCGGCGCAGGTGTGGGCAAGACGGTCCTCATCCAGGAGCTCATCAACAACCTCGCCCAGCAGCACGGCGGCACCTCCGTGTTCACCGGCGTTGGCGAGCGTACGCGTGAGGGCACAGACCTCTACCTTGAGATGAGCGAGTCTGGCGTCATCAACAAGACCTGCCTGGTCTACGGCCAGATGAACGAGCCGCCTGGAGCGCGTATGCGCGTCGCTCTGGCCGGCCTCACCACCGCCGAGTACTTCCGCGACCAGGGGCAGGACGTCCTGCTCTTCATCGACAACATCTTCCGCTTTTCGCAGGCGGGCTCTGAGGTCTCGGCCCTTCTCGGCCGCATGCCGTCTGCCGTTGGCTACCAGCCCACGCTGGCAACCGAGATGGGCGAGCTGCAGGAGCGCATCACCTCCACCAAGGAGGGCTCCATCACCTCGGTCCAGGCCGTCTACGTCCCCGCCGACGACCTCACCGACCCGGCCCCCGCGACCACGTTCACCCACCTCGACGCCACGACGGTTCTCTCCCGTTCCATCACCGAGCTGGGAATCTACCCTGCCGTCGACCCGCTGGCCAGCTCGAGCTCCGCGCTCGACCCGTCCATCGTGGGCGAGGAGCACTATCGCGTTGCCATGAAGGTCCAGGAGATCCTTCAGGAGTACTCCGACCTCCAGGACATCATCGCGATTCTGGGCATGGACGAGCTTTCCGAGGAGCAGCAGCTCACGGTCGCGCGTGCCCGCAAGGTCCAGCAGTTCCTGTCGCAGAACTTCCACGTGGCCCAGAAGTTCACGGGCGTTCCCGGCGTGTACTGCACCGTCGACGAGACCGTTCGCTCCTTCGCCCAGATCATCGATGGCAAGTGCGATGACATCCCCGAGCAGGCGTTCCGCTTCGCCGGCAACATCGAGGACGTTCGCGCGCGTGCCAAGAAGATGCAGCAGGCCGCGGGCGAGAAGTCCGAGGGCTAGGAAGACACATGGCCGAGCTCAATTGTCAGTTCGTCCGCCCGGACAGGCTCCTCTATGAGGGACCCGTCGCGAGCCTCATCCTGGTCGCCCACTCTGGCGAGCTGGGCGTGTGGCCCGGACACGCGCCAGAGATCTGCTCGCTGGGTGACGGCGTGGTTCGCCTGCACCTTCGCGAGGAGGACGGCGGCGGGGTGGAGAAGGTCGTCATCTCTGGCGGCTACGCCCAGATTGACGACAAGGGCGTCATCATCCTTGCCGACCACGCCCGTCTCGCAAACGACATCGAGCCTGATGTCGTGCGCGAGACCCGCGACACCGCCTTGGATACCCTGAATGGCCTCGACGCTGGCGACGGGCGCAGGGCGTACTGGGAGAACAAGGTAAAGTGGTGTAACCTACTGCTCAAACAAGCGGCGGAGCAGAAGCAGAACTAAGACCCTGGCGGCCCCGCGAAAGCGGGGTCGCCTTCCTTTTGCAGGAGGAACATGGACGTCATCAAGGTCGAGGGCGGGCATCCCATTTCTGGTGAGGTCACCGTCGAGGGCGCCAAGAACTCAGCGCTCAAGCTCATGGCGGCAACCATCATGGCACCGGGCGTCACAACTCTGAAGAACGTCCCCAACATCGCAGACGTCCACGTCATGGGGAAGGTGCTCAAGCGCCTCGGGGCGACCATCGACGTACTTGACAAGCACACCCTGGTCATCGATACCTCCAACGTCGACAAGTGGGAGACGCCCTACGAGCTTGTCGCGCAGATGCGTGCGTCAACAGCGGTCCTCGGTCCGCTCATCTCGCGCTTTGGCAAGGCCGTCGTGGCCATGCCGGGCGGGTGCAACATCGGTGCCCGCAAGATCGACATGCACATCCTTGGCTTGGAGGAGCTGGGCGTCCAGTTTGACGTCAAGCACGGGAACATCCACGCCACCACGCCCAATGGCATTACGGGCAACACGGTCACCCTCGCCTTCGCAAGCGTTGGCGCCACCGAGAACCTCATGATGGCGTCCGTCCATGCAAGGGGCACGACCATCATCGACAACGCTGCCCGCGAGCCAGAGATCGTGGACCTTGCGATCATGCTCAACGAGATGGGCGCCAAGATTCGTGGCGCTGGGTCTCCTGTCATTGAGATCGAGGGCATAGGGGAGCTCCACCCGGTCACGCACACCGTGGTTGGCGACCGCATCGAGGCTGGGACCTTCCTCGCCATAGGCGGTCTTTGCGGCGAGCCCGTGACCGTCAACGGGTTCGATCCCCTCCACCTCGGGCTCGTTCTCAAGAAGTTCGAGAAGATGGGCATCTCCGTCAAGCGTGACGTTCGCGGCTGTACGGTCTGGCGCGAGGGTCCGATTCTTCCAACCGACATTCAGACGCTTCCCTTCCCGGGTTTTCCTACCGACATGCAGGCCCAGACCATGTGCCTTCTCGCGTTGGCACAGGGCTCGTGCGTGATTACGGAGAACGTCTTCGAGAATCGCTTCATGTTCGCGAGCGAGCTGCAGCGCATGGGGGCAGACATCACCATCGAGGGGCACCACGCCATCGTGCACGGCGTGCCGGGCTTCTCGGGCACCCAGGTCAAGTCTCCCGACCTGCGCGGGGGTGCGGCGCTGGTCATGGCGGGGCTTGTCGCCGACGGAATCACCACGGTCTCTTCCATTCATCACATTGAGCGCGGGTACGAGGGCTTCGTGAGCAAGCTCGTCTCGCTTGGCGCCAAGGCAGAGCGCGACGCGGTCCCCGACGACGAAGACGCCATCAGGGACTAGTTCCCTCGCGCGAGAAGAATGCGGAGCGACTGATGAGCAAGCACATGAGAACCGAGGGTACCGACCCCGACACCAGCGCTCCCAACGAGTACAGCCGAAGCAACGTCGGGCGCTACAGCGAGAAGCGCCGCAAGCAGGGTGTGCGCAGCGGTGTCGTTCGCGGCGTGATCATCGCGCTCGTCGTGGTTCTCGCCTGTGGCGGCACGGCGTTTGCGCTCTGGATCAACGGCGTCCAGAGCCGCATGAACAACAGCCAGGTCATCACGCCAGAGCTTCAGCAGTCGCTTGCTGCGCCGGCTGCAGACGATACGCCCGCCGAGCCAAACGACCCATACTACGTGCTTCTTCTCGGCACCGATGGCCGTCCTGGCGAGACGGACTACCGCGCCGACACCATCATCCTCGCCCGCATCGACCCGCCCAACAAGCGGGTGACGCTTCTCTCCATTCCGCGCGACACCATGGTCGAGTGGAAGGGCACCACCATGAAGATCAACGGCGTGCACACCTACGATGGCGCCGCGGGAATGGTGCAGATCGTGAGCGAGAAGTGCGGCGTCCAGGTTTCTCACTATGCAGAGATTGCCTTCGATGGCCTTTCGACGCTTACCGATGCCATGGGCGGCGTAACGGTCGACGTTGACCAGCACATGAAGGACACCGAGAACTTCGATGACGTCACCGAGCTCGACCCCGGCGTCCAGACGCTCAACGGCGCCCAGGCGCTCTTCTACTGCAGGTGCCGTCACTTCCCCGACGGCGACTACACGCGCATGCGCCACCAGCGCACCTTCATCAAGGCGATGCTCAACCAGCTGCTGGCGACCAATGACCCCACCAGGATCGTCAGTCTCGTAGATGCCACCGCAGACGTCATCTCAACCGACCTCTCGGTTGCCGAGATCGTCTCCCTCGGCTCAGAGATGGTGGGCATGGACACGGAGAAGGACATCTACACCGCCTACGTGCCCTCGGAGCCCAAGGAGGTCGACGGAGTTTCGTACGTCATCGCAGACTGGGATGCCCTCGACGAGATGATGAAGGTCGTCGATGCTGGTGAGGATCCCTCCACCTTTGACGTCGACAGATACGGCTACAAAGACGAGGGCTCCTCGTCCAAGGAATCGGAGACCACCGCCGAGGGCACGACGGACTCGGCAAACACGACGACGTCCCCCTCGCATTCCGCCGAATCCACATCATCCTCCGCGTCGACGTCAAAGGGCCAGTGACTTGGGGATAATGTCTCCAAGGCGCGCGTCGTATGGCGCGTACAGCAAGACGGGGGAGACTTCTCATGGCTCTATCAGTTGAAGGAAATCAGGATCATGCCCTCACAAGGGCGGGCGAAGACTATCTCGAGTCGATATACAGGCTCTCTGTGGCATCGGCTGAGCCCGACGGCAGCGTTCGCTCCGTCGACGTTGCGGAGCAGCTCGATGTCTCTAAGGCAAGCGTGAACAAGGCGCTCTCGATGCTCAAGGAAGAGGGCATGGTCAACCAGAGCCGTTACGGGCGCGTGACCTTGACCCCGGAGGGCAAGGAGTATGCCGCCATCGTGTGGCGCGCGCACCGGGCGCTGCGAGCGTTTCTTGAGACCGACCTGGGTGTCGAGGCGGAGCGCGCGGACGAGGAGGCCTGCCTCATGGAGCACGTCCTCTCTGCTGATACCATGTCTCGTCTCATCGAGTACCTTTCCGCACAAGGCGTAACGATTCCAGAGTAGTCTCGTGGGCGTTTGATGCACCCGTTGTGTACGCCGTGTGTGGGGGACCCACGGCGTGGCCGTGCGTCCGGCTGAGGGCTGCCGCTAAGAGAAGGCGGGGCAATCAGGGCATGCGCAGGGGTATGGTGTCCCTGGCGATTTATGCCGCAACTGCCAACTATCGAAGGGATTACAAGCACAATGAAGGCAATCATTCCGGCGGCAGGTCTTGGTACGCGCTTTCTGCCTGCGACAAGGTGCATGCCCAAAGAGCTCCTGCCTGTCCTCGACAAGCCCATCCTCCAGTATGTCGTCGAGGAGGCACTCGAGCCCCAGGGCGTCGATGGCGTCGTTATCGTGAACTCGCGTGAGAAGCCGCAGATCGAGCAGTACTTCTCCGTTGACAAGCAGTTCGAGGGCATGCTTCGCGAGCGTGGCAAGGACGAGGCGGCAGACCGCATCCACGAGGCCTCGACCCTTCCCGTCTCCTTCGTCTACCAGGACAACCCGCGCGGGCTTGGGCATGCCGTCCATTGCGCCGCCGAGAAGATCGACGGGGAGCCCTTCTTCGTGCTTCTCGGCGATTACTTCGTTCCCGACAAGCAGATGTGCGTCCGCATGGCGCAGGTCTCTCGAGAGCATAACGGAGCCTCCGTCATCGCGGTCGCGCCCGTGCCGGCAGACCAGGTGAGCCGTTACGGCATCATCGCGGGCCAGTGCGTTGGCAGCCTCGACGGTTCGGGCTGCGGCGAGGAGGACGAGGGAGCCGTCTGGAAGGTGACTGGTCTCGTCGAGAAGCCAAAGCCCGAGGACGCCCCCTCCCACCTCTTCATCGTTGGTCGCTACCTTCTCTCGCCCCGCGTCATGGACCTGCTGGCAACGCAGGCGCCGGGTGCCGGAAACGAGATCCAGCTTACCGACGCGATGCAGCGCCTCCTCGACGAAGAGGAGATGTACGCGCTGGTGGTTGACCCCGACGAGGGTTGCGATACGGGTACCCCGGCGGCCTGGGCGGCTACCAATGCGCGCATGGCGCTCAAGGACCCCCATACCGCGGAGGCCTTCCGCGAGGCGTTGGGTGACGAGGCTCTTGGATAGGCGCTCGAACATAATTCGCTTTGGTGCCGACGGTTGGCAGGCACGCCTGGATGATGGCTTTGACGAGGTCGGCATCAGGCGCGTCGCCGACGCGCTCGGCCTTCTCTGGGCTGAGACGCACCCGGGGGCCACGGTTCTCGTTGGCTACGATACGCGCCATAACTCTGCGGAGTATGCGCGTGTGGCCGCGGGCGTGCTTGCGTCGTTTGGCCTTCGCGCTGTCGTCTCAGACAGGCCATGCCCCACGCCTTGCGTGTCGTGGTGCTGCTCAAAGAGAGATGACGCCGTGGGCGTTGTCATGCTCACGGCAAGCGAGCGTTCCTGCGAGTACGGCGGCCTGATCGTCCGCGGGGCGGATGGCGGTCCCGTGTCGCGCGAGTTTCTCGATGCGGTCGAGCAGCACATCTCTCTGGAGCCGCCTGCGGATAGCGGAGAGTTCCAGACGGAGAATTTCGTCGGCCCCTACCTAGACGATCTTGTCACACTCGTGGACGGCCCTGCCATTGCGTCCGCCAGCCTCAGCGTTGTGGTTGACCCCATGTACGGGGCTGGCTCTGGTGTGCTCGCACAGGCACTGGGGCGGCTGGGCTGCCAGGTGACAGAGATTCACGGAGACCCTTGCGAGGATTTTTGTGGACTCCATCCCGAGCCCTGCGACCCGTGGGCGGACGAGTGCGAGGAAGTCGTCTCCTCGAAAGGCGCGAGCATGGGCTTCCTTATCGACTGCGACGGAGATCGTGCGGGCGTAGTCGACGAGAATGGCAACATCTTGCTGCCGCACGAGCTTTCGCCGCTGGTGTTGGGTCATCTGGTCGAGAACCGCGGCGAATCAGGCAGGGTCGTGGTCACCCTCACGTGCTCGGCTCGCATTGCGCGCCAAGCGGAACGCTTGGGCTGCGAACTTACCTCCGTTCCCGTTGGCTTCTCACGCATATATAGAGAAATGCGTGAGGGTGATGTGGTGCTTGGCGCGGAGGAGTACGGCGGACTTGCCTTCCCCTCCCACCTCCCCGAGCGCGACGGCCTGCTCGCCTGTCTGCTCGTAGTAGAGCTGGTGGCAAAGAGCGGGTTGTCCGTGCGGCAGCTCGTGAGCAGCATGGGCGACAAGATCGGCCACATGCGCTACACCCGTCGCGACGTGCGGCTGGACCCTGCGGCAACGCAGGCCTTCCGCAACGTGCTCCCCGGTTTGAACCCAGGCTTGGTGGCGGGTCGCCGGCCCGTCGAGGTCAGCCACGCCGACGGCCTGCGCCTCCAGTTCGACGACGGCTCCTGGGTCCTCATGCGCCCGTCCAGGTCCGACCCCGTGGTGAGGGTGTACTCGGAGGCCCCCACCG
>Ga0256406_1005249_pt1 | contig 14001 bp, 11 predicted proteins | sample RumenRJG_03DNA_FD_185986 | JGI IMG/M metagenome (GOLD analysis project Ga0256406, IMG submission 185986) | Bovine rumen microbial communities from Lethbridge, Alberta, Canada - RJG_03 | ecosystem: Host-associated > Mammals > Digestive system > Stomach > Rumen | place: Canada: Alberta | collected...
GATTTTAACAGCACAATGCAACGTTTGCACGTCCAAAATGCAGGATTTGGCACTGGGCGTGCCGCAGCACCCTGCAGCAGCCTAAAACTGTACTTAGGATCACAAAAAAACGCCCCATGCGGGAGCGCCGCATGGAGCGTCGGGAGCGGAGGGCAGTGCCACCTGCCTGCTGGGGATCAGGCCAGCTTCAGGAAGGCCCGGTAGCCCTTGTACGTCTCATAGACGTCGGCCTTGCTCACCGCCTCCCAAGGGGCGTGCATCGAGAGCACGGCCACGCCGCTGTCGATGACCTGCATTCCGTAGAGGCTCATGATGTAGGCGATGGTGCCGCCGCCGCCCAGGTCCACCTTGCCAAGCTCGGCAAACTGGAAGCTCACGCCGCTTTGGTCCATGATCGCGCGCACCTTGGCCACGAACTCGGCGTTGGCGTCGTTCGAGCCCGACTTGCCGCGGGCGCCGGTGAACTTGTTGAAGACCATGCCGTAGCCTAAGTGGGCGGTGTTCTTGGGGTCGAAGGCGCTCTTGTAGAGCGGATCGTAGGCCGAGGAGACGTCGGAGCTGAGCATCCTTGAGTTCTCAAGCGCGCGGCGCAGCGCAAGCTCGGAGAAGCCTTCCCCGGTCAGGGCCATCAGCTCGCACAGGGCGTTTTCAAAGAAGCGCGAGCGCATGCCGGTGGCGCCGACGCTGCCGATCTCCTCCTTGTCCACCAGGAGGCAGCAGGTGGTGCGCTTGACCCTGCCCTCGGCGAGCATCGCCTCAAGCGAGGTGTAGGCGCAGACGCGGTCGTCGTGGCCGTAGGAGAGGATCATGCTGCGGTCGATGCCGAGGTCGCGGGCGCGGCCTGCGGGCACCAGGGCTATCTCGGCGGAGATGAAGTCGCCTTCGCCAAGCCCGTACTTGCCGGAGATGAGCTTGAGCACCCCCTCCTTGACCGCGTCCTTGTCAGCGCCCTTGAGCGGCTCGCTTCCAAAGAGGATGTCGAGGTTCTCGCCCTCGACCACGGTAGAGCCGCTCTTCTTCATCTGCTCCTGCGCCAGGTGGATGAGCAGATCGGTGACGCAGAACACCGGATCGGAGGGATCATCGCCGATGTTGAGCACGACCTTGGTCCCGTCCTCCCTGACAGCCACGCCGTGCAGCGCCAGCGGGATCGTGACCCACTGGTACTTCTTGATGCCGCCGTAATAATGGGTGTCGAGGAAGGCCAGATCGCCGTCCTCGTAGAGCGGGTTCTGCTTGACGTCGAGCCTGCAGCAGTCGATGTGGGCCCCGAGGATGGCCATGCCGTCCTCCAGGGGTTCGCTGCCCAGGTTGAAGAGCACCATGGACTTGTCCATGTTGACTAGGTAGGCCTTGTCGCCGCACTTTAAGCGGCGCTTTTTCGCGATCGCCTCGCGCAGGTCCATGTACCCCGCCTGCCTTGCCATCTCAACTGCGCGCGCGACGCACTCGCGCTCGGTCTTGCACGAAGAGAGGAAGTCCTCGTAGCGCGAGCTCAGCGCGCCAAGCTCCTTCCTCTCCTGCGCCCCGTACTTGAGCCAGGCGCTCTTGCTGTCCCTTGTCCCTTCAGATGCCGTGCCCTTGCCGGCCTTCCTTGCTGCTGCCATGCGATGCCTCCTTCAAATCCAGCGCACACGATCTTACAACGCGCACGCTTCCGGGATCAGCTGATGAGGCAGTGCTGCAGGGCGCGGCATCTGCGCGCCATGGCTTTCAAGCGGGGAAATGGCGGGGGAGGGTGGCTGCCGGGGACGACCCCGGCAGGCTGCGGCTAGTCCTGGTGGTGGAGCAGGTGGCCCATGCGCTCGGCCTTGGTCTCCAGGTAGCCTTCGTTGTAGCGGTTGCGCCCGTACTCGAGCGGGCGCCTTTCGGTGACGATGATGCCGTGCTTGGTGATCGAGTTGATCTTCGCTGGGTTGTTGGTCATGAGGATCACGTGGTCGAAGCCCATGGCCCTCATCATGTGGCCGCACACTCCGTAGTGGCGCTCATCGGCGTCAAAGCCCAGGCGCAAGTTGGCGTCCACGGTGTCCAGCCCGCCGTCCTGGAGGCGGTATGCGCGGATCTTGTTGAACAGCCCGATCCCGCGGCCCTCCTGACGCATGTAGAGCAGCGCGCCGCGGCCTTCCTCGGCGATGGCGCCAAGGGCTGCGGCCAGCTGGAACCCGCAGTCGCACCTGAGGCTGCCGAACACGTCGCCGGTCAGGCACTCGGAGTGGATGCGGCAGAGCACCGGCCTGCCGTCTGCCAGATCGCCCATGAAGACCATCGCGTGGTCGAGGCGGTCGTCCTCGCGGAAGATGGTGATCTTGAAGTTGCCGTAGCGCGTGGGCAGGTTGGCCACCGGCCCCTGCACGAGCTTGAGCGTTTTCTTGTTTTCAGTGGGTTCGGAAGGCACTTTGGTTGTCCCGGTCAAGGAAAAGCCGCGCAATGGCGCGAGGCCATGCGGGATTATAAACTGCAATGGCGCGCCCTTCAAACCTCGCCATTGGTGTGAGGAAGATCACGCCGCGCCAAGCTTTGACATGACCGCAGGCAAGTTTTGCCCGATCCATGGGGCCAAAACGGGGACGCGCTTATAAAATGCATTTGAAGGCAACGTTTGGATTTAAGTGATGAGTTCCCGCATGAAGCCCTGGGCCGCGCTGGCCGCCGCGCTCCTGGCCCTGTCCGCGCCGGCCCCGGCGCAGACAGGGCATGCAGCCGGGGGCTCGCAGATAGCCGCCGAGCCCCTGGGCGGCGCGCGCGAGTTCGTCGTCGGGCTGCCCAGCTCCCACAGGCTTTTCTCGGCCTACTCGGGGATCTACGGCAAGCACGACGGCTTTGCAGTGCGCGCCGTCAAGGCCGTCTGCGCCGAGATCGGCATCAAGTGCCGCCTCGTCTATGCCTCCTACCGCGAGCTCGACTACCTGGTGTCCGCAGGCAGGGTGGACTTCGCCGCAGGCTTCTTTGCCGAAGGGCGCTACGGATTCAACTTCCGCATGACCTCGTACCTCATAAAGGCGCATCCGGTCATAGTTTCGCTCAACTCCAACATCCCCTTTGCCTCGCAATCCGAGCTCTCGGGGCTCAACTACGGGGTGCGCTTCGGCACGGACGAGCAGCGGGCGCTCGACGATGCGCGCGCGGTCCGCAGGATCGCCTACTATACGGTCTACGGGAGCTACGAGGAGATGTTCGAGGCGCTCGAGCAGGGCCGCGTGGACGCGCTTTTCATCGACAACCTCACGGCCTTCGGCATGATGTCCCAGGGGAGGGAGGACTGCTACCTCGCCACGGACAAGCTTGGGATCTACCCTAAGGGCGAATCCGACGCGTTCGTGCTGGCCACAGCGCGCGGGGCCGGGCTGCAGCGGGTGCTTGACGCTGCGGTCGGAAGGCTGCGCGGCAACGGGACCTTCAACAGCATCGCGCTCAACTACTTCCCATTCCAGGCCGACGGCCTGTAAGGAAAACAGCCCAATGGAAAAAGAAGAAGAAAAGAGCCCGCAATCCCCGGCCGCGCCCAGGCGGCGCCGGCGCCGGCTTTTGCGCGTGCAGACCTTCGTGCTGCTCGTGTTCACGCCGATGCTCGCGGTGATAGTCGGCGTGCTCTTCTTCTTCTATAACGAGTTCCGCTCCATGGCGGTGAGCTCCGAGCAGCTCACGCGCGACGTCGTCCCGCAGATCTTCAACGCCCAGAAGGTCTTCATCAACATCGACGCGCTGCGCTACCACCTGGCGACCATCCACGAGTCGGTGAGCAGGACCTCGGCGCGCGTGGCGTTCGTCAGCGCCCAGAGCATCCTCACGGACCTGGGCGACGACAGCTCCCAGTTCTCGGCCCCGGGCAGCGCGGTGCTGCTGCGCCAGCTCCAGACTTTCTGGTACAGCCGCCTGGCCCTTGAGGGCAAGCAGAACGATCTGCTCAACTCGCTCAATTCCATCACCTACTACGGCGTGCTCATCGACGACGCCATCGGCGGCCGCGAGCCCTCCGAGGTCCAATCCTGGGTGCGCGAGCTCTCGCTGGACCAGGCGAGCATGGACAGCTACAACAACGACGGCGTGAGCCGCGTGAAGTCGGCCGCCCGGCGCAAGCTCACCGAGTGCTCCTCCGTCAAGGGCTCCTCGAAGGCCTCGCACGAGTGCGCGCTCTACTACCTGGAGTACGACGGACTCTCCAGGCACCTCGACAGCTACGAGCAGGCGCTCAACCGCTTCAACGTGATGTACGACACCATCAAGGAGCAGGTCAACGAGCTGGTGGTCCAGAGCTCCTCCATTGAGACGCGCACCATCAACAGCCACCTCTCCTCCATCATCGAGGCGGCGAGGAACTCGGCGCCCTTGGTGTTCATCTCGCTCATCACGCTCTTCGTGCTGATGGCCGCCTCGGTATTCCTCATCTACCGCTATGTGAGCTACCCGCTGACGCTCATCATGCGGATCATCATGATCTTCCGCTCGCGCAAGCGCCGCCCGCGCAGCTTCCCCACCTCGTCGATCCAGGAGATCGACGCCATAAACGGCGTGCTGCCCAAGCTCTTTGACGACGTCTACCGCTTCGAGGACGAGGCCCGCGACACCAGCCGCAACTACATGAGCCTGCTTGACGCCTCCAACAAGGACGAGCTGACCGGCGTGGCCAACCGCCGCGCCCTCGGCGCCTTCATGGCCGAGATGGATAGGCGCCCGGCCGGGGAGGGCTTGTGCGTGCTGATGATCGACATCGACCACTTCAAGGACTTCAACGACCGCCGCGGCCACCAGTACGGCGACTACGTGCTCAAGACCATCGCCAAGACCCTGGTCAAGTCGCTCTCCGGGCGCGAGGGCGACGTGGTCTACCGCTACGGCGGCGAGGAGTTCGTGGTGGTGCTCAACAACATCGAGGCCAGGCAGCGCCTGCCCATCGGCCAGAGGCTGTGCGAGCAGGTGCGCAAGCTGGGGATCCCCAACCCCGCCAACGACACGGGACTGCTCACGATCTCAGTGGGCGCAAGCCCGGTGACCGGCATCGACGCGGTCTACTCGGTGGAGACCCTCATCACCAAGGCCGACAGGGCCATGTACGAGGCCAAGAACAGCGGCCGCAACCGCGTGGTGGCCTCTGCGCAATCCGAGTGACGCGCCCGCCTCGATCCTCCGCTTTTTTAGCGCCGCGCCCTGCCTTTGCGCGGTCCTTTTCTGATAGAATTCCCTGTTTACAGGATTATTGACATGAGCAAAGCAGCAGTTATCGCAGTCGACGGCCCCGGCGGGGCCGGAAAGGGGGAGCTCACCAGGAGGCTTGCCTCCGAGCTTGGCTTCTCGCTCTTGGATTCAGGCGCCATCTACAGGGTGCTTGCCTATGCGGCCCGCAAGGCGGGCCTGGCGCTTTTTGACGAGGACTCGCTGTGCCAGGAGGCGGCGGTCATGGACCTGTCGTTCGATCCGCGCGAGGACGGCGTGCACGTCCTCCTGGGCGGCGACGACGTCTCGTCCGCCATCCGCACCGAGGAGGCCGGGGCCAACGCGAGCAAGGTCGCGCAGCTGCCCGCCGTGCGCAAGGCGCTGCTGCAGCGCCAGCGCGACTTCCGCAAGGAGCCGGGGCTCGTGGCCGACGGCCGCGACATGGGCACGGTGGTGTTCCCCGACGCCCAGGTGAAGATCTTCCTGGACGCTGCGCCCGAGGTCAGGGCGCGCCGCCGCGTAAGCCAGCTTGAGGCTGCGGGAAAGCAGGCCGACTACGGGCTCATATTGAAAGAGATCAAGGAGCGCGACGACCGCGACCGCAACCGCATCGTCGCCCCGCTCAAGCCCGCCGCCGACGCGGTGGTGCTCGACTCCTCGGATCTTGGCATAGAGGAAGTCTTCGCCAAGGCCATGGAGATAGCAAGGGCCAGGCTCGGCCTTTGAAGGTTTTTTCCGGGAGACCGGGAACAGCGGGGGCAGGATGCCGCCGCATTTATCGCAACACCCTCAGAGCATGATGCGAAAGGGAAATATTGGATTTAAACCTTAATGGAATCATTTGCAGAACTTTTCGAAGAGTCCCTGAAGAACAACGTCGAGACCCGCCCGGGCTCAATGGTCAAGGGCAAGGTTGTCAAGATTGAGAACGGATTCGTCATCGTCGACGCCGGCCTCAAGTCCGAGTCGGAGATCCCCGAGGAGCAGTTCAAGAACGCCCAGGGCGAGCTCGAGGTCAAGGTCGGCGACACCGTCGACGTGGCGCTCGAGTCGGTCGAGTCCGGCAACGGCGAGACCGTCCTGTCCCGCGAGAAGGCCAAGCGCAACGAGGCTTGGAAGAAGCTCGAGGACGCGTTCAACAACAAGGAGACCGTGAACGGCACCATCGACGGCAAGGTCAAGGGCGGCTTCACTGTTCAGCTGGGCGGCATCCGCGCATTCCTCCCCGGCTCGCTGGTCGACATCCGTCCGGTGCGCGACACCACTCCGCTTGAGGGCAAGGAACTCCAGTTCAAGGTCATCAAGCTCGATCAGAAGCGCAACAACGTCGTGGTCTCCCGCCGCGCCGTCATCGAGGCCGAGCACTCCACCGACCGCGAGAAGATCCTCTCCACCCTGGCTGAGGGCCAGGTGGTCAAGGGCATCGTCAAGAACCTCACCGACTACGGCGCGTTCGTAGACCTGGGCGGCGTCGACGGCCTGCTCCACATCACCGACATGGCATGGAAACGCGTCAAGCATCCTTCCGAGATCGTCACCGTCGGCCAGGAGATCCAGGTCAAGGTCCTGAAGTTCGACCGCGAGCGCCAGCGTGTTTCGCTCGGCCTCAAGCAGCTTGGCGAGGATCCCTGGACCGATGTCGCCGCCCGCTTCCCGGTCGGCACCGTGCTCGAGGGCAAGGTCACCAACCTCACCGACTATGGCTGCTTCGTCGAGATTGCAGACGGCGTCGAGGGCCTGGTGCACGTCTCCGAGATGGATTGGACCAACAAGAACATCCATCCGTCGAAGGTCGTCTCCGTCGGCGACACCGTCAAGGTCAAGGTCCTGGACATCGACCAGGAGCGCCGCCGCATCTCCCTGGGCCTCAAGCAGTGCAAGCCCAATCCATGGGTTGAGTTCGCCGAGAACCACACCAAGGGCGATCGCGTGACCGGCAAGGTCAAGAGCATCACCGACTTCGGCATCTTCATCGGCCTGGACGGCGGCATCGACGGCCTCGTCCACCTGTCGGACATCTCCTGGCAGCAGAACGGCGAGGACGCGGTGCGCAACTTCAAGAAGGGCGACGAGCTGACCGCCGTGGTCCTCCAGGTCGACCCCGACCGCGAGCGCATCTCCCTCGGCCTCAAGCAGATCGCCAATGATCCGTTCGCCGAGTACCTCGCCGAGCACCACAAGGGCAGCATCGTGACTGGCACCGTGACCGAGGTTGAGCCTCGCGGCGCCACCGTCAAGCTCGCCGACAACATCACCGGCTACATCCGCGCCTCCGATGTTTCGCGCGACCGCGTTGACGACGTCACCACCGTCCTGAAGGCCGGCGACACCGTCGAGGCCAAGTTCATGAACGTCGATCGCAAGACCCACCAGATCTCCCTGTCCATCCGCGCCAAGGATGAGGCCGAGGAGAAGGAGGCCCTTGAGACCGTCAACCAGCAGGCGAACCAGGAGCCGCAGACCACTGCCATGGCTGCCGCCTTCGCCGCCGCCGGCAAGAAGGAATAACCTTCAAACCGCATGAACGGTCCGGGGGCCGCAAGGCCCCTATAACGCGCAGGGCCCCGGGGAGCGATCCCCGGGGCCCTGCCGTGTCTTTAAGGAGGGCTTTCAGGCCTTCGCTGCTCCGCGGATCACCGCCCCGTGGGAGGAGAGGTTTTCAAACCTCACGGCGGGCCTTGAGGCGATGAGCGCCTCGAGATCCTCGCGGTAGGCCAGGAAGTTGCGCTGGGTGGGGCGGATCTCCCCGTCGTTGCACAAGACCGGGATCCTGCCCACGGTGCCGGTGAGCGGATCGCCTGCAATGGGGATCCCGGCATGCGAGAAGGCGCCGTCGTAGGCGAAGTCCGCCCCGGCAAGCGCTATTTCGGATGCTCCGGTTGCAAGCGCGAGCGAGGCGCAGGCTAGGGCCACCGAGCCTGAGCTGTAAAGCGGAGCCGAAGGCGCGAGCCTGGGAAGGCGGGAGGCTGCCGCGCTTGACGCGAGGTAGCGCCTCCTCCCAGGGAAGTCCCCCCAGAGCTTTTTAGGCGAGGATGCGGCGAAGACGAGCAGGCTGCCCTTGTAGCGCTCCTTGTCTTTCATGTAGAGGTCGCCTGCCCGCCACCCGGCCAGATCGTCGATGCTGACGATGCAGGAGGGCGCGAGATCCGTGCCTTCCAAGTAGATGAGCGCCGTCTCGGCCGCCACGGTGAAGGCGCCCGGGTGCTCTTCAAGCCAGGCCTTGAGCCTTGGAAAATCCTCCTTGAGCGAGGGGCCTGAGCAGAGCACCGCCGCGCTTTCACAATGCGGAAGGTCGGATGGGGAGTAAGGCCGCTCTTCCAGCAGGGCGGCGAGGTTCCCCTTTGCCGCGGCGGCAAGCCTTTCCTTGGGCCCGCGGTTGAAGCTTGCGCGGGCGTAGTCCTCGTCAAGCCAGCAGCGCAGGGCGCTCTTGAGGCCGTTGGCGTAGCCAGGCTCGAGCATGAGCTCGGGAAAGCACACGGCGCGGTTCTTTTCCGGCCTTGCATCGCCTGCAAGCTCGAAGCGCACCTTGGGGTTTGAAAACAGCCCGTCGAAGGCATCGGTCTGGCACAGCTGGCAGAAGAGCCTCGGGCAGAGGATCACCGCGTGCACGAGCGTCCCTCCTTTTGCGCGCGTGGCGGCCAGGCGCACCGCATCCCCGATCCCAAGCCCGTAGATCCATGCGTCCTCGCCTGGGCAGACATTGCGAAGCTGGAAGAGCGCCAGGGCCTGCCTGTCATAGTGCGAGGCAAGCTGCAGGCCGTCGCAGGAGATTGAGGCCTCCCGCGCCTTGTCGAGTGCGAGGGCATGCTCCGGAATGCCTTCCGAGGCCCTTGCGGCCTCGGCCATGAGATGCTCTTTGGCATCGCCGTTGGCTTCTTTGTTGGTGCACATCTGGAAAGTTCCGCTCAAAATTCATCGATATGTTTGATTTTAGTATTTTTTCATTTAGAGAAGGGAGATCCCTTTGGCAGGGAGGAGGGCATTTTCTGCGCGGGCCGGATGGCTGCCAGCCCGCGCGGGATCAAGGCCGGCATGCTTGCTTTTTGGCTTAGTGCCAGCCTTCCATTTCACTTCCGGCGCACCCGGCGCCGTTTCTTCCAATCCTACAGGTTGAAATTGCTTCCATTATAACGTTTGGCGCTTGCGGCTCAATTGTTTTTGCTGCCGCTTTTTTAACTTTTATCTAAGGGTTGAAAAAACACATGGAACGTTATATTGCGATTAATCAAAAACATTTCTCAGACCATCTTATTGATCTTAAGGAATTTATAGAAACAGCAAAGGGCCGGAACATGAGGGCTTGCGACGGCCCGCTGCTCTTTCTCGAATCAACATACGTGCAAAAGCACGCCTACACGGCCTTCCGCTGGTTCGCCCGCATCCCGGCTTTCTGCTCCAGCGACGGCTTCAGGGACCCGTCCGCCATACGCCGGACCTTCCGCGAGGTGTTCCTGGGCGACGCAATCTCCGTGACGCAGGAGCGGGCGAGGGAGAAGGCCGCCGAAGCCGTCGAGTACGCCTCGCAGCACCAGAGGCTTCCACGCCTTGAGCCATGCGATATCTCGGTGCTCTCGGACGGCGGCGGGATCCTCCACTCGCTGCCGAACCTCCGCTCTTCGCCGTGGCCTGATCCGCTCTCAGACGATGAAGTGGCCCAGCTTGAGTGCCGCTGCAAGTTCTCGGAGATCCGCAGGATCGGGCGCTCGCTCTGCGTCAGGGTTGACCGCCGCCCAAGCTCGATCCAGCGCACCTACTGCTTCATGCGCCGCGACGGGGGCGCAGGCTACATGTCGATCGGGAGCACGAGCCTCATCAGCGCACAGACCGCCTACGAGCTTGCCGGAAGGCTTGAGAAAGCGTCTGCCCGCGGGCCGGCAGCCTGCCGGAAGATCATCGCGGGCTTCCGCAAGGCCCTCTCGCTCCCGGCGCCACAGTCGGCCCCGAAGCCCGACAGGCCGCGCCCGCCGATGGTGTTCATAGACGCGGGGGCGATCCGCGAGCTCTTCAAGGACGAGATCTCCAGGCTGCCAGGGGCGGCAGCGGAGGTAAGCCCCGGCGGGATCACGCTCGGCGGGGCCTACGCGCTCTGGAAGGCCGAGTGGGGCCCTACTGTCTGCGACAGCCACCGGGAGAGCTGCACCCGCGGCTTTGAGAAGGCAATGGGGTGCTTCTTCGAGTCGCCGCTTGAAGAGCTCGTGGAGAAGCGCGTCCTCGTGCAGTCGATCATGAAGCTGCGCGTGGCAGATCCCAACTTCGGCAACCGGACGCGCTCGACGCTCGGCATGATCCTCGACTTCGCCGTGGCAGGCGGCTTCATCACCTCAAACCCGATCCGCTCGCTGCCGCGCTTCAGGCAGCCTTCCCAGGGCGGCCATCGCCGCGCGCTCGACCCGTACAACCTCGAAGGGGAGATCCGGCGCCTGTTTGGCTCCGTGATCATAAGGTTCCCGCTGTTCTGGCGCTCTGCCTTCGAGCTGCTTTTCCTGACGCTTCTAAGGGCAGGGGAGATGCTTTCGCTCTCCTGGGAGGATCTTGCGAAGGACGGCGGCAAGTCGGCCACCGGCATGAGGATGATCGTGAGGAACACCAAGACGCTCAACGAGTTCAGCATCCCGGTGTCGGGATACATGCTCAAGCTGCTGGAGCTGCGGAGGAAGGAGTGCGGGGACAGCCCGTGGGTGTTCCCCAAGAAGACCGATCCGTCGGAGCATTGCAGGCAGGTGACCTTGCTGTCCAGGCGCCTGCGCCAGGCAGGCTGCGGGTGGTTCGACCCCCACGGGGCGAGGAGCGCCGGGGCGGACTTCTTCGCCGCGCACCCGGAGGAGGTGAGTTACGAGGCTGGGATGGCCTGCTTGCAGCACGCCTACGCGTCCGCCTGCCACCTGCGCTACGAGCGCACCTACCTCTACAACGCGAGGGTAAGGGCGATGCAGCTCTGGAGCGACTTCCTGCAAGGGGCCATAGGCGAGTTCAGCGTTCTCAGGAAGCGCTGACGAGGCCGGCCTGATCCGGCGCCTCGTCGTTGGCGGTGCCGCCGTCCTTGCCAAGCACCATGTCCTCCAGCTCGCCGATGCTGTAGATCCTGGTGTCCGTGCCAGCGCGGCGGCGGCGCGGATCGGAACGGTACGTGGAGACCGTGAAGCAGCGGAGCCTCGGGTTCCATGCCCCGCGGCACGCGTCCGTGCCGTTCTCGTCAAGCACGCCGTCCTGCTCGCGCAGGCCCATTGCGAACATGTAGAACACGTTGATGTTGACATCCATCGCGTTGAATTTCATGTCCTTGAAAATCAATGAGCCTGCGGGCCTGCCGCGGATCTTCGCCGGATCCTCATGCGGCGCGGGAGGCGCCTTGACGCACTTGCCGGACTCTATGATCGCGGCAACGGAGCAAAAGGCAAGGAGGAAGGCGTTCACGTCGAACATCCGGCGCGGATCGCCGCGGTGCCACAGCGCGTAGAGCGACAGCATCGCGGAGTACGCGCCGGTGTTCTTCCAGTTGAGCTCGTTCGCCGCCGCCTTGCACTTGAGCGACGAGGGCTTGCCAAGATCCAGCCTGTAGACTGCCTGGGCCTTGTCGATGATGTTTTGAACTGTCCGGTGGTCTAGCTGCGAGAGGAACGAGATGTTGCCGTTCGTCATGCCGCAGCAGGCGAGCACGTAGCACTGGTTGAACGATCCGGACTTGTGCGGGTTGTTCTCGAAGCTCCGGCGCATCCCGAAGTCGAGGATCTGGCACTCGCACGGCGCCGGGCCGGCTCCCTCCTGCATTTCCACGCTGCCTTGCATGATCTTCCCCCTCCCGTTAGTCCTGCTGGACGATCCCCAGCTTCTGCATGATGAGATCCCGGACCCTTGCCGGGCCGCTCGCGATCTGCATCAGCCTTATCCCCGCAAGCTCATGCAGCCGGCGCTCGTCGCGGCAAAACATGATGTTGCACGCGACATCCTCGCTGTAGCGGAGCTTGAGCCTCGTCTCGACGCGCTTCATCTCTGCGAGCGCGTCGTGGGCCGGGGCGGCCCTGATTGCGCTTATGAGCGAAGGGGCGAGGCCGAGCACGATGGAGCACGTGTCCGTCTCGCTCCTGCGTTCCTTCACCGCCGACAGCATGTCGGCCCAGTAAAGCTCTTCCGGCTCGCTGCGCTCGCGCCACGGGCGGCCGCTGTAATTCATCGTGAGGTGCCTTTCGAGATCCTCCTGGCAGGATCTCAGGGGCGCGAACGACATGAGCGACGGCTGCACGAGGCGCGAGAAGCCCTCGTCGCTGGCGGCGCCCAGCAGCCTCATGAACCCCTGCGACACCTCGAAGAACTGCGACACGTCGCCAGGGCGGCCCTCCAGGGCCGCGCCGCGGAGAACGCCCCAGAGCTGCTCCTCAAGGGCCGTGACCGACTGGCTCGGCTCGAAGATGTCGTGGATCGCACGCATCGACGAGTCGTACGCGACCGGGCAGCGCGCCGGATCGGAATCCAGGCAAAAGTCGTTCCTGTCTTTCTTGTCCCGGTGCTTCCTCGGGGAGAACTGGTCAAGGTATCCGCAGCTTCCACGATCCGACATGCCAGCGCTCCCGCCCTAGTCGAGCTTCTTGAGGTTCCGGTAAACGGAAATGACCTTCGCGCCGTAGCTCGCGGCGCGCCAGGGCGTGTAGGAGTGGTAGTGCCCGATGCCCATCTTCGGATCGCGCGCCGACTGCATGGCCTCGCACAGTATTCCGGCGCCGAAGGTCACGTTGTATGTTGGGTTGAAAAGCGCATAGAGGGGGCGGTCCATGCGGTGCCAGTGCTGGCCGTTGATCTGCATGAGCCCTACGTCGAGGGCCTTCGGGCCGTAGCGCATGATCGCCTTGTTGAGCGCGATCTTGGCCTCGTCGAGCGAGGCTGGATAGATGGGGCCGTCAGGGGTGCGGATGGCGTAGACGCTCGGCTTCACGGCCGTGGAGCCTTCGCTCGCCGCCGCCTCGGTCAGCGACACTGCGTAGAGCAGCATCGGATCGACGTTCATTCTCCGCCCGACCGTGCCGTACACGGAGTCGCGGATCATCAGGTCCCCGGCCCCGGCCTGCGCCTGCGGCGCCGCCGCCAGCGCAGCCAGCGCCGCGAGCACCGCCATGCGCATGGCCATATTCCTCTCCTGGGTTGTTCCGCACCGCCTTCCGCCTGCCGCGGACGGGCGGGCGGGGCGCTGCCTTTTAAATTCTTGTAGGCTAATATACCAAATTTAAATACACATGCGCATGTACCATTTTGGCTCATTGTCAAGATCAAAAATTACAAGCTGATCTTGAATGGATTTGTCCGATGGATGGCGGACATGGCAGGCGCCGTGTATCTGAAAATGAGATATGCGGCTTTTTTATTGCCCGTTGAAACGCGCCCGCACCGAATTGCCCCCGCTGCGGGGATCCCCTTTCCGCTGAAGGCGGAAAATTCCCTTGACCCCCTTTTCCAGCAGGGGCTTGCTTGGAGGAATGATGGGCAGACGCAGACTTGGCCTTGCAGGGCGCGCCGCCGCAGTTGCGGCGTGCGCGGCAGCGGCTTTCGCCGCCTGCGCGGCGGCAGGGGCCGCGCCCCAGCAGGGCGCTCCTGGAAGCGGCGCGTTCTGGGGAAAAAACAGCGAGGGCTACTGGTGGTACGCCAAGGAGCCTCCCGCCACCGAGAAGAAGAAGCCCGAGGAGAAGAAGCCCCTGCCACCGGCTCCCGCTGCCAAGGCCGAGCCGCCGAAGACGAAGATCCCGGAGAAGCCCGCGGAGCAGCCGCCCAAGGTGGGCTCGTTCGAGTGGATCAGCGAGAACATCAAAGTCTACCGCAAGGCCGCAATCGACGATCCGACCGTGGCAAACGTCAAGGCCT
>Ga0256406_1005250_pt1 | contig 14000 bp, 12 predicted proteins | sample RumenRJG_03DNA_FD_185986 | JGI IMG/M metagenome (GOLD analysis project Ga0256406, IMG submission 185986) | Bovine rumen microbial communities from Lethbridge, Alberta, Canada - RJG_03 | ecosystem: Host-associated > Mammals > Digestive system > Stomach > Rumen | place: Canada: Alberta | collected...
GGCGAGGGCGTTGGCCGCGTTATGGAAGGTGCCGTCTCCCCCGGCGACGATCGCGGCGTCATAAACCCCGCAGGCGTTTTGAAGAAGTTTGGTCGCCTCCTCCGCGGAGGAGGTCTCCACGACGTCGATTTTCTCGAAGCGTTTCCCCAGAAGTTTCAACACTTCTTCTTTATGGCGCACAAATTGGCCATGGCCCGCGCCTTCGCTATACAAAAAGAGGGCATTCATCGCCCTCTTAGTGTATCGGCAAGGAGGAAGAAAAGCAAAAGGGGATTAGCGTCCTTCCTTTCGCTTGATCGAGGCGGCGACGAACTCGCGGAATAAGGGGTTCGGGCGGAGGAGGCGCGAGGTGAACTCGGGGTGGAACTGGCAGGCGATGAAGAAGGGGTGGTTGTCGAGCTCGACGATCTCGGCTAGGCCAGACTGCGGGTTGATCCCGGTGATCTTCATGTGCGAGGCCATGAACACGTCGCGATACTTGTTATTGAACTCGTAACGGTGGCGGTGCCTCTCGCGGATGTCTTCCTGCCCATAGCAGCGGTACGCCAGCGTCCCTTTGGTGATGTGGCAGTCGTAGGCCCCCAAGCGGAGGGTGCCGCCCATGTTGATGCCCTCGTATTGCCCACGGAGGAAGTCGACGACGGGATAGGGGGTCTCGGGGTCGAACTCGGTCGTGTTGGCGCCGGGCATGTTGAGGACGTGCTGGGCGTATTCGATGACGGCCAGCTGGAGGCCAAGGCAGATGCCAAGATAAGGCACGTTATGCTCGCGGGCGTAACGGATCGCGATCTTCTTGCCCTCGGTGCCGCGCTCGCCGAAGCCGCCGGGGACGAGGATGCCGTCGTACTCGCTCAAAATCGAGTCGGCGTTCTCCTCGGTGAGGTCCATCGACTTGATCCAGCCGATTTGGACGGAGTAATCGTTGTAGTAGCCGGCCGATTTGAGGGCCTGGGCCACGGAGAGGTAGGCGTCGTGGAGCTCGACGTATTTGCCCACCAGGGCGATTTTGACGGTCTTATTGATCGCCTTGACCTTCTCGATGAAGGCGTGGAAGTCGGCCATCTCGGGGGCCGGTGCGTCGATTTGGAGGTGATGGAGGACGTAGTCGTCGATCCCCTGGGCATGCAGCTTCTCGGGGAGCTCGAAGACGACCGGGCAATCGTCCGCCTCGAAGATGCCCGAGACGGGGACGTTGCAGAACAAAGAGACCTTCTTCTTGACCCCCTCCTCCAGGGGAACCTCGGAACGGAGGATGATCGCGTCGGGCTGGATGCCCATGGAGAGGAGCTCCTTGACGCTATGCTGGGTCGGCTTGGTCTTGGTCTCGCCGCTCGTCTTGAGGTAGGGGACGAGGGTGTTGTGGATGAACATCGTGTTCTCGTAGCCGAACTCGATCCTCGCCTGGCGGATCGCCTCGAGGAAGGGGGTCGACTCCATGTCGCCGACCGTGCCGCCGATCTCGACGATGACCACGTCGGCGCCCGAGGAGGTCGCCGCGTCGAGCAGGCGCTGCTTGATCTCGTTGGTCACGTGGGGGATGACTTGGACGCAGGCGCCCAAATAGTCGCCCTTGCGCTCCTTCTCGATGACGGCGCTATAAATCTTGCCGGAGGTGACGCTCGACTCCTTGGTGAGGGTCACGTCGATCCAGCGCTCGTAATGGCCGAGGTCGAGGTCGGTCTCCGCCCCGTCGTCGGTCACGTAGACCTCGCCATGCTGATAGGGGGACATGGTGCCCGGATCCACGTTGAGATAGGGGTCTAGCTTCATCATGAACACCTTGAGCCCCCTCCGTTTGAGGAGCATGCCCAAGCTGGAAGCCGAAATCCCCTTTCCGAGAGAAGAGACGACGCCGCCTGTGATGAACACGAATTTGGCCGACATAAAGAAAATTCCTCCGCGACATTCACGACACACGAATCATCATCCTGTAAGGACATTCTATTTTAAGGCCGCTTCTCGAGAAAGGAACCCCCTTCCCGCGCTTTCCTAAGACAGTGTTAAGCCCGTTTTTGGGATTTAACACCTCAAAGTTTGGGATTTAGGGTTTCCAAGTAGCAAGTTATTAACAAAGTTAATAAAAGCATTGGAAACTTTTTTATTTCGGGCTATAATAATGGGGTGTTAGGGTGTTAAACAAGAAAAGGAGCATCGGACATGGCATACTTCCTGAAGAAAACGACCCCCTCCAAAAAGGGCCTCTACCTGCAGATCTACGAGGGCTACTACGTCCCCCGCAAGGGCAAGAGGAACAGATCCTTCAAGGCGCTCGGCTACTACGACGAGCTCAAGGCGAAAGGCATCGAAGACCCGATCGCCTGGGCGAAGGGGCAGATCGACGGGCTGAACGAGGGCCTAGGCGCGAGGAAGGACGCGCAGATCGGCGACGCCTCCACGTCCAAGAACGCCGGATACTTCCTGGCGAAGGCGATGTTCGACGCGCTCGGGAAGGGCTTCTGCCGCGACCTCGACATCGTCGCCCGGCCGCACAGGGCCCAATACGACTTCGCCGCCTTCCTGAAGACCCTGACCTACGCCCAGATCGTTGAGCCGGGCAGCAAGCTCAAGGCCTTCCGCGACGTCATCCCGAACCTCTACGGGGCCGAGCCCTACTCCTACGACCAGATACTCGACGGGGTCAACTTCATAGGCAGGGACTTCCACAAGTACGTCGAGGTGCTGAACCACCACATCGGGAAGGCCTACGGCAGGAGGCTCGGCGTCGGCTACTTCGACTGCACCAACTACTACTTCGAGATCGACGGGGAGGACGAATGGAGGAGGAAGGGCCCCTCCAAGGAGGGCCGCCACGACCCGATCATCGGGCAGTCCCTTTTGCTCGATGCCGACATGGTCCCCCTGGACATGGAGCTCTACCCCGGCAACGAGTCCGAGAAGCCGCTGCTCAGGCGAAGGATCGAGGACATGAAGTCCCGAAACGGCGTGGCGGGGCGCGTCATCCAGGTCGCCGACAAGGGCCTGAACTGCGCCAGGAACGTGTACGCGGCCGTGAAGGAGGCGGACGACGGCTACATCTTCTCCAAGTCCGTCCACGGGAGGAACCTCTCCGACGCCGAAAGGAAATGGGTGCTCCTGTCCGACGGCGAGGCGAACGAATGGCACGACGTCAGGGACGGAAGCGGGCGCCTGAAGTACCGCTACAAGGAATGCGTCGACGACTTCAGGTACAGGTGCAGGGTCGATCCCGGCGACGAGGGGGAGACCGAGTTTACCGTCAGGGAGAAGAGGATCGTCACCTACAACCCCTCCCTCGCGGCCAAGCAGAGAAGGGAGATCCGCCGGACGGTCGAGAGGCTCGAGGCCAAGGTCAGGTACAAGGAGATCGTCCGCGAGGAGCTCGGCGACTCGGCGAAGTACGTGAACCTCGAGGCCAAAACCGTCGAAGGGGAAAGGGTGAAAATCGCCGCCAGCCTGAACCAAAAGAAGATCGACGAGGACCTTTCCCTCGCCGGATACAACCTGCTCGTGACCAGCGAGGCGGGGGCGGGCGCGAGGGAGATATACAAGGCGTACCACAACCTATGGAGGATCGAGCACTCCTTCCGGGTGATGAAGACGTGCCTGGAGGCGAGGCCGGTATACGTCTCCGACCCGAACACCATATTCGGGCACTTCCTCGTCGTCTACTACGCGCTGACGGTGATGAGGCTTCTCGAGCTCAAGGCCTTCGAAGACAAGCTGCCCATCGAGCAGCTCTTCGATTTCATCCGCGGGTACAACGTCACCGAGACGCGCGAAGGCGGCTTCGTCAACAACGCGACCGACACGCCGACCTACCGGGCCGTGAAGGAAAAGCTGGGGCTGGCCAAGCTGGGCAACGTATACCTGTCGAAAAAGGATCTGGACAACCTGTTCAAGACGGAGTTTTAACACCCCAAAACGGGGGTGAATCCCAAATTCAGGTTCTATTTTAAGGCCGCTTCTCGAGAAAGGAACCCCCTTCCCGCGCTTTCCTAAGACAGTGTTAAGCGGAAAAAAGGAAAAGGCGGCTCGGCTTTTGCTGCCTAACCGCCCCAGTAATCATGAGGCTTTTTCGGCTTTTCTCGCTTCTTTCTCCGCTTTGCGGCGCTCCCGCCTTTTGAGGCGGCGGTAGCGCTTCAGCATGTCCGTCGTCGCTTGCTTGGCCTCGCAGTCCTCAATCCCCTTTCCCTGGGCGATGCGCCTTCCATAGTAGAAGGCGGCGCCTAAGAGGATCAAGGCGACGAGGATGATGGTCAAAATGGCGGCGGGATGCATGTTACTTGGCCTCCGAAGCCTGCTGGGCCTTCAATTCCTTGTCGTTTTTGTAACGGTTGTAGAAGAAGGTGCCCAAGAAGGCGAGGATCGCGACCGGCACGATGATGGCGATCGTCCAGTGGTAGTCGATCATGAGGTAGAAGCAAGAGGCGATGATGTAGGAAGGAATGAGCCAGAAGGCCAAGGTGCCCCAATAGGCTTTGCCGCGGCCTAACTCGCCTTTGGCGGTGGCAACCGAGGCGAAGCAGGGGACGGTCAAGAGGTTGTAGATGGTGAAGGAGACGACCCCGCCGGCGGAGATGCCGGTGGCGGCCATCAAAACGGACATGTCGGTCTGCCCGCCCGAGAAGGCGGCGGCGGGGACGACGGAGGAGAGCTGCGTCATCGTCGAGGTGACGGCCTCCTTGGCGACGACGCCCTGGATCGTGGCGACCGAATAGGTCCAGCCGAGGTTGTTGGCGCCGCCGGTGCCAATTAGGGCGCCGGTGTCCACGTTATAGGTGGAGCGGATCTGATAGCCCCAGCCAAGCGGGGTGGCTAGCGGCTGGAGGATCATGCCGATGTGGCCCAAGATGGAGTCGGCGACCGTGAGGCTATCCGCGGTCGGGATGAACGTCCAATCCGGGGTGAAGCTTTGGAGGAACCACACCACCACGGTCGAGACCAAGATGATGGTGAAGGCCTTCTGGATGAAGTGCTTCGCCTTGTCCCAGACGTGGAGGGAGACCGACTTCGGCTGGGGCATGTGGTAGGCGGGCAGCTCCATGACGAAGGGGGGAACGTGCTCGCGCTGGGTGGTGTTGTTCATCGCGACGACCATCAAGAAGGCCAAGACGATGCCGATCAGATACATCAAGAAGACGAACAAGCCGGCGTCGAAGCCGAAGGCCGTGGCGAAGGCGGCGCTCACGACGGTGAGGATCTCGGCCTTGGCCCCGCAGGTGAAGTAAGGGATGACGCGGATGGTCTTGACCCTCTCCTTGTCCGTGTTGAGGGTGCGGGTGTTGATCATGGCCGGGACGCCGCAGCCCAAGCCCATGATCATGGGGAGGACGGCGCGTCCGGAGACGCCGAAGCGGCGGAAGATGCGGTCCAAGACGAAGGCGATGCGGGCCATGTAGCCCGAGTCTTCGAGGATGCTGAAGAAGAAGAACAAGAGGGCGATCTGCGGGACGAAGCCCAAGACGGAGGCGACGCCGTTGAAGAGGCCGTCCACGAAGAACTCATACACCCATTCGGGGGCGTTCCAGATCTTGAGAAGCGTCCCGAACCCCTGGACGATCACGCCGAGGATGCCGGTTTCGTTATCGCCCGCCAGGCGGTGGAAGAACTCGCCGATGGAGACGATGCCGGCGTCGTCGTAGAAGAGGCCGGCGAAGGGCTTAAACGCCTCCCCGTCGTACGTCCACCAGGTGAGGCCTTCATAGCCCTCCCCGAGGTTGACGCCGGCGGCGTGGAGGAAGAATAGGTCGGCCGAGAAGGTGAAGTGGAAGATGAGGAAGAGCACGACGGCCAGAATCGGGAGGGCGGCCCACCGGTTGGTGAGGACGCGGTCGATCTTGTCGGAGCGGCTCATCTTCTGGGACTGCTCCTTGGCCACCCCCTTGCGGTAGATGGCGAGGTCGGCGGTGATGTAGCGGTAACGGTAGTCGGCCGAGGCGGCCTCGAAGGCCTCCGTGTCGACGCCTAACCCCTTGACGAGGGCGAAGGCGTTGCCGTTTTTCTTCTCCTCGACCTCATCCCCTTCCAGCGCCTTCAAGCAGTGGAACAGGGGGTTCGCGATCTTTTCCTTTTCGTAAATCGCGCGGGCTTGCTCGATGGCGGATTGCTCCTCTTTGGCGTCCCAGAGCATCTTGCCCTCACGCGCATGGCCAGCGGCCTTGACGGCCTCCTCCATCAAATCGTCGAGGTTCCGCTCGCGGAGGGCCGAGATGGCCACCACGGGCACGCCGAGCGCCTTCGATAGGCCAGCGGCGTCAATCGACTGCCCCTGGTCCTTCAAGGCGTCCGTCATGTTTAAGGCCAGAATCACGGGGACGTCCATCTCCATGATCTGGGTGGTGAGGTAGAGGTTACGCTCCAAGTTGGTGGAGTCGATCACGTTGATGATGCAGTCGGGGTGCTCGTCGAGGATGAAGTTCCTCGAGATGACCTCTTCCGGCGTGTAGGGCGAAAGCGAATAGATGCCCGGGAGGTCGACGATGTCGGCGGAGATGTCCTTTTTCTTCGAGGTGTAGGTTCCGCTTCTTTTCTCGACCGTGACGCCCGGCCAGTTCCCCACGTAGGCCGTGCTGCCCGTTAGCGAGTTAAATAGGGTCGTCTTGCCGCAGTTGGGGTTGCCCGCGAGGGCGAAGACCAATTTCTTTTGCCCCGCCATCTCACTTGCCCTCCTTCTTCTCGAGGGAGGAGATGCGGATGAGGACGTGGGAGGCCTCCATCTTGCGGAGGCTCAGCTCATAGCCGCGGAGGGTGATCTCCACGGGGTCCCCTAACGGGGCGAGCTTCCGGAGGTAGACCTCCGCGCCGGGGGTAAGGCCCATGTCGAAGAGCCTCCTCCTCAGTTTTCCTTCCCCATCGACTTTCTCGATCGTCCCGGCTGAGCCAATCGGCAAACTGTCGAGCGGGGCGAGATCCCCCACCTTCGGCTCTGGCTTCGTCATCTCTGCTTCTGCCATAGACTTGGTCGTTCCTTTCCGTCAGGCCACTTCGATGGCAAGCGCGATCTTCGGGTCCAAGGCGTACTTCACCCCTTTGACGACGACGATGGTGCCCTGATGCGTTTGGGAGAAGATGAAAACGTCGGATTCCGGGACGATCCCCAAGGCTTCAAGCCTTCGGCGGATGGATTCTTCCACTCGGACGCGCTTCACGGTGAAGCGCTGCCCCGCGGGAGCCATGAGAAGTGGCATTTGCATTCCTCCTTACGTAGTTAGCCTGACCTAACGGAACTATCATAGCGGTTTCGCCCGCCTTTGCAAGCCTCGCCTAACAAAGGGAAGCACTTACATTAAAAGGCGAGAAGAAAGAATGCAAAGGGTTTGCAAAATCTTCTCCTTGGCCTTAAGTTAGTGGCATGGAACTATTTGAATCGGCACAGGATTATCTAGAGCGCATCGTCATGCTGGAGGAAAGTGTCGGCGTCGACAAGGTGCACGCGATCGACCTCGCCAACTCCTTCGGCTTCTCCCGCGCCTCCATCTCGGTGGCCATGCATAAGCTCGAGGAAGAGGGCTACCTCGCCTTCGGGCCGAACAAGGAGCTCGTCTTGACGGCGAAGGGTCGGGCCGAGGGGCAGAGGGTCTACGAGAGGCACCGCGTCCTCACCAGGGCCTTCGTGAGCTTAGGCGTCGACCCCAAGACGGCCCAGGAAGACGCCTGCCGCGTCGAGCACGACATCAGCGAGGAGACCTTCCAGGCCTTCAAGGCCAAGTACGGCGGGGCATAATCCCCTTTTCCTTCTACGGGAAAAGCCAAAGGGCTTTGCTTTTTTTGTACAAAAAAATGCCGAGCGAATCGGCATCTTTTTTCCCATTGGTGACCCCAACTGGAGTCGAACCAGTCATTGGACCTTGAGAGGGTCCCGTCTTAACCGATTGACCATGGGGCCAGGCTCGGAACGATCACCTAGGGGCAGCTCTTTTGGGACTGCGGGAATAATTTAACCACGTACCCCCGAACAAAACAACGGGAAAATGAAAGGGCCTCATCGCGAGGGCCCTAGAAGAAGCCGGGATTAGGCGCGGAGGAGGGAGGAGACCGCGTGGAGGCGGATGCCCACTTCCGCCTTGCCGAGGATCTCGATGACCTCGTGGAGGTTGGGGGACTGCTTGGAGCCGGTTAAGGCGATGCGGACGATTTCGGAGAAGTCGCTCACGGAGCCCTTATAGGAAAGGGGGTTGGCTTTGTATTCCTTGTTGGAGGTGGCGAAGCCGTGCTTCCCGCCTAATTCCTTCAAGGAGTTAAACCAAGTCGCCTCGTCGACCCCGAAGAGCATGTGGTCGGCCACATCGTCCAAGAAAGAGGCGACGAACTCCTTGTCATAGGAGGGGTTGAAGGGGAGGCCTTGGTCTACGATCTTCTTCCATTCATCGTAGTAGAAGAAGCGGGTTAAGGGATAGATGTCCGAATATTTGGCGTAGTCCTTGCGCGGGTTCGGGCGGTTCCTCTCAATGCCGAGGATCTTCTTGAAGTAGGAGGGGTCCTGGTTGATCTTCTCGGCGAAGGCGGCGTCGTGGGCGATGGCCCAGGAGCGCGTGTCCTCGAAGAGCTCGTCCACCGGAAGGCGGGCCATGACCTCTTTGGCGAAGAAGTTGAGCTTATCCATGTCGAAGAGGGCGCCGTCGAGCGACATCTTCTTCAAGGAGAAGGGGAAGGAGTCGATTTCGTACTTCTTGTTGGCGATGCACCACTCCTCGAAGTTGGAGTTGGCGATGCTCATGAGGTAGACCAAGATGGCCTTGGGGTTATAGCCCTCGTCGAGGAAGTAGCTCACCGCGGCCTCGGGGTCCTTGCGCTTGCTGAGCTTGCGCTTGTTGCCATGGTCCAGCTTCATGATCGAGGGGATGTGCGCGTACTTCGGGGCTTTCCAGCCCAAAGCGCGGAACATGTCGAGGTGAATCGGCGTCGAGGGGATCCACTCCTCGCCGCGGGTGATCAAGGTCGTCCGCATGAAGTGGTCGTCGACGACGTGGGCGAAGTGATACGTCGGGAGGCCATCGCTTTTCAGGATGACCACGTCGGTGTCGTTGTCCTGAAGCTCAATCTCGCCGCGGATCGCGTCAGTGAACTTGGTCTTCTTGTCGTGGTCGCCCATCGACTTGAAGCGGATGACCCACGGGGTGCCCGCCTTGATCTTGGCGATGCGCTCATCGACGCTTAACTCGCGGTCCCTGGCCCACTTGCCATAGTAGCCCGGCAGGGCCTTCTGGGCCTCTTGGGCCTTGCGGATCGCGTCGAGGTCCTCAGGGGTGCAGAAGTCGGGATAGGCGCGGCCCCGGCGGACTAATTCTTTGATGACGATGCGGTAGATGTCGCGGCGCTTCGACTGCTGATAGGGGCCATAGTTGCCCTTATCGCCCTGGGGCCAATAGCCCTCGTCGGCGACGATGCCGAAAGCCTTTAATTGCGAGATCAGCTGCTCCGCGCTTCCGGGGATGGTGCGTTTGGTGTCGGTGTCCTCGAGGCGGAAGAAATAGACGCCGTGCGTCTCGCGGGCGATCGTCGAGGTGATCAAAGAAGTGAACAGGCTGCCCGTGTGGAGGAAGCCGGTCGGCGAGGGCGCGAAGCGGACCACTTGGGCCCCTTCGGGGAGCTGACGCGGGGGGTATTTGGCCTCGAGTTCCTCGATTGTCCCCTTCACGTCGGGGAAGAGAAGTTCCGCTAAATCGTCGTTGGTTGCCATCGCTAAGGCCTCCTTGAGCCGAAAAGGATTATATCCTTACCCCACGCTCACTTCCACTTGATTCACGAAGTGCGTGCCCGTATAATACCCCTTGCCTGAAAAAGAGCATGCAGGCGTAGTTCAATGGTAGAACGCGACCTTGCCAAGGTCGACACGCGGGTCCGATTCCCGTCGCTTGCTCCAGAAGGCAAAGAAAAGCCCCGCCCTGCGCGGGGCTTTGTTTTTGTCCGCTATTCTCGCGGGATTTTTTCCTTCCTATAATGAGGTAACATGATTGAACTCCACGTGCATTTGGACGGCTCCCTGAGCCGGAAAGACGTCGCTCATTTGGCGGAGCTTTCCCATATCCCCTATGAGCCGGGAAGCGTCAAGCTTTACGCCGACTCCTCCTGCCAAAGCCTAAACGATTACCTCTCCCTCTTTGACTTCCCCGTGAAGCTGCTCCAGAAGGAAGAGTGCTTGGAATACGCGGCGCATTCCCTCTTTTCCCGCCTTGCCTCCCAAGGGGTGCTCTACGCGGAGGTCCGCTTCGCGCCCCTACTCAGCCAAGAGCAGGGATTGAGCGTCCTCCAAGCCAGCCAAGCGGCCATTCGCGGCATGGAGAAGGCCAAAGAGGAAAAGGGCATCCTCGGGGGGATGATCCTCTGCTTGATGCGTGGGCCCTCCTCCAAGGAAGGGAACCACGAAACCGTCTTGGCCGCGAAGGAATTATTCGGCAAGGGGGTGGTTGGCCTCGACCTCGCCGGCGCGGAGGCGCTTTACCCCACCGACGAATATCGGGAAGAGTTCGCCTTGGCCAAGAGCTTGGGCATCCCCTTCACCATCCACGCGGGGGAGGCCGATGGCCCTTCTTCGATTTGGAAGGCCATCGAAATGGGCGCTTCGCGGATCGGGCATGGGGTGAGGGCCGTGGAAGATCCCGCTTTAATGGAAGAATTAGCCAAGCGGAAGATCACGTTGGAGCTTTGCCCCACCTCCGAGGTCCACACCCACGCAATCGCTTCGCTCGATAAGTTGCCTTTACGGAAATTCCTCTCGCATGGCATCCCCTGCGCGATCTCTACCGACGACATGACGGTGTCTCGGACGACCCTGGAAAAGGAATATTCCCGCCTCGAGGAAACCTTTGGCTTAACGGACGAAGAAACCGTCGGGCTTTGGAAGTCGGCCCTAGAGGCCAGCTTCGCCCCAAAGAAAGAAAAAGAGAAGCTCCGCGAAAGGCTCGCCTACCTCCTCTAACAAAAATGATTACTGGGCGGGGTGGCTCTCTTTTAGCCCCGCGAACATCATGACCGCCCTCTGGAGCTCCTCCCCGGAAAAGGGGGCCACCCCCGAGTTTTCGTATTTCTCGATGAATTTGGGGAGTTGGGATTCGCTCACGAGGAAGCTGGAAGCCCCGGCGTTGGAGAAGCCGTTGACGAAGCAATCGTCGTTGATGAGGACGATGGGGACGAAGAAGGCGCGATCCATCTGGGTCATGTAGGCGAGGATGTCCGCCCTTTCCTTATTCTTTAAAAGGGGGTTATCGATGTTCTTCTTTTGCTTCTTCGAGGCGAAGCGGACCCAGCTTTGGTCGTTGGGGGAGGCGAGCATCGCCCCCTTGAAGTAGCGGTCGCGGATCAGATAGATGTAATGGTCGCCGAAGATGATGTGGTCGACGTGGACGTTCTTCCCCGCGTAGCCCACGTCGAAGCGGTTAATCAGGTAATAATCGCCCTCTTTGGCGATTTTATTGACCGTGCGGTAGAAGACGCGGTCGGGGTGACGGGAGAGGCGGAGGGAGCGGATCGGCGCGTAGAAAAACCAAAAGAGGAAGGCGACCCCCAGGAAGACGCATAAGGCGATCCAAAGCGCGCGCTCGGCGGAAAGGGGCATATCAGGCAAACTTCTCGGCCGCGCCTAAGGCGACCTTAATCATGTCTTTGAGGCTGGTTTGCCTCTCTTCGGCGGTCAAAACCTCCGGGGAGAGGAAGGAGTCGCTGATGGAAAGGAGGGTGAGGGCCCTCTTGTGGTATTCCACGGCGATCTCATACAGGGCGTAGGACTCCATCTCGACGGCCAAAATGCCGAGCTTGGCCCACTTCTTCCACGTCTCGGGGTCGGCCTCGTAGAAGGTGTCGGAGGCCAAGACGTTGCCCACATGGAAGGGGATGTGCTGGGAACGGGCGCTGGAAACCGCCTCCTCCAAAAGGGAGAAGTCGGCGATCGCCGAATAGGTCCCCCCGTCTAAACCATGGCCCGCCATCCAGTTGGAGTTGGTGGACACCCCCTCGGCGATCACGAGGTCTTTGAGGTGGAGGTCGGGCTGATAGCCGCCCGCGGTGCCAACGCGGATAATGGCCTCCACGCCGTAATAGGAGAAAAGCTCATGGGCGTAGATGCCGATTGAGGGCATCCCCATCCCCGAGGCCATGACGGAGACGCGCTTTCCGTTTTCCGTAAGCCCCGTGTAGCCCAAAATCCCGCGGATCGAGGTGACGAGGCGCGGCTCTTTTAAGAAGGTCTCGGCGATCCATTTGGCCCGAAGGGGGTCGCCCGGCATCAAGACGACTTTGGCGAAGTCGCCCTTTTCGGCTCCGATATGGGTGGTTGGCATTTCTTATCCTCCTAAGAATGAATCAAGCATTTCGCTCCTCTCTTAGTTTAGGCAAAAACGGGCCACGAAAAAAGGGGCGGCGCCCCGCCCCCTCTTGGAATTGCCTCACTTCGCCGGATCGATTTGGTTGGCGTTATTCATGTAACGCTCGAACTCCTTGCGGAAGTTCGCGTTGTCGACGTGGTTGAGCTCGCCATCGTAGGCGATCGAGATGCGGCCGGTCTCCTCGGAGACGACCACGACGACCGCGTCGGTCTCGCTGCATAGGCCAAGCGCCGCCCGGTGGCGCTGCCCCACTTTGCCTAGGAGGGGCTTCGTGCTCGTGGGGAAGGTGGCCGCGGCTTCGTGGATCATGTCGTCCTTGATGACGACGCCGCCATCGTGGAGCCTGGTGCCCACGTAGAAGATGGTCTCGAGCAATTCCACCGACACCGGGGCGTCCACCAACACCTGGTTGGAGATGTGGGGATCGAGGGGGTCGCGGCGTTCGAAGGCGATGAGAGCGCCCACCCGCTTGGCGGAGAACTCCTGCACCACCTTCTCGATTTTGTCGTAGAGGGCGTCGACGTTGAGCAAGTGCTCCGGCGCGCGCTTGTCTTTGCCCGAAAGAGCGCTTTTCATCGAGAAGAGCACGGAGTGGGAGAGCGACTCCCGGATGTCGTTGACGTTGACGAAGTAGGCGAGGAACAAAATGGAGACGAGGAAGATGCCCGAGACAATGGTTAGGGGCGTCATCCCCGAAAGAAGGCCCGTCATGAAGAGAGTTTCGGCGACGATGAGGAAAAACGTCGGGGTCTTCTTGCTCCCCACGCGGAAGAGGTAAAAGGTGAGGGCAAACAAAACGAGGGCGGCCAAGATGATGCCGACGAGAAAGGCGATGTTCGTGTAATCAGGCGCAATCCACTTCATAAAATTAGGCTTTGATAAGCCAAATCTCATTATATCCCGCCCCTTTTGCTTTGCGGTAGGCAAAAAAGAAAAAGAGGAACCCTCTGTCGCTTTTTCCCAAAAGGGAAAGAAAAATAAGGCCGCCGAAGAAGGGGGAGGATGGCTCAAGCCGCCTTTCGCTTCATTTTTTCGAATGACGAGAAGAAGTTCCCCGCGGCATAAAACAAAAAACCACGATGCGGTCGTGGCTTTCTTTCTCTTCTGGAGCAGCCTGCGGGAATCGAACCCGTATATTCAGCTTGGGAAGCTGATGTTCTGCCACTGAACTAAGGCTGCGCGGCAAGGACAATTATACAAGTTTCGCCCCGCCTGTCTAGCGTAAGAACAAGCGGCTTCCGGCGGGGAAAAGGGAAAGAAAAAACCGCGCCTTGCCGGCGCGGCGTCTTTCTTCCTGGTGGGTGCTGCGGGGCTCGGACCCACGACCTCCTGTACGTCAAACAGGTGCTCTCCCAGCTGAGCTAAACACCCAGGAATGGTGGCTTCTTCAAGAAGCGCTTGGATATTATGGACCGCCACGCGCGGTGAATCAAGGGCGAAGCGATGGTGCCGCATGGCAGAGTCGGACTGCCCTTTGAGACTTACGAGGTCCCCGTTCTACCGATAAACTAAAGCGGCGCGATGAACAATATACGCGTTCAGGCCAAAAAAGGAAAGCGAAACCAAGGCGTCTTATTCAATGTTACTTGACAGAGAGATTGCAACAAAGCAGCTTCAATCAATCGACTCCCTCAGGATTTAAGCGGGATCCCCCTTCGACCGGGGGGAGGGAGAAGGGGGAAATGCGTTATAATTGGGTTA
>Ga0256406_1005251_pt1 | contig 13998 bp, 9 predicted proteins | sample RumenRJG_03DNA_FD_185986 | JGI IMG/M metagenome (GOLD analysis project Ga0256406, IMG submission 185986) | Bovine rumen microbial communities from Lethbridge, Alberta, Canada - RJG_03 | ecosystem: Host-associated > Mammals > Digestive system > Stomach > Rumen | place: Canada: Alberta | collected...
AAAGGCCATCGAACAGATCCTCGACAGGGAGTACGCGAGGCAATACGTCGAGAACGACACGATCAGCAATGTTCTTGCGGCGAGCATCGCGTTCTTCGACCGCGGAGCCTGCGTCGAGTTCAAGGCACTGAAGGGATATGAAGCGAAAAATGGCAATCCATCCTTTCGCCAGGAAACGTCGTAAATCGTTTTCTTAGGAGCCGGAAAGGCGCCCAGGCCTTGCCGCACAGCCATTTCAGCCCGAAAACTGAAATGCAAAAGTAGAGTAATAGATTCATATTTAAATAAGTCTGTTCCTCTCCATATTGGAATGGACCTCATCGACTGCTCTGAAACAGGAAAGTTACGCAACCAATTGGCAATAGGAGAATGATGATGGAAATCACCGGAGTACCCAGCAAAAAAGCTGTGAGAAGGGCTGGGATTGCCCTGCGTTGCGGAACCGATGACGCGGAAATGCTTGAAATCGTCTCGAAATGGCGCTCAGCTCATGCGTATCCCTTAAAACTGGTTCAGGGTGTTTTGCGAAAAGCCATAGCGAGTCAAAAAGTCGAAGGCTCCATGATCGCCCAGCGCATCAAAAGGCTCTCCTCAATCACAGGCAAACTCAAGCGCTTTGATGACATGTGCCTGGACCGCATGCAGGACATAGGCGGAATAAGGGCGGTTGTTAAGAGCATCGATGAGGTTTACAAGATAGAAAACGCCCTCCAGCACGGAAGGAGTCATCATGAACTGCAACTCCCCCCGCATGACTACATTCAATCTCCGAAGTCTGACGGATATAGGAGCCTTCATCAGGTTTTCAGGATAAAAAGCAGCAAGCACCATGAGATCGACGGCTTGTCGGTGGAACTGCAGATAAGGACCCAGCTACAGCATTCTTGGGCCACGGCGGTAGAGACAATAGGAATGGTTGAGAAGGCATCCTTCAAGACTGGAGAAGGCGATGAGAGGATCAGGCAGTTCTTCAGGCTGGCAAGCGCGCTATTTGCCATTGAAGAGAAAACGCCTTTGCCATCATATGCAGCAGGCAAGACCCGCGAGGAATTGACTCTGGAAATCCGGAACTTGGAACAAACGACAAAGGTTCTGCCGAAACTGGAGGGGCTGGCCATTGGTGCCAGGCGCATCGAAACCACGGATCCTGCATTTGAAGGATTCAACGTGCTGTTGCTCGACTTGTTGCGTCGCAAGGTCTCACTTACTTCTTTTAAGCCATCGCAACTTGGAGTTGCTGAAGAACTCTACATGGCGCTTGAGCATAGGTTCAAAGACGATCCACTCAAGCAGGCGGTGCTAATTTCTGCTGGCACGGTAAAGGACATCAAAAAGGCATATCCGAACTACTTCCTTGACACGGCAAGCTTCACGCGCCATTTGAACAGGTTGATGGGGAAGGCAGGGGGGACTGCCTAAAACACCAAGCCATCAAAATGGTTTGTATATTGTAAATGCAAGTTATTTGCAGACCATAATCTGATCCATAACACAGCTTCATCTGCCAAGGCGTCGGACACGGCCGCTCCTGCATCCAGGTGATCTATTCGACGCATGGCGTGAGCAGTGAGGATGACGCTGGGATATTGGAGAGGGCCGCCGGCCGTTTTGGAGGATCCGCGACGGCTATCCCCGCGTCATAATCTCATTGGACGAGCACCTGGATCAGCGCCATGGGGCGCGCTGCATCAGCGAGATCGATCTCTTTTTGGAAATAGAGAGGATATGAAGGCTGCATCTTGAGGATGCCAGCAAGGCCCGAAGTCCAGGCCCTGCGGCCTTGCTGGCGCAAAACGGCGGGGCATTGCCCCGCCGCATGCCCGGGCGCCTGGCGCCAGGGCTGGTTTAAAGTTTCCTAAACCTGCAGCCTCAGAGCGGCTTTGGGAACTTGATGAGCATGAGCTTTTGCACCTGCTCCTTGGGATCGTTCCTCGTGAAGTCGAGCTTGACCTCGGCCTTCTCCCCGTCAAGCGCAAAGGTGCCGTCGTCTCCTAAATCATACTTGCCGATCTTGGCCTTGGGGTGCTTTTGATCGGAGAGCTTGAGCTCAAGGCCGAAGTCGTTGTCGTTGGTCACGACCAGGGTCTTGCGGTCAGGCAGCATGGTCATGCCTTCGGCCTTCTCGATGTCCCAGCCCATGGATCTGAGATCGACTAGCAGGTTCTTCCTGGCAAGCCTGAAGCCGCCTGCGTCCTTGAAGAACTCTGGCTCGAGGCCGTCCTTCATGGCGGAGGTGAGATCGTCGGCCTTGGAGGCATCGACGCGGTAGATGCGGTTTTGCATTCTCCCGTCCCTGTCCTTGCCCTGCTCGATGACGAGGAACTCGTGATCGCTCAGCGCCAGGATGTCGCCGAGCTTGGCGTCGCCTGGCTTCTTGTAGTCATCGTTTATGGGGTAGCCCACGGTCTTCACGGCATGGGTGAGCGGATCGATGAGGGCGATGCGGCAGAACGAGGCGGTCTTGGCCGAGCTCTTGCCGTCGCGCTTTAGGTTGAGCACGCTCTGCTCCATGAAGGCCAGGCGGCCGTCGGGCATCAGGCTCACGCCCTCGGCGCCGCGGTTGGGCGTCCTGTGCTTGAAGATCTCAGGGATCCCCTCGCCCGGGGCGAGCTTCTCCATGAGCACGCCGTCCTTGCTGAAGTGGCAGAGGAAGGGGCCGTACTCGTCTGAGATCCACATGCTGCCGTCATTGGCTATGGCAAGTCCCTCGGGATCGAGGCCGTTTGGGTCATAGCCCAAGGGCTTGTTCGCGTCATCGAGCGCCGCCTCGCCGGTCGAGCCGATCCCTTGGGGGATCGGCAGTCCGGTTATGGGGCTGCCGTCGGCGTTCCTAAGCGGGATGGTCCTCACGACCTCGGCCTTGCCGTTCTTTAAGCGGATCACGCCAACCTCTGGGGTGAAGGCAGGGGAGGGGAAGTACTTGGCCGGCATCTTGCGGCCGTCGCGCTCCACCATGGGGCCGTCGGCGTTGGGGCCGCGGTCGGTGAGCCCCAGGAAGAGCAGCGAGCCGTCGCTGTCCTCTCCTGCGTAGGCAAGGGCCGATCCGAAGCCTGTGACGAAGCCTTCCTTGAAGAGCGGATTGCTCCCCGGGTAGGCGACATTGAATTGCTGCGGGAGAGCGACATCGGCCCACTGGACCTGCTGCGCCGCCCCGGCGCTGGTGCAGCTTAAGGCCGAAATAGCGGCCGCAACTGCGGTGGCTAAGAACTTCATCTTCATGTTCATGGATGTTTTTTATTCAAAATCAAAGTGCCTGCAATAAGCATTTTCATTTGACCACGCCTTGGTTAAAAGCGCGGAGCCTCATTGTTAACGTTGCGAAAATACGGGGCCTGTCCTGCTCCCATTGGGAGAGAGCGTCCGCATCGCGCAACCCGGCGTTCGCCTCATGACAGTTCTGGCCTGATGGGAAACCATTCCAGATGCAATGACATGATGCAGCATCGACTAATTGGCAATTTATCATCGCCTAATGGAAGGCAGCGTGGCCTTGCGCCGGGACTGCTTTGGCGTTGCGGCGATCTTTCAGGAGGGAGCATGGGAGATGCCAATGGAGAGGTCATTGGAAGTGGATCGCGCCCAGCCCATGGGCGCCCGAGGAGCGAGGTCTTTGCAGAAAACCCGATCTGCCGCGTGGGCAAGACCAGGTTAATAAGGACGCTCCTGTTGGATGCTGGGCGGCCTTGACAAGTCCGCGAGGTTTCGGCAAGGCCTTCGTGATGTCCATGCTCAGGGACTTTCTCATGATCGATCCTGAAAATCCTGGTAGCACTGAGAGGCAGGAGAGGATCTTCAAGGGGGCCTGACGTCATGGATGACCGCAATCTTTGCGCTGAGTTCATGGGGCGGCATCCGGTGATCATGATCTCGCTTGGAAGTTTCGCAGGGAGGAGCTTTGGCGAGGCCCTCGGCAATCTCGCGGCGGCAGTGTCCGAGCTTGCGCGGGGCTTTGGATTCCTTGGCAGGAGCGCCAGGCTTCGCAGCCTGGACCGGCGCACGCTCCGCACGCTCATGGACACTAAGGCGCTGCTTGAGGAAAAGCACCGCATCATCTTGAAGAATGCGCTGGTGAGCCTCATCCCCATGCTCTTCAGGCACTTTGGGCGCAGGGTCTTCGTGATCGTGGACGACTACGACGTCCCGCTTGTCGTGGCGCGGCAGAACTGATACCACGAGGATATGTCCCTCTTCTACGAGGGCTTCCCGTGCTTCCTCAAGCTCATCAACTGGGACACTCGCGAACGCCCGCTTGCAAAGGTTTTCCTCACAGGCCGCCTCAATGTCTGGACGGGGGCGGACAACTACACGGCGAACACCGTGCTGTCGCCTTTTGCGCGCTTTTCCAAGCTCTTTGGGTTCACGCCTTCCGAGGCTGAAGGGTGCCTCAAGGCCTCGGGGCTCTCCGATCGCATGGATCTCGCAATTGGGCGCTGCGGGGGCTATCGCTTCGGCGACGACGAGATCCTAAGGCCGGCTTCAGTGCGCAAGCTCATCGCCGATGCCCAAAAGGCAGCCGGGGCGGGCGCGAAGCAGGATGTGCCAGGAGGCTGCCGCAGGCAGCCTCCTGGCAGCGATCGCGCCGCGCAGATCAGCATCTGCATCGCGACGCTAAGCAGGATCGACAACCGGACTCTCCAGGCCCTCGTTGACGGTGATGAGGCGGAAGTCGCGGTCAGGAGCGAGCTTGACATGGGCTACGACAGGCTTGACCTTGGCTGCGCCCGGGACATCTGGTCGCTGCTGTTGCACCTGGGGTGCGTGACGTCGGCCGGGGAGGCTGAAGAAGGGGCCAGGCGCTATCTCAAGATCCCCAACGCAGAGGCCAGGCAGATCTTCTGCGACAGCATCAGGGCAGGCTTTGCCGAGTACATGGAGAGGGGCGGCGAGGGCATGAAGGCCGTCCGGGCGCTACTTAACGGAGACTGCGATGGGGCGAAGGAGCTCGTCCAGGAACTGCTCAGAGGCTACGTCTGCATCGAGCCTTCCTGCAGATGCAGGCGCCAGGATCTCTTCTACGAGTCGATGCTCGTAACGCTGCTCTCAAGCCGCGTCGGGCATGAGATCGGGGATCTGCGCTACCTGCCAAAGGCTCGGGAGGACGGCCCTGGCATGATCTTCAAGAGCCGCGAGGGCGGCATCGCAGTGGCGATAGCGCTCAAGGCCACGGCCACCAAGGATGAGCTTGATGGCGCGGCGCTGGCGGCCTTGAAGCAGGTCGAGGATCGCGATTGCGCCGAAAAGCTCATGGTGAGAGGCGCCATCAGGAAGACGGTCGCCATCGGCATGTCCTTCTGCAAGAGGGTCTGCGAGGCCGACTGCAGGATCCTCAAGAGCGGCGGGCAAGCCAGGTTGGAAGGACGAACGGCATTCCCCGTTCAAAAGCGTTGCCGAAGGCGCGAGCGCTTGCCGCAAAACTGCCTGCAGGATCAGGTTCGCAGATGCTCGAAACAAGGCAGTTGAAAAAGTTTAACCATTTGTAAAATATTAAATTTCTGATAAAATAGAGGTATCGGATGGCTGATACCAGCGCTTATGGCACATGAAGGCCAAGTCAAACTCAGGGAGGAGGAACGCATGCAGCTCGAGAAGAAAGCGAAGGCTGGCACCGAGCGTTTCGGTGATCTCATCAACTCAAACGGCTACTACGTCGACAAGACCGGGTTCCTGAGGGAGCTTCTTACGAATACCGATGACGTGGTGCTCTTCACAAGGCCGCGCCGCTTCGGCAAGACCCTGACCATGAGCATGATCGAGGAGTTTCTGAAGCTTGACGCAGAAGAACCCGGCACGACGGAGAGGCAGCAGCGGCTCTTCAAGGGGCTTGACGTCATGAAGGATCATGAGCTTTGCGATAAGTTCATGGGCCAGTTCCCGGTGATCTCAATCACGCTCAAACGGGTTACAGGCACGACGATCGAAGGGGCCATGAAAAAATTCGCAGGCGTGGTTTCCGACATGGCACACTGGTTCGCATTCCTCCTGCACAGCCCGAAGCTCGGCGCGGATGACAAGAAAAAGCTCTCCACCCTCCTGGATCATGACAAGCTGCTTGAAGATCCGTCATATGATGCCATCACGTCATCGATCCCCCGCCTTGCAGCCTGCCTGTACCAGCACTTCGGGCGCCAGGTGATCGTGCTCATCGATGAGTACGACGTGCCGCTTGCCAAGGCGCAGATGAACGGATACCACAAAAGCATGTCCCCCTTCTACGGCAGCTTCTTTGACTTCCTCAAGGCTGACAACTGGGGGGTTGATGGAAACTTGTTCTTCAAGACCATCATGACCGGCTGCCTGAGGGTCGCCAAGAACCATATCTTCACGGGATCCAACAACTTCACGCCGAACACCGTCTTGTCACCCCAAAAGCGCTTCTCATCGTTCTTCGGCTTCACGCCAAGCGAGGCGGATGCCTACCTTGAGGCTTTCGGCCTGTCCAAATACAAGAAATTCGTCAAGAGGATGTACGACGGCTACCGCTTCGGCACGGACGAGATCTACAACCCATGGGATGTCGGAAAGTTCGTCGCGGACGCGATGGAGGCGGAAAAGGATGGCGTGAAAATCGGCGGCAATCTGGACTATTGGACCGGTTCTGAAAGCACCAACACCACGGCCATCAAGGAATACGTCAAGGTCCTGAGCGAAAAGGACAACCAGAAGCTCCAGGATCTTTCCGACGGCAAGGAAGTCGAAGTCGTGATCAACGACAGCATGGACTACGACTGCCTCGACAAGCACAACGCCACTGACATGTGGTCGCTGCTGCTGCACACCGGGTACGTAACTGCGGTCAGGGAAATCAAAAAAGACCTGAAAAATGCTGGCTCCAAGTACGTCGTCAGGATCCCTAACGCCGAGATCAAGAAGTGCTTCGACGACAGCATCATCGCAAGCTTCATGGAGGTTGCTTCCAAGGACAATGCCAACCTTGAAATCTTGGAGGCCCTCGCCGCAGGAAATGCCCTCAAGGCGCAGGAACTGCTTCAGCGCCTGCTTGGCTCGTACGTCTCAGTCCGTGCCTTTGCGACCAAGGCACCTCCCGAGAACTTCTACGAGGGCTTTGTGCTGGGTGTGCTGGCAAGCCTTGGGGACAGGCTTCAGGACGTGATGGTCGAGTCTGCAGCCGGCAGCGGGTATGCGGACATCAAGTTCCGCTACAGCGGACGTTCCAGAGCCATGGTGTTCGAGCTCAAGGTCGCAGGCAGCGTCAGCGGTTTGGCCACAGCTGTCCAAAATGGCCTCAAGCAGATTGAGGAGAAGCATTACGCCGGGGAGTTTGTAGCAGATCCTTCGATCAGCAAGGTGACAGCGGTCGGCATCGCCTTCCTCAAAAAGAGCTGCGTGGTGGCGACCAAGGCGCTCAAAGGCAGCGGTAAAGCCACTGCAAAATAGGGGAATTGCACTAAGGCGCATGGCTGCGCTGAGTGCGAATGCATCGCTTTAGCATGGCCTGGACGCTTATTGCGCCAATTGCATTTGTGCCGCCATGAAGGCGCTGCGCCAAGCCTAGGAAGGCGAAGGCCCCTTTGCAGGGGCCTTCGATGTCATTGCATAAGGCTCGAAACCTCAGTTCTCCGATGCCTCGGCGCCGCCATCCTTGGCAGGGGCGTCCTGGACAGCGCCTTCACCTGACTTTGCATCAGGATCGCCGCCCTTGGGATCCTCGGCCTTGGGCGCCTCAGCGTCCCCATGGGGCTCGGCAGGGGCCTTTGCAGCCTCCTCCGCCGCGCCCTCAGGCGCGGATCCCGCCTCTTCTTCACGGACAGCGCCGGCACCGCCCTCAGGTGCTGCTTCGGTTGCAGGCGCGACGGCCTTGTCGCCGCCGTCCCTGCCTGCGGCATCTTCCCTGCCCGCAGCCTTGAGATCGGCGATGCGCTCGAGCTTTGCCATGTAGAAGCCGTCGGTGCCGCCGGAGGGCATCAGGCGGCGCTCCTCGAGGAGCTGAAACTCGCTTCCGTGCTTTTCAAGGAACTTCCTTATCTGCTCCTCGTCCTCGGAGGGCAGGATCGAGCAGGTCGAGTAGACCACGATGCCGCCGACCCTGGCCATCATCGCGTAGCGCTCGAGGATCTCCTCCTGGGCGTAGCGGATCTTGCGGATCTTCTCGGCTCCGTCGCGCCACTTGGTGTCGGGAATGCGGCGGATGATCCCGGTGCCGGAGCAGGGGGCGTCGATGAGCACGCGGTCGGCCTGGCCGTATAGTCGCTTGGCGGTCTTGGAGGACTCGATGAGCCTGGGCTCGATGTTGAAGGCCCCGGCGCGGCGGGCGCGCTTCTTGAGATCCTCAAGCTTCCAGTCCTCGGTGTCCATCGCGACTATGGAGCCCTTGCCCTTCATGAGGGCCGCGATCTCAAGGGTCTTGCCGCCTGCGCCCGCGCAGGCGTCGATGATCCTCTCGCCCTCCTTCGGGCCCAGGAACTCGGCTATCTGCTGCGATCCGGCGTCCTGCTGCTCGAAGAGCCCGTTCCTGAAGGCCGAGGTCCTGAAAAGCGCCGAGTTCGAGGTGACCTCGAGGGCGTTCCTGACGCCCGCCACCGGTCTTGTGACCACTCCCTCGTCGGAGAGCTTGGAGGCCAGGGTGTCGCGGTCGCACTTTAGGGTGTTGGCGCGGATGAAGCGCCTGGGGCTCCCCGAGAGCGCCTTGCGCTCGGTCTCCCACTTGTCCCCAAGTTCCTTCTTTCCGATCTCCTCAAGCCACAGCGGGCAGCCTTCCACGAGCAGCGGATTGTTCTGCGCCTCGCCCAGGCGCTTCTTGACGCCGTTGCGGTCGAAGTTCTCCTCGCCCGTGATCTCGGGGAGCGGCCAGTGCATGTACTCGCAGTACGTGAAGAGCAGCCTGCCGGGGTGCTTCTCGAAGTCCGACGGGCGCTTGAGGCCTGCCGCGTAGGCGTAGAACGAGAGGCGCTGGAACATCGCGTTGACGTTGCGGATGATGAAGCCCTGCTCGACCGGGTCGATCTTCACCTTGGCAAACCAGATGGCGTAGGCGCGATCGAGGAGCTTCCCCTCGCTCAGCACGTCGCGGAGGATCGACATGACGAGCCGCTCCTGGAAGGGGGAGAGCCCTAGGTGGCGGGGCCTGCGCTCCTCCGCGCCCTCGTCCCTTGAGCCGTGGCGCGCAAAGCGCCTGGAAGCGCGTCCGCCATCGCGTCCGAACCTGCCGCGATCGCTGCGGCCGTCGCGCTCGCCGCGCTCGAAGTGTTCGCCCCGCTCGAAGCCGCGCTCGGAGCGATCAAAGCTGCGATCGCGATCCCCATGGGGGTGATCGTGGCGGCGCTCGAGGCCTTCCATCTCGCGCTCGAAGCTTTCGCCGCCGCGCTCAAAGCCGCGCCCGGATCCGCCGCGATCGCCCCTGCCTGAGCTGCGATCGCCATCGCCGCCAAAGCCGCGTCCGAACCTGTCGTTGCCTCTGCGACCGCCGCGCTCAAAGTCGCGCTTCTCGCCGCGGCCGAACCAGCCCTCGCCGCGATCCTCATCGCCGCGATCGAAGTCCTGCCTGCCGCGGGAGAACTGTCCGCGCTCGCGCGGGGGCCTGCGCTCGCCGAAGGATTTTCCCCCGTCACTGAAGCCGCCGTTGCCCCGCGCTGCCTTGGGCGCACCGCCCCACGGCGAGGAGCTCTTCCCGCCTTCGCTCTTGCTGTCCATGATCCTGTCTTGTCCTGTTGTGTGGAAATTTGAAAAAAATGCTGGAAACCGATGATCCCGCGAGCCCTTGGCGCTCAATCCATGTCCCTGCGCTGCCTGCTGCTTTGCGCGGGAACCTTCGCAGCCGCCCTGCCGCTCCTGCTCCTGCCCCCGGGCTTCACCCCGAAGCCCGACTGCTTGAGCGAGAAGCCCCCGCTTGAGCGCCAGGCGTCAAGCCCGTTGCGCACGCTGCCCGTGACCACTGCCGCAGCAAGGCTAGGGCTCTTGAGCTTCAAGTCGCGCTCAAGGGTGAAGCACCCGGCCCTGGGGTCGAGCACCAGCGAGCCGTCGCCTAGGAGGCTCTCGCGCACTTCGCGGGCGTGGGATGGCAGCGACTCCACAGCCTCCAATGAGGCCTGCGAGCCCTTGATGAGCACGAAGGAGGGGGCGCTGCGCCTTCCTTCTGGGTAGCCGCGGGCGGTTATGCCGCCTTTCCTTAAGGTGTAGATCTCGCGATCCCCGCGCCCGGCGGGGCCTTTTGCCAGGTCCAGAAGCGAGAGGAGCTCCTCGTAGAGCGCGATCGGCATGACCGCGTGGGTCTTGTTGCCTGAGCTGTCCGTGAGGAAGTAGATCCCGCCTTCCGCGCCTTGCTTGAAAGTCATGGCGCTAGGATATCAGAAAATATCAGGGGCTGCCCGCTGTGGCCCCTGATCGGTCATTGGCTCGGGCCGGGGCTTACTGCCTGTAGGTCTTGAGGAAGTGCTCGAGGCGGTCGCCTGCCTCGTTGATGACCTCCTCGGAGGGCAGGAAGACCACGCGGAAGTGGTCGGGGACCGGCCAGTTGAAGCCGGTGCCCTGGACGATGAGCATCTTCTCCTGCTTTAAAAGATCCATCGCGAACTTCTGATCATCCTTGATGTTGAAGCGCTTGTCGAGCTTGGGGAACATGTAGAGCGCCCCGTGCGGCATCACGACGCTCACGCCCGGGATCGCGGTCAGGCGGTCGTACATGGCCTGGCGCTGGCGGTAGAGCCTGCCCCCTGGGATCACGAGCTCGTTGACGCTCTGGTAGCCGCCCAGGGCGGTCTGGATCGCGTACTGCAGCGGGACGTTGGCGCAGATGCGCATCGCCATCATCATGCGCAGCCCGTCGAGGAAGCCGCGGTTGCGCTTGGCAGGCCCGGTGACCATCACCCAGCCCATGCGGAAGCCGCAGGAGCGGTAGACCTTTGAAAGGCCGTTGAAGGTGAGGATCGTGAGATCGTCTGCAAGCGTCGCGATCGAGCGGTGGGCCACGTCGTCATAGAGGATCTTGTCGTAGACCTCGTCGGCGAAGACCACCAAGTCGTGCTTTCTTGCAAACTCGACGAACTCCTGGAGCACCGGCGTGGGGTAGACCGCGCCGGTGGGGTTGTTGGGGTTTATGAGCACGAGGGCCACGGTGCGCGGGGAGACCTTCTTCTCCAGATCCTCGAAGTCTGGGTACCAGCCTGACTGCTCGTCGCACATGTAGTGCACGGCCTTGCCGCCTGCGAGGTTGACGCCTGCGGTCCAAAGCGGGTAGTCGGGGGCCGGGACCAGCACCTCGTCGCCGTTGTTCAAAAGGGCGTTCATCGTGGTGGTGATGAGCTCGGAGACGCCGTTGCCGATGAAGATGTCGTCCACATCCACATGCTTGAGTCCTGCCTGCTGGTACTTCTGGGCGATGGCCTTGCGCGCCGAGAAGATGCCGTTGGACTCGCAGTAGCCGTCGGCATTGGGCAGGTTGCGGATCACGTCCTTGATCACTTCCTCGGGGGCCTTGAAGCCGAAGGGGGCAGTGTTGCCGATGTTGAGCTTCAGGATCCTCTCGCCGGCCTCCTCCATGCGCATGGCCTCCTGGTGGATCCTCCCGCGGATGTCATAGCAGACATTGTCAAGCTTGTGCGATTTCTGGAGCAGTTTCATAGATACACCCTTTTTATTTAGTTCTAGTTTGGTCCCGAATGTGTTTGTCAATATTAGCACCGCAAAGGGGCATTAGGGATGAGAGAACGCCCGCCGCCCAAGGCGGCAGGCGGGGCTCAGAAGTCGCGTCCCATGGCGCGGCCCTCGTAGATCTGCTCGAGCACGTAGCGCTCGTAACCCAAGGTCGGAGAGGCCATGCGGTGGGACTTCACGGCGTCGCGCTGGCGCGGGGGCAGGGCGATGTTGTTCGTGAAGATCACGAAGGGAGCCTTGCCGCCCTGGCGCGTGGTGAGGATCCCGGCGAGGTTCGAGGTGCTGGTGAGCGTGCCGGTCTTGGCTACGACGTTCTCCTTGAGCGGCGGGTTCGCCGTCGAGGGGCGCCAGTGCATGGTCCCGCTCTTGCCGGCAACTGGCATGAGCTCGAAAAAGTGCAGCTCGGACTCGTGATGCAACGCGTAGTCGAGCACGTCCAGGAGCTGGCGCGCCGTGATGAGGTTGTGCGGCGAGAGCCCAGAGCCGTCCACCTGGTAGGAGTCGCCCAGGCTCACGTGGGCGTACTTCATGAGGATCGCGCGCATGGCCTGGGTCGAGCGGTAGTAGGTGGCGCTTTGATGGTAGTACTCGGCCGCGGTGTTCTTGGCGATGGCGTCAGCGTAGAGGTTGTTGGAGCGGTGGAGCATGTAGCGCAAAAGCTCGGACAGCGGCGCCGAGTCGATGTAGCTGAAGTCGGCAAAGCCCGAGGGCGCCGAGTGCGCAACCTGGATCTCGCCATGGGCGATGCCAAGCGAGCTTAGGAGCTTGTCAGTCCAGTCCTGCCCCCACTTGTCGGCGTCCGCCACCGAGAGGGAGAGCGGCCAGGGCTGGTTGTCCTTCTGGATCGGCACGCAGCCTGTTATGTGGTAGGCGTTCTCGCGGTAGAGGTCGGCCTCGAGCTCGCAGTCCCCGCCGTAGTCGGAGGCGGCGACCCCCACGGCGTCCGACCACACCCGCACCGGCGAGTCCGAGGAGAGCACCGCGTCGGCCTTCCTGCCTGCGCCGTGGGGCTGGAGCTGCGCGAAGGCGCAGTTGCGGTTGATGATCACGGCCGCAGCCGGGGCGGTGAAGCACACTGGCAGATCGTCCCACGACCAGCCCTGGCCGCGGCTGCGGCCGCCGAAGCGGCTTAGGTCCAGGATCACCGGGCCCTCGATCCTCTTGACGCCGGCCTTCTTGAGCATGCCGAGGAGCTGCTTGTACTTCTCGGAAGTGAGCGTCGGATCGCCTGAGAAGCGCACGCTCACCCCGCCCTTGAGCGTGCCGTCGGGGCCTAGCGCGAGCTGCCCCTGCGATGCGATGGCCTCGCGCCTCACCCCAAGTGCGGTGCGGATCCTGTAGGAGGGGCCCAGGTAGAGCAGCGCGGAGATCGCGGTGATGATCTTCTGGGTTGAGGCAGGGTGCATGTAGACGTCGTAGTTCTGCCCGTAGACGGTGTCCGACCCCGGCAGGCGGTAGGCTATGCCCATGTTGGTGCCCGCCACCGGCACCGGGCTTGAGGGCACCGCCTGCGCGGCAAGGCAGGTGCAGAGGAGCACCGGGCAGAGGAGGGGTTTTGCAAGTTCAAAAAAGTGGCGCAGCGGCATCGGGAGGCTTCCTTAAAGTAACGCGCCCGCGTCGTTCTTGTCGGGGCGGCAGCGCACATTATAGGGCGCAAAGCCCCGCGCAAGGTCCGGAACGTTCGACAGGTTTTGGAAATGGCCGCGTCTAGCCCCGTCCGACAATGCCAGTCCAAGCCCGTGCCGGACTGCTTTTCAGTATTCTGGTTTGAGATCAGACTGATGTCCTATGCGGCCCTGCCATCATGCCAGATCCCGCCTTTGGCCGCCGTCCTTGAGGATCTGAGAGCCTGCATCGCAGATCTTCCTGCAGAAGGCCATCCCCACGGCGACCACCTTCCTGACGCGGCTGCTCCTCATGAACTTGTCCGCGTAGTTCCGCTCCGAGATCTGACGCAATGCCGACTTGACCGCCCCTGACAGTCCGTCTTCGGTCTTGGAGGCCTTGAGCTCGATCACCACGCCAATCCTGCCGCCGTAGTCGGTGAAGGCGATGTCGGCATATCCGCCCCCGGCCTCCGGCTCAACCTGCAGGTTGCTGATCTCGTGGCCATTGCATGCAGAAAGCAGCGTCGACAGCATCGCCTCGTAGAAGATCTCCGGGGCGCCGCGCGCGGCGAAGGCCCTGAGGCAGACGTAGCTCCTCAGGAGGTCCTGGCAGATTTCCACCGCCTCCTCGCAATCTCCCGACAGCAGCGCCCTGGCAAGCCTGGCGCCGGAGTTGCCATGCCGCACGGTCTCCTCGAAGCTGGCCATGATGCTCTTGTCGAAGCACTCCTTGATCTCGAGATTGGGGATCTTGACGACGCACCTGTCGCCGGAGACAACCCTG
>Ga0256406_1005252_pt1 | contig 13996 bp, 14 predicted proteins | sample RumenRJG_03DNA_FD_185986 | JGI IMG/M metagenome (GOLD analysis project Ga0256406, IMG submission 185986) | Bovine rumen microbial communities from Lethbridge, Alberta, Canada - RJG_03 | ecosystem: Host-associated > Mammals > Digestive system > Stomach > Rumen | place: Canada: Alberta | collected...
TGCCGTTCTCATCGAGAACCCGCATGCGCCGGATTTTTGTATGTGTTTTAAGCCGTCACCCACCCCGCCACAACCAGCGCATCTGCGCACGATCCTGGGGAAGTGGAAGCCAGTATGCCATGCAGGCTTCAGCGAAGGCCATAATCAGTGCTGGACCATCGGGAACAGACTCCCCATTAATGATACCGCACTATGAAAACGTACTTTCGTTGTTACGCTTACGATCAGGGCGTAAAGATCACGGCAAAGGACCTCACCTGGTCCGGCAATTCCGCAGAGCTCGGGGTGCTCATCGAAAACAACACGGATCAGAGCCTCTCCTTCTACAGCGGAACCCGCACCGCCTGCAATACGGTGAACGGGTACGTGGTGAGCTCCTATGACAGCGAGGACGTTGCGGCCGGGAAAAAGGTCAATGCCGACCTCAACATCAGCGCAGACGAACTCGGGAAGCTCGGCATCACGCAGATCGGGCAGATCGTGGTCTCCTATGACGTGGAGACCGAGGATAATGACACCTACCTCCTCACCGGGCCGATGACACTTGAAACCTCCGCAAAAGATGACGTGGATCTGACCGTGGATACGTTCCAGGATGCCGTTGAGGACGGGCGCTTTGAAGAGGCTGTCGGCGTCCCGGTACTGGCGTCGGTCTCAGGGGATCTGCTCTCCGGTGGCGGAATTACGGTCACAAATGCCGTCACTGTTCAGTGGGATTCCGGTTATGACTGCTTTCTCGATGTGCAGAACACCTCGGATAATGCTCTCATCTTCTCCTACGGCGATGTCGCCGTGAACGGCTGTGTCCTGTCCTCTCCAGACTGGGACAATCTCAGCATACCTTCCGGCAGCAGAGCAATCCTCGACATGAACATCCCGTATATGGCAGACAGTGAGCAGTTCGAGGACTTCGGCCTTGGTGAGATCACGGACATCACCTTCGATGGCTCCACCAGTGACCTTGATAGCAATACGATCAAAGATGGTCTGTCTGCGACTCTTACCTTTGCGGACCACACAGCCCCTGCAGAACCTGCCGGGGATCCTCTGTATGATGAAGATGGCCTCCGGATCTGGTATGCCGGCCGCACAGCTGATGAGTACGGCGCGGACTATCTGCTCACGGTATACAACGACTCCAACCATGCAGTCGGGGTCACCGATGTCTACGACAGCCTTTCCCTCAACGGCTTCATGATCAGCGGGCTCGTCTACAGCCGCGTCCTGCAGCCCGGTCAGTGCGCCGGCATGATCATTGAGGTCGGCCAATATGACCTGGAAGACAACGATCTTACCGCAGACGAGGTGGAATCCCTCTCCATAGGACTGGAGATTGAAGAAAAGGGCAAGTCCGGAAAGTCCAAGGATATACAGCTCGATATCGACAACCTGTAATCACCGGAAAAACTGCAACCCACAATGAAAAAGGGAACAGGATCTGCCCACGTAGACAATATTCAGTACGAATTTGCGGATACTAACCAGTTCCCTACAGATTCCCGGATTGGAGATTTCAAACAAATGCGTTATCATTTATTTGAACCAAATGGTTCCGTGTAGCGGCACACAAAGCTGTACTGTGCTTGCGCAGGTTAATTGCAAGACTCACCAGGCATTCGGAAGGATGCCGAGCCCACACCTGGAATGATGGTGAGTCCGCGCCGGGGACTTTAAATACCGGTGACTTCTTAGATATCCGGAAGGATATCAAGGCTGACAGCCAGCATAAAACCGCTATATTACGTTTTAAAAGCGTTGGATGACATTATGTTATCCAACGCTTTTTATTTCTTCGATTCCCGTCAGAGCGGTGATACGACAACAAGTCCCTTTTCTCCCCACTCGGAATCCAGGAGGGACTTCATGGCAGCAAGCGCCTGATCCTCCTGCTCTTTCCCCTGGCAGAGAACAAAGTAGTCCCGCCTCGTCCCCTTCGGAAACGTGAGCGCATGGATCCGAAGATCCGGATTTTCGGAAAGACCTCGAATCCGCCTCTGCATCTTCGGAAAATACACGTCCGCCTTCTCCCGTGGCCGGTGCTGATAGAACACGATCAGCCGTCCGGTTTTCAGATCGGCTTTCAGTTCCGCATCAAGGACGTACTTGACGCTCTTCCTGGATCCCGGCCCGACACTCTTTACCTGCAGCCCGTTGTCCGGGTCGAGAAACAGCACGTCCGCGCCGGCCAGTGCCTGCAGTGCTCTCTCGTGCCACTGCGCCCTCTCCTCTTTTCCCGGAACCTTCTCATGAAAGTACACGGCTGTATTCAGAAGCCCTGCCTCCTCAAGAGACGCAACACTCCGGTCCTCCTCGTTGTTCGAGATCGCCGTGAGAACCTCAAACAGTACGGGATCGCATACGCGATAGGCTGAGTTAATACAGTGCCTCCCGTCCTTCCTCTTCTGCTCCGCGGGATCCACCGCCTCCGTGAGATACCAGTTGATTCCAATGTTCGGTCCCTGTGCCTCGAGTTCTTTCAGAAACCCGAACTTTCCGAAGTCCCCGATATCTCCTGCATAGCGATCCTGCATGTCAGCCGACTTTCCGGATGGCCTTCACCGGGCACACCTCCATGCACCGCCCGCAGTGCAGGCACCGGTTCTGATCGATGACGGCAGGCTTTTTGCTGACATCGATGCACTGCTGCGGACAGACTTTAAGACACTTCCCGCAGCCGATACAGGATTCACCGACAAAATACCCGGCCTTCCTTGTCTTTGCATTACCGATGGTAAAGGTCCCGCGCGTCACGTGGGAGGGATCGCTGATGTCAAAGAAGTTTCCCTGCGCATCATGGATCCGGAACACCTCGAGTGCGGATCTCGTATCTCCAGGGTAGATCTTCTGCATGTACGTGTTCTTCTCGAAGATGGCATCGAGCTTTTCGGAGCCGATGTTCTCCACGCTTCCTGCAAGGGAGATCGCGCGCTTATTCTTAATGGAGGAGATGCTGACATACTTCTGCTCCATCAGCTGGTCGTAGAACTCCTTCCCCTTTGCGGTCAGGAAGTACACGCCGTCCTCATCATAGAGCATCATGTCGATGACTCTCGTCACCGGGTGTCCGTCCTTTCCGATGGTCGCAACAACCGTCGAATGGATCTCATCGACGAGAATCCGAAGATATTCCTGTGCGCTGTCTGTTTCCGCAGCCATGTCCTGCCTCCTGCTAGATGAAATGTATTTGATTACATCTATTATCACAGTACACCACGTCACCGGTCCTGTCAACGCCGGAATGCACGTTCCCTTCCGCTTTCCCTGATCCCCTCTCCAGAGACAAGGTCATCGTGCTTCCCTGTTGGATCACCTGTGCACGTACATGCGGATCTGTCCTGGCTCCCCTTCTTCCCGGACCATGCCAAGAAACTCCCAGCCATACCGCTCATAGAATCCCGTAAGGTCGGTCACAAGGTACACCGGCGAAATTCCGCTGTGCCTCAGATCCTCCATCGCAAGGTTTAAGAGTGTCCCTGCAATCCCCTGTCCTCGGTACGGCTCTTCCGTATATACCGCGCAGATGTTCGGATACAGGTCCTTCCTGTCGTGGAAATCGTTCTGAATGACCCCGAGTCCCCCTGCAATCCTCTCCCCGTCAAGGGCAAGGTACCAGCCGTATTCCGTCCTGTGGTTTTGGCACTCGTCCATGCATGCAAGGTAGGCCTCTTCTGGCACACCCCACTTCTCATGGAACCAGGAAGCTGCCATCTCTTTTATCTCTGGTTTTTCCAGAAGTCTCACAAACCGGATCATCGATTCTCCTCTTAAGGTTAAGTTCCTTCGTTTCTTCACAGATTTTTCACTATTCTCCGCTTGACGTCAATCCGCAGCCTCATTAATATGTAGCACGTTACATAGTAGCACGCTACACATCTGAGAAGGGAGAACCCATGAATCAGGGACCGACCACCGATGACCACATCGGCTTTCTCATCAAAACCATCAACGACAGAATCCGGCAGAACGCGGATCTGGCATTCTCGGAATTTGACCTCACCGGCTCCCAGGTCAACTACCTGGCCTACCTGACGGAGCAGGGAGGCTCCGCTTCCCAGAAGAGCATTGAGGACTACTTCAATGTCTCCCACCCCACCGTCATCGGCATCATCTTTCGCATGAAGGAGAAGGGCTATGTCACGGTCACCACCGATGAGAAGGACCGGAGGAGCCGGATCGTGACGATGACGCAGAAAGCCTACGACGTCAAAAAGGAGCTGAACCTTGGCCGCGTCGCCATGAATGAGGCCATTCTGCAGGGCTTTTCCGGGGACGAGAAGGAGCAGCTCCTGTCCTATCTCATGCGCATTCAGAAGAACACGGAGTCCCTTGCAGCTCCGTCAGAGAGGAGGAAACAGTGAGAAATAAGAACGACCGAAACGGACAGACTCTCGGGAGTGTTATTCACACGCTCTCGGGGAGTGTCCGCGAATACAAAAAGGCGTCCATCCTGACGCCGCTGTTTGTGGCAGGGGAGGTCTGTCTTGAGTGCATCCTGCCCTTTGTCATGGCAGAGCTTATCGATGACCTGTCGGGAAATTCCGTGCAGCCGATCTTAAAGTACGGCGCGATCCTCCTTGCCTTTGCCATGTGCTCGCTCCTGTTCGGTGTCCTGTCCGGGCGCTTTGCGGCAACGGCAAGTTCCGGGTTTGCAAAGAACCTTCGCACGGACCTGTTCGACAAGGTGCAGGATCTCTCGTTCCAGGACGTCGACAGGTTCTCGACAAGCTCCCTTGTCACCCGCATGACCACCGATGTCACCAACGTCCAGAACGCCTACCAGATGCTGATCCGCATCGCGGTGCGAACACCCCTCATGATGATCTTCTCCCTTATCATGAGCTTTACGATCAACGCCCGCATCGCGCTCATCTTCCTGTGCATGGTGCCGGTCCTTGCGGTCATCATCTTCGGGATCAGCCTGACGGTCATGCCTGTGTTCCGCAGGATCTTCAGGAAGTATGATGCGATGAACGAGAGCGTCGAGGAAAACGTCTCCGGCATCCGCGTCGTCAAGGCCTTCGTCCGTGAGGACTACGAGAAGGACAAGTTCCACAAAGCGTCCGGCACCGTGCAGAAGGACTTCACGATGGCCGAGAAGATCCTTGCCTGGAACACGCCGGCGATGAACGCCTGCATGTATGTGGCCCTCTTCCTTGTCTCCTATCTTGGAGCGCGCCTTATCATCAACACCGCAGGGACCGGGTTTACAACCGGCGGTCTGTCATCCCTTATCACCTACGGGGTTCAGATCCTATCCTCGATCATGATGCTCTCCATGGTCTTTGTCATGACCTCCATGGCACAGGAGTCCGCAGAGCGTATCGCAGAGGTCCTGACCTACACCCCGACCCTCACCTCCCCGGAACATGCCGTCACCACCGTTCCCGACGGCAGTGTCGATTTCGACCATGTAAGCTTCCGGTATTCGAGCCACAGCAAACGAAATGCCCTGACCGACATCAACCTGCACATAAAGTCCGGCGAGAGCGTCGGCATCATCGGCGGCACGGGCTCGTCGAAGTCTACGCTGATCCAGCTGATCCCGAGACTCTATGACGCCACGAATGGCGTCGTAAAGGTCGGAGGAAGAGATGTGAAGACCTATGACCTCGTATCCCTCCGCGATGCGGTGGCCGTGGTCCTGCAGAAGAACGTCCTCTTCTCCGGCACCATCCTCGACAACATGCGCTGGGGAAATGAGAACGCCACACAGGATGAGATCGAGCGCTGCTGCCGCCTTGCCTGCGCCGATGAGTTCATCCAGCAGATGCCGGACAAGTACAACACCTGGATCGAGCAGGGCGGCACCAACGTCTCCGGCGGCCAGAAGCAGCGCCTGTGCATTGCAAGAGCACTCATCAAGAAGCCGAAGATCCTGATCCTCGATGACTCCACGTCCGCGGTCGACACGAAGACCGATGCCCTGATCCGAAGGGCCTTTGCCGAGGAAATCCCGGATACCACAAAGATCATCATCGCCCAGCGCATCACCTCCGTGCAGGACTGCGACATGATCCTTGTCATGGACGGCGGCCGCATTGTCGAGCAGGGAACGCATGACGAGCTCATCAGTAAGGGCGGCATCTACCGGGAGATCTATGATTCCCAGACGGGAAGAAAGGAGGCTGTCTGATATGGCACAGGAAAACAGAGGTCCGAGGGGCCGCCGCGGCCCGGGGAGCCTGAAAGACGTCAAAAACGCCGCAAAACCGGGCACCGGAAAACGGCTGATCAAATATCTGTTTCACTACTACAGGCCGCATCTTATCGTCGTCACGATCTGCATCATCCTGAGCGCTCTCGCATCCACCGTCGCGACGGTCTTCATGCAACGGCTCATCGATGAGGTCATCACCCCCGGCATCACCGAAGGCTTTGCAGCGGTTGCCGCAAAGTTCGTTCAGATCCTCGCCTCAATGGCGATCTTCTATCTTGTCGGCATCTTTTCCTCGTTCCTCTACACGAGAATCATGGCAACCGTGACCCAGGGGACGTTAAAGCACATGCGGGACGACATGTTCGACCGCATGGAGACCCTCCCGATCCGGTACTTTGACACCCATGCCCACGGCAGCATCATGTCGACCTACACGAACGACACGGACGCCATACGGCAGATGATCGGGCAGAGCCTTCCGATGTTCATCCAGTCCGCCGTCGCGATCATTGCGATCATCGTCATGATGCTCTGCTACAGCATCTGGCTGTCCCTTGTCGTTGCCGTCATGATCTGGATCATGCTCGCCCTGACCGGCCGCATCGGCGGGGAAAGCAGCGCCTACATGACCCGCCAGCAGAAGTCCCTTGCCTCTGTCGAGGGCTACATCGAGGAGCAGATGAACGGCGCCCGTGTGGTCAAGGTCTTCAACCATGAGACGAGATCCCGTCAGGACTTCAAAAAGCTAAACGACGAGCTCTTCTCGGACAGCGAAAAAGCAAACAGCGCCGGAAATGTCCTGATGCCGATCCTGAATAACCTCGGCAACATCATGTACGTGCTGCTTGCGATCCTCGGAGGGCTCCTGGTGTTTTCCCATGCGGTGAATATCAGCCTCACCGGCATGGGCACCATCACGGCCGGCATCATCGTCTCGTTCCTGTCGATGTCCCGGCAGCTCTCCCAGACAATCGGCCAGATCTCGAACCAGGTCTCCCTCATTGCCATGGGCATCGCCGGCGCAGGCCGTGTCTTTGAGCTCATGGACGAAAAGCCCGAGGAAGACAACGGATACGTGATGCTCGTCAACGCAAAGAAGGACGCAGACGGGAACCTCACAGAGACGGACGAGAAGACCGGCCTCTGGGCCTGGAAGCACTTCCATAAGGCAGACGGCACCACCACCTACGTGGAGCTAAAAGGCGACATCCAGATGGAACACGTGGACTTCTCCTACAACCCGGACCACGAGATTCTCCACGACGTATCGCTCTATGCAAAGCCCGGCCAGAAGATCGCCTTCGTCGGTGCCACCGGTGCCGGAAAGACGACGATCACGAACCTCATCAACCGGTTCTATGACATCCCAGACGGGAAGATCCGGTATGACGGGATCAACATCACAAAGATCAAAAAGCCCGACCTTCGAAGGTCCCTTGGCATGGTGCTGCAGGACGTGAACCTCTTTACCGGCACCGTCATGGACAACATCCGCTACGGACGCCTTGATGCCACCGATGAGGAGTGCATCGCCGCGGCAAAGCTTGCAAACGCCGACGACTTCATCACAAGACTCCCGGACGGCTATCAGACGATGCTCACCGGGAACGGAGCCAGCCTCTCCCAGGGACAGCGCCAGCTCATCTCCATCGCAAGAGCTGCCGTTGCCGATCCCCCGGTCATGATCCTCGATGAGGCGACAAGCTCCATCGATACGAGAACCGAAGCTCTCGTGCAGCAGGGCATGGACAACCTGATGAAGGGAAGAACGGTGTTTGTCATCGCCCACCGCCTCTCCACAGTACGAAACAGCGATGCCATCATGGTCCTCGACCACGGCCGCATCATCGAGCGCGGCACCCACGAGCAGCTCCTCGAGCAGAAGGGGACCTACTACCAGCTCTACACGGGAGCATTCGAGCTCGAGTAAGCACCACCGGAAACCGGCAGCAAAATCGAATATCCGGAATCAGACAGACGGAGTGCCTTTTCAGGGTGCTCCGTTTTCTGCTGTCCGGCTTTATCTGCGTTCAGACTGACGTTCCTATGTCATCGCTGCAGGAAGAATCGAATCATCCCGTCTCCCGGGAAGCGTCCCTTCTTGCATGCCTCTCTCCTGGAACAAGGTTTGACCGTCATGGCCGGTACCTGTATCATTGTCCGTGAAGGTCTTCCTTTCGAGCAGTATTGATGCATCTGTCCGGGACACATCTCCTCTGCTCCGGGAGGATCTTTTTTATTGCGCACTCTTTGTGCCTGCACCAGTCTCCATGCAGGATCATGGTTCCGGCGCCGGAGTGATGTGAGGATAAGGCCGCCCGGCCTTCACCCGGCAGCGAATCCGTTCTTAAGGAAACGCATCGAATCCAGGAAAAAAGAGCGCATCGGGGGAGGAATCCGATGCGCTCTTTGCTGTACTGATATCAGATTGGATTACTTTGCCTCTGCAGGCTCCTTCTTTGCCTCTCCCTCGGGGAAGATGATCTTGAAGACGAAGAAGAACACGATCATCGAGATACCGCCCATGATGAAGGTGGAACCGATGTTGTAGAGCCAGTCCGGAACGACACCCTGCATGACACCGACCCAGACGCAGTTCAGGGAATTGACGATCGGGGTGATGATGATCCAGGCGATGAAGTACCACATGGCCTGCCATGCCGGATTGCCGTGGCTCTTGAAGGTGATGTTTCTCTGCAGCGGGAAGTTGATGCACTGTGCAAGGAACGATCCCGTGAGCATCGAAAGGAAGTACCCGAGTCCGCCGCCGATCATGACATTTCCGGCTGCGTCGTAGAGGACATCATATCCGAGAGCATTCCAGGTAAAGCTCTTGCCGAACAGGGTCACCGGAATTCCGGGCCAGGTCCACTGTGTTCCCGCAAGCCCGAGACCCAGGGCTCTTGGCATGAACGTGAAGACGAGGTACTGGAAAATCGTAACGCCCTCACTGAAGATGATAAAGAATGCGATCTGATACAACCACTTGGACAGTTTCGGATGCTTCTCGGAAAATCCTGCCCACCACTTTTTCAAACCCTGCATGGCAATCTCCTTTGCTGTTATTGAACTTTGCTCCTTGCAAAGGGGATTCTACCGGAAAGAAATTCCGAGTACAGATCTGTGGCACAAGCCGTCCATTTCCCGGCATAAGCTGTGCCCGAAGATACGCCAAAGGATCATCCTGAGCCTTTGTGACTTTGGGCGGCTGTTAACGCACTATGCCTTTGTCTCTTCCTCCATCTGCCTGCACAGCACCTCGATCTTCTCCCTCTTCGGGATCACTAAGAGCCACTCCTTCGGGATGCTCTCATACCCGTAGTACAGACCTGCCAGTCCTCCGGTCACGGCACCCACGGTATCCGCATCATCCCCGAGATTTACCGCACGAAGCAGCGTTTTCTCAAAGGTCTCCTCCTGCAGCAACGCCCATACCGTGGCCTCCAGCGTATCCACGACGTAGCCGGAACTTCTGATCTCCTCCGACGGCGTATCTTTAAGAGCCGACAGATCCCGGAGCCTGTCATAGTGGGAAAGCTCCTGCCTGTACTCCGCACGCTCTTCATAGAACGAAAATCCCCGTTCCATACCTTCCTGCAGGATATCTGAGAGCGGCGCACTCCCCTTCTTCTCAAGGATGGTCCCGACAAGGAACCCGTACAGCCCGCAGCCAATCTTCGAGCGAGCGTGCGCATGGGTCAGGGCGGACACCGCGTGAATCTCCTCGATGGCTTTCTCCGCGGACATCTCTCCCTTCTGCTCTTTCCTCGCACAGTAAATGCACACCGGCAGGATCCGCATCAGGGAGCCGTTGCCGTTGTCGCGCTCGCTCCTGCCCCCGCAGGTCTTCGGATCTCTCGTTCTCTTATACCGCTCGATCGAAGCCAGCGTACAGCCTCCCTGATCAAAGGCCTCGCCAAAGGGCGTGTATGCCCCGTTATCGTTCCAGTCGATAAACCGCTCACAGATGTCATCAAGGTCAATCCCGTGTTTCTCACAGATGCTTGCAAGAAGTGCGAGCGTCATGCTGCCGTCATCCGTCCAGGCCCCTGCAGGCATCGAGTAGGCGCCGCCTCCCCGCATGGCAGTCACCGGGTGCAGCGCCACCTGTCTTCGGGACTCAAACTGCACCGGATCCCCCAGCGCATCCCCCGTTACAACACCGAATATTCCATCGAGCCATTCCATGTGAAACCTCCCTTCGGGCAGCATTGCCCTGCATTGTTGCTCTGGCATCACCGCCCTGTTCCATCATACAACCGGGGCTGCAGCCCGCGCAAAAAAAGAGGGATTACCGCTCCTTTGCAGGATGAGGACTGCCTCATCCCGTATAATGGATCCATAGCCGTTTCATTGATTTCAGGTGAACATATACGACATGGATATCCGAACACTTCGCTACTACATCGCCGTTGTCGAGGAAGGCAGCATCTCGGCAGCCGCAAGAAAACTGCATCTGACCCAGCCGCCGCTCTCCGCCCAGATGAAAGGTCTCGAGGCAGAGCTTGGCACCTCTCTGTTTCTTCGGGGCTCCCGGCAGATTCAGCTGACCCCTGCGGGGAGACGGCTCTACCAGTACGCCCTGGAAATGGTCTCCATCGAGGAGCAGGCAAGACAAGACATCGAGAGCATTACCGACGGCGGCACCGGCATTCTCCGGATCGGCTGTGTCTCCTCCTGCCATGTCAGAGAGGTCACGGACTGGTTTGTCCGGTTCCACAGGGCCTATCCGAACGTCCGCTTTGCGATCAGCGAGCACAGCACCGTGGAACTCGAGGAGATGGTGGCACGGGGCGAGATCGAGCTTGCCTTTGTCCGAACTCCCGAAAACTTCGACAACGTGGACCGCAAAACTCTTCGCACCGATCCCATGGTCCTTGCGGGGACGAAGGAGGAGATCTCCTCCCTCAAAGACCCTATCTCGATCGCCGATCTTGACGGAGTTCCCATCCTCTTCTACCGCAGATGGGAAAAGACCCTGAAGGAAGCCTTCGACCGGGCAAAGGTTTCGCCGGACATCGTCTGCATGGCAGACGATCTTCGCACCTGCCTCTCCCTCGCAAAAGGCTCCCTTGGCCTTGCCCTGGTCCCGGGGCAGGGAATCGAAGAGTCGGACGGCCTTGTCATGCGTCCTCTTCAGGACCCGGAGCTGCAGACAAGTCTCGAGCTTGTCATCCGAAAGGACCGCTACATCTCCGCCGGTGCCCGGAACTTCTTCGATCTTTGCAGTCCGGAAGTCTGAACACTTTCGCTCAGGGATCAGCCCTGAACCTCTTCCACCCGGTACCGGATCATCTCCCGTATCAGCTCCTCCGGAAGAGGTTTGTCATACGGGAACTGCACGGCACCCTTGGAGGTGTGATACTCCTTCAGCTCCTCCGCATACTTCTCGATCGGCCCCGGGGTCGGATAGAACCCGAGGTGCTTCTTTCCCGCGGCAAAGTACACCAGCACCTGGCTCGTGCAGTAGGCAGGCATATTGTAGCTGATGCACTCGGCAGCCTCCGGCAGCTCACTCTTACAGATCCTGCGCATCGCCTCAAGGCAGGGCAGCTGATACGGTTCACAGCTTGAGAAATACTCGTCCACGCTTGTCCACTTTGCCATTTCGGATCCTCCTGTCCGGTTACTTATCGTTATCCCCTGCATCGTACCATACACCCTGCAATCCGGGTTGCCTGGAACGGCATTTTTATTCTTCTTTGCGGTATGATCCTGCAGGTCTGAACCTTTTGGTTGAGGATAAAGAACATACGGTTGTTTGCCCTGCTCTTCATTCTGCGGTACTCTTTTCACAGGCAAGACTTGCAAAGACGCAGGGACAGAAGGATTCTTTACCCGGGAATCCCCTGTCCCTGCGTTTATTTACAGAGAACAGAAAGGCAGGACCAGGAGATGCCCTGCCTGAGGGAAAGGAAAGGCAGCAGCATGAAAGATGTAATCAACCTTGCGGTGGTGAACTTCACCGCATTCTGGGGAGACAGGGACAGGAACCTTCGCCGGATCGTGGGATACTGCGAAGAGGCCGGAAAACGCGGCATGGACATGGTGGTATTTCCGGAGACAGCTCTTACGGGATATGACAACGACACGGAGCACCCACGTAAGGAAAAGATGCACGTAAGGCTCTCCGAGACCATCCCGGGGCCTGCAACAGACGCTGTGGCAGAGATGGCAAAAAAGTACAACCTCTACGTCATCTTCGGCATGCCGGAAAGGGATGCCGCAAGCGGTGCTGTCTACAACTCGGCAGCGATCGTCCCCCCGGACGGGAGCGCAAAGGCCTACCGGAAGCTCCATCTTCCCTTCGATGAGGCAGAGTGGGCAATCCGCGGGGATGACCCTGTCCTATTCGACACCCCCTGGGGGCCGGTCGGTGTCACCATCTGCTACGATACCTACTGCTTCCCGGAGCTCAACCGCTACTATCGGGCAAAGGGGTGCCGCCTGATCCTCAACGTCACCGCCTGCCCCGATGCGCCCTGCACGGCAGGCTCCGCACGGCTTGCGATTCCTGCCTATGCGATGGTCAACTATGAGTTCATCGCATCCGCAAACCTCACGGGACCGGACCTTCGAAGCCACTTTATCGGCGGAAGCTCTGTCGTCGGCCCTGACGCCTCTGGCGGCGGTGCGCACACCTATGTCGGAGCGATGTTCGGGGATCCCGGAAGTGAGGATCCCGGCATGAAGTGCGGAACCGTTGACCTGTCTCTGACCGATCTCTACGGCCAGATCCCGTTCTTTACGAGGAACACGGAAGGGAAGCGGGATTTCAGACCCGATCTGTATGCAAGACTCTATCAGGATCTTGCCAGGGACGACCAATAGAAACAAAAGCAAAGACCAAAAAGAAAGACCCGGCACTGTCAGCACGTCTCAAAGGACAGCTGACAGCGCCGGGTTTTATACAGCTTCAGTATCAGAGCTTCTTTGCTACCTGCAGGAACCCAATCCCCGAGAGGATCGCAGAAAGGGCTCCCACGATGCAGGCAATCCCGATATCCCCGAACATCATCATGCCCATCACAAGGCCGATGATGCCAAGAACAAGAAGCAGGATTCCGATAATCTTCATCTTCTTCACCTCCTCGAAGTCATCATAGAGAAAAGCCGGAAGGAAGTGGTGTCCCGGAAGGACACAAAGACAGACGGAAAACAGGAAAATCAGAGTATTGCCCGTACCCCCGATCTGGTATCATAAACCTGTAAACATCAGACCCCGAAGGGAGCAGCCCATGACTTCACTCATATCCGTTCTCGACCTTGTCCTTGAAGATGTGGTCTCCATCTGTACCGTTGTCCTCGAGATGTTCGGCATCATCGTCCTGGTCGTCGTCGCCGTGAAGTGCTTCGTGCGGTGGGTTCGAAGATCCCCGGTGAACATCCGCCTGAACCTCGCCCAGGGCATCGCCCTTGCCCTGGAATTCAAGATGGGCGGCGAGGTGCTGCGCACGGTGGTCGTGAGGGAGTGGTCGGAACTTGGGATCCTCGGCGCCATCATCGTCCTCAGGGCCATGCTGACGTTCCTCATCCACTGGGAGATCCGGAACGAGAAGAAGGAACAGCAGGAGGAACGGAAGCTGCAGGAAGCAGAAAAAGTGCAGTCCTGAAAGGAGCTCTCATGGAAAGCACACGTATCCCGTCCCGGGCGGTGATAAGGATCTGCTTATAATTAATTGCTTAACATAGAGTCTTGTGATATACTCTCCTTAGAGGCACATTCAAAGGAGGGTACGCTATGCAAGCATCACTGGATGCGCTCGACGATCTCGTAGTGCTAATAAATAAACGCTTGCCCGAGAAGGAGAGGAGAATTCTTCTGGGAGCAGCCGCAAA
>Ga0256406_1005253_pt1 | contig 13996 bp, 12 predicted proteins | sample RumenRJG_03DNA_FD_185986 | JGI IMG/M metagenome (GOLD analysis project Ga0256406, IMG submission 185986) | Bovine rumen microbial communities from Lethbridge, Alberta, Canada - RJG_03 | ecosystem: Host-associated > Mammals > Digestive system > Stomach > Rumen | place: Canada: Alberta | collected...
GGCGGACGTGCCGACCAAGCCGATCGATGACATCTCCGGTGTCGAAACCGTACAGGTGCCGACGGCTGGTGCCGAGCAAGCCAACGCCATCGAGTCGAAGATCGATCCAGAACACAAGGAGTAGGGGTTCAGGCGTCCTGCAGTTCGCCTGAATATCCCCAAATACGCTGATGCCGCCGCCCGCGGATGATGTGGGCGGCGGCATCAGCGTATTTGTTGCCGGCGGTTTACTTGCGGACCGTCACGTTCACGCGGACAGGGGTTTCCTGACGATACGTGTGAGCCACCGTGCAGCCTTTTTCGATATGACGGGCGACGCGTTCCTTGAGCTTGGCAGCATCCTCGTCGCTGAGATCAGCTGAGGTCGCGTCCACGTTCACCTGCTCCTCGAACGACATATAACTGTCGGTTTCCGGGTCGTAGGAGCCGTCGACGACGATCTTCGCGCCCGAACCTTCGCCCAGCGTGTTTTCCACCGGGAATTGGCTGGAGAGCGCAGCGCAGCCCGCCAGCGCGACTTTCATCAAATCACCGGGGGTGAACAGGCCTCTGCCCTTGCCGAATTTGAGGTGCGCGCCATCTTCGCTGAACGCGTCCCATGAACCGTCCTTGTTGCGCTCTACCCAGAGTCGTTTGCTCATGTTGTGCCTCCTGGAGTTGCTGGCGCGCTTGTCGCGCCGATGATTCCAGAGTAGTCCAAGCGCACGCCTACCGTCCGCTGACAGCGGGATTCATGGACCGGGTATCATGCGCCGCGGTTCCACACGCCGGCGGGCTGTTGTCGCGCTTGAGCTTCGGGCTGCGGCTATGAGCTAAATCAGCGGGTGGTTGCTAGCATGGGGGCATGTCTTTGACCGCAGAACAGCTTGCCGATATCCGTACGCGTATTCCGGAACGTCCGCACACGGACATTCCCATGCCTTACGAGGATTTGGTACGTAAAATCCTCACTGAGGGAACGTTGAAGTCCGACCGTACCGGAACCGGAACGATCTCGCTGTTCGGCCAGCAGATGCGCTTCGACTTGAGCAAGTATTTCCCGCTGCTCACCACTAAGACCGTGTTCTTCCGCGGCATTGCCTACGAGCTGTTGTGGTTCCTGAAAGGCTCCACGAATGTGCGCTGGCTGCAGGAGCACAATGTGCATATCTGGGATGAGTGGGCCGACGAGAACGGCGATCTCGGCCCCGTGTATGGTGCCCAGTGGCGTAGCTGGCCTGCTCCGACCCCTGACGATCCGAACCGTACCATCGACCAGATCTCCAATGTGCTTGATCTGATCCGCAATCATCCGGATTCACGTCGTATGGTCGTCAGCGCTTGGAATCCAGCCGAAGTCGAGCATATGGCCCTGCCGCCATGCCACGCGCTGTTCCAGTTCTATGTGGCTGACGGTCGTCTGAGCTGCCAGCTGTATCAGCGCAGCTGCGACATGTTCCTCGGCGTGCCGTTCAATATCGCGTCCTATTCGCTGCTCACCTTGATGATCGCACAGCAGACAGGCCTTCAGCCTGGCGAATTCGTGTGGACCGGCGGGGACTGCCATGTGTACGACAATCATATCGACCAGGTGCTTGAGCAGCTGTCACGCACCCCATACCCGTACCCGCAGATTGAGATCCGTAAGGCGGATTCGCTGTTCGACTACACATATGACGATTTCAAGATTGTCGGATACCAGCATCATCCGACGATTAAGGCTCCTGTTGCCGTCTGAAGCATCGTCTACACTTATCCCAGTCCATTGAGTTCAAGGAGTTTATGAAATGGGGTATGACAGTAGCCAAAGCGGCTATCACGAACGCAAGCCCGGTTTGGCCGGGCTGGAGGACACCGAGGATTGGGGTGATGATTTCCCCAAGACGTTCACGGTGAATCTGATTTGGGCACAGGCGCGCGACAATGAAGGACGCGAAGGTGCTATCGGCTTCCATGGCGGCATGCCATGGCATTTGGCTGAGGATATGAAACGGTTCAAAGAACTGACTGTTTCCCACCCGGTCATTATGGGACGCAAGACATGGGAGTCTCTTGATCCACGGTTCCGTCCGTTGCCGAACCGCGACAATATTGTCGTGTCACGCAACAGCGGGTATGTGGCCCCGGGGGCCACGGTTGTGGAAAATCTTGATGACGCGTTCGACTTGGCGCGCCAGGAGGCGATTCCCGATGACGGGCTTGACCGCAGCGAGATCTGGGTGATCGGCGGCTCGCAGATATTCAAAGAAGCCTTGCCGTTCGCCCGTCAGGCGTTTGTCACCAGGATCCGCGCCACGGTGGATGCGGACACGTACGCGCCGGATATGCGGGCGCTCACTGATTCAGGCTTGTGGAAGCTTGCTGATGTGACGCCGTGGATGCTGCCGAAACATCCGGAAAACGGTATCCGTGAATACCGTTTTGAAACCTATCGCAAAATCGACGGCGCAACGGAAGACGACGAAGCATTGTGAAGCGTAAGCCGTAAGCGCGTGCAGCACTTTCGGCTACGCGGCATAACGATACGTTTCATCCATGGAAAGGGGCTGCGGCATGGCCGCTACGCAATCATCCCAAGATCCGCGATACACGGTGATGACCGTGTGCACCGGCAACATCTGTCGGTCACCGATGGCGGAGATTATTCTGCGCGAACGGTTCAACGAGCGCGGGCTCGCCGACCGGGTACGGGTCATGTCCAGTGGTGTCAGTGATGAGGAATACGGTCATCCGATCGACCCTCGTGCGGTCGTGGTGCTGCGTCAACGCGGTTATGAGATTCCCGCACATCATTTCGCGCACCGCATCACGCGTCAGGAAATCAACGATAGTGACCTGTTCCTGCCGATGACCGCCTCGCATATGCGTGCGCTGGTGCGTTTACTGCCCCCGGCCAAACGGACGGAAGTACACATGTACCGCAGTTTCGACCCGAATCTGCCGAAGCCGCCTGCCGGGCGTGAAGATCAGATTGACCTGGTCGACCCGTGGTATGGCGGTCCGGAGGATTTCAATATCGCCATCGATCAGATTGAACAGGTCGCCCCGTACATCGTCGACTGGGTGAGCGAGCAGATCGGTCAGTGAATCCGCGTCGTGCGCGTTCTGCTGGTAACGAGGTGCCGACGCGGAGCCGACATGACGCTGGGCGAACTGTTCTGGTCGCTCCGTGCTGACCGGCCGACCCCGTGCCAGCCGACCGAACCGGCCATTATAAGGATCTTCTCCGAAATGGCGTCCTCGATGTCGCGCTGGATCACACGGCGCAGCGGAGACGGCGCAGCGCCCGGTGGTGGTTGGGTCGCGTGGTCTGACCGGTATGGATGCGCATTTCCTGGGGTCGGTGAGCCGTCAAATCATTAATTTCGCCGCGTGCCCGATCACCGTGGTGCCCTGAGACGGGTACGTGGTGTCATCGTGGGGCGGGAACTCGCCCCGCCCCATATACACGCCGTTGCAAACTAGTTTGTTGTAGTTCTCGACGGCGGGCGGCATCGACCACAGAACCATGATTGCAATGGCGCCCGTTACGGCCAGATAGCAATAATCGTGATTGGAATGACCATTTTCGTCATTCCAATCACGATTATCGTCATGCGTTAGCGTTTGCTGCGATGCGTGGGACTACGATGCTTAGGGGGTGACTTGCGGTAGGCGCGCCCGGAGTTGTGCGATCCGATGGATTCGCGGACGCTGCGGCTGCGCACGAACCAGGTGCCGAGCGCGATCAGGGCCGCGAGCACCAGCAATACCACGATGATCGTGATGAACACCATGGTGGTCGGATCATCGTATTGCGTGTTGTCCGGCGTGGTCGGGTTCGGAATGCGATGCCCGCGCACCAGCAGTCGATGCGAGTTCACGCCGTATGGCGTGCAGGTTATAAGCGTGGCGAAATCCGCCGAAGTGCGGATGTCCAATGCGCTCAGGTCGTCCGGCAGGACCACTTTGATCTGATCGACCTGGTACGTGTAGGTGTCGTCGAGCACATGGAATGCGAAGGTGTCGCCTTTTGCCAGCTCATCCAAGCCAGTGAATAGTCGCGCGGACGGCAGGCCGGTATGGCCGGAGATCACCGCGTGCGTGGTCGGCCCGCCGACCGGCAGTGAGGTGCCCGCCAAATGCCCGGTGGCAACCTGCAGCACGCCTTCATCGGTGCCGTGGTAGATCGGCAGTTTCACTTTGATGCGCGGTATGGTCACGTAGCCCATGATGCCGGTGCCGGTCACGTTGAGCGTCTCGTTGTATTCATGCTTCTGTTCGTCGGTCATGTGCCAGCGGTCGCTGGTGGCGGCGAGTCTGATGTTGTAGGCGTGGGCGGCGTCGAGGAGTTTTTTCTTCTCCGCTTTACTCATGTCGTTGGTTTTGGCCACATAACCGGCCACCGCGTAGGACTGGTGCATACGATTCCACCAGTCGGCCACGGATGGGTAGGCGATGAGGCCAAGTCCGCCGATAAGCACGATGACAAGGAAGCCAATAAGAATGTTCAGGCCGAGGTTGTCTTTGTTGCGTTTTTTGCGACGGTCGACGCGAGTCATCGTTTCCGATTGCCGCGCGTCGGTTTCCGGGGCTGTTGCGTCGGTTTCGGGGTTCGCGACGCCTTCGGATGCAACGCTTTCGGCGTCGCTATCCGTTATCTGGCGTTCTTTCCGGCGTTTGCCGGTATGTTTCTCGCTCGAACCGAACATCACTCGCTATCGTCCGGGGAGGTTTGTGCCGTGGCGTTTTCCGTGGTGTTCTTCTTGCGTACCACGACGGTGATTGCGATGCCGGCGACGGCCAGTACGACTACGATCACGGCGATGATGGCAACGCTCGTACCGGTTTTCGACAATTCGGGCTTGGCGGTGTTGGTTACCGTGTAATCGTTGTTTTCACGGTCGACGAGCGCGGTGTAGTTGCCTGGCACGTTCGCTTCGACCACGGTGTATTCGTGCTTGGCTTGCAGGCCCTTCCACGTGTATTTCCAGTCGTTGGCGTTGTTGAGCATGATGGAATCGTAGATCTTGCCGTCTTGCAGCAGGTTCATCGTCACGCTTTCGGGGCGCTTTGACTGATCCTTGTCTTTCCACACTTTGGTGACGCTGATGGTGGTGGTGGGCGGGACCGCGCAGTCGGCTTTCGGTTCGATGCTGAGGTTGCGCTGTTCGTCGTCATCTTTGTGCACGTTCGGCAGGGCGACGAGCATGGCGGCGGTCTGGCAGGTGAGCGCGTTGCCCTGGTAGGGGGCGACGACCGCGAGGTAGAGGCCGTCCTTCAGTTGGTTGAAGGTGGCGACACCGGCGCTATCGGTTTTGAGCGTGTTTTCCGCGGCGGGCTTGTTTACGGCGATGTACCCGGCCATGGTGTTGGCGAAGTCGCGCAGGGTCTGCTGGTCGGCGTTGAGAATATCCCAATCCACCGGGTATGCGGTGTGGTTGGCGAAGTCGCCGGTGGGCGTGTAGCCGCCTTTGGCGGACCAGTCGGCCAGACGGTACAGGTTGATGTTGGCGTTGTTGAGCGCGGCTTCCTGGTATTGGTAGGTGACGGTGAGGCTGCCTTCCGCAGTGGTGCCGGATGCAGTGGTGCCGGATGCCGTGGTGCCGGATGCCGTGGTGTTGGTGGCGGCGGTGGCGGCGGGCGCGCTCAAGCCGATGGTTGCGAGCATGAGTGCGAACATGCAGCACAACGCCATGATGGTGCGGTGCTTTGCCGTTCTGTTGTTCATCTCTGCTCTCTCGTTGTGGCTTGTCATTTTCTTTCCCCTCGTCGGAAGTTCCCTAGTTTTCCTGGTCAGGGTCCTTAGGATGCGGACAGCTGGCAACCGTGTTCGGCGCGTTTGCTGGCCATTCGTAACATAAGGACAAGTTCAGGGCACACGACTCAACATATGTTGTGTTGGGCGACGTGGTTGGGCACAACGTGCGCTGTGATGCCTTGATAGGCGGGTACAACGTGTGTTGTGTGTAGTTGGGTGCGGTTGGGCACTGACGGCCGGATCCGGTGCGTAGCCGGATCCGGGTCATGTGCGTATTAAGTTATTTTGGCTTTTGCCGTGGGACGGGATCAAGCGGATGCCGCAACAGCAGGCCCAAATCTTCACCCATTGAACGACCACTATTGAAGCATCGCGCTTGCCCCACGTCTATTTTCTTGGCTGGCCGTGGCTACGCTCAGCGAGCGTTGCGACGACGGACCGCGAAGACGATGCCGAAGGCGGCCACCAGGACGATGGCAGCGCCAGCAGCATACAGGATCTTGGTGCCCATGCCACCGGTGGACGGGAGGTTGGAGCCCTTCTTGTTCACGACGTCGGCCTGAACGGTACCATTCGTCCTATCACCGTCAGTCTGATCAATCTTCACCCATTTCAACTGCGGATCGATGGCATCCGTATCATGGTCAGCGGTGATACTGAAGATCTTGTCGGCAGCAGTGTTATAACCAGCCGGAGTATGGCTTTCCACGAGCTTGTACTCGCCATCATCAATGCGGGAGAAAGATCCAGTGTAGGTGGGCTGATCCTTGGCGCCGCCCTTCGTCAGAGTGATCTCATCACCGACCTCGGTGTAGTCGCCGTCAGAGCCCTTCTTGAACAGCTTGAACCTCGGCATATCGCCATCGGCCGGATTGCCCTGGTCGAAGGTCTTGTTGATGTCCAGCTGGTAGGTGAACACAATGACCTTGTCGGGCGGGGTCTTGCCGGTTTCGCCTTTGCCGCCAACATTCGGGTTGTTGGAGAACTCAAGGGAAGCCTCATTCGGGTTGCCCGTAGAGCCGATCACAGCGTTCTCGTTCAGCGTGGACGTGTATTCGACGGTGAACTTGCCACCTGCAGCGACAGTAACATCAGCATTGTCGGAATCCTTGAGAGCAAGGCTCTTGACATCATCAATAGTAATGGTAAAAGAACCGTTTACCGTTTCCGTGGGCTGAGTCACTTTCTTTTTATATGCTTTGCTATCAAGAACCGCGGTCTTTGTCTCATCCTTCGAAACGTACTTAACGGTGAAGGAACCATCATCATAAGTTAGACCTGTAGACTGGTTATCAGTAAAGACCAGCTTGTAGGACTGGTAGGCTGCGAAGTCTGCTTCATCCGTCGGCAGGGTAGCGGTCAGCTGGAACGGCACTTCGTCGTTCACATCGTAATCGGCGGAATCCTGCCACCCAGTCGTTGTCCCATCAGTATCGTTCTTGTCCTTAACCTTCTTCACGAGGGTCGGCTTGTCAGCCTTACGAGTGATAGTAACTTCGCTGTTACCGACAACGTTGACAATATACAGCGTCTGAGCGTCATTCCCAGTCACGCTACCGTCTTTGTCCTTGGCCAGATAGTAGCCAGCAGGAACATTGTTCAACGGAGTATTTGCGGTGAGATCAGTCTGGTTGTACGGAGTAGACAGGTTGGCAAACTTAAGAATCTCAGTAAGCTTCTCCTGATCAGACTTCGTGCTTTCAATCTTGGCCAGCGCTTCGGCAGCTGCGGCAGCCGTCAGATTAGTTCCATTATCACCCGCACCATTATTGGCATTGAAATCAGTACCAGGCTTAACGTCACCGAGTGAACCATCAGAGCCATAAGTACCGGTGAAAACCTGATAGACAGTGTAAGTGTGAGAGTCGCCTTCAGCAACTTTGATGCTACCAGTTGCAGTATCTGCCATGGCGGTGGAGGCGCCGGCGAAACCGGCGATGGCCATGGCTGCGGTGGCTGCCACAGCTACGAGGCCTTTGAGAACCTTGTTCATTGTTCTCCCTTTCTTTCTTGTTTTGTTAAAACTTGGGTTGTTCATATTCAGTTATTGCCTAGAGGGCAGCAAGTTCGCTACGTTACAGACCAGCCCCCCCTTCTCCTAGACGTTTCCATCATTGCCGCCTCCTGAGGCTCAAGGCCAGACCGGCCACGGCAATCGCCACTGCGAGGAATCCCGCAGCGTACATCTTGTTCGACCCTTCGCCGCCCGTAGCCGGCAAAATCACCCTCGGCTGGTTCTTGATGTCGCCAACCGCGAAGGTGAAGACGGAGGAATCGTAATCCACCTTGGAAGTCGTGAAAATGCCGGTAGCAGTAGCAGCATCAGTGGCCGGCGCAACATCGTTCGAGTTCCACTGGTCAGTGCCATCAGAGTCACTGGCCGGACCGAACGTGAACGTGCGGACGGTGGAATCGACATCGTAACCGTCAGGCGCCGTGGACTCGACAAGCGTGTACGTGCCCCACTCCAAACCTGTAAGCTCGAACTGGCCTTCGACCGGATCCACGTCGTAAATCGTCTGGCCTCCAGCAGGCGCGGAACAAGTCTTGCCCGTTCCCAACTTGCAGTCGGTAATCGGAATCACCGAACGCTGGCCTATGCCAATATCCGTGTACTCAGCCTTGCCGGTAGTTGCATTCCAGCCGAAGCTCTTGGTTTTCGTCAACTTCCACTCCGAACCGCCAAGTTTCTTATCGTTCGGGGAATCCGAAGAAACCTTGTTCCACAAAATCGTACCAGTATTGCGCGCATTCGGAATCTTGTTGCCGGCAATCGGATTCCCCAAAGCATCGGTGATCGAATTCCCCAAAGCATCAGTGATGGTAACCGTGCCATCCGCAATCTTCACCGTATACGGACCGCCAGCGGTGTAGCCGTTCGGCGCGACCATTTCAGTCAGCGTGTACGTTCCATCCGCAAGGTCAATTAACTTGAAATAACCGGCCCGAGTATCCATATCGCACTTGCCCTGGGCGTCGCCGCATGCATAGACAGTAGTGCTGGCATCTGCATTGGAACCGTCAGACTCGTTGATCGCAACGGTGCGAATCTTGTCGGACCGCAGCACGGCAGTGGATACGCGAGCCTTCATCTTGGCCGCCGACTGGGTAGCCTGGCAACCGGAGGGCACGCCCTCTCCCTTATCGGAGTTGGACTCGATATGCATGCCAACGCCGTCATTCCAGAACGTGAAGTTGCCACCGGAAGCGTCCGCACCGTTGGAACCGTACCAGTGGCCGGTCTTGATGTTTGTGGAATCGCGGAAAAGGAATCCATACCCCCTACGTGCGTCAGCCTTCGGAATGTAGGCGACCACGTAATCGCCATCGCAGGCGCCACTCATCTCGACAGCTGGCCAATAATTGGCGGTCTTCTGGTAATGCAGGTAGTAGTTCTTCCAGCTGCTGTTGACGGCGGACTTCTTGAAATACACGCCTACCGTCGAATCATCCTTCACCGTGATGGTGACGGAGTCTTGCGCGCCAAAAGTGGAACGTGCGGTGATGGTGGCCGTGCCGGGATTCACACCGGTGACAAGACCGTTCTGATCCACAGTGGCGACGTTCTCATTACCGCTATACCAAGTGACAGTATCGTCTTCCGGCTTCGTAGTAGCGCTCAGCTGAAGATTCTTAGTGTCATCACGCAATCCGATTACGTAGTTTCCACCGGCATTGTTGATGGTGACGGACTTGTTGGAAGTGGTTCCACCGCTATTCACGGTGCAGCTGGGGTTAGGCACACCTCGCATGAAAGCGTTACCGGACTTATAGAACGTAGCACCGTCAGCGAGATCAATCTTGTAATTGTTGCCTCCGTTATTATCCCAATTACTGTCAGCGCCATGAATCACAAACTGCACTGTGCGGTTCGTGCTGTCCTCGTTATTGATGGTGACGCTCTGCCACTTTTCTGCGCAACCTTCGGCAGCGGTAAACGCTATATCGGAATTAGTCTGCCCAGTAGTCTGGTCAGACCAAGAAGTGCCGCCATTCAACGAGTAGTGCAAATAAGTATTGCCGAGAGTGAAGTTGCCATCAATCGGATAGAAAATGGTAGTGGTCTTAGGCGTCTGCGGAATAATCGTGCCTGCCGGTACGGTCACGTTAACCGTTGCGCACTTATCCGAAGCGGCAAGCGAGCATGCGGTGACAGTGCCATCTCCATCATTGACGGCGGTGACAGTGCCTTCGTTCACCACCACGGAACCAGTAGCGGTCCACTGGACATCCTGCGGCACGCCATTAGTCTTATCATCGTTGGCGAAAACGCTGGCGGTGAGATCGAACGGAATGCCATCAGTCGTGATGGCATTGTTTTCATCCCTGACCGTACCGTTGTAGTACAGCTTGACCGAAGCCACATCCTTGGTGGAATCGGTAATGCGGTAAACGACGGTGCTGTCCTTCATCTGCAGCTGCCATTCGGAACCAGCAAGTTCCTTGTTGATGTCTACACCGTCGACCTTCGACCATTCAAGATTGGCGCCCGAAGGCTGGTTCACAATCTGATTGTTCTCAACGTCAGTCCATGCAATGCCGTCAGAAGATTCCTGCACTCTCTGGGTGATCGTGCCAGAGTTGCCCGCCTCAATCCTGTACACCTTGTCGGAAACCTTGAAGCCGTCAGTAGACGCGATTTCCTTCAGATAATAAGTGGCATTCGGGTTCAGGCTACCGATTTGAATGGTGCCGTCGTCAATGCCGTCAAGATCGAAGGCACCACCATCCTTGACGACGCGCAAAGCGTTTGCAGCGGTCCCGGCCTTAGCATCCGCATAGCTCTTGAACACGCCCCACGTGGTGCCGGCGAGCTTGTTCTTGCTCGAATCCACCTTGTTGATCTGGATTACCGCACAGGAGGAGTTGAACGTGCCGTTCCAAGGGAGGTTATGACGCTCCTGGTCCATGTTGATTACGGAGGCGGTCCTGCCTTCCCAGCCGTTGTTATTGGAACCCTGATTGACATATGGAATGGCAGTCGGATTGTACATGCTGAAATCGCCACCGACATACACGCGGCCATTGGTGGTGACATGGTCTTCGAAGTTGCCGTTCGGAATCAGAATGCTACCAAGCATGGCTGCGGCAGGGTCGTCATTGGTGGATTTAGCTCCCCCATTACCGTCAAGCTCGCTTGTGCTTTCGTTGGCAACGCCACCGCGAATGGTTACCTGAGTGGCCTCCTTGAAATTCCACATAATCTTCTGGGCGGCAGCAGAATAAAGATTCTTCTTTTGCTTATCTTCAACAGCCTTGGAGTAGCCATCGCCGATTTCAGTACCGTTCCACCAGAATCGCCAACCATTGTGGAAATCGATATTGCTTCCACTGACATTCACCACAACCGAAGCATCATCCGGGATGCCGGTGAATGCAAAATCAACGCCTCGATAGTTCTCAGAAGAAAGCTGCTTGTCAGTGACGTTGAAGATCTGCATGGCAGAACCCTTGCCATTGGTATCAGCATCACCTTTGAAAGTGATGAGCTTTTCAGCGTTGCTGGTATTCTCCCCGCCAGAGAACTTGAATGTGTATGAAATCTTGTTCTTACCAGTAGTGGCTGATTCGTAGCCGTAATGATGACGAACGTAGGCGCTGTTCGCAGCAGCCGTACTCACCTCAGCGTCGGCGACATGCACACCCTCGCTCTTTTGCAATCCGGCGAGCTGCTTGGACAGACCTAAGACGTTATCAGCGTAGAAAGTGGAGTAGTTCTTCGTGGCATCATTGAGAAAGACGCTGCCTAAACCGGCAGAGCCGAATCTGACGTTTGTGTATGTATTTCCATCAGCATTGGACGAAGCTGTGGCATCCCAGACAGAACGACCAGCATTAAGTCCAGAACTGTTTTCATCAGCGTTAAAATGCCAACTGGTGTTGCCGTTGATGCGGGCGGAATACCATGTTAGATTGCTATCGGTGCCCTCGTTCTGCACGAATGCGCGACCAGTGGAACCATTATCGAAGCCACCGAGAGCGGAAACGCTCTTGCTCGGATTGTCCGCATCCCACATATTGCCCGTGGAATTACCCGTATTGGATGTGTTGTTGCCAGCCACCACCAGCACATCGCTACCGGACTTTGGACGGAACTGAGCACCGAAACCAACTACGCCGAATCGGAAGCCTTTGCTGTTCCAACTTGTTTTCGCGCCGTTAGTGGCAAGCTTACCGTTGACCAGCGTGAGGCCTTCGGCCTCCACCGCATAGGACTTGTCAATCTTTTGAGTCGAACTGAGATCAGCGTAGGTACCACCATTGTTCTGGTTGTTGGCGCCCACGTACATATTGCCGCCCACATAAGTGGCCACACCAGAATCGACAGTGGAAGCACTGACATCGTCTCCCAAGCTGATCGACTTCGGCGTGCAAATGCCCGGTTCTGCGGAAGTGTCAGCTTTGGCATTGTAGGTGGGGAGGAGGGAAGTTACTGCGACGGTGGCCATCATGCCGACGGCGACGAGGGCTGCAGTGAGCGCACGGGCCGGTTTGGCCCCCTGTCTCAGCGCTACGTGCTTCGGCCGTTCCACCTGGTGCCTCATCGTTTCATGCTCCTCAAATAGCTCTATGTACTGAATGCCATCGTCCCCGTTCTTACTCCCTGGTCGTTGAATTTTCCGCGTTATTGGGGAACACTGGATTCAGTTATTCACAAACCTAGATACAAGATTATAGCGTTCGTTTGCATTGAGCAAATCGAAGTCTGTAAAAGTTTCCCGGTCTGATTTTCTATGAATTGATGGACAACGACACTGCCAATCACCTAGTGTTACAGCTCTTGTTTTGGCGAAATAGAGACGTTTTCCAAACGTGCCATGCCATCCGGTCTGCATTTTGCAACAATTGTTGACATACCCGTTTATTAGACTCTGTCAAATTCAATGCCTATTTTCTTTCAGCGATTTTGACAATATGAAAGCGTATGAGGCACACCAGGCTATCCAGTTTCCAGGTCATTGTTCGGGTCGATTCCCGTGCCGTCGTCCACGGAATTGTTCGCGACCGCGCGCAGCACGGCGTTCGTGGTGAACGGTTTGCCGTACATGTCGTCGGTCAACTGGTCGTTGGTCGGCAGTTTCGGCATGGAAACAATCGAGCTGCCGGTCAGTCCGGCGACGGCCGGCACCAGAGGAGTGCTCACTTTGCTTGTGAATTCACCGTTTTCGACGTATCGCACCTGCAGGAAGTAGTTGTTGCCCATGCCGCTGTTCTGACTGTTCGACCCGCGCAGCATGGTGGTGTTGCTCAGGATCAGCGAGCGCTGCGAGATGAGCTGGTTGTCGGTTTTCTGCAGCATAGCTGCTGACGAGTTGGCGGATCGCGGTGGAGATGCCTACCGTGCCGACGATGAGCACGACGAGCGTGCACGCGACGAGTTTGGTGCTCAGCGAGAACCGGTCGAAACGGTTGAGGAAGAGTTTGGCGAAGGTCTGGTGCTTGGCTTTGAATGCGGCGGTTTTCGCCGCGGTGCGTGCGGCGGCAACGGCGAATCAGTCGTCCCGGGACCCGCTGCTGCCGCCATCGTTACCGTTATTGCCGTCGATGCACGGGTGCCGGGGATGAACGGTTTCGCGAACATCGCCTCGATGTCATCGGAAACGGACTGGTCGACGGAACCGTCACCCGGAATGAACGAATCGCCCGCATGGAACCGCGGCTCGGATTCGTCAAGCTCTGCGGACTGCACGGACCGCGCGTCCACGGGACTCACCGCCTTCATCCTCATCGCCCCGGCGCTTGCGCTTCCTGCGGTTCTTCGCAGCGGTTTGGGCAGCGAGCTCCGTGGCGGTTTCAACGGCATCTCCCGCGGATTCCGCAACTCCGGTAACCGTCTCAACAACGCCCACTGCAGCACCGGCAACGGCGTCGTTTCGCGCTTCGTCAGTCGAACCGTCGGTCAAACCGCCGGTTTCAGCACTCGTTCCGGTCAAGGTTTCAGCCGTGTTCTCAGCCGCCTGATCAGCGGCTTTCTTGTCTCTTCAGCCCTTGTGCCCATGACGATTGCCGTGCGCGGAACCGCCCCTGCGTTTCTCGCCGCGCTTGCGTTCCTTCCCCGAGGACCCGCGGGTTAAATGGGTTAAATGACAAAATGTGTGTTTTATTCTGCCGCTTACCCCTACTGCCGCAAGGCGTGTCGCGGGGTGATTTTGTGTCCGGGGCATTATCGGCATCCCCACTTGACTTTTCCGGAAAACCTGATCCAGCGGCTTCAGATGACAGGCGAAAGGACATCATCCCAGACACCCTCCAAATAGCAACCAGTAGAAGGGATAT
>Ga0256406_1005254_pt1 | contig 13994 bp, 12 predicted proteins | sample RumenRJG_03DNA_FD_185986 | JGI IMG/M metagenome (GOLD analysis project Ga0256406, IMG submission 185986) | Bovine rumen microbial communities from Lethbridge, Alberta, Canada - RJG_03 | ecosystem: Host-associated > Mammals > Digestive system > Stomach > Rumen | place: Canada: Alberta | collected...
CAGCGCGTGTGGACTGACTTTGACGAAGAGGAGGCGCTGTCGCGTGGCGTTTACAACACCTATACGCAGGACAACCTGCGCTATTCCCAGAATGCACCGCTGACCATGTATGAAGAGGTCAACACCAAGTGCAACCTGCCGGCTCAAATCGATATTGAGGCTACTGAGGGTGAGGAGTATCGCTTTGTGATGGTAGCAAAGGGTGGTGGCTCGGCCAACAAGACCTATTTCTATCCCATGACCAAGGCTACGATTCAGAACGAAGGCACACTGCTGCCGTTCCTCGTGGAGAAGATGAAGAGCCTTGGCACGGCTGCCTGCCCTCCATACCACATCTGCTTCGTCATCGGTGGTACGTCGGCTGAGAAAAACTTGCTGACTGTGAAGCTTGGTTCCATCCATTATCTTGACAATCTGCCCACATCCGGTGACGAGACGGGCCGCGCCTTCCGCGACCTCGACCTTGAAGCCAAGTTGCTGAAGGAAGCCCATAAGATAGGCCTCGGCGCACAGTTCGGTGGTAAGGCTTTCGCTCACGACGTGCGTGTCATCCGTCTGCCCCGTCATGGTGCCAGTTGCCCCATCGGTTTGGGTGTGAGCTGCTCTGCCGATCGTAACATTAAGGCCAAAATCAATCGCGACGGTGTGTGGTTGGAGAAGATGGATACTAATCCCGGTAACCTTATCCCTGCTGAACTGCAGCAACCTGGTGAGAATGGCGGCGTGGTCATCAACCTCGACGAGGGTATCGACAAGGCTCGTGCCATCCTGACCAAATATCCTGTCTCCACGCGTGTCATCCTTAACGGTACCATCATCGTAGCCCGCGACATCGCGCATGCCAAGCTGAAGGCCCGTTTGGACAACGGCGAGGATCTGCCACAGTACTTCAAGGATCATCCCGTGCTCTATGCCGGACCTGCAAAGACTCCGGAAGGCTATCCCTGCGGTTCTATGGGACCGACTACCAGTAACCGTATGGATCCTTATGTGGATGAGTTCCAGGCTCACGGCGGTAGCTTGATCATGATTGGTAAAGGCAACCGTACGCAGGTGGTGACTGATGCCTGCCAGAAGCACGGCGGCTTCTATCTGGGTACGATCGGCGGCGTGGCTGCAGTGCTCAGCCAGGACTGCATCAAGAGCATTGAATGCGTCGAGTATCCTGAACTCGGAATGGAGGCTATCTGGAAGATTACGGTCAGCAACTTCCCTGCCTTCATCCTTGTGGATGACAAGGGGCATGACTTCTTCAAGGAACTGAAGCCTTGGAAGTGCAGCTGCTAATGGCAAGAAGCATATAGTTGACTCTATATAAAAAGGGACTGCGCCAAAGGTTGCATGCTTTGGGCACAGTCCCTTTAATAATTTAAGATTTTAATGGCATCATCTTTTGTAAGTTTGTAGACCGTTATTGCAGACAATTGCTGAAAGAGATAAATTCATGGGTAAAGTCATAGAAAGAGAAAAGCGCATCATCGCTTTGATGATACGCTTGTATTGTCGTCATAAGTTGAAGCAGAAAGTGCCTGACGCTGAGCATGCAGCGCTGATAGAGTATTGTCAAACACAGCTTAGCCATTGTCGTTGGCAAGACGAGAAGCCGCCTTGCAAATTCTGTACCTCTCATTGCTACGCTAAAAAACAGCGGCAGCAAGTGCGCCTTATCATGAGATGGATGGGGCCGCGCATGGTGCTCTATGCTCCGATGGAAGTGGTGAGACACTTGCTGAAGAAAGGATAGAACCTTGGGCAGGTGTTGAGCATGCCGCATGCACATGACAGCATGTTATTGGCCCTGCTGTCTGTTGTCTACCGGCTCTGCACTGTCAGACGGTAGCTTTCTCGTTTTCTTCCTGTGCTGCTTTCTTCTTGGCAATACGCTCTCTGTAGTCATTGAGATAAGCCTCATGCCTGAGCGCAGCCTCATGGGCATATGTGTTATCAGGATCTTTGGCAAGGTCGATGCGCATGGTGTGGGCCATGGCGATCAGGTCCTTTACCACTTCACTGCCACAAAGCAATCCGGCTGTGGCAGGTACCCACGCGTTGCTGCTTGGGATAGTGTGGCGTTCCGTGCACGACCGCATGTCCTTGGCCGGGCAGATACAGTGAAAGCGACAACTGATATCGTCCTGCTCGATGCTCTCCAACGGCAGCTCAGGACTGTAGACTACCTTGAGGTGTTTGATACCGGTCTTGCGCAGTTTCTTGCGTATCACTTTGGCCAGAGGGTCATTGATGGTTTTCCAGATGTCGGTGACGCGCAGCTGTGAGGCATCAAGCTTATAGGCAGCGCCCATGCACGAGATGATGGGAATGCTGAGATCGTGACACCGACGGATCAAATCGAGCTTGGCTGTCACGGTGTCGATGCAGTCCACCACATAGTCATAATTGGAGAAGTCGAATTGCTCAGCGTTGTCGGGCAGATAGAAGGTCTGGTACTTCCTGACGTGACAACGGGGGTTGATGTCGTGTATACGCTCTTCGGCAACGTCTACTTTGTGTTTGCCAACAGTTGATATCGTGGCCAAGATCTGTCGGTTGACATTAGTCAGGCATACGCGGTCGTCATCGATGATATCGAGTGCGCCTACGCCGCTGCGTGCCAGTACTTCAACCACATATCCGCCTACACCGCCAACGCCAAAGACGGCAACGCGTGAGCCGTTGAGCGTGTCGATGGCCGGCTTGCCCAACAGTAATTGTGTGCGAGAGAATTGATCCTGCATGATGGAATGCTGTGTTTATCTTGAATTTTTTTGCTTTAACAAGGCAAAGTTACGCAATTTTTCCTACCTTTGCTAATAAATATCGAATAAACAATGTCAAAACAGAAATATCCCATTGAGTTTGAGTCTTATTGGAAGGCACATGAGGCTGAATTGATACAGGTGGCGCCACGTGCGTTGCGTGAAGAGCGGAACAACAGTAGCAAGATGAATACGGCCGGCGACTGGATGCTCTATATCATTCCTTTCATCGTGATGGTAGGCTTCCTGAATACCAAACTCATCAGCAATGAGATGTTCAACTTTATAGTTAGCATCGTGCTTGGCGTGTTGTGCTTCGGCATTGTGACGTATATCAAGCCTTACATTACCAACAAACGCAATATTGTTGATATTGACAAGGACATCGAGGATTATTTCTTCAGCATTTATCAGAAGGAGGGAGTGGACGGCTTGAAGAAGCTCCTTTAGCTTCCTCCGGTTATACGTGCATCAGGTCGCTCATGATGATATTGCTGATGTTGATGCCCTGTCGTGTGAGCCGTATGTGACCGTCTTCCTCAATGAGCATACCGCGACGAAGGTAATCCTTGGCACAGCTTATCAGATATTCACGATAGGGTGGCGTCAGGCAGCGAAGGTCAATGCCCTCCGAAGTTCGAAGCGCGGTTGTGACGATATCGTCATAGTGTGTATTGTCGTCAATCTTCTCTTCTTCATAAGGTAGCCTCCCGGTGCTGATGCTGTCGATGTATTGTTTGATGTTGTCCGGATTCCAGTGACGTGTGCGTTGGTAATAGCTGTGTGCGCCGGCACCCAGTCCTATGTAGGGCGTGTCGTGCCAATAACTACTGTTGTGGCGACTGCGCCATGGACTGCGCTGTTGTCCGTCTTTGCGGGCAAAGTTGCTGATTTCATAATGCTCATAGCCAGCCGCGGTGAGCATGTCGATCAGCGTGTCATACATTTTCAGGCTTAGCTCTTCGTCGATTTGATTCACCTTACCGCTTTGTAGCATGCTGTAGAGCGCAGTGCCCTCTTCATACATAAGTCCATAGGCTGATATATGCTCTGGCTGGAGGGAGAGCGCATGCTCAACGTCGCTTTTCCATTCGCTGAGCGTCTCTTCGGGAAAGCCGAACATCAGATCAAGGCTGATGTTGGTGATGCCGTCCTGTCTCAGACAGTCAACAGCCTGCTCCACTTCCTTGGCATTGTGACGGCGATGCAGAAAACGCAGACGTTCGTCCGAGAAGGTCTGTGCGCCCATGCTCACGCGATTGACGGGTAAATGTGAGAACATCCCATGGTGGATGTCGTCAGGATTGCACTCCATTGTCACCTCTGCATCGGCGTTGACCTCATATACCTTATTATATATATGGTCGAACAATTGGGTCAAGTCTTCATGCGAGAGCTGACTGGGCGTACCGCCGCCAAGATAGATGGTGGCCAGCCTCGGCTTGTAGGGTAACAGCTCCATCTCTTGGCACAGCGCATCGGTGTATTGGTGTCGCAACGGCAGAAAGGTGGTAGAATAGAAACCGCAGTAGATGCAGCGACTGGCGCAAAATGGAATGTGAATGTACAATCCGGCATCTGGGTGATTGACAGTTGTTGGAATCATGAAATGACGAAATCTATTAGTCCTTATGAGGCAAAAGTACTAATTAGTTTTAAAATACGGAACTTTTTTGTCATTTTCCTTTGAGGTTATTTGATTTTTCCCTAACTTTAACATCGATAACGACTGCGAGACAGTCACGTGATTATCAAAACCGATTTAATACTAACAATTAAAAACTTTTGATATGAAAGTATATCAGACTAACGAAATTAAAAACATCGCGCTCATTGGCGCCAAAGGTAGCGGCAAGACCACGCTTGCCGAGAGTATGCTGTTTGAGGCTGGAGTCATAAAGCGTCGTGGTACGGTAGAGCAGAAGAATACCGTTTCCGACTTCATGCCTGTAGAATTGAATTTAGGTTATTCCGTTTTTCCTACGGTCTTTCATGCAGAGTGGAATAACAAGAAACTGAATATTATAGACTGCCCGGGGTCTGATGACTTCGTAGGAGGTGCCATTACTGCACTCAATGTCACTGACCTCGCCGTCGTCCTTATCAACGGCCAGTATGGTCCCGAAGTAGGAACGCAGAACAATTTCCGTTATACTGATAAGCTCAAGAAGCCTGTCATCTTCCTCGTCAACCAGCTCGACTCTGAGAAGTGCGACTTTGACAATGTCATCAATCAGATGCATGATGTGTACGGCTCGAAGTGCGTACAGATACAATATCCTCTTGAGACGGGCCCCAATTTCCACAGTCTCATTGATGTGCTGATCATGAAGAAGTTGTCATGGGGTGCCGATGGCGGTGAGCCTAAACGTGAGGAGATTCCCGCTGAAGAGAAAGAAAAGGCCGACGAACTGCATAAAGCACTCGTTGAGGCAGCTGCCGAGAATGACGAGGGATTGATGGAGAAGTTCTTCGACGACGAAGTGCTCACGGAGGATGAGTTGCGTATGGGTATTCGCAAAGGACTTATCAATCGTGATATATTCCCTGTGTTCTGTGTCGATGCTTTGAAGGACATGGGCGTGCAGCGTCTGATGGAGTTCTTGGGCAATGTTGTGCCTTTTGTAAGTGACATGCCTGCCTATCGTGACACACGTGGCGAAGAAGTTCCTTCCGACAGCAAGGGGCTTGAAAGCCTTTATTTCTTCAAGACCGGTGTTGAGCCCCATATTGGTGAGGTGAGCTACTTCAAAGTGATGAGTGGTACGGTGCATGCCGGCGATGACCTGACCAATGCCGACCGCGGTTCAAAGGAGCGCCTTGGTCAGATCTATGCTTGTGCCGGTGCTAATCGTGTCCCCGTGGATGAGCTTGTAGCGGGTGATATCGGTTGCACAGTGAAGTTGAAGGATGTCAAGACCGGTAATACCCTTGACGGTAAGGGAGCCGAGAACATCCGCTTTGACTTTGTGAAGTATCCTCGTCCGAAGTATTCACGTGCCATCAAAGCCAAGAATCCTCAGGAACTTGAGAAGGTGATGGCAGCGCTGACCCGCATGCGCCAGGAAGATCCAACTTGGGTTGTGGAACAGAGCAAGGAGTTGCGTCAGACCATTGTCCACGGCCAGGGCGAGTTTCATTTGCGTGTGCTCAAGTGGCGTTTAGAGAACAATGAAAAACTGGAGGTGGAATACGAGGAGCCACGTGTGCCTTATCGTGAGACCATCACTAAGAAGGCGAAGGCCAACTACCGGCATAAGAAGCAGAGTGGTGGTGCTGGACAGTTCGGCGAAGTCTCTCTGATCATTGAGCCTTATGCTGAGGGCATGCCTGATCCGACGGTTTATAAGTTCGACGGCCAGGAGTTCAAGATGAGCATCAAGTCAAAGGAGGAGAAAGACTTGCCTTGGGGTGGTAAACTGCAATTTATTAACAGTGTTGTAGGCGGTGCCATTGATGCCAGGTTTATGCCCGCCATTCTGAAGGGTGTGATGGACTGCATGGAGCGTGGTCCGCTTACCGGCAGCTATGCCCGGGACGTGCGTGTGGTGGTCTACGATGGTAAGATGCATCCTGTTGACTCCAATGAGTTGTCGTTTACGCTTGCAGCTCGTCATGCGTTCTCCGATGCCTTTAAGGCTGCGGGTCCGAAGATTCTCGAGCCTATCTATGACCTGGAAATCTTTGTGCCGTCAGACTATATGGGCGACGTGATGAGCGATCTGCAGGGACGTCGTGCCATCATCATGGGCATGGACTCTGAAGCCGGCTATCAGAAGTTGCAGGCTAAGATTCCACTCAAAGAGCTTTCCAACTATAGTGTGGCGCTTAGTTCGCTCACCGGAGGTCGTGCCAGTTTCACGGCAAAGTTCGCAAGCTACGAACTTGTGCCTGGTGACATTCAGACGAAGCTGATCGCCGAACATGAGAAGGAGCAAGAGGAAGAAGAATAGGATCGTCTTCGGTCAATGAGACGACATGTACACAAGCCCTATGCAGAAGGATATAACGGCCTTGGCATGGGGCTTCTTCTATGGATGGGAACTGCGTGATGGAATGTCTACTATCGTAACGATTCCAAGGCTCCGTATTATAAACTTCTCTTGACAAGAGTATCTTTGGTATAATTCAATATAACGACTTAAAATGCGAATACAAACTAATAATTGCAAAATAACCCAATATTCTTAACACTTAAATGTTAACCAATTAAGATTTTACCTATCTTTGCGGCATGAAGAAGAAAACAATATGGACCATCGCCATCATCATGGGATTGTCCTTTGTGATATTGCTTGGTTTGCAGCTCACTTACATCCGTGAGATGGCCAATATGAAGAAGGAGCAGTTTGACGAAAGTGTCAACCGCGCCCTTTATCAGGCCTCTCGTAATCTTGAGCTCAACGAAACCCTGCGTTACTTGGAACGGGATATCCATTCATCGGAAAAAACCAATGCCAAGACCGTAGGCAAAGACAGTGCAGCTATGGCCAATAAAGCTGATGACGCTGATGATGACTTGAATGAACCTAATGGTGGATTTGTCACTTTCAAGTTAAAGACTATGGCTTCCAAGCCTGTCAACATCCCCAAGGCGATGATTCTCCGCAACGACCGCTATTCTAATAATGAGGCCAGCCGATCACTGCAGGAGATTGTGAAAAACCGATATGTCTATCAGAAGTCGTTGCTCGACGAGGTGTTGATGAATATGCTTTATTCTACTTCTGATAAACCGTTGCAGCAGCGTGTCAACTTCAAGATACTAGATCAGGATATCAAAGCTGAGCTTATTAACAATGGCATCAATATCCCATATCATTTCACGGTGAGCACACAAGACGGACGTGAGGTTTATCGTTGTCCGGACTATACCGATGAAGGTGCGGATTTCACTTACACACAGACCCTCTATCGTAATGAGGCTCCATCGCGGATGGGTATTCTGCGGGTTCATTTCCCCGACATCAACAGCTATATCTTCTCCAGCATTCGGTTTATGATACCAAGTGTGGTGTTCACGCTCATTTTGCTTATCACCTTTATCTTTACCATTGTGGTCATCTTCCGTCAGAAGCGATACAGTGAGATAAAAAATGACTTCATCAACAACATGACGCATGAGTTGAAAACACCTATCGCCAGTATCTCTCTTGCCGCGCAGATGCTCAATGACGACTCGGTGCCAAAGTCGGAGAAGATGATGAAGCATCTCGTGGGTGTGGTTAGTGATGAGACCAAGCGCCTCCGATTCCTCGTGGAGAAAGTACTACAGATGTCGATGTTCGACCGTAAAAAGTCATCGTTTAAGAAAAAGCGTCTTGATCTAAACGAGATGGTGGAGACGATTGCCAACTCCTTTTCACTGCGTGTGGAGCATACGGGTGGTAAAATCAATGTTGACATCGAGGCTGTGGATTCGACCATTTATGTGGATGAGGTCAATTTCCAGAATGTAATCTTCAATCTGATGGATAATGCCGTCAAATACCGTAAGCCCGACAAGCCGCTTGACGTGACGCTGAAGACCTGGAATGATGACAAGTGGCTATACTTGTCGGTCAGTGACACTGGCCTAGGCATGAAAAAGGAAGACCAGAAAAAGATATTTGAGAAGTTCTACCGAGTGCATACAGGTAACGTGCACGACGTCAAGGGATTCGGCTTGGGGCTTGCTTATGTGAAAAAGGTAGTTGACCTGCATGGAGGTGACATCAAGGTGGACAGTGAACTGGGTAAGGGTACAACGTTTACCATGAAGCTGCCGGTCATTAAGGATGAATAATCAAATAACGACAAATAGTAATAAATTATTAGTATAACTACGCCAAACGACCACTGGATAGTCTGTCATGCAGATGATAAGGCTCGAGTGGCGTGAGGCCAAAACTTTACAATTATGGACGAGAAAACTAAGATTTTGCTTTGTGAGGATGACGAGAATCTGGGCACATTGCTTTGCGAGTACCTTATCGCCAAAGGCTTCGATGCAACGCTCTGCCCTGATGGCGAGGTAGGTTTCCGTGAGTTCCAGAAGGATAAGTACGACATCTGTATTCTCGATGTGATGATGCCGAAGAAGGATGGCTTCTCACTGGCACAGGACATCCGCCAGATCAACTCTCAGGTGCCTATAGTCTTCCTTACTGCTAAGACGCAGAAGGAGGATGTGCTGGAAGGCTTCGACAAGGGCGCTGACGACTATATCACTAAACCGTTCTCTATGGAGGAGCTGGTGAAGCGTGTGGAGGCAATTCTTCGTCGTGTGCGTGGCAAGCGCAACCGTGAGAGTACAAAGTATAAGATTGGCCGTTACACTTTTGACACGCAGAAGCAACTGCTCTCCATTGGTGACAAGCAGACAAAGCTGACAACCAAGGAGAACGAATTGCTGGCGCTGCTCTGTTCTCATGCCAATGAGATCCTGAAGCGTAACGATGCCCTGCGAACAATATGGATTGACGATAACTACTTCAATGCACGTTCTATGGATGTCTACATCACCAAGCTGCGTAAGCACCTTAAAGAAGACGACCAAGTGGAAATCATCAATATCCACGGCCATGGTTACAAGCTCATAATTCCTGATGAGGAGTAATGTGGCATGTAACTAAGGAATTTGTCCGTTGACGAATACCATTAGGTATTAATTTATAACCAACAAGGGTAGCGAGGAAATATGTTTTCTTCGCTACCCTTGTTGTTGTTTCTTTCGTCAATGGCTCTTCGATGGATGTTTCATGCTACAAAGATTCGATTTCGCTTGCCGACATGCCTGTAACCTTACAAATACTCTCTATGGGAATGCCCAAGCCTTTCATTGCTTTGGCATTCTTTATTCTTTCATCCATGACACCCAGTTCGTGTCCTTCTTTTCTACCTTCTTCTCTACCTACTTTTCTGCCTTCTTCTCTGCCTTCTTCTCTACCTACTTTTCTGCCTTCTTCCACTCCTTCTTGATGTCCCTCCTCGCGTCCTTCTTTATATCCTTCTTTCTTTCCATCGGAAAATCCATGACGACGGGCACTGTTGTAATAGGTGCGTTCTGTGCGCACAATATCCCAAAACTTGTCGTATCCTTCCAACTGTGCGGGAGAATAAGAGGACTCCTCAAGAATATCCACAGCCTTCTTTACCTCAGGATTGTCAAGAAATTCCTGAGGCACCTTCTCTGCGTTACCCATCTCAGTGAGATAACGGAGCCATAGAACTTCCATCTTCTTTTCAGAAAAGCTTTGTGGCTTGAACTTTGGGAGTTCCACAAAGATCAGATGAAGTCCTTCGATAATCTTCTCCGGATGGTCTATATTGGCTACCGCATATTGGTGGTAGTAGTTGGGTAACTCGCGCTCGAATACCTCGTTGACGAGGTTCAGAGAATAGACAGGCTGAAGAAGCTCATAGTTCACATGCTTGTCCAACTGCCGCACATAAGCTTTGGAGGCATTAAACAAAACGCGCTGTTTGAACTCTTCCGACCATATCATCTGCATCTCTACAAGAAACTGACGGCCTTTCTCATCTTTACATCTGACATCGACGATACTGTTTTTTTTCAGCGGATTGTCAGGAACAAGTTCTATGGGGATATATTCCACACTCTTGATGAGATGGTCTTTGTCAAGAGGCAGAAGAGCATTAAGCAAGCTGATAACTAGGTCGGGATGCTCGCCAAAGACTCGTTTGAATGTAAGGTCGGCACGTGGATCTAAGTATTTCATAAGCGTATTCTTTTTTGCAAAGATAATATATTTTCATAAAAGAGGGCTCTTTGATAGCAAAATATTATCAACATTGGGTTAATAATGCTTCGATGAGGACCATGAAAGCCAATAACAGGACTTTTACTGCTACGGCTACGGGTGAGATTGTTCGAAGTTTGACGGCCTTGTAGTATGTATCCATCACCAATATTGATGATTTTCATGGATTTACGTTGTGGCTTCCAGCTTTTTTCCTTATATTTGCCAACGTTATGAACATTTTCAAGGAACTCAAGAGTCATACCCACCCTCATGTGTTGGGTGCACTCGACATCTTCAAGTACATCGGTCCCGGATTGCTTGTCACCGTGGGCTTCATCGATCCAGGTAACTGGGCCAGCAACTTCGCAGCTGGTTCGGAGTATGGTTATGCGTTGTTGTGGGTGGTTACGCTCTCTACCATCATGCTTATTGCCCTGCAGCACAATGTAGCCCATTTGGGCATTGTCACCGGCTTGTGTCTGAGCGAGGCGGCAGTGAAATACACGCCAAGTTGGGTGGGGCGCCCCATCGTTGCCAGTGCCGTCCTCGCCAGTGTTTCTACCTCGTTGGCCGAGATTCTCGGTGGTGCCATTGCCTTACAGATGCTATTTGGCATCTCGATTCCTGCTGGAGCTCTATTGGTCACCATGACTGTACTGATTCTGCTTTTCACCAACTCTTATAAGAAGATCGAGCGGGCCGTTATTGGCTTTGTGTCTGTCATTGGTCTGTCGTTTATCTACGAGCTGTTTCTGGTCCATATCGATTGGGGGGAGGCAGCGCGTTCAGCAGTCGTGCCGTCGGTGCCCCATGGTTCGTTGCTCATCATCATGAGCGTGCTCGGTGCCGTGGTCATGCCCCACAACCTCTTTCTTCACTCCGAGGTGATACAAAGCCGCGAGATCAATCTGAAGGGCGACGACCGCATCCGCCACATGTTGAAATACGAGTTTGTCGATACGCTCTTCTCTATGCTTGTGGGCTGGGCTATCAACTCGGCCATGATTCTTCTGGCGGCCTCCACGTTCTTCACGCGGGGCGAACATGTTGACGACCTGGCACAAGCCAATGCTATGCTTGCCCCGCTCTTAGGCAACAACGCCTCTAACATCTTCGCCCTGGCCCTGCTTTTAGCTGGCATCTCGAGTACCATTACCAGCGGGATGGCTGCGGGTAGTATTTTCTCAGGATTGTTCAGCGAGTCGTACAATGCCAAGGATCCGCACTCCATAGTTGGTGTGGTGCTGTCATTGGGACTGGCCATGCTGCTCATCCTGTTTATCGGCAATCCATTTAAGGGGCTCATCATCTCACAGATGGTGCTGAGCTTGCAGTTACCCTTCACGGTGTTTCTGCAAGTAAGCCTTACTTCGTCAAAGCGTGTCATGGGTAAATACGCCAACAAACCTTGGAATACAGTGTTCCTTTATAGCTTGGCCGGTATTGTCACCGCCCTCAATATTTGGCTGCTGGTTTCGGAGTTGGCGTGAGGCTTGACCATAGCTGTCAATCAACACTAGATATTATGAATTGGTGTTATTCCATATTTGGATGTGAAGCTTTATTAGACATACTAATAATTAAAACATAATGAAGAAAATTTTATTTGTAATTGGCTCCCTGCGCAAGCAAAGTTTCAATCGCGAGGTGAGCGAATTGGCAAAAGGCCTGCTACAGCACAAGGCCGAAGTGACTGAATTGAACTACTCTGATGTTCCGATGATGAACCAAGACATTGAGTTCCCTGCTCCGAAAGCAGTTGCTGCTGTGCGTCGTGCGGTGGCCGATGCCGATGGTGTGTGGATATTCTCGCCGGAGTACAACTATTCCTATCCCGGTCATGTGAAGAACCTCATCGACTGGTTGTCGCGTCCCGTTGATCCTGCTGACCGTACAGCACCCACAGTGCTTGTTGGTAAGAAGTTTACGCTCACTGGGGCGGGAGGCAAGTTGGCTACGGCCGGTTGCCGTAAGCAACTCACCACGTTGCTGACCGTGTTGAAGGCTGACGTGATGGTCGAGGGGCAGACTGGCATTGCCCTTAACCTAGAGGCATGGACCGAGGGCCGTATGATTCTAACAGAGGAGCAGAAGGCACTGCTTGCGCAGCAAGCAAGTAAGTTCCTGGAGTTCTTGGACAAATAAATTAGACGAGACTCTGTGGCGGGAAGTTCAGAAGTTTGGACTCTCCGACTTCTGATTCTTTTTTTTTTCTTGCCGTTTCTTGTAGTTTTTCGGCAAGGAGTGCGTCTAAAGGTCGTACAAAACAAAAGAATAATGAAAGCAACCCTATCTACAGAACATCAGTTTGCCCAGTTCATCAAAGAGCAGAAGACCACCGTCTACACAGTATGCTATATGTTCTCCAAAGACGAAGACGAGGTGGCTGACCTTTTCCAAGAGGTATTGGTCAACCTATGGAAGGGCTTCGAAAGCTTCCAAGGGCGCTGTAATCCTCGCACATGGGTCTATCGTGTAAGCCTGAACACATGCATCTCGACAGAGCGCAAACGACGTCACCGGAAGAGCGTGCCGCTGACGATGGACATCAACCTCTTTGCTGACAAGGACGAGGACACGCGGCAGGTGCAGTTGCTCCGTAACCGTATCTCGCGTCTCGGCCCCTTCGACCGTGCCATTGTCCTGCTCTGGCTTGAGAACATGAGCTACGAGGAGATAGGGCAGGTGGTGGGCATCACGGCCAAGAATGTCTCCGTCCGACTCTATCGCATCAAGGAACAGTTGAAGCAGATGAGCGACGAGACGCACGAGTAAGCAATATAATTAATGTGTAATCTTCAAAAAAACTACAATTATGAACATACAAGACAATAACACTTTAGAGGAGATGCGCCGTCAGATGGCTATTCTCCAAGAGAAACTCGATAATGAGACCATCGTCAACGAGCGACTGCTGCGTGAGTCGATGAAGCACAACTACTCCAGCATCAACCGCTATCTCAGCCTCGAGTCAACCATTTTCCTGCCCCTTATCATCATCGTCTTTCCTATCTTTGTCCTTATCTTTCATCTTTCGTGGTGGCCCGTTATTTCTATCATGTTGCTCTGTGTCGGCGATGTCATCTTCGATTATAAGGTCAATCACATCAAGGATGAGGCTTTCATGGCCGACGACCTCGTGCCCACTGCCCTGCGCCTGCAGCGTGCCAAGCGGCTCAATACCATCCAGATGATGGTCAGCATGCCTTTGATCATCCTTTTGATTGCATGGTTTCTCTTCGATTTCTTCCAAAGTATCGACTATCAGGATGAGCTGCTCACCGCTTCTGCTTACGGTGGCATCGTCGGTGGCTGCATCGGACTGGTCTGCGGTCTCATCTTCGCCATCCAACTCTATCGCAAACAGCAAAAGACGCGTCAGCAGGTCATAGACCAGATACAGGACCTCCTTGGAAAGACGCTGGAGGTTTAGTACCAATTGCACTGAAGCCAAATTAAGTAACGACCGTTTCACTTAACTGTGGCGGTCGTT
>Ga0256406_1005256_pt1 | contig 13987 bp, 6 predicted proteins | sample RumenRJG_03DNA_FD_185986 | JGI IMG/M metagenome (GOLD analysis project Ga0256406, IMG submission 185986) | Bovine rumen microbial communities from Lethbridge, Alberta, Canada - RJG_03 | ecosystem: Host-associated > Mammals > Digestive system > Stomach > Rumen | place: Canada: Alberta | collected...
CATCCGGTACGAACCAGTTTAGCTTGAATGCTCCGAAGACGGGCGTGTACTTTGTGAAAATCAAAGTCGGAAGCCAGCAACTTTCGGGCAAGGTACTTGTGAAGTAGCGCACAGAATTTTAAACAAAGATGTGACACTTGTCAAAAGGCGGGACCCGTTCCCGCCTTTTTTTGCATGTAAATGACTCGTTTACAACATAATATGTTATTATTTGCTTATAAAGTGGAAGGTGTATATGAAGAGAACAGCAAACTTTTATACTGCGATAGTCCTGTTGATGACAGGGGCAGCTTGTGCTGCAATCAAGCCGGTTGGGTATAAGTGTGATCTGGATTTTAGTACTTCTGAACTTGAATGTTATGTCAAACAGTTCAAAACGGGTGAATCGACTACAGGTTATACGGTTGGCCAAACTTGGAACGAATTTGCATTGGCTTTTAAGAGTGATGTTGGTAGCTACGATGGTGAACCGAATACCTCGCAAGTTCGAGTGAAATTTGAATCTGATGTTGACTTGGGCGGCTATTCGAAAAAAAATAATGCGTGCGAAGAACCGTTTACCCCGATAGATTTTAGTTCGTTTTTCAGTAAGCCTGTTATTATTGAAGGTGATGACCATATCATTAAGAACTTCTGCTATATTGCCGAAGATGAAGAAGTCTCATTCTTTGGATCATTCAAAGAATCTACTGTAAGGAATCTTAATTTTGAAAACGCCTATGTGAAGACAAAATATGTAGGCAATACATATCCGTCTGCCGCGATTGTAGCCTATAACGTTGAAGATAATTCGGTAATCGAAAATGTGAAAGTCTCCAATGCTAAATTGTTTAGCAGGGGGGCTGCGACTATAGCGAATCGTGTAAGTGAAAGTTCGCTTTCGGATATTCAAATAGAGAATGTATTTGTCTCTTTAAGTAAAGATGTTGTGGAAAACTGTACAAGCTGTGATGCCCAGTCTTCGGTACATTCTTATGGTGCCGGTGTGGCTAGAGAGCTGAAAGACCATGTCGAAATCTCGAATATTACGGTATCGAACCTAGAAATTTCCGATTCTGTTGCACGAATTTATGAAGGCAAGGGTGAAAAATATACTGGATGTTTGTATGCCGGCGGTATCGCTGCACTTGCGAATTTGACAGGGGAAATATCCTTGGATGGAATTTCGATTTCTGCTAAATTGAGCGGTTCGACGGTTGGTGGGTTGATTGCAAGTGTGTCTGCTAATGGCGGAACTACAAATAATTTGAAGGTGACTGGCGCAAAGGTGTCTCTTAAATCGGGTGATTATAACGGAACAGATCAAAACCGTTACCTGGGTGGATTTTTTGGAGTCGTGTCATGGAAACATGGTGATGTCGTCTTTTCGGCAAATGAAGTTGAATTTGCCCTAACGAATAAGAAGACTGGAGCTGGAGCCAAGGGTTCGGATATAGGGGGGCTTGTCGGTTACTTTGGTGGATTGAATGAAAGTAATATTCCGGTTAATCTCTACATAGAAGAAAACCAAGTCAAGGCCGAGATCAATGCTGTAGAAAAACAACTTTATGTCGGTGGATTTTTGGGTAGTGTGTCGCTTGCTGGTGCTCCCAATAGTACCCTTTCTATAAAAAAATCGACAATCAAGCCGATTGATCCGAAGACTAATCCTAATGTGATTTCGGCGCCTAATGCGAATCTTGGAATGATTAATGCGGCCTATGGTGTAGGCGGTATTTCAAATGGAGAGGGAATTGTAGAAATTTTAGGAAACCATGCCGAAGGTGACATCAATATCGCTGCAACTTCGGTGGCTACGTCAAGCAATGTGGGCGGAATGATTGGTCTTGCAAATGTCAAAACGCTGGAAATGTATAATAATACATCTGTTGGAAATTTGCTTACTTCCATGACGAATGGCTCAGAGGCTAAAACGAGTGGTCATTTCTATATTGGATATGAAATAGGATGCGTTACTGAAACTTATCCTTCTGCGGCAAGGATTATAGTTAATGGCAACTACCATTATGGTTCGAAAGACGTAAACGCCAGGTTGGCTTTTGGTTGGCTTGGTGAAAGTGGCAATGGGGCTGTCTCGCCAGAATTATGGAAAACACAACAGGTTGAATTTTACCAAGTTTATAACAATTACCGTAACGCGGTTTTGAATGGTTCTGTAAGCCTGGATGCCGAAGGTGTACTTGATATAGGCGGATCTGGTGTCATTTATGTGAAAAATGAAGAAAAATGGTTGTATGACGGCGTGATTGATAGCGATGCCATGAAATCACGTTTGTTTACCTATATACTGAATGTTGTGTCGGCGGGGGCAAAGGACTGTAGCGATCCCGATGCGGTCTGTTGGGAAAATGAAGTGGATTCGCTACCTAAAATTTCGACATATAGAACGGCATACCAGATTTCAATTGACCTGGATGAAATTTGGGATGACTTGACCGATGCGGATAAGGAGTCCTTGAAAGAAAACCTGGTTGAAACGAAGACAGGACAGCATCATAGTACTCTTTATTCTTATACAGAGAATTATAGTAGTCCCAATAGCGATTTTGCAAGAATGGTGTACGGCCTGAGTGTCGTTAGTGGTGTGTTTAAAACGAATGGCGGTGTTACGGCAACATATGTCGAAGAAGATCTATATAGTTCGTACATAACAGGGAATACCAGCTTTAAGGCTAAGGCGGTCCCGTATGAAATGGTAAGTCTTGATGTGAATTTGGCTGACCAGGGTGTTTTCTATGGTGCCGATTCCGATGTCGAGGGAGGCCTTGTAGTGCCGAATAGTATAAGGATCATTCCGATACCCTCTCAAATATATACGGCAACGTCCTGTGTTGCGGGGTGGTCTTTTGACAAGAATGCTTCTGATTATGCTTACCACGTGTCTCATTCTGCTGAAGACATTTATAAAGATGTTAATGCTGAAAAAACTTTGTATGCGGTATGGTGGGATGCCGAAGAATGTGCCAAGGGCCACTATAATAGGGTACGTCTTCTTGAATCGGAACACGGAGCGATTGCGGTGGATGAATACCGTGAAGGCGCTAAAGTTTACACCCATGATTTTGCAAAGGATTCCACGATGCTTTTGCCGATGGGTATGCTTGGCAATGCAGTGATGGTGGTGCATGCCACACCTGATTCGGGTTATGATTTGGATTCGCTGGTTATTGTGACAGTTGATTCAAGTCTAACGCCTGCTTACGTAGAAAGATCCGTCTTCTCTAAGGGCGATACTTTGCCAGAATATTTGAAAAATGCAACGATGACGGCTTATTTCTCCATGTCGAAGGGTAAAGGAAACCTTGATCCGCAAGGAAATGAGAAACAGAATCAGGTTCGCCATGAACTTTGCAAGAGGGGCAATGCCGTGGGCGTGTATTTTGCGACGGGCAAATCCAAGGGTAATCTTGAGGAATACCAGGTGTCGTTGAAGGATTCCCTGGGAATGGAACTGGAAAAAGCGCTGTTGACGGTGGATTCTGTCGATTATTGGACCCACTTTGCCTTGGTTCCGGGAAAATACTCGGTTCTGGTTAGCCATAAGGGGAGCGGTGAACCTGTGCTTGATACGGCTTTCACTGTGGAATCTGAAATCAAGGTGGAAAAGGATTCTTGGAAGTTGCTAGCCCTTTCGGACGTGGATAAGAGTGACTTGGATTGGAACGGAGACCAGCTTTTCTATTGGTGGGATGAATCGGCTATGTTCGGTGACTATTGGAAGTACCAGAAGTATCAAGGAGAAAATGCGAATGCAACCCGGGGTTACTGGTATAATTCGCTTGAAGGTAGGGCGCTCCCGCTGCGTCACGATGAAGCGATGAATGGCCGTGAAATTGTATGGGAACTTGACAGCGGTTGGAACATGATGGCCAATCCCTACGGTTGGGATGTCGTCTTGCGTCATGAATCCATCTCGATGGATGATAACGATTCTCTGGTCGTATGGACTTGGCTAGGGGAAGAATCTAATTACGGGAGAAATATTTGGCTGTATGAATATGAGGCTGCATACGTTTATTCGAATAAAAAGAGAACGCTTAAAATCGATGCAGAAGACTATTTTGTGACTTGGCTGCCGTTGAGCGGCGATCAGGACAAGGCCTTGCCCAAAAAACGTGGCAATACGGCGCTGGCGAAGGCTTCGGCCCGCAATAATTGGACTTTGCAGGCGGTTTTGGCCGATGCCGCAGGACACAGGGATTCCTGGAACGTGCTCGGTGTAGGGACTGTCGCTGAACTGTTGGAACCGCCGGAGGGTATGGGCGACCATGTGAATCTGTCGGTGATGTCCGGCAAAAAGGCCCTGGCGAAGTCGGTGGTGGCTCCGGAATCGGGTGATGGCGGCTACAGCTGGCAGGTCGCCCTGTCCGCAAGTACCGATCGCGTGGGTTACCTCAAGTTCGAGGGACTTGCGGACCTCGCGGGTCTCGGCTACCGCGTGTATGTGACTTATGAGGGCGAAACCCGCGAAGTACCCGCCGGCGACAGCCTGAGGGTGCTCCTTAAGGCCAAGGGGAACTCGGCGACGGTCCAGGTGACCACATCCCAGGTCAAGGCCCTCGCCACTAAGCTGGAAAATCTGCGTTTTGAGTGCGTTTCGGGCGCCCTCCAGGTCGGATTCGACGTGTCTGGCGACCTGGCCGGCTCTCCGTACAGGGTGCAGCTGGTGGGGGTAAACGGCAAGGTTGCCGCCACCCACAGCGCAAAATCGGCCGCTGGCCGCAATACGCTCGCACTTACAGCCCCGAAACCGGGCCTGTACCTGCTCCGCGTGACCCTCGGCGGTCACCAGGTCGTCCGTAAGGTTGCGGTGCATTAGTAATCTTGCCATTGGGGCGGCTTTTTTCTAAATTTGGCCGCACTATGACAAAGGCTAAATTCATCAAGTTCATCATCGCGTCGGTGCTCGCCATCGTCGCCCTCTTCTTGCCCTACGAATCCCTCGGATTCGATGCCGCAAGCCCCATGGGAATCCTCAACCCCCTCGAAATTCGCGTTATTGGCGTTTTCGTGATGGCAGCTCTCTTCTGGATTCTCCAACCGTTCCCGATTTGGTCCACCTCCATGCTGGTTATCGTGCTCATGATCGTGACCATGTCGGACTCTTCTCTCACCCCGTTCCGCGTGGACGGCGTGACGATGATTAGCCACAAGTCCATTATGGCCACCTTCGCCAACCCCATCATCATGCTCTTCTTGGGCGGCTTCTTCCTCGCTGCAGCTGCCACCAAGTACAAGATGGACTTGAACCTGGCCCGCGTGCTCCTGAAGCCCTTCGGCAAGAACCCGAAGTTCGTGCTTCTCGGCCTCATGCTCATTACTGCCGTGTTCTCCATGTTCATGAGCAACACCGCTACCGCTGCCATGATGCTTGCCATTCTCGCTCCGGTGCTCAAGCTCTTTGACGAAAATGACCGCGGTAAGGCCGCCTTTGCCCTCGCTATTCCGCTGGGCGCCAATATCGGTGGTATGGGTACTCCGATCGGTACGCCTCCTAACGCTATCGCCCTTGGTGCCTTGAACGACGCTATTGCCCGTGGCGACCTGGTTGCAAACCCGGTAAGCTTCGGTCAGTGGATGGCTTTCGGTATTCCGTACGTGATTATTTTGATGGTGATCGCCTGGATCTTGCTCCTCAAGATTTATCCGATTCAGATGAAGGAAATGTCTTTGAATATTGAAGGTGCCGGCAAGTTTGATACCAGCCCCAAGGCCATTATCGTGTACATTACCTTTGTTGTGTGCGTTGTCTTGTGGGTGACCGGTAAGGGTGTCCACGGCATTAACGATAACGCCATTGCTATGATTCCTATGGCCGTGTTTGCCTTGACAGGCGTGATTACCAAGAAAGACCTGAACGCAATGAGCTGGGATGTGCTCTGGCTCGTGGCAGGTGGTTTCGCTCTGGGCGTGGGCCTGAACGCAACGGGTCTTGCCGCTCACTTGATCAAGACGATTCCGTTTGCAAGCTGGTCTCCGATCGCCCTCATGGTGGGTTGCGGTATCATCTGCTTGTTCATGGCCAACTTCATGAGCCACACTTCGACCGCTACCTTGTTGGTGCCGATTCTTTGCGCCGTGGGTATCGCTTGCCAGGGTAACCTGACTGGTCTCGGTGGCGTGACGGCTCTCCTCGTGTCTGTTGCTTTTGCAAGCTCTCTTGGCATGAGCCTCCCGATTTCTACTCCTCCCAACGCCCTTGCTCACGCAACGGGTTACACCGACACTCGTGGCATGGCCATTACCGGTGTCATCATGGGTCTCGGCGGCCTGGTGCTCTCTTGGGTGATGATGATTGTCCTTGCGAAGGTTCACTTCTTCGGATAATCTAAGGATTTACTCCTTATAAAAATAGAAGCCGCTCCTTCGGGGGCGGCTTCTTCTATATTGTCCGGCTCGCCGATACGGGGGCAAGTCTAGAAGACCGGTAAAAGAAAAAAGCTCCGCTTTTTGCGGAGCTTTTTTCGAGTGGTCGATACAGAACTCGAATCTGTGACCTCTACCATGTCAAGGTAGCGCTCTAACCAACTGAGCTAATCGACCGAAGTGAGACCAATTATAGAAAAGATTTTCTGCTTTGTCAAGGGGTTTTTGCCGCTATCTTTCGTCGGCGGGGACCCAATAGCGCAGTCGGCCGGTCAAATGGATCGGAGGGAGGCTGTCGATGCATTTTCCGGTGCGACAATCCTTAAAGTACAGGTCCAAATCGGCTGTCCAGAGCGAATCGTTGATGATTTCGTCGAATTTGATTGTGCTCTTTTTCGAAATCAGGGGAGATTGTAGGGTGGATTTCACTCGAAGCCAGGTGACATACTGCAATCGGCCATTTAACTGCGCTTGGGCCACGGGGGTGAGTGCGGTGCCGGTTTTCGGGTTGTTGACCATTAGCGATATCTGGTCGCCCCGTTCGCTTTCCGAGATCCTTGAGCAAAAATAAAAGTAGCGGTGGCTGTTGTTGACATAGAACGGTGGCTCTACGTCGTCTTTGTCCAGTTCTATGGTGTAGGGGCCGTCATCGTCGATTTCGTACTTGATGTATCCTCCGCCTTTGGCTTCCCAGCTGTTGTTGATGTCGCCGCATGCGCCAAGCATTAGGGCAACTGTGCCTAGGGCGATTTTTTTGCAGAAAGTCAAATTCATGCCCCCAAACTAGAAATTATCTTTGTGTTGAACAATCCATGAACGATAATATTGCCATAGACACCGTTCGCAAAATCCACAGGCTCGATGTGAAGACTCCTTTGGGAGTGGTTCACTTGGCAGGATTTGCGCAAAAACCGGACCATCGCTCGGTGATTTTCGGCATTTTATCGGATTATTGCGGCGCCCCTGTAACGACCGCCGACTTGGTGGAATCTAAAGAAGATACCCGTCCGCAATTCCCGAAGCTGGATTTTGACGTGAACTGGACCCATTCCGATGGTTTCTGTGTATGCGCTTTTGGCGAGCGCGGCTCGTTGGATCAGCTCCGCATCGGGGTGGATTTGGAACGGTTTTCGCCCAAGCGTCTGCACCTTGCAGATCGGTTCTTCAGCAAGGAGGAATCAGCGTTGCTCGCGAATATGGAAAGCGATGCGGCCCAAGGGGAATTCTTTAGGCTGTGGTGCCGCAAAGAGGCTTTTTACAAGTGCGTAGGCGGGGATTTCTTTGAAGGCTCCCTTCGCCGGGATATGCAAAAAAATCCGATGCTTGTTGATGCACCGGATTCGAAACCTTATAAGGTTCATTTTGTGGACTTGGATGCGGCTGCCGTCGGAGCTCCGATGCGTGCCGCACTCTGTCTTGCCGTATCTTCTAGGTATTAGTTAGGCAAATCCTGTTCGCCCTGGGCAATGGGGGCATCTGGAGCCTGGCCTCCCTGTTGGGGAGCTTCCAGTGCATACAGCGGCAAGCTGGCCAATTCTTCGCCGTCTACCAGAAGGCGGATAATGTACTTGTCGGGACGCTTGATCTGGAAACGCTGCAAGTTAAGAACCATGTTCACCGCCGCAGTGTCAAAGCCCTGTGCCACCGGTTCCAGGGGAATCTTGGACTGCATGGGCGGCACAATGGGCTTGCCGCACACATCTTCGAATACGAGCGTCAGCTCGTGCAGCCCGGCTTCACTGCGGGCGTAACGGATGCGGAACGCCGTCGAACACTGCGGTATCACCAGCGGAAAGTTTGCAAAAATACGGTCAAATGCGCCGAGAATGTTTAAGCGTCCGCCGGCACCGTTTGCGGTGGCTGCATCACAGATAGTAGCAATTTCAATATTCATTCTTAATCCTTGTTGTCGTGAACTTTCCAGTTGTCGGCCACGTACTTCATGACAAGCGGGCCGTTGTTGCGCTTGGGTCCGCCGCTGCCTTCTTGCGCCAGCATGGAGACATAAAGCTTTCCTTCATTGTCGAATACCAGGCTGGGGGCGATGCCGCGCAGATAATAACCGCGGAGGGTGTAGAATACTGCGTTGAAGTAGGGCAGCAGGTTTTCGCCGTACAGGTGCCATTTGCCATTTTCGTAGCGGTAAACGTCAACCTGCGAAATCTGGGCGCGGTTGTCGAAGGCCGCGTAGACGACGCCATTCCTGGCGACGAGGTTGATGTTGTTGGTGAAAATACCTTCGCGAATGACTGCACCGGTCTGTTCCCAGCTGATATTGTTGTTGTTGATGGTGCCGGTTGCGATACGGGGACCGTAGGTTTCGACTCCGCGGCTGAAGTACACCATGTAGATTTTCTTTCCGCTAGAGGTAATCTTGGCTCGTCCGATGTCAGAAACATCGAATTGTTTTTTCTCGATAGAACTGTAGTCGTTCTTGGAGAAGTAACCGATGTGAACTCTGTAGGAGCTGTTCACGCCGGCCACAATCAAGTATCCGTCATCGGTATAGATGGCATCCACTTCCGTGAATTTGCTGTCGATGGAACTGAACTTGGAATTCTTTGTCCAGCTGGATCCGCTGTTATCGTACATGTAAATCTTGTTGTCAGAACCAATAACCACGGCATGAGGTGCCGATTCGGAATCCTTGCCCACCAGCTTGAAGTCCTTGATGCCGGTGAGGGACGGCGAGCTGACCTTGGCGGGAGCAGAGGTTCCGCTGGTGGACTTGTAGATGGAAAGATCGTCAGCGAGAATACCCACATAGAAGTTGTTGCCATGGGCAATGGCCCCAATCTTCTTGATGTTGCCGGTGACCTCGATGGAACCGAGGCTTGTCCAGCTGTTGCCATTTAGCTTGGCTACAGTTACCTTGGAATCGTTTGTTGCGTAGGCGATGGTGGGAACCTGGTTCACAATGGCAAAGGACGGTGCGATGGTCGAAGATGTCTTTTCGATAACGGTATCCTTACCCTGGTTCTTCCAAGCCTTGCTGAAGTAAACCTTGTGGCTGTACTCAGGGGCGCGGTGGCGACTGTAGAAGGCGTTGCTAGGCGAAGTGGTTGTACTGTCGCGGTAATCCAGAGTGATTGTGACAGAACCTTCGCGGGTCCTGCGGATAAATGCCGTGTTGAATTCGGCAATGTTCGTATCCAGGGTACCGTCGGTGTTGCCCTGATAGAAGTTGCCATCGACATTGCTGAACTTCCACCAGTAATCCTGCTTGTTGGGGTTGCCCAGTTCACCCTTTTCAGAATGGAATCCGCCCCATTCGGAAGTGTAGTAGTAAATGGCCTGGTCATCGACGGATTCATCGCCACTCCACAGGTAAACGGTATCTGCTGCCGTGATGACGCCCTTCGGGTGCTGCTTCAGAATCTTTACCTTGGTGGTGTCCTTTAGGACGTCCTTGCCGCTTGTTTCTCGGGCCGAAATAATGCAGTACATATTCTTGCCCTGTTCGGAATAGCTGGAGTCTTTTCCGATGGCGAAGGACTTGCCGTTGGCTTCGTAGTCGTATTGAGTGACCTTCTTTTCCATGGTCTTGCCGGTTGCGGCGTCGACGCATTCCCAGGAGAACCAGTCAATGCCCTGCCATGCGTCGTTAACGGATGCATTCAGGGTGAAGGGATCGCCCGGATTCACGTAAATGGAATCCGCGTCTGCCCAGAGCATGGGAATTTCGGTGGTGTACTTGATGGTGATGGTGTCTCTGGCGGTGTTGCCGTCGTTATCGGTCACCTGGGCGATACAGATGAGCTGCTGGACTGCCGGAGCTTTCCATACGGTATCGAGAGAGCTGACCTTTTTCCAGTTGTTTTCGACTTGGCTGTTAGAGCCGCAGCTCCATTCACGCTTTACGATTTCACCCGGGTCAGAGGGCAGCTTGTTGTCGTCGCTGGCGGTTGCCTTCAGGGCAATGTTGAAGTTTGCGCGGACCGTCAGTTCCTTATTTGCAACCGTTACCGTGGGCGGTGCCTGGATAATGTCGATGGAGACTGTATCCTTGGCAGTGTTGCCGTCGTCATCGGTGACGCGGACAATGCACTTGTAGCCGTTTTGTGCCGTTGCGGGCATCTTCATGGTCTTGCGAGGCGTAGAAGTAGAAGAATAGGTGAAACCGATATTTTCGGCCGATGCAGAGCCGCAGCCCCATTCGTACTTCACGAGCTGACCGAGGGAATCCTGGGCGTGGGCGTTAAGTTCGACTTCGTCATTGATGGTTACTCTGCTATAGTTCACGTAGGCGGTTACGGTCGGGAGGCCCAAGAGGATGGTATACTGAGCCGTGTCCCTGGCGGTGTTGCCGTCATCGTCGGTGACCTGTACCACGCAGTAGTATTCCTTGACTGCGGTAGAAGGCATACGCACCTTGGTTTCGGATCCGCCCATGATACTCCAATTGGGGTTCTTGAGGTCGGACTTGTTTTCGCTACAGGCGTAGGCGTATTCGGCGATGTAACCCAACTTGTCGGTTGCAATGGCCTTGATTGTCTGTTCGCTGTTGATCTTTACGGTGTCCTTCTTGGTTGCAAGGCGTACAGTGGGCGGGTCTCTCAACAGGATGAACGAAATCGTATCGGAGGCTTCTTCGTTATCATCGTCGATAGCCTTGAAAATACAGGTATGTTCGGTTCTGTCCTTGACGTCCTGGCCACCGGGGAATTCGACCTTGATGGAACCCGAAACGCTGGCGGCGGGGGAATCGAAGGTCTTGTTGTGGTCGAATATGACGTTGCCGTTGTTGCAGCCCCACTTAATCTGGTTAATGGTGCCGAACTTATCCTTGGCGTTGTAATCGACATCTACGGAGGAACCGATTTTGTATTCGTTGCTCTTGTTCTTTGTCGAAACGTTGATGCTGGGCGGGTCGGCAACCACATTGACTACGACGGTGTCGGAGCCGGAATTGCCGAGGTTGTCGGTCACCATGACTGCCACTTTGTAGGTGCCGATCTTGCTGAAAGCCAGGTCAGCTTCTTCTGCCACTGAGGGGCAGGTGTAGCCGGCAGAAAGGTTGCTGCCGCAGTTCCATGTCAGTGTGAGCGATTCACTCTTGTTTCCCTTGTACGGCTGGACCTTGAAATGCAGCGGGTCGTTAATACTGACGGTGTTTTCAAAACCGGGTTCGGTAAAGACGACTGCGGGGTTGTCGCCTAATGTGCCGAATTTAACTTGAGTGCTTACGTCAGCGCCGTTTTCCTTGTAGGTCACCGTCATGAAGAAGTCCTTGTCAGGACCGGCCGACTTAATATCATCATAGTAGAGCGTAAGCTTGGCGGAACCATCTTCGCCGACGGCCATCTTGTTGGTCTTTTCGCCATTGCCGATGTTCCAGCTCCAGGTGACGTTTTCTGCTGCCGGGTAGGCTCCGATGACCTTTGCGACGAAGTCGAGTTTTCCGTCGGTGCCGATACGGGCGTTCTGGAAACCGTTGACGGTCAAGTTCAACTGAGTCGCCTTGACGACAATGGTCTGCTTGAGAGTGGTTTTGTTGCCGACCTTGTCCTTGGCCGAATATTCGAAGGTGTGGTTGCCGTCGGTAAGGTTGTTCAAGGCTAGGGGACAATTGAATATGGCGTCATTGTCACTTTTGGTGCAAGTGAGCTTTTGAGACTTGCCGTCAATTGCCGCTGTGACTGAATCCAGGCGCGAACCCAGGTCGCGGGCGTAGATGGTCTGGCTCAGTTCACGGTTTGTAAGGGTGTCGATGTTCTTCACGATCAGGTAGGGTTTCGCCGTATCCTTCAACACGATTTCGTCCATGCGGATTACGCTTCCGGATTCGGCAAATAAGTTCTTGATGGTGGAGTCGGCGTATTCCTTGAGGGAATCGGAAATGGCGGTGGCGGTGTAGCTGCCGGCATCTACCTTGACGGTGTAGTTGCCCTTTTCGTCGGTAGTTACGTCAAAGGTCTTGTTGCCGTTGTTGAATTCCACTCGGATGCCAGAATGGCTGTCGCGTCCCTGATACTTGGCGGTACCGGTAAACGTACCTTGGCTCGAACTCAGGTCGCCGATATAGAAGTTCCACGGACGGCTAGAGTTGTCTCCTGTAGAAATGCGGGTAAGCCTTACGATGTCGTAGCCGTCTGTGGCGTACATGTCCCAGTAGATGCGGCCAGTCAACTGCTTGCTGGGGTCGCTAATCAGGGTAATGACGTTCTTGCCCTTCTTGTCGATTGGCTCGAAGATGTTGGAGGTGAAAGCCTTGGCGATAAGGTCTTCTTCGGTAAAGGCCTTCTGCGGGGGTTGCCCATTCTTGGAAACCTGTGCGTAAATGAAGTACTGGAGGTTCTGCGGGTTGTCGTCGTCTTCACCTTCGTAGTAGAAATAGAAACGGTCGTTGATGTTGTGACGGGCGCCATCTTGCGGGTAGATGACTTTGAGCCTCGGAATGCGGTTGAAGTGCAGGTTCACGCTGTCTTTGGTCTCGTTGCCGTCGTCATCGACTACGATGACGTAAATTTTTTGGTTACCAAGGGAGTCAATCTTGGCTTCTTTGTTCTTGATGGTCAGGTAGAGGGAGTCATTGTCGTCAAATTTTTCGTACTTCCAGTTCTTGGCGGATTCTTTCTTGCCGCTGGCGTCCAGGTCGACCTTAATGCTTGTAATGGTTCCAAAGGAGTCGCTTGCAAGGATGGGGAAGGTGATGTCTCCGTCATGCTTGGTCCAGAGGGTGTCCTTGGGAACGATCAGCGTGGGTTTTGTGTCGATAACCTTGACCCATGCCTTGCGGGTGGCTGTTCCGGCAGTGTCGGTTGCGTTGTTGCCGTCGAAGGCTACGAATTTGGGTTCGTAGAGGCCGGGCTTTGCGTATGCCCAGGCTTGGGGCTTGGCGTTACCACCGATGATGGTCGTGTCCTTGCCGTCCTTCTTGGTCAGCGTCCACTGGAAACGGAAAATCTTGTCCACATTGTAGGGCAAAAGACCGATCATGTAGACGGTATCGTTAACGGTAACGGTCAGGGTGTCCGGGATGGTGTCCCCTTCGGCAACGGCGACGTTGGCCATGGAGTCGGCAAACGCGGTCGGGTCCACGATGGGGCTGTCGAAGATGAAAACCCGGGAGTGGTTGTTCTTCAGGTTGACGTTTTCCTTTACGGAAGATTCCCTGGAACATCCGAAAAGGGCTAGCGAAGCGCTAAGGCCGAGGGTGAACAATAAAAAATGGGGTACACGCATAGCACATCCTCAATTAAATACTAAACAATTTTTACACTTTAAATCTATCTTTTTTATTCGTAAAGCGTGTGTGATAAATTGCACCGATGGAGCTAGTTTTATGGAAGAAATCCCTCTTTGGTACAGTCTGGCCGTATTTTTTGTGCTGGGAGCCTGTGTAGGCAGTTTTTACAACGTGATTGTATACCGCATGCCCCGCGGAATTTCGCTGATTAACCCGCCGTCGCACTGCCCCCTTTGCAAGAAGCATATTCCGCTGTATTACAACTTGCCCATTGTGGGTTGGCTCATTTTGCGTGGCAAAAGTGCCTGCTGCAAGCAGCCGATTAGCATTATTTACCCCATCGGGGAATCTCTATGCGGCCTTTTGGGGGCTCTTGCCCTGTATGCGGCTACGGGTTTTACCACGAATTTCACTGCCCCGGTACAGAGCTTT
>Ga0256406_1005257_pt1 | contig 13981 bp, 11 predicted proteins | sample RumenRJG_03DNA_FD_185986 | JGI IMG/M metagenome (GOLD analysis project Ga0256406, IMG submission 185986) | Bovine rumen microbial communities from Lethbridge, Alberta, Canada - RJG_03 | ecosystem: Host-associated > Mammals > Digestive system > Stomach > Rumen | place: Canada: Alberta | collected...
TCGGCCACCTTGAGCAGCGCGGGATTGCATTCGGGATGCGCAATAACAGGGGCATCGGGATGCTCAGCTTTCAGTTGCAGCACTGCCTCTGCCTGCATGGCATCATGGACAGTACAGACACCGTTCCAAAGAAGCATCTGTCGTCCAGTAACCTGATTGATGTATCCACCAAGATTCTTGTCCGGAGCGAAGATAATCTTCTGGTCCTCGGGCAACGAACGCACTAATTTCTCAGCGTTTCCGGAGGTGCATATAAGGTCGCTGAGGGCTTTGATCTCTGCCGAGCAGTTGACATAACTGATGACCATATAATTTGGATGCTCGGCCCTGAATTTGCTAAAATCTTCTGCTTTACAACTTTCGGCCAACGAGCAACTGGCTTCCATGTCGGGAAGCAACACCTTGCGGCTAGGATTGAGAATTTTGGCCGTTTCAGCCATGAAATGCACTCCGCAGAACACAATGATGTCGGCCGTGGCCTCCTGCGCTTTTTGGGCTAACGCAAGACTGTCACCTATATAGTCGGAAAGTTCCTGTATCTCATGCCGCTGATAATAGTGTCCTAGAATGACGGCATTTTTTTCATTCTTCAGTCGCAAGATTTCCTTTTTCAGTTGCTCTTGGGTCATAATGTTAAAAATTAGGTTTGAATTTGCAAAAATACGTAAAAAAAACTCAAATACATAAAAATTAATACAAACTATTGGTTAACAATGTATAAACTACCTATCAACACCCTACCAACTCCTAACCAAGTCCTACCATGGTAGGGGTTGGTAGGGTGTTAATAGGGTCTTCATAGGAAGATTTCACCTTTTTGGTATCAGTTGCTCCCCATCCTATTTTTGCCTCCAATAAAATTATTTTCTTATTTTTTTTTTGATTTTTTGATTTTTTCTTTTGTTTGTTAATTTGGTTGATAACTCTGTAATAGTTTTGTAATTATTAGATTTTCAGCATTATAATATCAATTTTAAGTATGTGTATTATTGTTGATAACACTTTTGATAACTATATTGTTTTCAACATAAGCGTGGGTGTTTTTTCTTTTCAACAATACTGCTGACAACAACTAACAATTGTTTTAACTCTTGTTTGTTGATATTTTCTTCAGCATTGATTCACTTGTTTTTATGTCAATCGGTGAAAAAATGTTGATAATTTCCAAGGTTTCATTATTAGGGACTTGTGTTTTTATCGTAATTTTGCACTCAGAAAAAGTTATAAACATTGATTGAAATGAAAGAAATAATTCCTATAGCCTGCGACCATGCCGGCTACGAGTTGAAGTTAAAAGTTATTGAGCATCTGAAGGCTAAAGGGTTTGAAGTGAAAGACTGCGGAACAAACAGCAGTGAGAGTTGTGATTATCCCGACTATGCCCATCAGGTGGGAAGTGCCCTTAACAAGGGCGAGTTCAAACGTGGCATTGTCATCTGTGGTTCTGGCAATGGTGTACAGATGACTGTGAACAAATATCCTAATGTGCGTTGCGCTCTTTGCTGGACTCCTGAGATTGCCCATCTTGGACGTCAGCATAACGATTGCAACTGCATCTCCATCCCTGCCCGTTTCATTCCTGAAGAGACTGCCATGCAGATTGTTGACGAATACCTTAACACTGAGTTTGAAGGTGGCCGCCACCAGCGTCGTGTGGAGAAAATCAGCCAATTGCTTTGATGGACATTGAACTGGCAAAGCGTGTGTTCTCGTGCATCGATAACACGACGCTCAACGGAACCGACAACGAGGCCCATGTCGAGGCTTTCTGCCGCCATACAATGGAACTTGGCAAAGTGGCTGCTGTTTGTGTTTATCCTCGTTTTGTGGCTTGTTCCAAACGGGTGCTTGATAACAGCGGCGTCAAAGTGGCATCGGTGGCAGGAGCTTTTCCCCATGGACAATTGCCTTTCCGATTGAAGGTTGAGGAGGTGAAGTATGCAATTGGCGAGGGTGCCGATGAAATTGACGTGGTGCTCAGTCGCGGTGCCTTGCTGGCTGGCGAAGACAATGTAGTTCGCGACGAGGTGGCCATGATGAAAGCGGCCTGCCAGGGTAAGATGTTGAAAGTCATTTTGGAAACTGGAGAGCTCCCCTCCCCCACCCTGATTAGGAAAGCCTCCCAGTTGGCAATCGACGGTGGTGCCGATTTCATCAAAACATCTACTGGAAAGATAGGTGTCGGAGCCACTCTTGAAGCAGCAGAAGAGATGTTAAATTGTATTGCTGAGAGTGTTAAAATTAACAAAAAAAAGGTTGGATTTAAGGCCGCTGGAGGCATTTCAACGCCCGAGGAAGCTTTGGCATACGCAGAAATGGCAAAAAAAATTCTTGGTGAAGAGTTTGTTAATAATCAAACATTTAGAATTGGTGCCAGCCGTCTAACAGACCGTTTGTATTCGATTTTAACATAAAAAGATTTGACAGATTAAGAAATTTTTTGTTATTTTGCTCTTTTAAAATATATATCTTGTAATTTATGAAGCCGCTACAACAAAAGTTAGCCCAATACACGACCCCGCAGGAAGCAAAAGCCGCCGGGATCTATCCTTATTTCACTCCCATTACCTCTGAGCAAAACACCGAAGTCTACGTGCAAGGACGCGAAGGCAAAGTGCTGATGTTTGGTAGCAATTCCTATCTCGGCCTCACAAACGATCCCCGATTGAAAGAAGCTGCTAAACGTGCCATCGACAAGTATGGTACCGGTTGTGCCGGTTCGCCTTTCCTCAATGGTACGCTTGACATCCACATCCAGTTGCAGGACGAACTGGCTGAGTTCCTAGGCAAAGACGGCGTCATGCTTTTTTCCGCTGGTTTTTTGGCCAATTCAGGTGTCATCCCCGATGTGGTAGGTCGTGGCGATTACCTCTTCTACGACGAGCGCGTTCATGCCAGCATCATGGAGGGTCGCCTCATCACCAATGCCAATACGCAAAAGTATAAACATAACGATATGGCCGATCTGGAGCGTGTGCTACAGAAGGCTCCCCTCGAAGCTTCCAAACTGGTAGTCACCGATGGTGTTTTTTCGATGGAAGGTGACGTGGCTCATGTCGACAAGATGGTGGATATCTGCAATAAATACAATGCTACCTTGATGGTTGACGAGGCTCACGGTCTCGGTGTCTTTGGTAGGGAAGGCCGCGGTACCTGCGACCATTTCGGCAAGCTCAAGGATGTGGAACTCGTCATGGGTACCTTCTCTAAGAGCCTTGCCTCGGTGGGTGGTTTCATTGCCTCCGACAAAGAGACCATCAACTGGATGAAACATTCGGTGCGTCCTTATATTTTCACCGCCAGCATTACACCAGCCAGCACGGCATCGGTTCTCGAGGCTCTGCACATTATGCGCAGCGAGCCCGAGCGCAATGCCGCCCTTTGGGACAATCAGCGCTATGCTTATAAGGCCTTCAAAGACCTTGGATTCGAGATTGGCAACACCGAAACTCCCATCATTCCCCTCTTCATCCGCGACAACAACAAGACCTTCACCATCACCCACGACCTGCTGGAGAACGGAGTGTTTGTAACTCCTGTCATCGCTCCCGCAGTGCCCAGCGATGAAACCCTCATCCGTGTGGCTCTCATGGCTACTCATACCCATGAGCAGATAGACACTGCTGTGGATAAAATTTACAAAGCTTTCAAGAAAGTACAAGTATTCTGAATATGATTACCGTCCGCCTTGTCAAAGGTCGCCGCGACCTTAAGAAGTTCATTGCTTTTCCCAACAAACTTTTTAAGGATGTACCCACCTACATCCCTGCCTTGAATTTCGACGAGGTGAACCTACTCACCGAAAAGAATCCTTCGCTGGAGCATTGCTCGCGTGAGCTTTATCTTGCCGAACGCGACGGCAAGATCGTAGGCCGTGTAGCAGCCATCATCAACCGCAGTGTCAACGAGCATTGGAATAAGAAAGCTGTTCGTTTCGGATGGTTCGACTTCATCGAAGACTATGATGTCTTCACTGCCCTGCTCGATAAAGTAATAGAATACGGCCGTGCCAATGGTATGACTGAGATTGAGGGTCCTTTTGGATTCACCGACATGGACAAGGAGTGCTGGGTTATCGACAACTTCGATGCCCGCCAGAACATCTCCACCCTCTACAATCCTGAGTACTATGTGCGTTTCATCGAGCGTGCCGGCTATGAGATTAGATGCAAGTGGCAGCAATACAAGATGCCGGCCAATCAACCGGTGCCCGACAAGGTGGGCCGTCTTAACAATCTCATCATGGAGAAGTACCATTTGCACCTTGTCCGCGTCAAACACCGCAAGGAGCTTATCCCCTACGCCTGGCAGTTTTTCCATGCCATCAACGAGAGTTTCGCCGACCTCTACGATTTTGTCCCTATGACCGAGAAGGAAATAAGTGTATACATCAAAGAATATTTCCCCTTTGTGAACATGGACTTTGTGCAGTTTGTGGTTGACGAGAACGACAAGCTGGTGGGTTTTGGCCTCTCCATCCCCGACCTCAACGACGCTTACAAGAAAGCCAACGGCCATCTTTTCCCCTTCGGTTGGTACCATATCCTCAAGGCATTCCGTAAATTCGACACCATTGACCTTCTCCTCAACGGTGTTTTGCCCGAATGGCAGAAGCGCGGTGTCCACAGCATCTACTACTGTGACATGAACGAGGCTGCCATCCGTTACGATGTTCACACGGCTTACACCAATCCCCAGATTATCGGTAACGAAGCCGTCAAGATTTGGGAGACACAGTACAACACTACACCCCTGATGCAACGAGCTGTCTTCGGAAAGAGCCTGTAATAAAAGAATTACATTAATATAAAAGGAGTCAATCATCAATGATTGGCTTCTTTTTTTTCATCAGATGTCAGATTTTGGGTGTTTTGGGTGTATTATATTAGTAGAAGAGCTGAAATGTTTAATATCCAAAACACATCCAAACAATGAAACATTGCATCATTAAATCCCTTGCCACGCTTTTGGTGGCGGCATGCTTGCCAGCCGTTGCTTCCGCTCAGTATTTCGAATCGGACGGTATCGTCTATGGCATCACATCTGAGCAGACCGTCGAAGTTTTGTCGAACTATTATTTACATAATGCTCCCTACAGCGGCTCTATCGTCATTCCGCAGACGGTAGAGTATGACGGCATTACCTACACGGTGACAGCATTGGCCGAAGATGCTTTCTATGATTGCGGGAACGTCACCAGCCTCACCCTGTCGCCAACTATCCGCAGCATCGGGCGGCAATGTTTCCGCAACTGCACTTTCACGACGCTGCAGTTGCCCGACTCGTTGCGCCGCATCGACGAAGGCGCCTTTCTTCTCTCCAGCATCTCGTCATTACACCTGCCGGCCTGTTTTGAAGAGTATGACGAGTGTGCTTTCTGGGCAAGGAACCTGACCAGCATCACCGTGGATGAAGCCAATCCCCACTACTGTTCCATCGACGGATGGCTTTATAGCAAAGACAGCACAACACTTTGCATGGTGCCCGACGGGGAGACGGGAACTATCAACGTGCCATTGTTTGTGCAGCATATCGGCAAAATGGCATTTGGCAACTGCAGCCATATCACATCGGTTACACTGCCCGAAGGATTGGTTTCCATTGGTGACTTTGCATTCAACTGCTGCTCGACGGTCAACGGTATTGTCATCCCCTCCACGGTGATACATATAGGTGTCTGCCCATTCTCCTATTGTCCGCAAATGAATAACCTCACAATTGCCAGCGGCAATAGCCATTACGTTATGGACGGCATGATGATATACAGCGTGGGATACGACACGCTGGTTTCGTGCCACAAATCGGGCACCACGGTGACGCTGAACCCCAACCTGAAGGTCTTGGGGGGCTTCGAGAACAACACATGGGTGCGAAATATCACTATTCCCGAGGGTGTGACCGACATCACCGAAAATTGCTTCAACGGCTGCCAGATTACCCGCATCGCGTTGCCGACGCACATGAAGTCGATAGGCCGGAAAGCCTTTTCGACGAACGAACGGCTGGCCAGCGTCACCATGCCGCAGACGCTGCTCACGATGGGACAAGGTGCGTTCGAGCACTGCTATGCGCTGACCTCTATCGTCATCCCCGATTCGCTGCGCATCATCCCCAAAGAGGCCTTCAACTCGTGCATAAGACTCAGGTCTGTTACCTGGAACAACGACGTTGAAGAGATTGGAGACTATGCCTTCTGGGCATTGTCGCAATTCAGCCAAACTCATATTACTCATCTTGACTTTCCGGCATCGCTGAAGAAGATTGGTGAATGTGCATTTGGTGCATGCACCAACAATCTGCGCTCGGTGACCTTCTACGGACAGGTAGACACCTTGGGCAACTCTGTTTTTGAAGGTGCCAACCTCCAAAAGATACGCTTCTCTGGAGACTTTCCTCCTGCCATCAAAGGTGACGGCCCTCTCTATATGGTAGGCCAGATAGACAGCATCGTGGTCCCCTGCGGAAGCCTCAACGTCTGGCTGGCCGACAGCTACTGGCAAGAATTTGCCGACCGATATGTCGAGGACTGCAATATGGGCATCGGCGATCCCAACGCTAACGCAGTCAACATCTACACGCTCGGTGACCGCATCATCGTCGAGGGTGCCGAAGGCAAGACCGTCCGCATATTCGACATCACTGGCCGCCTCACTCAAACATTCAAGCACTCAAACACTCAAACATTCCCCACGGGTGTCTACCTCGTCAACGTAGGCAATCTCCCAGCTAAAAAAGTGGTGGTGGTGTCAGATTCTGACTAAAAATGGTGTATTATATTAGCAGATAAACCCTAAAAAGTGATACACCATGAAGAAAGCAAACAGTTTTATCATGTTGCTGATTAGCGGCGAACGTATTGACCTGATTGACGGCGATACCCTGAAGACCTGCGATTGGTACCAAGGTCAGTTTCAGGATGATGTTGCCGGGTTTACCTATTTTTTCAGCCGTATTGAAGAATAATTTGTATCTTTGCAGCCGCTATGGAAGACTTTGAACCCTTCAACGAACTACTGCAGCGCCATCGGCCTATGGTGTGGCGCATGTGCTGGATTAGTGCTCATGGCAACTATGAGCGTTGTCGCGATTTAGTGCAGGAGGTCTCTATCGCCCTTTGGCGCCATTTCGAGCAGTTGCAACCCAAAGCCTCGCCACAAGAGGAACGTGCCTGGGTACGCTGGCAAATACGTTCTGTGATTGATTTCCAGCGTCGCAAGAAGCGCCCCTTGATTCAACCGTTGACGGATAGCATAGCCGACACTTTGGTGGCGGAAAATCTGCTTGAGAAACAAGAAGAGTTGGATAGGCTTATGGCCTCGCTCAACGACGACGAGCGTCGCATGTTGCGGTTGCAGCTCGAAGGCTACCGCGCAGAAGAGATTGCCGAAGCCATGGGGCTCAACCGCGATGCCGTCTATCAGCGTATGCATCGTGCAGTGGGAAAGATGCGCCGAGTGGCGTTGTTGCTAGCAATTCTCTGTGTGGCGGCCACGGTGGCTGTCGCTGTGGTGCCGCAATGGCGTCAGCAAGTGATTCAACATGTTGTTGAAGAGGTGACACCAGAGAAAGAGCCACAGGTGCCCGAAGAGAAACCCACCCCTGCCCCGCCGAAGCCGAAGGCAATACCCACCGACACTGTTGTTCCTCGTCCGGTGTGGATTCCACCAGAGCCCCTCCCCCACCTTGGTGCCACTGTCGACACAATTCTTCCCGAGTTGCCAGCGCAAAAGCCTGAAGTTGGGGTTATGTTTGATGGCAAAAAGTTCACGCTCACAGGTCTCATGGATGGTGAGTTGATAGTCATCCGCAATACCAAAGGTGTCCTTCTGGCTCTCAAACGCGCCCACGGCTCTACCTGTACTATCGACTTCCCAATAAACCCCTACACTCCTGCCTATACCTCTTTTATCCTTAAAATAGGTAACCGTCCCGACAAGATACGCATCGATCTGTAGACAGGAGATGAACTTTCCTAATAAACGTTAAATCGACAGAATTTAACTTAATAAACAACCTACCAACTCCTGCCACGGTAGGAGTTGGTAAGGAGTTGGTAGGGTTTTGGTAGGGATATAGTAGGAGTTTGACTCCTTGTCAACATTTATAATACCCCCTCAGGATAGCGACCATTTGATTACCTGTCAGGATGCGTTTGATAACGACGGAGAGTTTTTGCTCGAGGTTGGCGACGACTTTTCGCAAGGGTGGATTTTTCTGTTCGACCATCTTGGTGATGCGGTGGGCGAGGACTTCGGGCTTGAGACCGCCGTTCTCCTCTTTCTCGATAATGGACAGCGAGTTGCGGAAAATAGGACCGTAGTCGGGGTCATCGAGGGTGGCCTGGCTGTTGCGGCGGCTGCCGGTGAATCCGGTGGCGAAGTCGCCAGGTTCGACCATGGAGATTTTGATGCCGAAGCCGCAAACCTCGGCGCTCAGGGCTTCAGTAAAACCTTCGATGGCGAACTTGGAGGCCGAATAGAAGCCCTGATAAGGCAAGCCCATCACGCCGCCGATGGAGCTGAGATTGATGATTTTGCCGTTGCGGGCTTTCCTCATATAGGGTAATACGGCTTGGCAGAGGTTGACGCAGCCCATGAAGTTGGTGCCCATCTGGAGGTCGATTTCCTCGGGTGTGGCGAGCTCAAGGGCGCCACCAATACCCATGCCGGCATTGTTGATGAGGACGTCTATACGGCCCTCTTTGTCAATGATTTCGGCTACTGTGGAGGCTATCTGATCACGGTTGCGGACATCGCACTGGCGATAGTGTATCGTAGCGTGTTCCATTGGGCGGCGGCAGAGACCGTAGACGGTGTTGCCACGGGCGGCAAGGAGTTCGGCGGTGGCCAGGCCAAAGCCCGACGAGGCGCCTGTGATGAGGATGACTTGTTGCTGCATAACGGCTTGAAATTTTTTTTTGCAAAGGTACTAAAAATTTTTGATTTTAATTATATTGGAAAAAATTCGTATTTTTGCAGTTTGATTTTTCGACAATGGAGAAACAGCGTGATATACTGTTGGCAATAGACGCATTTATCCGTAAGTATTACAAGAACTTGCTGATACGTGGAGTGTTATATGCAGTGGCCATTATGCTGACGCTGTTCCTGGCGGCGGTGTTGCTGGAGCATTTCGGCTGGCTGTCGCGGCTGGCGAGAGGTGTGATTTTCTGGGTCGGAATGGTCGCTGTGGCGGTTGTGCTGGGATGGTTCGTGATGCGTCCGCTGCTGAAAATGAGCGGGCACGGCAAGCGCATCTCACGTGAAGAGGCTGCCAAAATCATTGGAAAACATTTCCCGGAAGTTTCCGATAAACTGCTCAATCTGTTGCAGTTGATGGGAAATAGGGAAGACAGTTCACTACTCTTGGCAGCAGTGGAACAGAAAACCATGGAGTTGCGGCCGGTGCCGTTCCTCAATGCTGTTGATTTGAAAGGGAATAGGCGCTATTTGAAGTATGCCTTACCACCACTGGTGGTGGTATTGGCATTGTTGGTAGTTGCGCCACAGGTGGTGACAGAACCTTCGAAACGCATTGTAAATTACTCAAAGGTCTACGAGCGTCCCGCCCCTTTTGCTTTTGAGATTATCAATCAGGAGCTTGTTACCTTCCCTGGACAGGATTTTGCTCTGGAAGTGAAAGTGGAGGGAGAAGCTCTGCCCAACGAGGCGTTTATCAATATTGAAGGGCGCCAGTATAAAATGAAGAAGGAGGCTCCCGATAGCTTCAGCTATACGTTCAAGAATGTTATGCACTCAATGATGTTCCACCTTGAGGGTGCGGGCGTGACGAGTGGTGACTACGAACTGGTGTGCCATCCCAATGCACAGGTGGTGGAATTCCGCATGCTCCTCTCCTACCCTGCCTATACCGGGCGTCAGAGCGAGACTGTTGTAGATTTGGGCGATGCTGCTGTACCCGAAGGCACGACGGTGCGCTGGATTTTCCAAACTCGCGATGCGCGCGAACTATCGTTCATTATTGATAGCAATGATGCCACGGTCCACGCTACGGATGCCAATGGCCGTGTGGAGGTGAGTTGCCGTGTGATGCGTACGGTGGATTATGGTTTCGCTGTGAGCAACGAGTTTGAGCGCACGTCCGACACGTTGCTTTATACCATTTCTGCCATCACCGATGCAGTGCCGATGATTGCCGTCGAGGAACTGACCGATTCGCTGCATCCGGACCGCCGCTTGTTCCGTGGGCGCATCAAGGACGATTACGGCTTCTCCAGGCTTGTTTTTGTCCATAAGACGGCCAATTCTACCGACACGACCCGAAACGCTGTCAGTGCGGTCGAAATGGCCCTCAATGGTGAGGCTTCGCAGGAGTTTTATTTCTCGTTTAACACTGCCGAACTGACGCTCATGCCAGGCGATGAGTTGAGTTACTGGTTCGAGGTTTCAGATAACGATGCCATCCATGGCCCAAAGAAAGCTCGCTCGCAGATGTTCGAGATAAAGATTCCCACTGCCGATGAGCTCGACCAGATGCTTGAACGCAGTAGCAACGAGGTTCGTGAAAGTGCCGAAACACAGATGAGTGAATTGAAGAAGTTGCAAGAAGAAATCAATGAAATGATGCGCAAGCTGGTGGATAAGAAAGAACTCAACTGGCAGGACAAGAAGGATTTGCAGCAGATTCAGAAGAAACAGGAGCAGGTGCGTCAGATGATGCAGCAGATGCAGCAACAGATTCAGGAGAACAACCGTTTGGAGCAGAAATACCGTGAGCAGAGTGATCAATTGATGGAGAAACAGCGTGAATTGGACCGCCTGATGAACGAGGTGATGGATGAGAAGATGAAGGAGACCATGGCGGAGATAGAGCGCATGATGCAGGAGTTGGACAAGAAGAAGGTTCAGGAGCAGCTGGACCAGCTCAAGATGGACAATGCTGAACTGGAGAAACAACTCGACCAGAACATCGAGCTGATGAAGCGCCTGGAGATTGAGAAGAGGGTGGAGCAGACCATCCAAAAGATGGAAAAACTGGCCGAGGAACAACGCAATGTTTCGCGTGAAACGGAACAGGCTAAAGGCAAGGAAAACGAGCAATTACAACAGCAGCAACAGCAATTGAACGACAAATTTCAGGAACTGAAAAAGGATATTAATCAGATTAAACAAGACTATAAGAACTTAGACCCAAGTACAGATTTCAAGGTACCTGCAGAACTCGAGAAACAGGTGGATCAGCACCAGAAAGAAGCTCAGCAAAGCCTGCAAAAAGGAAAGAACAAGGATGCCTCGAAGAAGCAAAGAGAGGCTGCCGATGACATGGAAAAACTCTCGGAAGCTTTGGCAGAAGCTCAGGTGGATGCCGAACAGGAGGACCTGGCCGAAGATGCTGAGGAAGTGCGGCAGTTATTAAAGAATCTGGTGACTTTGTCGTTCAATCAAGAGGAACTTATCTCAGCAGTCAACGTAACCTATATTCAAGACCCAAAATATCAGACAATTATAGCGAAGCAAAACCGCATCAAGGACGACTTTCGCAGTGTGGAGGATTCGTTGCATTCAATGGCTAAACGGCAGCTGCAGGTGGCTTCGGCCATCAACAAGAATGTGTCCGAGGTAAACTCGAATGTCAGCCGATCGCTTAACGGTTTGCTTGATATGAACCAGAGTTTCTACGGCACCTATAAGAATACAAATGCTGCCCGGTCAATGCAATACAGCATGACCTCGTTGAACAATCTGGCATTGGTGCTTGCAGAGAGTCTTGACCAGATGCAGAATCAAATGCGGCAGAACAGCCAGAAAAAGAAGAATGGTCAGTGCAAGAATAAAGGTAAGAGCGGGCAATGCAGCAATCCTGGCAAGGGTAAGCCATCGGCGAAGTCGATGAAGCAAATGCAGCAAGAACTCAATAAGCAGATGGAGGCTCTTAAGAAGCAGCTTGACAAACAGGGGAAAAAGGATGGTGGACGTCACCAGTTGGGGCAGGGACAGCGAATGAGCGAGGAGTTTGCCAAGATGGCTGCGCAGCAGGAAATGATACGCCGCATGATGCAGGAATATGGCCAGGAACTGAAACAGGGGGATGCAGGCAACAGCAAGCTAGCCAAGGAGATAGACCAAATAATGAAGCAGATGGAACAAACGGAGACCGATCTGGTAAACCGTACCATCACGCAACAAACCATCACGCGTCAGCAGCAGATTATGACCCGCTTGTTGGAGCATGAGAAAGCAGAGATGCAACGCGAGAAAGAGGAACGCCGTGAGAGCCATGAGGCCGGTGACCTCTATAGTCAACCTTCGCCAGCGGAATTAGAGAAATATAACAAGCAGCAGAGGACTTCCGACGATCAGCTTCGCACAGTGCCCCCTACCCTCTCACCCTACTACCGTGAGAAGGTTAATGACTATTTCTATCGCTAATCTCCTTTTAGACACTGCGATAACGTTTCACCATATTGTTTCACAAACATTTGGTCGCATTTGAAAAAGGTGTATTTCTTCCCCATGTTAATCATCTGATATTCAACGCCCGCTACCGATCAACTCTTTCCCATCTCTTTATCATCTCCTAGCCAACACCTATCCATCTCCTACCATGGTAGGAGATGGATAGGGCGATGGTAGGTTGATGGTTGGGATGTTGGGGCTTTTTTTTTCTACGGTATGTTATTTTTTCGTATCTTTGTGTCGGACAAGAAGTATAGTAAGAATGACGGAATCGTTTGTTATACAGTCAGATATGGCTAATCTACCACTAGTAGAGGAGCACGTGTTTCATTTTTGTCGCGAATGCAACGTGGGTAATTACTACTCCGCCGTGTCGGTGGCCGCGCTGCAGGCTGTGGAGAATGCCATTGTCCATGGCAATGGTTCCGATGTCACGAAAGCAGTCACCATTGCTTTGGGTACTTGCCGTGGGGGTGTGTTCGTCGAGGTGGGAGATGAGGGTGTCGGTTTCGATTATGCTCACTATGGGTCGCTCGACGACGAAAGTCAGGGTCAAGGAATTTTTGTCATGAAGTCTCTTTCCGATCGGATGTCTTTCTTCGATTCGGGTCGACAGGTGAGGATGGAATTCGACGTTGCAGGTATCGACCCTGCTGATGCTCTCGAGCGTGCCTCGGCCCTTCAGGCTCATTTTGCCTTCGTGGCGGCATGACGATTCCTCGTTTTCCGTCACGCAGGGAGCACAACTATCCTGCTTGCGTTGAAATATCGCGTGGATTTTGAGGAAAGAATCCGTGAATAGTTAAATAATTATTTGAAAATCAATAAAATATAGATATAAATGTCTATTCGATTTGCCGCTCATGATATAGATTTCGAGCTTCCGTGGGCCGAAAAAGTGAAGAAATGGGTCTCACAAGTGGTTCTGCTGAGAGGAAAGCGGGTCGGCAACATTTCTTACCTCTTTTGTGACGATGAGTATCTGCTTGGTGTCAACCGGCAGTTCTTGAATCACGATACCTATACCGACATTATCACTTTTGACTATGTTGTGGCCGACCTCGTTTCAGGCGACATCATGATTAGTGTGGATAGGGTAGGGGAGAACGCTGAAAAATTTTGTGTGCCTTTTGAACAGGAACTTCATCGTGTGGTCATCCACGGTGTTCTTCATCTTTTGGGACAGGGTGACAAGAGTGATGCTGAGGCGGCGGAGATGCGCCGTCAAGAAGAGGAGGCTCTCATGCTGTGGAACACGATGTTTCCCGTGGAACAAAGTTGCTAAATACCATATTCTATGACATTTGAAGCATACGATATTGTTGTGGTGGGTGCTGGACATGCTGGTGCGGAAGCGGCGGCGGCAGCAGCCAAACTGGGATCCAAAGTGTTGTTGGTTACTCAGATGCTTGACAATATCTGTCAGATGTCATGCAACCCCGCAATGGGTGGTGTGGCCAAGGGACAAATTGTTCGTGAGATCGATGCCCTCGGTGGTTGGTCAGGCGTCGTTACTGACCGCTCGTCCCTCCAGTTTCGCATGCTTAACCTTTCCAAGGGTCCCG
>Ga0256406_1005258_pt1 | contig 13978 bp, 13 predicted proteins | sample RumenRJG_03DNA_FD_185986 | JGI IMG/M metagenome (GOLD analysis project Ga0256406, IMG submission 185986) | Bovine rumen microbial communities from Lethbridge, Alberta, Canada - RJG_03 | ecosystem: Host-associated > Mammals > Digestive system > Stomach > Rumen | place: Canada: Alberta | collected...
TATGTCAGACCTCCGATGTGAAAAAGCGGAGGAAGCACAGCCAGCAGGACTGCACCGATCGTGACAACCGGCGTATAGACGCGTGCAAACCTTGTGATAAAGTTTTCCAGGCGTGCCTTTCTGGAACTCGCATTCTCCACCAGATCCAGAATCCGCGCAACCGTGGAGTCCTCATACTCCTTTTCCACACGCACCCGGAGCGTCCCCTCTCCGTTCACGCAGCCGGAAATGACCGGATCCCCCGCCTTTACGCGGCGCGGCACCGACTCACCTGTCAGCGCAGCTGTATTCAGGTAGGATTCTCCTTCAATGACAGTTCCATCCAGCGGCACCTTCTCACCCGCCTTAATCAGCAGGATATCCCCGATATGAGCCTCCTCCGGATCCATGACCTCAACCCTGCCGTTCCGCTCAACATTCGCACTCTCCGGGGCGATGCTCATCATGTCGGCAATTGATTTTCTGGACTTCCCAACCGCAACATCCTGGAACAATTCCCCGATCTGATAGAACAGCATGACTGCAAGGGCCTCTGAATAAGCCTCATCCCCCATCAGACCAAGTCCGAAGGCTGCAAAGGTTGCGATCATCATCAGAAAATGCTCGTCAAACACCTGTCCCCGGATGATATTCCGAAGTGCCTTCAGCAATACGTCATAGCCGATCAGCAGATAAGGCAGAAAGTAAAGCAGAAATCTGCCATATGTCCCGGCTCCTCTCAGAAGTCCTGCGCGGTCTGTCCCCAGCAAAGCAGCGAACCAGATCAGCGTCACAATAATCCGGATAAGTGTCCGATGCTCCTTCTTCGTCATGTCCGTCCCCTTTTCTCAGCCGATATGAATCACAGTGTCCGGCTCAACATGCTTTGCCTTTTTCACAACGGCCTGAAGGACCTCATCAAACCGGTCATCCGGAGCCGTTAATGTCAGCTTCTGCGTCAGGAAATTGACGCTGCACGCCTCAACGCCATCCACCTTCCGGATTGCATCCTCAAGCTTTGCCGCACAGTTTGCACAGTCCACTTCGCACCCGAACTTTTTCTTCATCGCTCGTATCCCCCTTGATCTGCCATGTCATACCATCTGAGGAGTCCTGCAGTCTCATCTTCAGCCTTCCTCAATATGCTCTCTGCCTTTGTCGATGATCGTCCTGACATGTTCATCTGTCAGAAAATAAATGACCTGCTTTCCTTCCCGTCTGCTGCTCACCAGCCTGGCCTGCCGCAGAATCCGCAGCTGGTGTGACACCGCCGACTGTGTCATTCCAAGCGCCTGCGCGAGGTCACATACGCAGATATCCGCCTCAAACAGGGCAAACAGGATTCTCATCCTAGTCGAGTCCCCGAACACCTTGAACAGTTCAGCCAGGTCGTAAAGCTCATCCTCCTCCGGCATCTTCGCCGTAATCTCTGAAACCTTTTCCTGGTGAACCTCCCGGACCTCACACAGATCCACATCGCACTCCGCCATCTTCATCTCCTCCCTTCCCTCTCTATTTTTCTGCAGACAGCACCACCGGCGTTCCTTTCTGAACGGCATGCTTGCTCTGCTTCTCTGCTCTCCTTTATTGCTCTCCTGTGTATCAGAATGTTTTCACAAACATATGAGCATCTGTTCATATGTTTACTATACGACTACATTCCCGCTGTGTCAATTCTTATTTCTTTCAGGCACTCTCTGACAAAAAAAATCCTGCGGGATGAACAATTCCCGCAGGATTCTATAACGCCGGTCAGCCTGAAGTCTCCAGGCTGAGATGCCTGTTTCTTTATTGCTCCGGATAGTTTACTTCTCGAACTCGATCGGTGTTGCACCGCTCTTCGCATCTTCAGAGATCAGCTTGATGGTCGCAACCTCAAAGCCAAGTGTCTTGTACTCAGCCTTATACCCGCTCTTCGTGGTGAATGTCAGCGTGTAGGAAGTCTTGTCCGTAATGCTGCTGTCCTTGTCGATGGAGACCTTCACAGTCTTGCCGTCTTCCAGTCCGTCCTTCAGATCCTCTACAACCTTCTTGGATGTATTGTCGACCAGCTTGATCTCTGTGACCTTCTCACCGGTCGCATTGTTGAAGGTATACTCTGCCTTGTCCGGAAGTTCCTTCTTCTCTTCCTCTGCCTCCGTTGCAGCCTCAGTCTCTGCCTCGGTCTCAGCTTCAGGGACAAACTCGATCGGCGTTGCGCCGCTCTTTGCATCTTCTGCGATCAGATTGATGCCTGCAACCTCGAATCCAAGAGTCTTGTATTCTGCCTTATATCCACTCTTCGTGGTGAAGGTCAGCGTATAAGAGGTCTTGTCCGTGATGCTGCTGTCTTTTTTGATGGAAACCTTCACTGACTTTCCATCATCCAGACCATCCTTCAGGTCCTCTACAACCTTCTTGGATGTATTGTCAACCAGCTTGATTTCTGTAACCTTCTCGCCTGTCTTATTGTTGAAGGTGTATTCTGCCTTATCCGGGAGTACCTTTTTCTCTTCCTCTGCCTCCGTCGCAGCCTCGGTCTCTGCAGCCTCGGTTGTCTTCGCCTCAGTTGCCTTCTCGGTAACCTTCTCCGTCGCCTTTGCCTCAGATGCCTTCTCGGTAACCTTCTCTGTCGCCTTTGCCTCAGTTGCCTTCTCGGTAACCTTCTCTGTCGCCTCTGCTTCGGTTGCCTTCTCAGCCTCGGTGGAAGCGCCCTCAACCGGAGCCTCAAACTTGAACGGGGTTGCACCGCTCTTTGCATCCTCCGCGATCAGGGTCATCGGAGCGACCTCGAATCCGAGGGTCTTGTACTCTGCCGTATATCCGCCCTCAGTCGTGAAGGAGAAGGTAAAGGACGTCTTGTCTGTGACAGTCGAATCCTTCTTGATCTTCAGAACAGTGGATGCTCCGTCAGCCAGTCCGCTCTTCTCGTCAAGCGCGACCTTTCCGGTATCGTTGCGTGTAAACTTGATCTCTGTAACCTTCTCACCGGTCTGGTTATAGATCGTGTACTGAGCCTCCTCCGGAAGCTTCTTCTCAGCCTCGGTCTCAGCAGCCTCCGTTGCCGCTGCCTCAGTTGTTTTCGCTTCTGCTGCCTTCGCCTCAGTCGTCTTTGCTTCGGTTGTCTTTGCCTCAGTTGTCTTTGCTTCGGTTTCCTTCGCCTCAGTCGTCTTTGCTTCGGTTGCCTTCGCCTCAGTTGTCTTTGCTTCGGTTGCCTTCGCCTCGGTTGCCTTCGCCTCAGTTTCCTTTGCCTCAGTCGTCTTCGCCTCGGTTGCCTTCGCCTCAGTCGTCTTTGCCTCGGTTGCCTTCGCCTCAGTTGTCTTTGCTTCGGTTGCCTTCGCCTCAGTTGTCTTTGCCTGAGTTTCCTTCGCAGCCTGCGTTGTTGCCTGTGCAGTCGTCTGTGTTGTCGACTCTGTCTTGGAACCGCTGCTGCACGCAGTCAGCGCTCCGGCTACCATGACAGCAAGAACAGCTGCTACAATACGATTCTTCATAATGCACAAACCTCCTGTTTTTCTTCTGGTACAGTTCCTATAGAACCTGCATCTATCCTGTATATTATTCCATACATTTCGCCGAAAATCAATTACCGTTTATCAGCCTCCAAGGACCTCAATCCCGTGAAATGCAATTGCCATCAGGCCGGCCGCTACAAGGAGAATCGGAACCCCTCTGAAGGACTTCGGCACATCACTGTATTTCAGCTCATCATCGATCGCCGACAGCATCGCAATGACAATCAGATAGCCCACGGCTGCCATGAATCCGTAAAACGTACCATTCAGGACACTGTAGTCATTCTGGACGATAACCAGCACCGTGCCAAGCACCGCCGTGTTGACTGCCAGAGCAGGGAACGCCTTCCCGCTTTCCAGCTCACCAGCTCTCTTTCGGAGGAGCAGTGCAAGCAGTCCTGATGCTGCAAGGATGACCACTACGAACACAACGGTCTTTGCCTGCACAGCATTCGCCGGAACCAGAATATAGCGGTATATCACCCCGCAGATGAGGCTGGAAAGTGTCATCACGATGACCATCGCCAGCGCGCCGATACACGTCTGCTTTTTGTCCTTCCCGATCTCCGGAAATGGAGACAACCCCAGGAAATAGTTCAGCGCGATGTTACTGATGAGGGCGGCTTCAACCGCGAACACGACATAATTCATCATTCACCCTCCCTGTCTGTCTCTGAAACCCTCCTGCGGGCCTTGACATTCATCGCGGCTGCGAGAAACGCAACTGTAAAAAATGCTCCTGGTGCCATGGAGAATGCAGCAACCGGCTGGAATCCTTCCGGCATTACCTGCAGGCCGAACCAGGTTCCTGCTCCAAGAGGCTCTCTCACCGAACTGACCGCAGCAAGTGCCAGTACAAAACCAATGCCCATGCCAACCGAGTCTCCCAGTGCCTCTGCCAGTGAACCGTTTTTCGAGACTTCAGATACACGGCTGAGAATCACCGAACTGACCGCCATCAGCGGCAGATAGATGCCAAGCTCTTCATACAGCTCCGGGAAGTTCTGCGCCATCACGTATTCGGCAATCGCCGTCAGGACGGCTGTCAGAAGGACAGAAACCACCATGAAGGCTTTCTCCGGAACCGCATGACTCAGAAGCGTCATCACCAGCTCCACTGCAATCAGAACAACCGCAGTTGCGATTCCCATCGCCAGAGCGGGCTTTACGGCGGCTGTCGTCCCAAGTGCCGGGCACAGGCCCAGCATCAGGACGAGGACCGGATTCTCCTCAAAAATTCCCTTCCATAAACGTTTGCTCATGACGATGCCTCCTTCTTTCTGATTCCGAAAGCAACAGGACGCGTCAGCCGGTCGATCAGCGGTGTCAGACAGTTTGCGAGGATAATCGCGTTGGAAACGCCTTCCTTATACATACCAAACATTCTGTAGAGCCAGGTCATGACACCGATGATCAGTGCAAACAGGATCCTTCCGCTCTTGGTATACGGAGAAGAGACATAGTCGGTCGCCATAAAGAATGCTCCCATCATCAGTCCGCCCGCAAACAGTTCCTGAAGCATGTACTGAAGCGGTGCATCATATCCTCTTGCGGCTGCGGTGATCAGGACTAGCACGCCAAAGCTTCCAATATAGAAGACCGGGATTCTCCAGTCGATCACGCCAAGCAGCATCAGGAAGATGCCCCCGATCAGCAGAAGCAGTGCGGAGGTTTCTCCGATGGTTCCGGGTGTGTTGCCGAGGAAGAGTGCTTTCAGGTCGAAGCTCTGACCCTTCTTCAGATACTTCAGCGGTGTCGCTGTCGACACAGCATCCAGCTTGCCGGAATCCCGAGTTTCCGTTTTCGGAGCCGCTGCCTCCGTCTCAGCCGTCGCACCGGAAGCCGCATCTGCTGTCTCGGCTGTTGCCGCTGAGTCTGCGTCGGTCTTTGCAGCTGCGGCTGCCTTGCCCTTCTCTTCCGTCTCGGCTGTTGCCGCTGAGTCTGCATCGGTCTTTGCAGCGGCTGCCTTACCCTTTGCTTCCGTCTCGGCTGTCGCCGCTGAGTCTGCATCGGTCTTTTCAGCGGCTGCTGCCTTGCCCTTTGCTTCTGTCTCGGCTGTCGCCGCTGAATCCGCATCGGTCTTTGCGGCTGCGGCTGCCTCTGTCTCTGCCTCCGTCCAGGCTGTCGCTGCCGAATCCGCGTCTGTGCCAGCGGCTTCATTTGCCCCGGCATCCGCCTCTGCAGCTGCCTCAGCCGTCACGGTCGGTTCTGTCACCTGACTCAGCACGCCGGTCCCGGTTGTGAAAGCAGTCATCTGCGCGGAAAACGCCAGCACCAGAAAGCAGCGGGCTGCAAGCGCCGGGTTCATAAAGTTCCGGCCAAGGCCGCCGAACAGCTGCTTCACCACAACGATTGCAAACACAGAGCCGATCACCGGTATCCACCATGCGATCATCGGCGGCATATTCATGCCGATCAGAAGCCCTGTCACTGCGGCAGATCCGTCTGTCACAGTGATTTTCTTTCTCATCACAAGCTCATAGACAAGCTCCGCCGCAACCGCGGAGCCGGTCGAGAGCACCAGGATCAGCAGGGCGTGCATCCCAAAATTCAGTACTCCGTACACGCAGGACGGGAGAAGCGCAACAATCACCATAAGCATGATCAGCGACGTTTTTCCCTTTGCCCTGACGTGCGGCGAAGGTGACACAAGCAATTTTTCACCCATTTCCGAACTTCCTCACTTCCTGTTCTTCTTTCTCTCCGCCAGCACCTTGCCTCTCATGGCATTGATGTTGACAGCCAGCGGACGCTTTGCCGGACAGTTGTAGCTGCAGCAGCCGCATGCCACACACTCCATTCCGTACTCAGCCTGGAACCGCTGCATGTCCCCATGCAGAACGATATCCAGAAGTCTGCACGGCACCAGCCGCTGTGGGCAGACTTCGATGCACTTTCCGCAGCGGATACAGGGTCCGCTCTCCAGATTTTTCACCGGATCATGCAAAAAGCAGGTCAGTGCACCGGAGGTCTTTGTCACCGGAACGTCCAGATCCGCCAGTGCAAATCCCATCATCGGGCCGCCGGATATCACCTTCTCAGGATTTCCCAGAAATCCGCCATCCGCCTCGATAATTCTTGTATATGGCGTCCCGACCGGAACCCGGAAGTTCTTCGGGTCCTTCGGCGCGTCCCCGGAGATCGTAAAGACACGCTCCATGAGCGGCTTACCTTCGGTGACAGCCTCATAGACGGCGATGACCGTCTGCACATTGTCGACCACGCAGCCTGCATCCGCCGGCAGCATGGAAGAGTTCACCTCACGCCCTGTAACTGCCTTGATCAGAGAGCGCTCTGCACCTTCCGGATATTTGGTCTTTGTAACAGCAACCCTCATCTGGCTCTTCCCGGATATAGCGTTCCGCATGACCTCCGCCGCATCCAGCTTGTTATCCTCGATACAGATCACGCCCTCGCAGGAGGGACCAAAAAGCTTCAGGATCACCTCAAGACCGGCTGCAATCTTCTCCGGCTCCTCCATCAGGCACCGGTAATCGGATGTCAGATACGGCTCACATTCTGATGCGTTGACCAGGATGTGGTCAATCACAGACGGGTCCTTTGGCGCCAGCTTGACAGCCGTCGGGAATCCTGCCCCGCCCATTCCGACAACGCCGGCTTTCCTGATTCTCTCCAGAATCTCCTCCCGGCTCAGGTTCTCCAGCTTCGCCCCCTCAAATGAAACAGACTCGTACTTCTGATCATTTTCGATAATGACAGCTGTTGCAGGCGCCCCTGTTGCGGTCTTTCGGGTGCCGATTTCCTTCACGGTCCCGGATACTGACGCATAGACCGGCGCAGAGACAAAGCCCCCTGCCTCCCCGATCATCTGCCCTCTCAGAACCCGGTCACCGACTGCAACCACTGGCTTTGCCGGTGCGCCGATATGCTGGGACATCAGGTAGACCAGCTCCGGTCCGGGATCCAGTTTTTCGATGGGCTTTTTCGATGAGAGCTCCTTGCCCTCATAAGGGTGAACGCCCCCTCTGAACGTCAACACACCCATGAATACCTCCTCCAATCATGTCAATAGTCTTGACTTGCACAATTGGAATATTATACAAATAGTAATTAGCATTTTCAATTACTATACCAGAATCTTTTTCCGGCAGACACTCGGTATTCACATCGTCATATTAAACTGACCAGGTGACTGCGATCTGATAACAGGAGGAACCGATGCCTTTCAAATACCTGAAGAGAACCATCACACCAGCCGCGATCGGTGCCATGATGGCTTTTAGCATGCTTTTATCTGCTACCCTTACTCCGGCTGCATATGCCGGCCAGAACGAGGAGCCGCAGACCCGCCAGCTTTTCGCGATGACAACCGTCATGAACCTGAAGGCCTACGGCAAGGATGCCGGGGCGGCACTCGATGAAGCAGAGGAAAAAATCCGCTCGCTCGACAGCCTGCTCTCGACCGGCACAAAAGGCAGCGAGGTGTGGCAGATCAACCACGATGGCGGCGGAACACTCTCGGACGACACTGCCACGCTGACAGACTTGTCCCTTCAGTTATATCAGGAAACGAACGGCGCTTTTGACTTCACCATCTACCCCATCATGAAGCTCTGGGGATTTACGGAATTCTTCGGCGAATCCGGAGATGAGACGGAAAGCAGCACAGAGAACGCCCCAGGACACGAGGCTTCTGCGCAGACCGAAGCCGAGACACAGACCGAGGCTGCGGCGGATGCCCTTTCCTCAAGTGAGCATCTGATCAGCCATGTCCCGACAAAAGCGGAAATTGAGGCGCTTCTTCCGCTGGTCGACTCCTCCAAGGTCATCTATGATCCAGAGACGAAGAAGCTCACTCTCCCCTCCGGTGTCCAGATTGACTTCGGTGGAATCGCCAAGGGCTACACCTCCCAGGCGGTCATGGATATCTATCAGAAGCATCATCTGACAGGCGGGCTTGCCGATCTGGGTGGTAACATTCAGGTGACAGGAAACAAGCCCGATGGAAGCCCCTGGCGCGTCGGCATCGAAGATCCGGCGGACACCAGCGCGCTTCTCGGCATCCTCACACTTTCAGAAGACAGTACTGTCATCACCTCGGGCGGCTACGAGCGCTACCTGGTCGATCAGGACGGCAAGCGGTATCCGCATATCATCGATCCTTCGACCGGGTACCCGGTCAAAAATGACCTTTCCTCTGTCTCCATCATCTGCAAGGATGGTGCTCTGGCGGACGGCCTGTCGACCTCCCTCTGCGTGATGGGAAAAGAGAAGGCCATTTCCTTCTGGAAGGCTCATAGCGACCAGTTTGAGATGGTACTCTTTGACACCGACCAGACCATCACCATCAGCGACGGACTGAAGGACTCCTTTATATCTGATCGGTATGAGATTGAAACCGTCTCAGCCGACTGAGCAGTGTACCTCACAATTTCGAAGGTCTTGGGAACAAGCATGATGCAGAACGATAAAGACGAGAAAACTGCATATCGTCGATCTGACCGACAGATCCGGCGCAATGACCTGCTCCTGATTGGCGGTCTTGCGCTGTTGTCCGTCATTCTGCTGATCATTCCGATTGTCACAGCTGTGAAGCCAAAGTCACCGGCTCTTCTGATCCAGGTGGATGGCAAAGAGTATGGCACGTATCCTCTGACAACAGACCGGGAAATCGAGATCAATGACTCAAACGTATGCAGAATTCAGAACGGGAAAGTAAAGATGGTATCAGCTGACTGCCCGGACCAGATCTGTATCCAGGAAAGTGCCATCGACGAGAATGGAGGCACGATTGTCTGCCTGCCTAATAAGATTGTTCTATCGATTGTCGATGCAAAGGAATCAGAAGGAGGGGATCTCGATGGGGTCGCACGGTGATACAATCGCCCGAAAAGTCGCCTCTTCCGGCCTTCTGCTGGCACTTGCGGTGCTTTTCGGCTATGTAGAGGCTATTATCCCGGTCCCCATGCCTGTCCCAGGCATGAAGCTCGGACTTGCGAACATCGTGATTGTGACCATCCTGTACCTGGCAGGATGGAAGGAAGCCATTGTGATCTCCGCCCTGCGCGTACTCATCATCGGCTTTCTGTTCGGAAACCTGTTCAGTATCTCGTATGGTCTTGCCGGGACTGCGCTCAGCATTCTCGGCATGGCGCTGATCAGGAAAACAGGAAGGTTCAGTGTCGTATCCGTCAGCGCACTCGGCGGCGTTCTGCACAACTGCGGACAGATTCTTGTCGCCACGCTGGTTGTAATCGGCTTCCCCTGGAAATGGTACCTTCCCGTCCTGATGCTCGCCGGGCTTGGTGCCGGTATCGTGACCGGCTTCCTGAACAGGCTGATCATCCCGCGCGTCAAAAGGTTGTGGTGATGAATCTGTCCTGACACCGCCTTGTCAACCGACAGCGCCGCAGACCAGGGCACCGAGGATCATCCCGGCCGTCTCATGCCGAAGCAGCGGCAGCGCCGGTCTGTAGAGCAGTTCCCGGATAGAACTGTACTTGTCCGCAACCGTGATCAGGTATCCTTCCGCCGACGTCGGCATCCAGCCGTTGAGCGGCCACATATGGCACCGGATAATCTCCTCCGTCTTATGGTCGATCTCCGGCACAAGTTTCCTTGAAATTCTGACAGAGTCAATCGGATGAAGCCTGCAGCAGATGCGATTGTTCTCAAACTTCTCATAGCGGCCGATGATGCCAAGATCATGGCACAGTGCGCCAATTGTCACCGCTCTTTTATCCAGTCTCAGCCCCGTCTTCTCAAGCGCATAGCACATGCGAAGTGCAGCGGCCGTCACATTCAGCGTGTGCTCACCCACCGTCGTGTTTGTATGATGTTTCTGCGCAAATGCCTTGCGAAACAGCTCTGAATCAATGACCTCTTTTCCATAAGCCGAAATATCCGCGGCAATTCTCCTGTTCGACTCTTTATCCATCTGCTTTTTGAAATAAGCTGTCATGAGGATCACGCTCCTAAAAAGGTTATTCAGCACCCTTCGCGGCCTAATCTATAAGGTTTCATACCGTCTGTCAAGGAGCCTTCCGAAATCTTCACAATCTCTTCAAAACGCTGCCTTCCTGTGCTTTCAGCCCCGCTTCAGGCCGGCCAGCTGAACCCGATGTTGATTGTCACCTGCGCCTTTAGTATAATGAGTCTGTGGCAAATTTATTGATAAATCGTGACTTATTCCTTACGTATTCCTTCATATAATTTACCTGCTTTACATTATATTGATATACTTTATATAGATTACATACAGAAAAGAGAGTACTGTGCTATGAGTATTGCCGATTTCTTTGCCCTCCTGGGCGGTGTCGGACTGTTCCTTCTTGGAATGACGCTGATGTCGTCCGGCCTTCAGAGCGCCGCCGGAGACAAGGTCCGAACAATTCTGGAGCATGCAACGTCCAATAAAATCCTTGGCATCCTGCTGGGAATGGGCGTAACCGTTCTGATCCAGAGCTCTTCTGCTACAGATATGATGGTGATCGGCTTTGTAAACTCAGGCCTGATGAATCTGAAGGAAGCCATCGCCGTCATCATGGGCGCCAATATCGGTACAACCATTACGGCACAGATCACTGCGTTCGACCTGACAGCGTTCGCCCCGCTTCTGCTGTTCATCGGCTGCGTGATGTACCTCTTTATGTCCAGAAAAAAGGTGAAATCCGTCGGAATGATCATTCTTGGCTTCGGAATGCTGTTTGTCGGCGTCGGACTGATCAAAGACGCAATCAAACCGCTTTCGCAGAGCGTTCAGTTTGAGCAGTTTCTTGCTGGCTTGTCGAACCCTGTCCTGGCTGTTCTGTTTGGAATTGCCTTCACAGCTCTTCTGCAAAGCTCTTCTTCGTCCACTGTCATCTTTCAGACCTTCGCCGTACAAGGCATTCTGAATTATCGCACGACCGTATACCTGCTGATCGGAGCCGCGATCGGTTCTGTCACCCCAAACCTGCTGGCCGGACTGACCACGAATCGGAACGGAAAGCGGTCCGCTGTGCTGAATCTCGTATTCAACCTGCTGCGGGCAGCGCTTCTTCTGACCATCATCAGCATCTTCCCGCAGGTTCTGAATCTGATCTGCAGACTGTCCCCGAATAACATCGGCCGCCAGATCGCAAACACGCACACGATCTTTGCAATCTTTTCCGTTCTGGTCCTGGCTCCATTTTCAGGGTTGATCGTAAGGTTGGCAGAGTTGATGATTCCCCGGCTTCCGGAAGAGACAAGGATGCTGGAAGGCAAGAAACTACTGTACCTGAATTCCGCGAAATCAACCCTGCCTTCCGTCCAGATTCGACAGGCAGTCCTGGAATGCAGGAGAATGGGGGAGATGACCCTCGACAATCTGAAGCTGTCGCTCCAGTGCTTCTTTGAAGACGGAAATACACAGAAGCTGATGAATCAGGTGGAAGACACCGAGTCCATCATCGATTATCTCTGTCAGGCGATCTCAGACCGGCTCATGGAGACCCGATCGCTCGACCTGACAGACGCAGATGCCTTCCGTGCCTCAAAGCTGATGGTGATCGCCATGAACTTTGAGCGCATCGGGGACCAGGCTGAAAACATCATCGAATTCCGCCAGAAACTGGATGAGCAAAATGACAAGCTGTCACCCGCCGGAAAGTCCGATCTTCAAAAGCTCTCGGAGAAGGTTGTCCGCAGCGTCGAGCTGTGCATTGACATCTTCTCCGAAGAAAACTTCAGAAAGCTTCCGGAAGCCTCTGAGAACGAAAACCAGGTGGATCAGCTTCATGACCAGATCACAAACAACCATGTACAGCGTCTGATGAACGGCAACTGCAACCCGATGGCCGGAATCGTCTTCACCGATATGACAACAGATCTGGAGCGCTGCGCTGACAACGCCTTCAATATCTCGACCGCGCTGTTCAAAAAAACATCATAAAACAGGAAAACCACACGCCTTCCGAAGCGCTCTGTACGCCTCCTCCAGGCGGTCAAGATCCATACTTGAATAATTGATGATGAACTGGTGTCCGTATCTGCTTTCGTGGCGCATGTCATAGTCTGCCACACTGCTGATCCGGATGCCTTTTTTTAACAGTTCCCTCCGAATCTCTTCCTCCGTCCTGTCGGTTCGAAGCTCCAGAATCAGATGAAGGCCGGAATCATTTTCAATGATCCGACATTCCTCAGGTTTGAAAAGCGCCCTCGTGATCACAAGCACCTTCTCCCGCCTCCTGCGATAGGACAGACGCATCCGATTGATATGCTTCTCAAAATACCCCTGGCTGATGAAGTCTGCCAGAGCATACTGGTCGAAGGTCGAGACGGTGCAGGAATAAAAGCCCAGCTTCTGATAAAACGCTCCGACCAGCCGGGGTGGAAGCACCATGTAGCTGATTCGGATGGTGGAGGTCAAAGACTTTGAGAAGGTATTCATATAAATCACCTTTCCAGCCGGGTCAATGCTCTGGAGTGACGGCATCGGATGGCCCTTGATTCTGAATTCACTGTCATAGTCATCCTCGATAATATATCGTTCTTCCGATTCGCTTGCCCAGGCGAGTATCTCATAGCGTCTGCTGACCGGCATCGTGACCCCTGTCGGGAAATGATGCGTCGGGCTGATGTGCGCAATATCGGCGCCGCTCTCCCTCAGCTGACCGACAATCATGCCCTGGCTGTCGACATCCGCAAACCGACACGCTGCGCCGCTGCTCCTGTAAATTGCCAGAAGCTTCCGATATCCCGGATTTTCAATGCAGTACACCTTGTCCTGCCCCAGCAGACGAATCAGAAGTGTGTACAGATACTCTGTCCCCGCTCCGATGATGATCTGTGCCGGATCGACCGACATGCCCCGGAAGGATGCCAGATGATCTGCGATGGCAAGGCGGAGCGCTTCCACACCGCCGCTCGGGGATACCTCCATCAGCTCCTGTTCGCGCATCGAGATCGTCTCCCGCATGCATTTCGCCCAGATGGAAAACGGAAAATCCGCCGCTGCCGTCCGGTTGGATGAAAAGTCAAACCAAATCTTGCCAGCTTTCATGCCGGCGTCCTTGCATTCCGCCGGTTCAGCCTCTTCTGAAGCAATTCTCCGTTCAAACATACTGGCATTTTTTTCATGTGCACGGCTTGCAAATGCAGTCTTCGTTCGGTCAGCATCCGTTTCTGCAGACTGGCCAGTCTTCATACCGCTCCGAAACCTGTGCATGCCCGCCAGATCTGAGACGTAATATCCCCTCTTCGGAAGCGTATACAGATAACCCTCCCCGATCAGCTGACTATAGGCAGTCTCCACCGTAATCGTACTAATCCCCAGGTTCCGTGCCAGCGTCCGCTTTGATGGCACCTTTTCCCCGGAGGAAAGCCTTCCATTCTCAATATCCTGTTTCATACAGTCATAAAGCTGCTTATAGAGCGGTCCAGCCCCTGTATCCAGATGATATGTCAGCATACCCTTCCTCCCAGTTTACCTGATGTCTCTTCCCCGCGGCATGCCCATTCATCTGGCATGTCTATTTATCCTGAATAAATCATATTTCAGATGCCAAATAACTTCAACTAGT